>ERZ772952.3-NODE-3-length-78130-cov-8.20733_pt1 | contig 78130 bp, 121 predicted proteins | sample MGYA00580686_ERZ772952 | MGnify/ENA primary metagenome ERZ772952 (study PRJEB29015, sample SAMEA2738074) | human oral metagenome | biome: human oral; feature: human-associated habitat; material: saliva | place: China | collected 2213 ... | reverse complement strand
TTGCTTTTTCTGAAGCAGTTTGAGCTGTATCTTTTTCAGCTTTAGCATCTTCATATGCTTTCTGGATAGCTTCAGCATTTGTTGGGTTAGTAATTGACGTACCTTTGTCTGCGGTAACCATGACTAGCCAATATTGACCATTGATGTTTGCAATGTCAAGACCAACATTTGAAGCACTTGAAAGGTTATTTTTTAAATGCCCCCAGTTTGATGCAGCGTCAGCAAATGATGTACGCATTAAAGCATCAATAACAGCTTTTTTCAAATCGTACATAGTTTTGATTTCTGATTTAGGTGCGATGCCAGCAAGATTTTCTGTTCTAGCAACGAGGTTTTGACCAGCTAACAAGCTGATGTGTCCATGAGTAAGCGGACTTTGAGCTCTTTCTTTATATGCTTTAGCACGATTTGATGCAACGTCAATCATTTCTTTTGTGACTGATGTATCGTTGTTTACACCAAGTTTTCTGCGAATTTGGTTTAATGCCTGAACATATAAATGAGAGATTTCTTCTTTTTGTGCTTGAGTTAGATTGTCAATATCAACGGGTTCATCTTTTGCATTTTTACCAATTGAAACTTCTGTGTTTTCAATAGCTGTAGCACCAGAGTCAGTCATGAAGTCTGAGTCGCCTGAAGCTTTATCTTGTTTGAATTGAGTCAAATCTGGAACCTTGACAATATCTACGCTATCTAGAGCTTTAGTAGCTTTAGCTAGTTTATCTTTAGTTTGAGTTAGTGTTGTTGTAGCATCATTAGCCTTTTGAGTAGCTGATTCAAGATTGTTTTTAGTTTCATTAACTAAAGTTGTTTTAGCGTCAACGTCGCTTTGAGCATTATCAATAGCTTCTTGACGTTTTTCGTCAGCTTTCTTAGCATCAGTCAAAGCGGTTTCTGCACTAGTAACATTTTTTTCAGCAGATTTTGTTTGAGCTTTAGCTTCATCAAGTTTATCTTCAGCTTGAGCAAGTCCAGTTCCTGAAATTGCATCTTTAGCAGATTGAACTTGAGCTTCTTTAGCAGAAACATCAGCGTTAGCATCGGTAAGTGCTTGTTCAGCGTTAGCTACATCTGTTTTAGCGCTGTTTGCAGCTTCAGTTTGAGTTGCAATTTTTGCATCAGTATTAGCTGTTTCTTTAGTATTAGCTTCTTGGTCAGCAAGATTAGCTTTTTGGTCTGCTTTATTAGCTTCGATGTTTTGAGGTGTAGCTTTAGAAGCAACTTCTTCAGCATGTTTAACAGCTTTAGTAGCTTCAGTTACATCTGATTGAGCGTTAGACACTTGTTTGTTAGCTTCATCAGCTTTAGTTTGTGCTTCAGTAAGTTGTTCTTTAGTTTGTTCTACAACTTGTTTTTGAGCATCAAGAGATGGTTTTACATCTGATGATTTTTCAACAATAGGTGTTTTCTTTGTTTCAACAACAGGTGTATCTTTGGTATCTGTGTTTGGAACATCTACTGTATTAGCGTGAGCTTGACCATGAAACGCGAAAGCTGATGTTGCAATAGCAGTACCAACTGTAAGTTTCTGAATTGTTTTGTTTTTATTTGACATATTTTTTCTCTCCTCTTGGGTAATAGTGATAATACAATTCATTTCTTTTAATTTTGTATTACAAAATTTCAACCGACATGACAAGTCATGTCTAACTATTTTTTACAAATTTTATTTTACCATAAAAGATTTAATATGTGAAGTCTTTTTGGTAAAATAAAACCTCGCAAAGCGAGGTGTATTCATATTTAGTTGATATCAAAGACATTTTTTAAACATGTTTTTATTCGGTTCATAGTTAGTCTTGAAATCCAATCGTCTGTTTTTTCGATATCTTGAGTTGGTACGCATGTTACTTGTTCACATAAAGCGGTATTAGTGGCTCCGTTTCTTGTGAATTTTACATGACTAGAATAACGATTTTTATTTTTAGATGTTGTTAGTGGAATTACATGAATATGTTGAGATGTTCTTGTAATATCACTGTTTGATACAATTACAGCTGGTCTTTTTTTATTAATAATAACTGAACTTTTTGATTTGTTAAGTTTGACGAGCACAATATCTCCAGGTTGATAATTATTTTTAGACATAATAACAACCTCTTTATTGATAATTTTCTAATAGAGCTTGATAATTGTAATTAAGTTTAGAATATGATTTGTCTAGATATACATCGACAATTAATTCTGTCTTTTTAGCTCTTGTTAAAGAAACGTAATCAATGCGTTTTTCTTCTTCAAGGTTTGATTTTGACCTTGTACTATCAGCATTTCTGTGTAGATATACAACATGGTCAAACTCTAAACCTTTTACAGAGTGAACTGTTGAAATTAGAATATTTGAGTTTTTAATGAGTTCTTCCTTATCAATTTGGTCTTGTTCTTGTTTTAACAAGCTTTGACGAATAACATTTTTACGAACTTCGTAATCAATCATATTATCTCTAATTTTATTCATCATTTCTGAATTAGAAATTAGATTTTTCTTAAATTGATTATGTAGGAATTTAATGTTTTTACCTTCTTCTAATACCCAGTTGTTGATTTGGTTACGAGATGCATTACGCATTGATTCAGTTCTACCTTTATAAATATTATATAGTTTTGAATCAATATCTTTTGCAATAATATCAATAACATCTGATTTTGGTGTTAATGTAATTTCATTCCAAAATTGTCGAATATATGATGAAAATAGTGTACTTGAATAAGAGCGTTTTGGAACTAAATTTGTAACAGTATAATTGCTAAAGTTTTTGGTTGCCCAATTTTCTAATTTTTGAACATCAAGTCCTTTTCTTGCTAAGAGTGTAACTTTTTCATTATTATTTAGCTTCTCTTGGATGTATTGTGGCAATACATAACTGAGATGGTTTTCATAATGTTCATCGAATTCTTTTTGAGTTGGTACATTGATTGGTACAATTTGAACAGTTTCTTTAAATTCTTTTTTAGTTTGTTTTTCAAACGTTCCTGATTGTAATTGGATTTGTGCAAATCTATTTACATCAATATCTGCTAATGTTGTGTTAGCAAAGTCAAGAATGTATTGGTTAGAACGATAGTTGATATCGAGCTTAATACATTCGAATACGCCTGATGTTTCGATGGCATTAAGAGCTTGAGATGATGCTCCTCGGAACTCGTAAAGTGTTTGCGATGCATCCCCAACAATGTACAAACTTGCTTTTCTAAGTGCAGCAATTTTCATTAGATAAATAAACTCAAATACATTGTTATCTTGAGTTTCATCAACAATGAAGTGTGTGGCTGTATCATCACCGTAATCAAAGGTTTCAGCCATTAGATAAGAAATGTATGATTGAATTTGTAATGTTGTTTGACGTGTCAAATTTAGGATTTCAACAACTTCATCAAAATTATCACGGATGAATGTCAATAGTGTCATACTATCTTTATCTGTAATCAGTTTACGGAAATCAAGTGCACATGGGATGTGACCTGCATAAATCATGATTGTATTTTTTAGTGTTTGGAAATCAACAATTTCTTGATTTGGATAGTTGATTTTGTAAATATCTGCAATGTATTTTGCAATAGTTGTTGATTGTACTTGACTATTCTTTTCAGAAATATTATCAGCAGCGGCATTTGTAAGTGAGATTACACGAATATTGTGTAGGTCAACACCAGATGCTTCCATGTATTTGATTCTTTCAATGATGGTTGTAGATTTACCAGTACCAGCACCAGCTTGTACAAGTACAAATGGTTCATTTGTAGTAGCCGCTTCTCTTTGGTCAGGTGATAGGAAATCTGCTAATTCGGGGTCTTTGTTAGGTGTTGATGTGTGGTGATGTTGGTCTTTTTGATTAATAAGTGCGTGAACTGAGTCAAGCATTAATAGATTTACGTCAGCAATAATCATCGTTTTTAGTTGTTTAACAAAAACTTGATTATTAGAATTTGACATCCATTGTTTGATTGATTCGTATAATTCTGAATAATGTTCAAATGTTAAATCGAAATCAGTTAAGTTATTTAATGATTCGTATGGATGTTTAAGATTTTTATATTTCAAACAAACATTAATATAGTTAGTTGTAATATCATTGAAATGAACTTGCATTAATTCACTCATTTTAGCAATAGATTGATAAACTGAATAATTTTCTTGTTCATTTGGGTCTGTAATGTTGTTTAAATAGAGATAATAGTATGGTGATTTTGTGATATAAATATCTTGTGAAATTACACCATTTTGGTCTGATTTTGCATGTAAATATGTAACTGTGATTTCTTTTGATTTCTTTTTATCATATGGGTCAGAAACTGTAACACTAACGGGGATTGCATAGTAATTATAATCTTTTTGTTTAAGAACCAAAAAGGTTTCTTTTGCTGAATCATAATTTAAAATGATTTGTGCAAAATACATTTTTGTGGTGTTTGATTCAGTTGCAATGTTAGTTAATGGAATGTTATGAATGGTAGTGGTACCTGATGAAATTTTTTGACTTCTGATTTTAATGTTGTCTTGGTCAATTAGTAGGTTTCTTTGACCATGACCATATCTATCATGTTGGTTGTCAAGTTCAATTCTCAATAATCCTTGTCTTTTACCATTTCCTGTAAGGATTTGGTTAAAGAACTTAGGGCTGTATGTATTAGCTGAAACTTGTTTTTGTTCAATAATAACTGGCATTTTCTCTCCTTTAAATTTGATTTAATGCTTGATTTTCAATGTGTGTTTGAATCCAATCTTTGATTCTACGAGCTCCTGTTTCAGGAGTGTAGTTTGATTGTACCATTTCTTTAATACTGTCATTATCTAAAGTTGGTTCAAAGATATATTGAGGATATTTGATTGATACTTCATTATATGCAACGTTGTATTGGTCGATTAATATTTGTTCATAATCTTCAATTGATAATGAGTTAAATTGTAATTTGTTTTTAAATCGATTTAATAATTCAATATCGAAATAGTTTTTGAGAATATCAGTATCAATTTTAGTTTCGTGTGAAACATTATTTGATGAGAAGCCTATTTGAGTTGTTTTTTCATTTGTTTGTCCAGCATTTGTAGTAGCAATAATTATTGCTTGTGAAAAATCGATAGTGTTTCCACGATTATCTTTAATATATCCTTCGTCAATTGCTGACATGAATAAACGTTGAACAGATTTATCACCTTTTTCAAATTCATCAAGAACAACAACTCGTCTTGGATTTGAACGTAGTGTATCAAAAGGTAATTCTTGATTTGAATCTGAACCCACGTAACCTAGAGGTGAACCGATGATTCTATTTACAGATGCATTGGTATTGTATTCTTGCATGTTTAAAAGAATTGGTTCAAGACCTGTAACATATTTTGCAATTAGTTTAGAAATTTCTGTTTTACCAACACCAGATGGTCCGACAAACATAAATGATAATGGTTTATTTGAATTAAAGGGGTTTAAATTTAATCGGCTTCGTTTGACAATATTGATGACGTCATCTATAATATGGTCCTGCCCTTTAATGTGAGATAGAGCGTCAATTAACGCATCAGGGTCGTCATCTACCTGACTATTTCCCGTTCTTAGTTTTTCAGCTGTTTTATTTAAAAATGTTGGTGTTACAATTTCGATTGGATTTGCTATTAAAGCTGAAATAATTGTTTGATTGTTTTCTTTTTTAGCTTTGTCTAGGCGTCTTAATCTATCAATCATAAGAGCTGACATTGTGTTGTCCATCAGTGTAATGGCGTTATCTGGTCTATGTGAACCTTGGATGTGGTTTCTATCAGCTGAATATACAATTTGTTCAAATAAATCTTCAGGAATTTGGATTTGATTATCGTAATATTTTTCATATGATGGATAAATATTCTTTAGAATTTCAGTTGTCTGTGAAACATTTAATTCGTCAACAATGATTGGTGTTAGACGTCTGTTTAGAGCAGGGTCTTTCATCAGTTTATTATATTCATTCATTGTTGTTGCAGCAATTAATTTAATGTCGCCTCGCGCTAAAGCTGGTTTAATAGCTTGCGAAATTTCATCATATTGTAACATTGTATGGATTTCATCAATGAATAGAATAGCATTGTTTTTTTTATTTGAAAAGAATTCAATGATTTCTTTAATATTTTCTTCCATTTGACCACGGAACATTGTTCCAGCTGTCACATTTACTAATGGAAGTTCATAGATGATTTTGTTTTTCAATGATTTTGGAACTAAATCACTTTTAGTTTCAATCAAACGAGCTAATTCTTCAACCAATTGTGTTTTACCAACACCAGCTGGTCCAATTAAAATTGGGTTCGGTTTTGTTTTTCTATTTGTAGCCGTTAATGTTTGTAAAATAACTTCATCTCTGTAAAGAATTGGTGTAGCTGATTTGAATTTTTCATTGTAATTAATAAGCTTTTCTTTGACATCATCACCAGTAGGTTGACCACCACCAAAATATGGGTTTTGAAATTGTCCAGGATTTTGATTATTATTGTTATTATTATTGTTGCTATTTGGATTATTAGGTGTTTTATGACCAGACCCAGTAAAGTTTGCAAAAGCCATTTTATATCCTTTCATAAACATATATACTAGGTCTTTTAAAACCTAGTATAAAATGTTTCTTCTAATTTTTTGTTTATAGTGTTTAATTGAGTTTAAAAAGTCTTTTGTAGCATGTTGAATTTTTTGCCATGGAATGTTAGCAATTGGAATATAATAGAGGTTTTTTGGAATGTTTGATTCTGTTGAAGGTGCATAGTATTCCATGTCAGTAATCATAAATGCAATTTGTTTTTGACGTTCTGGTCGTTGATTGATAACGTCCCATACGAGTTTAAAGTCTGTGCCGCCTGAAACTTTAGGAATAGATTGAATACTTTTATAAATTGCTTGTTTTGAACGACCTTTAACTTTAATTTTTGTTTCTTTAGAAATGATATGTGAAAATGATGTATAGTACAAATCTACATTTAGTTTGATTGCTAAATCAATGAGCATTCTGGTTGCAGCTTCATAATTTTCTTCTGAAATTGAACCTGATGTGTCTTGATATATATGAATATCGGGTCTATATTTCTTAGAAACAATAATTCCAGTTTTATCATAATCATCAGGATTTCTTCGATTTGGTTTTGCAAATGAGCGTTTTAATGTTTTATAAACATTCATTGATTTATTAACGTCTGTTGTTTTTTTAATAATTTTAAGAATTCGTTTTTCTAAGATTTTTGTTGAGGGTGCTGTTAATGCAACTGGAACATTTGCTCGTTGCAAATCTTCTTTTTTCTTTTCATGTAATGATTTAACCATGCTTGAGCTTTGGTTGCTCATTGAAATGATTTTTTGTAAACTTTTAATGGATTTTTTATTCCATAGTTGAACTTTTGAATTTAGAAGTTTTATAATTTTATTCCAATGTGCTAAAATATCATTTTTATTTGAATGACTATGTTTTTCAATATTGATAAAGTTGATTACAGATGGAAGGAAAAATTCTGATGTTTGAAACGGTATATAAAATGTTGTATCTTTGTTTACAGAAATATAGTTATCAAGAGCGTATCGTAGAATCTGTGCAAAACTATATGGTTCATTGTTATCTTCAAACTTTTTATTTCTAAGTGCAATATCTAATGTTAGTTTTGATAATTTTGTTTTTAGAAAATCTTGACATTGATTGTATGTGTCTGTTGATAAATTTGCTTTTTCTTTATTAACTAATTCTGAAAATTTTTCTTTAAAATCATTAAAATCACTTTCCATTCTAAAAGCAACACCTAATGAATTTGGATTAAATGTGTAGCTGAAAGCTGAAACAATTTTGTCTTGATTATCACCAATAACTAAGAAGTCTTTGCATTCAGGGATAACATCTGAATCTACTGTATAGAATACCATATTGTTTGGTCTTGGATACGGTGTTTTTCTATTTACTCGTTCACGAGCCCAGTCAACTAACCATTTGTTTGGGTGTAGTGGGTTTGTTTGACTCATTTCATATACGATTTGTTTGTAGAAATCTGTAACATCAACAATTGCTGTCGTATCGTTCTGATATAAGGCAAAAGCCATTGCGTTAGCAATAGCTTCAGTATTTATATCAACATTGTTTTCTTGTATAACAATTGGTAACGCTGGGTCAATTGGTTGTTTTACAGGTTCAACAAATGATTCTTTAATGTATGAAATCACATCAAAATCATCTGAATATGGATAGTTTACGTTTCCATATTTACATAGTTCGTATGATGGTTTTACATTTTTTAAAGTTAAGCCCATACGTTTATCCTTTCATTTTAATCAGTTGTTGTTGCTAGTAAGTAACTAACTAATGTTGTAGATTTTAATTCAGGTGTATTTCGAAGATATGAATTTAATTGAACGTTAAATGCACCTTCTTGATGTTTACTTTTGTAAACATTTAGATAATCTGGCATTAAAACGCTTAATGATTTAGCAATTTCTTTGATAACAGCTCTTAATGTAGCAACGTTATTATCTGTATCTGTTAGTGTATAAATTAATAATTGTGATTTTTCTTCATCTGATAATTTAGAGATGTAATCTTGAATATCTGATGTTGTTAGGTTTGGTGTTTGAACAAAATCATCATATCCATTTGGTTTTTGAACACTTTGAGTTTGGATGTTACGTAATTGTTCGTTAATTTTATTATAAAGTTTGATTGTAAATTCAGTATGTCCAGTATGTCCAATGAGGGTTTCGAAAAGTAATGTTGATTCTTTAATATCGCCTCTCATTTCAATGTCCGTTGTTTCGAATTCTAATTGTTTTAAATCATCTTCTGACATTGAATTTAAATATCTTGACAATGCTGTAATTGTACGTGGAGCTGTAAATTGTTCCATTGAATCATCATCAATCATGCTCATAATCATGTCGTATGATTGGTCATCTTCATCAGTATTTTCATCATCTTCTGTTTTAATGAGATTAATAGGTTTGCAATGAATCAAATCACGTTCAGTTAACAACAAGTCTTTGATTAATGGGTTGATATCTTTATTATGTAATAAGAATGTATCTACATCTGGAACAACTTTATAAATTACGAAACGTGAGATTGATGCTTCATCTAAAGCTACGATGTTACCTTTGTCATTACCTGCAATAATAACTTTCAAATTTTCTGGAAGTTCTACATTACCAATTTTTCTACGAGTAGGAACTGATAGAAGTGCAGATGTTACATCTGAGTTTGTTCTATTGATTTCATCCATGAATAAGAGTACAGGTTCATTAGGATGTGCTAGTGCATATTCAATTGCGTCCATTGCATCTGCATGTGGGAAGAAAATTTGTTTGAATTTAGTTTTCTTATCATCAATTGGAATTGTTCTTGCTCCTGTTAAATCAGCTTTTTCTGACAATTCATTACATTGCAATGTAAATGTTTTAGAACCAAGTTCGTCACCCAAAGATTCGATAAATGATGATTTACCAATTGCTGGTTCGCCAATTAAAATTGGTACAACATTAGAGTTTAAGTTTGCAATAATAGATTTCTTTAGTGTTTCATTTAGTTTGAATGACATGTTTTTCTCCTTTATGTCTGTATTTATATGATTTTAAATCATATTTTATGATGTTTAACATTATTAATATTCTTTTGTATTAAAGATTATTTTCGGGTCTTATGGATAGAGCCGAAAAAATTCGAAAAAAAAATCGGTCAACTGATGTTGACGATTATTTCTTTTTATCTAGATTTTTGTAAAAATCTATAGTTTGAGCCATTGCTGCATTGCAGCGCCATAATAGAAATCTAATGGGTTTGTTGTTTTTGTCATGTCTGATTTCATCATGTTTTGTTCTATGTGGTAAATTTTCTTGTATGATAAAGTATAGAATTGATAATAAATCGTTATCTGAATAATTATATTTTTCAAAAATCCTTAATTTAGATTTTTTGTAAATTCTATGTGCGTAATAGTTCATCATCCCAAATTCATATTTGGAATGATTATTTCCATATTCAGATAATGATTTTTCAAATGGTTGTCTCATTACTAGTTCAATAATTTCTTGATTATATGGAATATTATCTATATCAATAACATCAGAATCTAGCAATTCTATTGATTTTGTAGCAGTAGCTTTTTCTGCTAATGATTTATATAGTTTATCTGTGAAATCATTGATTTTAGTTGGTAATGGTATTGTTTTACCTGTAAATGTAGCATAGTGATTCATTAGAATTTCATAATAACCATTATCATCTTGTAATTGTACTTTAACCAATGCATCTGGATAATCGTTGATGTTTTTTGGTTTTGGTAATAATAAGTGAATACCTTTACCAGACATGCTGACTTCGCCATAGACGTATGGTAGTTGTAGTAAATGTTTTCTAATGTGTTCTGGACATTTTGGTTCTATGTCTAGAAAAATATAATCTTCATTATTGGTGCAGTAATAATATGTAGCTGTAATGTGATTTGGAATAGCATCTACTAGTTCTTGATAAGTACCTAGTGAACGATGGTCTTGGTACTTTGCACCTTTAATAGCGTTTGGTTCAGATTGATGTTGTATAAACCATTGTAAGTCCAAAGGCATTTTTGTTTTGACAGAAGATACTGTCCATAATGATTTTTGTTTCATTTTGTCAAATAATGGTTCATTTAACATAATAATCCTTTCATAAAAAAATAAATTTAGAAACGATTGAGGTAATTAATCATGCTGAGAGATAGACGAGATGTAAAGTGTACATCTCTTTTTCTGATGAGTCTATTTTTCTATATTTTGTGTCTAATTTTATTTTTAATAATGTTTATTTATTGACCCCATGGTAGGTCGTCACCAGCATCTACTGTACCTGAATCAACATCGTTTGTATCGAAGTCGATTGATGGTTCTGGTTGAATTTGTGATGCTGTAGATTCTTCAGTTGAATCTTTTTCAGATTCAGGTTCACGGTCATCAATGATTGTGAAACCTGTTTGTTGTAGAGCTGTGAATGAATCCTCACGAGTGTAGTATTTCATATCACCAATTGAACATACTGCTTGCAAACCAACACCTTTGCGTTTAGCTTTTGTTTCATAAACCTTGAAGATTAATAGAACATCTAAATCAGTCGCTAATTCACCTTTAGGAGTGATTAAACGAATTTGTTTAGATTCTTTGTTCATTTCACCAATCTGTGGAAGGTTACCTGTGTCATTTACACTCAAACGCCATTGACCTGTTGATTTGTGTTTGTACATTGATTCATAAGCGTATGTTTCTAGCGGTGTCATTTTGCTTGTATCAGCTACAATTTCACCATTTTCATATTTAAACGCATTTTTATCTTTTGTTTTGATAGTTGGTTCTTTAATCGTAATAGTAGTATATGCTTTTGTCATTTCTTCAGCACCTACTGAACGACGTTGACGGTTAGCATTTTCGAATTCAGGAGTTCCTGGTTCGATTTTACGTGTTACTCGTGAATATGTAACTTTACCTGACACATAGTATGTGTCTCCTGCGTTTAATTTTTTTGCATGAACTGTTCGTGCCATATTTTAATTACCTCAATTTTTGTTTCTAAATTTTTATTTCAATTTAGACTCATCAAAAACATAATTATTATAACACATTTTTAACTTTGGGTCAAAATATTATGTGTTTTTTGTTTAAAATATAGACAAAAAATAAACCGAATTGGGAACCAATTCAGTTTAAAGTGTTATAAAGTATTAACATCAAAATTATCTTTAATAAACTCTGTTAGTTGAAGTAGTTGATTAATTATTTCTTCATAATAAAGTTTGTCTTCTTTTGATGCAGATTCTTTTAATATTGAAGCTGTTTCTATACGTCTGTAAACCCATAGTAGAAATTGAGCGTAATTTGTGAAATTTAACATTTTCGTTTTGTTATTTGATAAATTGATTTTTAAATTTATATTTGGTATTGATTCATCAAGCTCAATTTCAAATAATTCTTCGAGATTACCTCTAATCATTAGATTGATGTCTGTTTTCTCGAATTTTTCGTTTCTATAAACGACAATGTTGTTATTGTTTAGATATTTGACTAAATTATTGACGTAATTTGTATAAGGCTCAATATTTTTTATTTTTGATTTCATATTCTAATCCTCATTATCAAATGTTAGTTCTATCAAGTGAACATCGTGTTGTTGTCTACTACCTGTTATTCTCCATAATAATTGTCTATAATCATCATATTCACCAGAATCTGGAGATACTGGGTCTAGAACGGTAATATGTTTAAATTTATGTTGAAGTCCGTCAACACCAACACCCATTGTTTGTTGTGTTGCTACCCATATATCAGCTTCTAAGTTTTCTTTTTTTTGACCAGTCCAAATACCGATTTGAGGGTTTTGTTCTTTTATAATTTTAGCTAATTGTACAGATTTTGTGATGATTATCATTGGGTCGGGACAGGTATCAATCATATATTTTAATTTATCTAAGAGATATGATGATTTATTTAATGGTTTTATTTTTGGAAAATCAACTTTACATTGAGCTGAATTTAAATATCTTTTAAAAGCAGTTACACCAAAGTGTAGTTTCGGCATTGCTGATTTTTTATTTATTGTAACAATGTTATATTTTAACATTTTATCAATTAATTCTGGGTTTTGAGATTTTATAGGGATTCTATGTCTTAATATTTTAAAACCATTGTTTATTTCTGAATTTTCTATATTATCGATTTCTTTCATGGACATGAAGTTTGGTAGATTTTTTATGTAATCATCATAGTTTCTAAATTCTGTCCATTTATATTTTGAATAAGAAAATCTGTCTTCAACAAGGATTCCATGTTTTGAGCGCCAATTAAAGATTGTGTTTGGATTAGCTTTACCCCATAAGGTTTTTTCTAATCCGTAAAAGTTTTGTCCTGCTCTACGCATAGGAGTTGCAGATAATCCTATTGTATATTTGGCGTTGATTTTAGCATAAGCTTTTATTAAGTTATCAGATGACATGTTTTGCCATTCATCGATTATTAATAAATCAACTTTGAATTTACCTGATTTTGATAGTTTTAATAGATTTTGGAGTTTTTTATCTGTTATACACATAATTTTGACATCATTGTCAAATTGCATATCAGAAAAAGATTTTTCCCAACCTTTCAAAATAGACAGTTGGTTATTTAAAACTAATATTGTTTTTGATTTTTTAAATTTGGCAATAGCTAAAGAAGCTATTGTTTTACCACGACCACCAGCCGCTTCTAAGAATATTCCTGGATATGGTCTGGTTGTTCGTTTTATAGCTTCTTTTTGCCAAGTTCTTAGTTCAAATGGTGCTAAATCTTTAAAATTCATGATTTAATCCTTGTATTTTGGATTTTTAGCCAATTCTTTTAGTTTATTATATTGATAATCACCCCAATATGTGTCTTCTGTGACAACAATTGGCATTGTACTTAATAATAATTCATCTTTAATATATTTGATGAATTCGTCACGAGTTTTACCATATTCTTTTAAGTTGAATTCTTCATTATCGATATTAATTTCTAGAAAATCAATATTGTTTTCTTTTAGAAATTTTTTAGTCATTCGACATTTAACACAATCGTTTTTTGAGTATATAGTTATTTTTGGCATATAATTTAATATCCTTTCTATGTTCGTTTTATATATATAATTTTGAATAACAATTGATATGAAGACTATCATCACAATTAATAGAAAATAAGCATTCATGATTAGTCCTTTGTAAATGTTCCATTTGTATAATCAATTGTATAACCATATTGATTATTGAATGTAATAATTTGTTTGTTCAATATACCATCTAATGATTTTACATTTACAATAACATATCTTGGAATTAACTCAGAATCTGCATAGATTGGTTCAGCTGAATAATAAACGTGTTCACTACGGTGTGTTGTTAAATAATCAACTGTTAGTTGTTCTACATATGCCATACCACCTGAATTTGAACGATTTCCAACGTTTTGCATTCGAGTTCCAGTTATAGCATTATCACTATTTGTAGCACCACCTAATCTATCAGCAATGAGATGACTTCTATTCCAGAACCAACCGTTATATTCACCTGATGAGGTTTGAATTGATACTTTTTCATTTTTGTTCCATCCAGATGGGTCATCACCTTTTTTGAAATCTGGACGTTCTTCAGCTGATGACTTGTAAACCATTTCCATTGTGATTACACCATAAACGGATTGAGTTCGACCTAGTTCATCTTTTCCTGTATAATTGATGTTTCCAATTTCTGGAAATTTAGATTCGTCTATAACAGCTTCTCCATTTTCAGCATAATAATCTGGGTATTGGTCATATGACCAGTTTGGTAAGTTTAAATCATTTTTTTGAGCATTTGGTGAAACGGAATGGGTTTGATTTTTAGTTTGTTTATTTGATTGAAGTAGTGGTGTTATCTTGTTATAAGCAATACTAAATAATGATATTAGTGCTAAAATTGATATAACCCATTGTTTTCTTTTATTTAAATATTTCATAGTGATTTCTCCAGTCTTAATCCAATATCGGTGACAACATCTTCGATATCATTTCTCATAGCCCAGAATAAACCTAGACGAGAAGCAGCTCTGATGTCGTTATGGTGAGTTTTTTCATTAAATTTCCACATGTTTAGTTTTTTTAATAGTGGGTCTGGTATATCTTCAGCATAACCAGCATTTCGTTGCTCGATTACATTGGGGATGCATTCTTTTATTGCATTGATTGTTTTCAATACAGAATTATCTCTACTGTAATCACTATCTCTAGCTTCAAATTTTTCAACAACACAGTAGTCAAATTTTAATTTAGAACCTGTTTTATTCCACCATTTTTTAAAATTTTCCGAACCATATTTTACTGATTCGTAAAATTCCACATGAGCGTTGTCAAGTAAGACAACGCCTGTTGTGGATGTATTAATTTTATTTGATGATGGGTCAATTGATAAAATTCTTGTCATTATCTTTTAACCTCCACAAATAGTAGATACATATTCTTGTGACTTCTTATCTTCCATGTCGATGTAATCCATGATGTTTTCATTTGTTAAATAAGAATCTTCAGATAGAGGGTCTACAAATTCATTATATTCAGGAACGTTATTTTTCCATGAATTGTTGTAAGCTGTTTCGAATAAATCAATATAGGCTTCAACGTCTATGTATTTGAAGATATTTTTGGCTTCTTCATCACTAAGGATGTGTAAATCACCATTGTAGATACGAATAGGTTGTGTTGTTTCTACACCTGTTATTTTTACAATGTTAGCTTCTGTGTTTTCTTCAAAATCATAATAACCATGTTTGTTCATAATTCTTAAAGCTAAAGGGTTATGTTGAACAGTAATTTCATTATTACGTTTTCGTTTTTGGATTGTTGCTGGTAAAATTGCTTGAGCAGTTGCTCTTTCTAAAAAGACATGATTTGGGTCTTTATCTGTAACCATGAATGCTCTATTGTACATTTGAATAATATCAACGTCATTTGTTCGAGGATTATTTGCAAAGATGTAAGATGTACTTGTGGATGCTAAAACATTTTGTAAATAAAGTAGTTTATCAGTATTGTTTAGTGAATTTAATGTTTGAGCCATTAGTTTTTTAGCTAAGTCTCTATCAAATTCTTGTTTTAGTTTTGTATCGTTTTGATTTATGGCTTTTTCAATCATATAATCAACCAATACTTTATCGACTAATGCTGGGTGTGATAATGATTTAGTAGGAGTTGGACCATTATAGCATCCAATAGAACCTGCTGATTTATCAAGTTCTAGACCTGATTCAGTAATTTTCATTTCACAACGGTTATTTGCGTCTTTAGAAATTAGATACATTAATTCAGGGTCAATACCAACATTGATTTGTTCCGCAATTTCTTCTAATAGCTTATTATTTTCAGTTTCATCCATGATTGTGTAAAGACCATCTGTATTTGTAGACGGAATTTCAGCTCCATGATAAGCTTGATATTGAGCTACTAGGTATGTAAAACAGTTTCCTAGAATACGCATACTTAAAATTGCATTATTGGCACTAATATTATTGTCAAATTGAGCACCACCAGCACCAGTTGCTGAGTTTAGTAGAAGTTTTGTTCCATCGCGTTTAATTGAAAAGATTTCTTTGACAATATCTTCTAAAGATTTGTCTTTCATCTTTGTACCAAAATCTTCTTTTTGTTCGAAGATTTCATTATATCTGTCATAACCTAATGATTCGTTATAGAATACAGACATCATGATTAACATACTTGGATAATAAGATGTGAAGTCTTCATGGTTAACCTTTGCAACAGTGGTGTATGTATACTTTTTATCAAGTTCTAACAAACCGTCGCTGTTGCGTTTAAATGGTGTAGTTGGTACAACCATTGGGTCTTTATATTCACTTTCAGAAACTTTTTTTCCAGATTTCAAAAAGTTTGTGGTTTTATAATAGATGTTGTTGATTAAAACAAATCCAGTTTTTGATTTTTTACCCTTAATTTTAATGTTAACTTGAGATTTTCTAAGTTCAACAGGGTCAGGATATAATTCTTTAACTTCTTCTAGAAGTTTATTAAAGTTAATAGCTTTTTGACGCTCTTGTTTAAATAAATCAAGATTCCATTCTGCACCATGAATACCACCTATGGAGAAATTAGCGTAGTGTCTTGTTGGTTTTCCGTTTTTATCATAGTAACAAATATAGCTATCTGTGAATGGATATGAGTATACATTTTCAGCTTCAATTCCTGGATAGTCAAGTTGATACTTTTTAGAACTATTGAAATTACGTCCTTCTAGGTTTTTATAGAAATTATAAATTTTATCAAAATTATCACGTAATTCTTGTTGTGGATATAAATCATAGAAGAATTCTTTTAGATAATCTAAAATATTTCGAGGAACAAATTTTTGTTTTTGACCAGATGCTATTTCTAAAGCATATTTTTTATTTAATTCATTGCATTTCTTTTGTGATGGATATAAGAATGATACGTATTGATAATCTGAAACTTGACTATAAGGGAATAGTGAACGAGCCGTAAGTTGTTGTGATGTTGAATCACGATATAACCTATCATTTCGTATAGTATTTGGTGAGATATTCGGTTTATACGTATTACCCTTTTGTTGATAAATTAATTCAGGATAATCATTTAATAGACTGTCTCGTAGTTCAAATGAACTAATATATGTTTTATGTAATAGTAAATAATGTAAGTTAATAACATCTGACGCATTATATGCAAATAAATCTAGTAGTTGTTCTAAATTTTCAATAAATGGATTATCAGGTTTTAATTTGTCTGATTCCATAATTTGATAACCAAGCATTCCTAATAATCTTTTTAGGGCAACTTTTGTCATCTTTTCATTTAGACGAGCTGTATCTAAATATCTTCCTGATAACAACATGTTTTTTCTAAACATATGTGGTCTTAGTGAATAATCAGGTTCACTATAAGTTGTATTTACTCTATCTGGAGTTGTTGGACGTCTTGATAGACGTGTATACATATTTTTCTTAAATTCTTTTGTAAATAACTGGTCATTGAATGTTCTTAATGATTCAGTTTTGAAATTTGGGTCAAATGTGAATTCACCTAAATCATTTGCTTCTGTAAATAGTTCATCATATAATGCAGCTAAAATGGTTGTATCATATTGAAAACCGTTATATGACACGAGAAAAGCGTGTTTTTCTTTATCATAATCTTTATCAACATCTCTTGTAAAGTGTTGAATTGGATATTTAACACCTTTGAATACAAACGTTTTGTAATTATTATCGTTATTTTTAATGGTTCTTGTGGTATCGTTTGAAATACCAAATGTATTTAATAGTTTTAAAACACCTTTTATTGATAATATATTATAAACATTTACGTCACCATTGAAGTTTTTATTATGAGTTAAGACGTGTTTTTTTGTTAACAGTTCTAACTGTTTTGATGTGATATAGTTTTTACCATTAATTTCACGTTCTCCTAATTCGTATTCAAACAAAGATGAGTCTTTTGTCAGATAATATATATCTAAGACTCCGTTTGAACCAGAATAAGGTTTGAAAACTGCTAATGTGAATATATTTTTCAAAGTTTCTATATCATATTCTTTAAAAATTGGCATAAATCAATCCTTTTCTATTATACTTTTCTTTTATACACACCTGAATATCGTTTTTGGTCTAGATTTGGATTGGATAGCTTATCAGCATTAGTGCTTGTTGTATCAGCGTACCAATCTTCTAATTTATATTGAGCAATATAAGGTTCAGGTTGACTTGTGTCTGATGCTTTCATTCTATATTGATTTTTATCATATTCCCATTGATTCTTGAATTTTTGATTCAGAATAGTTTCAACTTCACGTTTGAATTTTATTTTACTTCCAATTTGACCTTTACTATTGACATTTTTAAGATACCATGCTTTATAAAGGTCGTATAGAAAGTCAGAAGGAACAACATCCCATGTTAAATCATTGAAAATATCAGATACAAAATCATATAGAGGGTCGTTGTTTGATTTAAATTCTTCAAGAATTTCTTTTGATGCTTGAGGTGTTGACAGTTTATAGAAATTTGTGTTTAATACTTTGTATAAAACGTATTCTAAGACATCTTTATCATATAAATAATCAGTTTTGATATATTTTCTTTCGACACCTTCGAAACTTTTATTCATTGGAATAAATAGTTGACGTCTATTGAATGAATTTGTTTTGTCTTTAACTTGTGGAAACTCATTCAAACATTGAACCATAAATCCATAAAATTGATAAGCAATCCTGTCTTTACCTTTCTTTTCAATGGTAACGACGTCATTTGTAACAACGGCTTTCAAGTTAGCGGCTTTATCAATATAAGTACCAACGTCATTTTCATCAACGATAACAGATGTAGCATTGAGAAGTGGTGCTAGTGAGAATTGGTTTTTACCAGAGAAGTCATCGATTGGAATTGACGCATATGAATTCTGACCGACTAGATTACGCATTAATGTAACTAGAGTTCCTTTACCATTTGCACCTTTTGTTGAGAATAACCAAGCTGCTTTATCCCATCTTACGTGAGGTCGAACAATGGCTGATAGGATTTCCCATAAAGATTGTACGATTTCTGGGTCATCTGACAGTTCGTTTAGCCATGATTCGACATCCCAATCTGTACCATCTTCATCATTATGGATGACTTTATTTTTAGCATTAGGGTTATATGCAACTTGTGATTTAGACAAATAGACTAAATCTTCATCAAAGTCTTGCAGTTCTTTAGTTTTATAATTGAAAATTCCATTTTCAACGGCAATTAAATCAGGGTCAATAGTGCGTCGTTTTTGAGGTGCAATATCTTTTAACACTTCCTCAATTTCTTCAAATTCTTTTTTATTTAGTCCGTATTTGAATTCACGAGCAATTTTACGCATGTCTTTTCTATTATAACGATATGTGCCTTTATATGGTCCTTCAGTTTGATAAATTGCAAGAACGTTTGCATCAGGGTCATCTTCGTTTTCACTAACGACAACTCTAGCAATTGGATATAAAGCCATCATTAATTCAGCAATTTGACTGTGATTTAATGCTTTTGGTGCGGGCATTTTGTTACCTTTACTTAAATCAGCATTTAGAACTTCAAGTTGCATTTTTATAGCTTTAATCAACTGAATTTCGATTTCAGTTGGTGTTGGTGGATTATTTTTATCAATTTTAGAAATGTAATCTCTTGTTGTATGTTGAATTATATAGTTTAGAGTTACATCTTCATTTGGTATATTTAAGTTTGTTGGCATATTTTCTCCTTTATATAATTATGCTACCTGTTAATTATTGTATGAATATCTTTTAATTTAGCATAAATTAATGTTTTGAATTGCTCCCATGTTAAATCTAGAATTTCATCTGTTAAACCGTTAGCATAAATTAATAAATTTGCAGACCTACTATCTTGAGGTTCTCTCAATGAAGCTTCATATAGTTGAAGTCTTAGGTTTTTGAGCATGTTATATTTACGCTCCATATCAGTTTTACCAGGACTTTTTTCTTTTAATTCTTCATAAGTATCAATGACATATTCACCATCATCAATTTTATCAGTATATGTTAATACTGAGTGAACAAATCGTTTATTTGGTTCCGTTGTTCGTCTAGGTTTAACTGTTTCTTCATCTGATTCAGAGTAATTAGATAGATGATAATTTAAATCAATTAATATTTGAGCTACAATTTCTTCAAAATCAATTGGGTCTAAATCAATTAAAATAGTATCAGATAACATATCAGATGTTAGTTGAAGATATACAAGTTTTATTTTATCATGAGTAATAGTTGATATATCTGATAGTTTATTATTAAGAATTTTTAATGCTTTTCTGTGTCTTTGAGAATCATCTAGGCTTGGTGCTAGATTGTCTAATATATCTCCTATATATGGAATATCAAAGTCGATGATGACATTTTCGTTTATTTGATGTAGATAATCATCAATATCCTGCTGGATAAGATAGCGAATACCTGTTTCTGTTGTGCGAAAATTAATTTTATGATTATCTAGCCATCTTGTCAGGGTGGCTGATGAAATTCCTAATTGTTTAGCAGCTTCTTTTTGTGTTAAACGGTTGTTTTCATTTTCAGTCATATAATATTATACCTCTTTTTGATGTTTATTTAGTTTACATCTATTATTATATCACACTTTAATCATTTTTGTAACTAAAAAATGATTAATTTCATAAAAAAAATCATCCAATGTAGGATGATTCTTTATTTTTAAAGGAGATTATTATCATCACTTGGTAAATTTCAAATGACATGATTAAAATCGAGTTCAGAACTGAACTCAATTTAAATCTTGCAACATTGTTAAAATTTTTAAATTTTAATTTTGAATAAATCGAACATAGTTATTCATTTTACTCCAAAAAAGTTTGTGAAAAACTTTTTTATTTTAGTATTTTGTCTAAAAAATTTTGTTTTTTGAAAAAAGTTAGACAAAAAGTTAGACAAGCAGTTGTTGTCGTGAAGCATGTTGTAAGCGTTAACATTTTCTTGTCTAATTTTCAAAAAAAAAGTTAGACAAGGTTGAGCCTTAGAGCCACAAGGGATAGAAGTGATTTGTCTAATTTTTATAAAAAAAATAAAGTTGACTATAGAATTTACCACCCCAAGCATAAAACATTACAAATGTCAATGTATAAACAAAAACGTAATGATGATGCCCACTTTCGTATTGTCTAACATCGTAATGACAGAATATTTTGTATAAATATGCTATAATTATGCATGTGAAATGTCTTACGTTCGTATATACCGAACACCCATTTTTAGACAACGATGCTGAAAACACGCATGGTTGACACATCGGTTTGTCTAATTTTTATTTTCGGTTTTTAGACAAAACCCTCTTTGGTAACGTTTTCACAATTATATATGAGGAAAAATAGAGATATTTTGATATTTCAAACTACTATACTGAACCTCTTGTGCCCGTAGAGCTGAACTTGGTTCTGATTTTGGTAGGGGGTAAAAATGTAGAACGGACTTGAAAAAAAAGTTAGACAAATTTTTAGACACTGTGTCTAATGTTCGTGTATGACGAATGTTTAGGTGAAAAAAATCAGAATGTTAGATTTAAATCTTTATTGTTTATAAAAAAATAATTATGATTATGATTATATGTATTGAAATGTGTATCTAGATGTGTTATAATTAAGTTATCTTAAAAAAGAAGTAGGATTATTTAATGAATTTATTAAAGTTATTTTTAGAACGTAGAGGATTGGATTGGTCTTCTTACTTGGAAATGTCTGACCCTAATCATTCTGATTTATTAGACATTGATAAAATGGCTGATATTTTAGATGATATTTATAAGAATAATGAAAAAATAGTTGTTTTACCTGACTTTGATATGGATGGTGATTGTAGTGCAGTTGTTTTGCATGCTGGTTTGTCAGAATTGGGTTTTAATTCAGAACTTTTTGTTCCATCATCAACTAAAGGTTATGGTTTTGATGAATCAGACATTGATAATTTAATTAGTAGGCATGATGGTGTTAAAGCTATAATTACGTGTGATGTAGGTATTTCTGCGTTTGAAGGTGTTCAATATGCTAAATCTAAAGGTATTAAAGTTTTGGTAACAGACCATCACGTTCCACAGTCTGGTAATCTTATGGCTGATGTAGCTATTAACCCAAATAGAGTTGATGATTCGTATGAAAATAAAGCTATTTGTGGAGCCCATGTTGCTTGGCAAGTTTTGGATTATTATGTGAAACATAAGAGAAACGATTGGTTATTGACTCAGAACATTGAACATCTACGAGTTTTTGCGGGAATTGGTACAATTTCTGATATGATGACTTTAGCAAAAGAGAATCGTAAATTGGTCAATGATAGTGTTACCATTTCTCAACTAATGCTTGGTTATGATTATGAGTCAGGTGTTGTGGCAACTGATGGTTCTGTTGTTCCTCAATTTTTCCGTAATTTTGAACCACAATCTGAGCCTTATAAACGAGCTTTTTATGGATTGAGTCGATTGTATTATACATTTGCTAGAGAAGATGTATCTCGTCCTAAAATAGTTACTAAGAAAGACATTAATTCTAGATTTTATGGGTTTTATGTTGCACCAATGTTTAATTCATTAAAACGTTTGGGTGGTGATATGTGGGATGCGTTAGGTGTTTTCTTTGATGAACCTAGCTCACAACAAAAACATATTGATACTTTGTTTAAAACTAATGAAAAACGTAAAGAGTTGGTTGAGGAATATATGACAGTGTTGCTTGATGAGACTGAAAAGGGATTGCAACCATTAGCTCCATATATTTATACTACTAAGGCACCAGGTGGTATTGTAGGTTTATTAGCTACACGTTTAATTAACGAATCTGGATTACCAACACTTGTTTTGAGTGGTGATGATATGAATGGTTATCATGGTAGTGGTAGAAGTCCATACTGGTATCCATTTAATTCATATACGCAAGCTTATAATTTAGAGATTTTAGCTAAGAAATATAAATTAACTATTGATGAAGTGTTAAATCTAATGCATGATGCAAATCTTGTTGAAACGGATGATATGTTTGATGAAGAAAGAAATGATGTTAGACAGCGTAGAGATGCAGCATTGAATCATTTGTTGATTAAATATATTAAGTCAAAACGAGCTGAACAATATTTTGTAGCTGGTCATGAAGGGGCTTTTGGTTTTGGTGCTAAATCTTATAAACATTTACAGAAGTTTAAGAAACATCTAGAAAAACATACATCTGAAGTTTGGTCTAAATATGTAGAAGAACATGGTGAGCCGAAATCTGAGGAAGATGTTGTTATTTCGTTGTTGGGTGATGGTGATATGGACCTTGAATTGGATTCAATTTATCGGTTTATGAATGAAATTCATTATCTGGAACCATTTGGTTCAGGATGGAGTGAACCTGTATTTAAATTGAAATTTAGATTCTCTGATGTTGATTGTAAAATTGTTGGAGCAACAGGTGAACATGTACGTTTAGTTTTCAAGGAATATGCTGACTTTGTAGCGATGGCATGGTCATCTGCTGATAAAGTTGAATCTTTAGATAGTGATGATGTAATCCAAATCACGGGTTCATTTGCGTGGAACTATTTTAATGAACGATGGAGTGTCAATTTAATTTGCAATAAATTAGAGGTGATGTCATGATGGATATTAAAACAGAATTAAAAAATCAAAGTGTTTTATTTATGTCTATTTTGATTTCAAGTTGTATATTATTTAAATATATGTCTGTTAAATCAATAATGGGATATGACATTTTAATTTCACATTCTATGATTTTTGGTGTTAATGTTAATGAACACGTTTTGATTTTTGTATTAAGTTTATGTCTTGCTGTTATTGGTACTATTTTTTGTTTTACTATTAAATGTTTGTTTGTATTGTTGTATCGATTTATGCGAAAAATATTTAAATAAAAGGGGTTTACAAGAGCCTCTTTTTTATGTTAACATTTACTGTAATTTATGATATAATAATTCTAATTTTAGAAAGATTAGGATTTATGTTTTATGTTCAAAATTTTTTAATATTATTTATAATATTGTTTATATCTTATAAAGTATGTAAACCAAAACGATATAAAACAATTCGTAAACATTCTGCTCTAAAAAGGGACTATAAAGTATATTATTCACCGTCTAGACGTGTGTTTCATCAACAGTTGATGTCAAGACATAGACATTTATCAGGAATTAAAGATAATGTTGATTTGGTTATTAGTAAAAAAGAGAGAAATAGGGTTGTAGGGGCTTTTGTTTATATGAATTATGATTTACTTCAAAGAAATAAAAAGTTAATAAAAGATGGAATTGTTAAGCGTGATTCTAAAAAAAGACAACTTAATGGAGCACCTTGTATTGATGATTTTCGTGATAAGGTGGTTGATAATGGTAGTGGTAAGAGTTCATTATATCACTTGACACATTTGATTGCGTTTAGACATTCATTATCTGAAGGAGATTTTGAAGGTCTATTGTTTACTGGAACGGCTCATTTGAATTCAGGAGCTAGATATAATTTAGATTATGTTCCACCTTATAGTAAAACATCAGATTCAACACTTAGTCGTGTTAATAAATTAAAGGATATGTTTTTTGCTAATTATTTTAAATTGTATTTAAAATATCCAACAGTAGATGTTGACCGAGATTTTGGAAGTTATGGTAAAGCGCAGTATTCGTTGAATGATTTTGAAATGTTATTTGATTTTTTTGTAAATTGGAAGAAGAATCATGTTTTTAAATATGGTGTGGAATGTTATTATAAAGAAGGTTCACCTCTTGTTTATGATGTGAATGTCATAGTTATTGATGTTACAGATAGAAGGTTGTTGGTTGATGTGATGTTACGAAATAAATTGTGATTAGTATTATTGATTTATTGTTGACATTTATTTTTGATTGTGTTATACTTTATTTGAGATTGAGATATCTCATTAAACATATTTTATTCTCCTTATAGTAATAAAATGTTTGTTGCTCATGGTATTTTATTTTCCTTTTTATATATAGAAAAGTAGGTTTAATCAAAACCTACTTTTTTTGTACATATTTTTATAAACATAGTTATAAATATGTTGACACGTATGTTTGGATATAGTATAATAGATTTATAAAAAAATAAGAAATGAGGGGTTTTGATGAAGATTTTATCTGTTGTCGGTATCAAAGGTGGAATTGGAAAATCAACGGTTGTTAAAAACATAATATCTAGGTTAAAGACTCGTCTTTTGTTGGCTAATAGTTCTAAGAAAATTTTGGTAATCGATTTAGACCATCAATGTAATTTAACACAATCTTATGGTATTTATGAATCGGAAGGTACTGTTGTTAATATGTTTAAGAGAAATGATGATGTGTCAATTATTCATGTTGATGATAAAATTGATATTATTCCAGGAGCTATGGATTTAGATATTATTGAAAGTGAGCTTGAGACAAAGACGTTTAAAGACATGTTGATATACATGTGGCTAGAAAAAAATTATGATAAAATTGATGGTGACCAATATGAATATGTAATTATTGATTGTAGACCTGATTTTTCAATTGCTACTAGAAATGCTATTGCAATTAGTCACATGTTGTTGTCGCCAATTATACCATCACAGTATAGTTTGAATGCTAGAGATAATTTGGAAACACGTTTGCGTTTATATTGTGATGAAAATATTGATTATAAAACTGGTGAATCTAATATTGATGCTGAATTATATTTTGTTGGTAATATGATTAAGCATAATACAGCAACGTCTAAAGCATTGTTATCTGAGTTGGAAAATGATGATAAGGTTTTAGGTTGGATTCCACATAAGGAATTGTTTAATAGGGCAACAATGGTTTCTGATGAAAATGGTGTTCAACCTAGTGTATATGATTTGATTGAATCTGGTGATTATGATGTAAAACAGGAATTTGTTGACCATTTGAATAACGTTTTTGATAATATCATTGATGTTTTAGATAAAGTAGCATAGAAGGAGTGTGTAATGGGATTTAAGCGTAATGATAACATTGGTTCTGTTTTGGAACAGAATCATAAAATGAATAGTGTAAGTAGTAGTGTTGTTAAGAAAAAGGTTCGTGAGAAGACAAAACCTTATAATTTTACAATGAAACCTAGTGTTCGTGAGAAGTTAGATAAATTAGTTGAATATGATTATGAATCTGAAGCTTTATCAGCTGCATCATATCTATCAGATATGATTGAACAAAGATATCAATTTTTGAAATTGGATGATGTAGATGAATAGGTGGTGGTATCATGTCACTAAATCATAAATTGTATAAAGTTGGGTCTTTGACAGAAGCCCAGCTTTTATTTGATAAGGAAATAAGTCGCTTGAAACGATTAGACGTGTATAAAGAGTCTGAGTCACGTTTGAATGGTCGTATTGATAAATTGAAGAATGATATTGATTCATATTTAATTGAACACGATATCGATGGTGAAGTTAAGATTGCTAATGATGATTATTTTTTGACAAAATTATTTGTCGGTATCTTTATTTGGAGTGTATTGTTTTTGGGTATGGTTGTTTATTTAAATCATAATAATGTTAAATCTATACCTAATGCTGAAGTAAAAACAACAGTTGTTACGACAACTGAAACAACTACTGAATCGAATTTAGTTTGGAATAAATATCGACAATCTTATACGTCTAAGGAAGTTTTAAAACAGGATGAAAATTGGAGTTCTGTGAATAATTAATTCATAAAAAAAGACCTGCATATAGCAGGTTTTTATTTGGTTTTGTCAGGAATTAAATTAATTTTTTTAATTAAATTAATATTTGTTGGTAATGAATTGTTTTTGATTTTTTCTTCAAATTGATTAAATTGTTGGTTCTCAGATTCTAATCTTTGAGCTTGTAGTTCAGGTGTCTCATTAGAATTTTTTCTTCTATTTTTTAAATATTGTTGATGTTTGTATTTTGGTAATTTTAGATAAATTAAATTGAATGTTAAATCAGGAAAATTATTGCTGAGTTCATACAATCCAATTGGGTCAATAACATATAATTGTGATTCATCAAGCTGTTCTTTTGTTGCAAAATAGAAGTTACCATTGATAGTAGTGGTGGCAATTTTATTTGGATAATTATCAACGTCAGATAGGCTGATAAAGATATGTGAGTCTTCATTAGGTGAACGTTTTGGACGTGTTGAATACGATTTGATTGATTTCAAATTATAATCTCTACATAGTTTTTCTTCTAATGTAGATTTGCCTGTTCCTGAACGTCCGATGATTAAAGTTAAGTCATTTTTAAATAATAATGATAATACCTTCAGGTTGCGTTTGATGCGTTGAATGTGTGATTGAATGGTTGAATGCGTGACGTTTAGTTCATCGCAAATGTGAGCTTGAGAGTAGCCATCTTCATAATATAATCGATAAATATTTTGAGTTAAAATTGATGAATTTTTGATTAGATTTTCGATTTGAGATTGACTTAAATTCAATTCATTTGCTTTTAAATCGTGCAACATGAATGATGGATACATGTGCCTTGATTGTCGTTTTGTGTTCATGTAGTGCTCCTTTATTTTTTCAAATTATTTAAGTCCGAGTCAGACTTTCTTTTAGCAAATTTTACCACACGGTCAATGTGTTCGTCAATTGGATTTTCATCAATAATGTAGTTGTGACCGATGAGTTCATCGGGCATATATTGTTGTTGGATGTAATGATTTTTATAATCATGAGGGTATACATAACCAGTGTGACCTAAAGCAGCAGCACCTTTGAAATGTGTGTCTCTGAGATGTAATGGAATTGTTGTGTTGAACACATCTAGGTCTGCTAAAGCTAAGTCGATTGCCTTTTCAGCAATGTTTGTTTTTTTACTTGATGCGAGTTCAATTACAGCTGAACTGAGAGCAATTCTTGCTTCAGGTAGACCTGTTTTTTCTGCGACTTGAATGGCGAGTTGAGCGTTGATTACAGCTGGTGTATTAGCAATTCCGATGTCTTCATAAGCAATGATTGATAGTCTTCTACAAATAGATTGTAGGTCTCCAATAGCTATTAATCGAGCTAGATAATGTAGACTTGCGTTGATGTCTGAACCTCGAATTGATTTCTGAAAAGCTGATATTAAATTGTAGTGTTCATCTCCATTTTTATCACCAGCGATAGCCTTTTTATTGAGCACTTGTTCGAGTGCAGCAGTGTCAATTTTGATACCTTTTTTATCAGGTTCAGATGACATTGTTACGAGTTCTAGAGCGTTCAAAGCAGAGCGAACATCACCATCAGTTGAGGATGCTAGAAAGGCAATTTGTTCGTCAGAAATGATAATTTTATTGTCAATTTCGTCTTGTAAAAAGTCGATTGCTTTGTGAATAACTTTTGTCATAGAATCGAAATCAACAGGTTTTAATTCTAAGATTGTTGTACGTGACCGTAGGGCAGGGTTGACATTGATGTAAGGGTTTTCTGTTGTAGCTCCGATTAGTGTGATGTGACCTTTTTCTAGATATGGAAGTAGGTGGTCTTGTTTTGGTTTATCGAGTCTATGAATCTCGTCTAACAAGAGAACCAAAGGTTCTTTTTCGGACTTATCTGTTATGGATTTTAGTTTCTTTTTGTCATCAACAGATGCATTAAATTGTTCAAAATCCATCCCTAAATCATTAGCTAAAGCGTTAGCGATTGATGTCTTACCGACACCAGGTCTAGCATATAAAATTAGTGAAATTGGTCGTTGAGCTTTTACAATTCTACCGATAATTTTGTCTGGGTTGGTGAGGTGTTCTTGACCTACAATGTCAGCTATAAACTTAGGTCTCATGCGTTCAGCAAGGTTAGGTTTTAGTGTTGTCATTTGAGTCTCCTTTTCTGGTTAATTTAATTGTGGTTGGACGTTTGAAAACGTTCTATATTTTTGTTTAGTTTTATATTTTTTAATATAATTTTGTCAAATGTTTGGTCGAATATTCTTCTTCAGATGAGAATGTAATTTCAATTTCTTCATCGTATAATTTTTGGAAATTATCGTCTACAATCTCTATTAAAGTGTTGATAGTTTTATGAATTCTTTCATCATTGTGCATAAATTTATACTTGTTACTTTTAGTTAATGTGTTTTTAAGTCTTTTAATTCTATTAACAGTGCTGATGTGATTTTGTTTGTGATTTTTGCTTTTATTTTTGTAAGTTTTGATGTAATAATCAGCTAAATTTTTGTAATTTTGTGTCTTATATTTAGCCAATTCTTTTTTCAATTGGTGGTCAGATAAAATCACAAGCTTGAATTGTTGGCAGTCTGTTAGTGGGTTTTCTGAACCATAATCTTCTAGGTTTTCCTTTTTAGATTTATTGAAAAAATCATCAACAAGAACTTCGTAATTTGGTAGTAAAAAATAGTCTTTAAATAATTTGAAATTTTTATAAATAGCAGCATCATTGATTTCAGATGAGTAACCATTTTGGTTATCGATTAATAAGTCATCAATCCATTCTGGTCTGAGATTATCGTCTAAATAATTTGTATTTAAATTGAAAAATGATTGCCATAAATCCACATAGTATAATTCTTGTTCAGATGTTTTTTTCTTGATTAAAATGTTGAATTTAGAATCAATTAATTGACTGTATGTTAAATCTGATTTTAGAATATTTTGTTCTACAAGTGTGTTGAAAATGAGTTCTGATGTTACTTTCATTTTTAGTATTCTCCTTTTGTATTTAGTATAAAATTTTCAATATCTTTTGGTTTGAAATTAGCATTGTTTTGATATTCAGATAGTAAAAATTCTTGAATAATTTTTTCGTAATCACTGTGTTTATAATCTGGATATTTTTTTAGAAATTTTTGGATAGTTGTATCGTAAGTTCGCTTTAGTGAACCATCTTGAATCTGTTTTAATCGAGATTTATCCATGTTAATTTCGCCATTGTTTTTGAAGATAACATCTAATTTTTCTGTGGTGAAAATGTATTTGTCAGCGTACCATTCAAACATAAATTTCTGAGAAATTTTTGGTGTTTGCATGACCAATTTTTCTAACATTTTTTCATTCCAAAATTGGTAATCAACCATGTGGATGGAGAGGTTTAGATGGTTATCTGAATCTAAATATGCACCATGTAAATGACCATGAACATTGATGGTTTCATTGGTAACAGGTAGTGGTTCATGACTTAATAAAATGCGTTTGTTGTAAAAGATTGGGACATCTGAAACGACATCGAAAGCTTGTAATAATTTTTGTTTTTGAGTGTCATGATTACCACGAATTAGGATGGTTTTACATTTTAAATTTTGCCAAAATTTTATGTTTTCATCTGTTAGATTACCGACATCACCGAGCACATATAATGTGTCCGTTGGTTGGGTGTTTTTTATGATTAAATTTTTGATGTAAGCATCATGTTGGTCGATAGTTTTGAACTGAGTTCGTTCAAACTTTATGATGTTTTCATGACTTAAATGTGGGTCTGAAATGAATTTATCCATGGATATTATTCTCCTTTTTCATTATTATTTTTAATGATAAGATTAGCCACATTTAAACAATTTTTTGTGATGTACTAATCATAATTTTATATTACTATTATAACAAAAAATTAGTTCGATTTGTGTAACAAATTATTGGAAATAGTATATCTATTTCAGGTTCAAAATTGAACAATATATTGGTTCAATTTTATGACAAAAGATGTTGAGGAGTGGGAGAAGAAGCGTAGCTTTTTCTCATCACGACGAATGGTTTTGTCAGAGCACCCCGCAGGGGCAAGCGGAAGGAAATTTGAGAATGCGAAGGCATTCGAAAATGAGTGTAGCGCAGTAAGAGCCCGAACAGCGTAGCTGTGAGTGGTGACGAACGAAGTGAGGAAGTTGTCTCGGCTATGCCGAGCGCTGAGAGGGAAAAATGCGGAGCATTTTTTTCTCGATTGCGTCACAACCTCTTATGCTCTTTTTTATTTGGAACAAATAAAGGTGATGACGAACCGACATTAGGAGCGTGAAGTCAGCATTCATACGGGTTTGGGTGTGGAACACGGGTTCAAATTTTGGCAACAAAAGTAGTGGAACTGAGTTCTTTTGGTTTATCATTGCGTCAAATTTTGGTTGAAAATTCAAGGTTTGCAATGGAACTCGAAAATGCTTGATTTTGCGTCACGGTTCCGACACCCACATTTTTGAAATTTGGAACAAATTTTTATCCAAACCCGTGTAATAAAAAATGAAAATATTTTGAAGAAATATTTTTCATTTTGTAGACACGAAGTTGAACTTTTTTTCGACGAAAAAGTTCGAATCGAAGTGTCTTTTATTCCATAAAATTTTTGCAGAGTTTGGAACAAGCTGCTGTGAAAATTGCCACGCAAATATTGTTCCAAATATTTGACCAATTTGGGTCATATTTTGCGTGTGATATTTAATAAAAAATATATTCATCAAAGATGAATGTTGAATCAAAATTGATTCATGAATTTGCACCGTATATCTGACAAGATATAGGTCCATTATTTGACCATCGGTGTAACACGTTTAGTGTTCAATCTTAGTTACCAGATTTGTTTCACCATTTGTGGTCTGTTTGTGTCGCATTTTGTAAACCACTGTTTATCAAATTGTGATTGTCATGGGAAACAAATCTGTAACAAAAAAATTCTAACCAACGGTTAGAAGCAATATGGATTTGCGAAGCGGTAGTGACCGAGCGAAGTGAGGGCACTTGATTTGTTTTTTATAAAAAAAAAAAAACTCAACCACCTATGGAGAAGTGATTGAGTTAAATTTTTCGAAAGGAAGCAGTTTCATGAACTACAAAGATTGAATCGAGTGAACATCGTTCACTAAATAATTTCGTCAAAACTTATTTTAGATTCAATCATCTTATCATAAATTTTTATGACTGTATTTTTATCAAAAGGGAAGTTATGAATTGTTTCCAAATTGATTGAAATTTGATGTTCAAAAGCTGTGATTGGAAAGTCTATACTGCCAACTTTTGGTTGGTGTCTATTTTGGAATTTTCTTTTAGTATTGATTGATAAAACTGTGTAGTTATTTTTAGTTTCTGAAATGATATTTTGGAACAAGAAATTTTTATATTTTGTTGTGACTTGATGAACAAGTTCGTTGTTAAAAAGTTCAGATGTTCCAACAGAAATAACGGAGCAGTTTTCACCGAATAATTTTTGAAAATCTTCTTTAACTTTTATGTTTGTAGTTGGTATAATTTGTGATGAATATTTTGACATAATTCTTAATCTAAACCTTTCAAAAATTCTTTTTCTAATATTGAATAAATGAATAAGTTTCCGTCAGGAAGCGGAGCTGATTTTTTCATTTCATTCAAAAGATTTTCATCCTTGTAATAATACTTTGCGATGAAGTTTGCGATAGCTTGGCTACGAGAAATTCCAGCTTGGCAATGAACAATAATTTGTTCAAAGTTTTCTGGATTTGCAAAGTGGTTATTCAAGAACTTGATGATAATTTTTGCGTCTGATTGTGAGAATAAAAATGGACTGTTAAATTCACAATTGAGACGAATCAAATCTATATCATCGAAGTAGCAAAATAGAACGTTTTTGTAGCGGGAGCGCGTGATATGATTTGTTCTATTTTTGAATGGGAGATGTGACTTGTCACCATCTTGAATTGAGATGAGAAGTGTGGGTTTATCTGGTTTAAATTTTGAAGCCTCACGCTTTGATAAAGCTTGGCATTTTAAGTTTGGATTGTATGGCATGGCAAGCTCCTTTACTGTTTTATTTTTTATAAATTTTTTCTAACAAAATCTATAACGTCTAATTTGGATTGAAATGTTTTGGGTTGATAATTTTTTGATGAGAAAACTAAGTAGTGATTTCTTTTGATGTAAGGATGATTTGAATCGATTTTTATAAAACTTAAGTTTGGATTGTTATCTTCAAAATCTTGTTTGTATGTTACAAAAATTGGTTCTTGGTTTTCTGATTTTATATAGGTGAATAATTCGTCAAATTTAGATAAATTCGGATTTGTTTTATCAATTTGGATTAAATTCTTTTCTGATAGATATTTAATAATAGACATTTATAATTCCCTCTTTTAATTTTCATGAAAGGTAATATAAAAAAATACTCACATCATAAGCCACTCGACGGTCCGATGGCTGCTCGCTACAACAGCTTTAGCTCAATTTCCAACATCGGTTCTCTGGACAATTCATGTGAGTAATTTGTAATTACAAAATATAAATCGTTTGCCTTTGGCAAACAAAAAGCGCTTATCGGGCGAAGCCCGATGCGCTTAATAATTTGAAAAAAAATCTCAACACGAGTTGAGATAATTATAATCTAGTTTTAATAAAATTGATAGCGTCTTTAATTTCAATAAAACGTTTTTCACCTTCGGTTGTTTCAACATCGATGAAATCAATTCCACGTACAATTCTTACAAATTTTAGGTAATCGTTGTTTTCGATGATATCTTTTTTATTTGCAACATAGAAAACGTTTGGGTTTTTAATTTTTAATTTATTTTCGACTTGAGAAAAATCTTTTGTTTCGTCAATTTGAATTAGGTCTCGATTTAATAATTGTGTAACTGTGTTCATGATTTTCGCACCTCTATTTTTAAAAATTTTATTTTTACAAAATATAATTCGTTTGCTTTTGGCAAACAGAAAAGAAGCGCTTATCGGGCGACGCCCGATGCGCTTAATATTTGAAAAAAAAATCTCAGCAAAAGCTGAGACCATTTTTTTAAAACAATTTGATAATTTTATAATTTTCTTTTTCGAATGTCATTAGTGTTTTGAAATTTGTTTCAATGTAGTTTAGTTCGTTAAAAGATTTGGCAGTGTCAATGTCTATTGTTGACACAATTTCTCCGTTTGATAATGAGACTGTGAGATTAGGTGATGAGTAGAAAGCATTGTTTTTAAGTTCATCAGGAAGCATTGCTACTCCAATTAATTCTAAACCGTTAACTTCCATGTAAGTTGAAATCATTTTGAGTTCAATTGGGTTCATAATTTGTGTACCTCTAGTTTTAAAAATTTATTTTTACAAAATATAAATCGTTTGCGCTTATGCAAACAAAGAGAGCGCTTGTCGGGCTACGCCCGACGCGCTTAGTGTTTGAAAAAAATCTCAGCAAAAGCTGAGACCATTTTAGTTGTTTAGAATTTTCATGAAGATGGATTTTACATCCGATTGGATTGTAGCTAAACGAAGTTTATCTGAATCAGGATTGTTCATTAGTTCTTTTAATTTTAATTCAGCAGCAAGCATCAACCATTCAGCTGATTCTTTTTCTGATTTTGTAAATATTTTTTCTGAAGTTTGATTTTGAATTTGATTGAATGACATGGTGTTTGAACCTCTTTTCTTTCAAAATTTATTATTGAAATTTGTTACCAAATTTTAGAACTGAAATTTGCGCATTGAGAGTTTTGTTCATGAGCACGTCTAAAAGTTGTGCACGGTTTTTGACAACAAATTTGTGGAATGTTCCAAACTCTACAGCATCTTCTTCGAATACAAGATAGAACTCGTCATCTTGAAGGTCTTTCTGGTCGAATACGTGTAGAACTAATTGAGCAACTGGAGTCAATTCTTTGTTTGATTTTACATCTTTACCGTTGATGAGGTCAAGAACAATTTTGAATTCATCTTTTTCAAGTGTGATTTTGTTTGCGTTAAGGACAGCTGAGAGTGCTGGGTATTTGTTTGACATAAGATTTACCTCTTTCATTTTTAAAAATTTTAAGTTATACAGTACCTTTGTATTTGTTGTATACTCTAATATCTTCAGTTGGGAACAACTGACGATAAGTAGCATCTTGTTTAATTTGTTTTACTTGTTTTGTGTATGGTATGTATAGTACCAATTTATCTGTATACACGTCTTTTACAATTTCAGCTGTCCATTGACCATTTATGATATAGATGACTGTATTTTCTTTGATTTGTGATTATTTAGAAACGTCGTAGACTGATTTATAATTTGACATGATGGTATACCTCTAAATTTTCATTTTTGAATTTTGAAATTTAGATTAACAAGCACTGACCACCCCCGAGGTGTCCCTATCGAATCGAACGATAATCAGTGGGTATTGCCAACGTTACTTCCAAAGTTAAAACGGAATCGAACCGTATACACGCGAATAGCCAGTGTTTATTAATCTAAATTATTTTTACAAAAATCAAATCGTTTGCCTTCGGCAAACAAAAAAAGCGCTTATCGGGCGAAGCCCGATGCGCTTTATGTGTTACCACATCCACATGATTGTATCTACTTGAGAATAATCATTGATGTCAATTTGTAAGTTGTTCTTCAACACATATTTTGTGTCGTCTAACATTTCATCAAAAATTTCAGTTTTGAAGTCATTCATATCAATTTGTTTTTCAATACGGTATGAAATTAAGTCATCTGAATATGAATCATTAGGTCTCACGATGAGATTACCGTTTCCAAATTGAATAGCAGTTGTTTGTTTTTTGAATTTGAAATTTGATTCAATGAAAAGCTGGTCATCTTTGAATTTTATTTCAATTTGAATATTCTTATAAACGAATTTTATTTCGTCATAGTAATTGCTGATGTGTCCGTAAGAAATAAAAGGTGTTACATCTTTGATTGATTGAAAAAATGTTTTCAGATTTTCTATTTTTTTAGTAATAGCTTGAAATTCTTTGATTACATCGTTAAGAATTTTAAACATAGGTTGACCATTTTCTTTTGAATACAGAATTATGTGATTTGTATTTGGTTCGATGAAAACTTCAATGTTTGTGTCATTTAAAATTTCATTTAGTTCTGAAATCTTTTCTCGTTTAACTTGTTCGAGTTTGTATAATTCAATATAGTTTTCAAATTTTTTAGCTGATACTGACATGGTTGATTATCTCCTTTTGTTTATTTGATGGATGTAAGGTGCGCTTTTTATGTTAACAATAAACCTTTTGATTCAATTACTTTTGATAATTCTTGAATTTCTTCATCGAGTTCTTTGAATTCATCAAGTTCGATGTCGTAGATTCGTTCTGTAAGTTCTTTGATTAATTCTTTTGTCGAGATTGTTTGGGTTAATTCTTTTTTTGACATGATTATTCTCCTTTTTTATTCAGCGACTTGTCGTTGGAAATGAATTGTTTCAATTAATTTATCAAGGTCTTCGTCGAAATCCATGAAGTCTTCGATTGAAAATGAATATAGTAGTTGTGTGAGCTCTTTGATGAGTTGTTCTGCTCTGTCAACATCTCTTTTTAGCATCATAGTATCATCTCCTTTTCTTAGTTGTAGAATTTGCATTTATCATCGACTGAAGTCAATTGTTTTTGTTTAATCAATAGTTGAGTTTCGTAGTCGATTTCAAAGACGTCAGTTTGGTTGCGAACTGTCATTTGACCTTGAATGACTGAAGGAGTCATGTCCTGGTATGATAGTTCAAAAATTGTGTCTGATACTTTTTTCAAGTCAGCGACAACATTTGAAAAGTAGCGAGTTTTGACAGTTTGACCAATTTTCATGTCTGTAATTAAGATTGACATAGTTAGTACCTCTTTAGATTTGGAATGGGAACATGTATAACAGATTGTTTTCGCCAAAAGCGTTTTTGATTGTGAAGATAAGTTCATCTTCTGTTTCAGCATGAACAATCATTGGAAAGACATTTGATTTTGTTTTGATGAGACATTCATAAGCAAGCATTATTGTGAACCTCTTATTTGTCTAACTCTTGAACGCTGATGATTTCGTCATCAGATGCGATAACTTCGATTGCAAGTTCTTCAGCGTTGAATTCGTCGATAGCTGAAACAACAATTGTTCCATTGAATTTAGTTTCTACTGCAAATTGTTTCATGATATTTACCTCTTTGTTAAAATCTTATTTTTACAAAATATAATTCGTTTGCCTTTGGCAAACAAAGAGAGCGCTTGTCGGGCTGCGCCCGACGCGCTTAATGTTATAAAAAATCTCAGCAAAAGCTGAGATGATTTTGTTAAATGTTTATTGAAACATTCTAAGTGAGCCTTCAAGGTCATCTGCAAAGTCATCAAAAGCTTGTTTTGAAGCTTTTGTGTCTTTTAGCAATTGGTATTGACCAAGAGCGATGTCGTATGAGAATGATGATTTTTCTTTTAATTGTTCTAGTAAACGTTGAATTTTTGTCATGATTTTGTACCTCTAAATTAGTTGCTATATGTAACTGTGATTACAATTGGAGTGTTTTTGATTTGTGGATTTAGTTTACGAACATCAATTTTGATAATTTTTTTGTTGTTTTTTTGAATTTCAGAAATGAGTTCATTCGCTTCGTCTTGGTTTGTTGTTTCGAAAACAGTTTCTTCAGTGATGTTTGCTACTTGTTCAATTTGATTCTGTCTTTGAATGACTTCAGCTTTGTATTGTTCTTGAGCGTTCAATACTGATAGAACAAGCATTGTTACAATAGTGATTGCTAAAATAATGATTGCTGATACTTTAAGTGCTGTTTTCATAATACTTACCTCTATTTTTAAAACTTGATTTTACAAAATATAAATCGGTTGCTGAATAGCAACCAGAAAAAAGCGCTTATCGGGCGACGCCCGATGCGCTTAATATATAAAAAATCTCAGCAATAGCTGAGATAATATTTTATTCGAAGTCTGTCATGAAATTATAGTAACCAATAGCATTTTCTTTAGATTGATTTTCTTTTGAAAGGTCTTTGGTCACATATTTTAGTACATTTTTTTCTATGACAATAAATAATGGGTGATATTCATCTGAAAAATTGTAGCTCAAATTAATCCAATTTCCATTTGATAAAACTTTCAATTCTTCAGGAATTTCTTTACCAATTTCAAGTTTATCTAAAAGAGGGAAGATGAAGTGTTTGATACGTTTTAGGTTGGCATGTTCAGCCATTTGAGATGGACCATATAGTGTATAATCAAGTTGATGATTAATGACAGCTTTGTAAGTTTTGATTAGTTGCATGAATTAGATTCCTTTCTTATGAATGTTAGTCTTTTTTAATTGTAATGTAAAGAATGTTATTTGGATTGATATAAATGTCTTCTCCATCTTCAACGCCAATTTGAAGTAATTCATTGTTGTTGTGGCATTGTCTATAATAAGCTTTAACATCTAACTTTTGATTTGGTGCAGTGAACTCAAGTATTTCATGGTTAATTAAATGGATTTGAACTATTTGCGTGGTTTAGTTTCCTTTCTTAATATGTTTGATTTTGAAATAAAGCAACAAATTTACCTAAATCTGACTGGTTTTTAGGTTCGTCGTATGATTTAAGATTATTATCTACAAATTCATCTTTGTAACCTAATAAGTATTCAAAATTGATGTATTTGTCTAATTCTGGAACAGAATTCGTTTTTAACAAATCTTTCAAATCATGAACTCTTGCATTTTTCAAATGTGTTGAACCAAATCGATAGTAGTAGAATTGTGAATATATATCGTAGATTAGACCTACAATCATTTTTTCAGCAGGAGTTAAATCGTTATATTGTTTACGCATGATGGAGCACCTCTAATCTTTATTCTTTTAATTGTTTTTCAAGTTCTTCGCCAAAGATTAGTAGCTTTTTGAGAGCATCCCAATCTTTTTTTGATAAACGGTTGAGCATAGCTTGTTGCTGTTTTGATGTAAGTTTGAATTTTTCATTTTCTTGTGACGACATAGGTTTTAACCTCTTTATTTATAATTTGATTACAAATTAGAAAACGTTTACCTTTGGTAAACAAAAAAAGCGCTTGTCGGGCTATGCCCGACGCGCTTACGATGTTTTGGAATAAACTCTGAATCGAACTTTATCTTGAATAGTTTCGTTTTCTAGTGTCCAAAACATGTTGATTTCAGGTTTTTTATTAGGTGTGATGATAATTAATTTATCAGCAATTAAACTGAAATTATACAAAATGTTTGGTAACAATGATTTTTCACATAGATGTAGAGCGAAGCTACACACAATTGTATCAACTTTTGGTAAGTTTGGGTTTTGAGATAATTGTGTGAAATCATAATCAAAACATTCTTTTCGAGTTTGTTCGACATATTGTTTTTTCATGAATGGGTCATTACCATAAATATTTTTTGCATGATGGTTCAATATTTTTGTAACCAAACCATTGCCACAACACATGTCTAATACATTATCACCATAGTCTACTGTGGTTAATGATGATTTAATTAATGATTGAATGATTGTTTCATGTGGATTTTGGTATGTATGGGCATTGGTTTTATAATATTGATTAACACCTATTTTTGCATATTGGTTTCTAATTGAAAGCATGTGTTTTCACCTCACTTAAGCAACCATAAGAAAATCTTCAATTTCTGAAATCAATTCTAGTGGATGTGAAGTTGAAACGTTGATGCCAAAGAAATCTTCTAGGAGAAGAATTTCGTTCTCGTCAGTTTCAATTTGTGATTTTTTGATGAAATCTCTTAGTAGCATGTTAATGTTTCCTTTCTTTGAAAAAAATCTCATGATGACATGAGATTAGATGCATTTTACAAATTGTACGTCAATAACATCAGTGTAAATATCTGAAGCCATATCCCAAGCTTGGAATTTGTTTTCAGCGTAAACAGTTGCTTGACCGTCGATTGTGATTACTGCGTATTGTTTCATGATAGTTTACCTCTTTTTAAAAATCTTATTTTTACAAAATATAAATCGGTTGCTGTATAGCAACCTAAAAAAGCGCTTGTCGGGCTTTGCCCGACGCGCTTAGTATATAAAAAATCTCAGCAAAAGCTGAGATTGTGATTTGGATTTATCCAAATATGAACACTAGTGAATCCACATATGAATTAAAACCTTTTTCACTGTCGATTCCAAATTCTTTGATACATGATTGTGTTTGTGTAACAAGAACTGGACATTCAAGGTCGCAGTCGTAGTATTCTTCAATCACAACTGGTTGAGCACCATTTGTTTGGATTTTGATACAAGTCAAATGGTCTTCCTGAATGTATTCATGTTGAATCTTTTTATTGGTTAATTCATTATGAAGTTTAGTTAAGTATTGTTTTGACATAGTAAGGACCTCTCTTTGTTAATATCCATTATTATCAAATTCAAAACCCATATGGATTGGTTCGACACCAAATGGTACTGTTTGTGAAATTTTGATGATGATTTCGTCACCATCTTGTGATTCAGTTACTGATTCAATTTTGAAATCATCAGTTGGATATTCTTTGTTGAGTGATTCAAGAGTTTTGTATAAGTTAAAATCTTCATCATTTGAATAGTGTTCAACAGTAACATATTTAATTAGCATAGCATAATACCTCTATTTTTAAAACTTTATTTTACAAAATAAAGAACGTTTGCCTTTGGCAAACAAAAAGCGCTTATCGGGCTGAGCCCGATGCGCTTATATTCTTTAGATATCATCGAAATCATATTTGGTATCGCTGATGCCATTTTTAGATTGACTAACCCACTTGATTATAAATGGAAATCATTGCTTCTACAAAATATTTGAATTCGTCATAGGATTGGATTCTTTTATTTTGAGCAATATTGTTTAAATTATTGATGTACTTTTCTTCAAGTTCAATTTGAGTTTGAAGAATATTGTTAATATGTTGGACAGAGAAGTCTGTCAATATGAATGGTTCAAAAAGTATCATTTCCGATAGATTACTTTCAATAATTGATATCCAAGTTTTTAGTTCTAATTGATTTGACTCGTTTTTGTTAGTCATATATTTGTTTAGAACAAATAAAGTTTGAAATGTGCTTGATTCGGGTTTGATATTTGTCATTGCTTTTTGTCCTTTTGTTTGGTTTTCACTTCGTAGTAGCATCGCATGATTCTTTTCTTCAACTGTCTTTTGATAGTCGGTTTATCTTTAAGAATAATGCTACGTTGTTCATTTTCTTTCCAGATGGCGTCATTTTGTTTTAAAATGAGTGTATTAATGGTGCCATCTGAAAATTGAAACATTAGTCCGCTTGGACATTCACGAATGCGCCATAGAATTGTTTCGTAATCTAAATCACCGTCCATTGATTTTTCGATGTAGAGGGATAGGAGTTCACGAAAAATTCGTTTTTTTGTCTTAGGACTAACATTTTCTTTTAATACTAATTGTTTGTTTTTATTCATAATCTTTTAATCCTTTACCTATAATTTTTAATCAAATTGTAATAGATAATCAGCCATGAATTTGATATATTCTACTAGTTGTTCAATATTTGATTCATTTTGGACGTCAAAGGTTAGGTAAATCATGTTTTTGTAGATTCGAAATTCGATATCTTTTGAGTGTAATTCATTTGCATTATCTGAGTCGAATTGGTCTCTATATCCCATTTGTGAAATAAAGCTTAAGCAGAGTTTCTTTTCAGTGCTGATGAACAATGAATAATCTCTGTAAGTGTCTTCATAGTATGGCTCTAGAGTTCGTTTATCTGTGATTTTGATATTGGATTTGTCAATCTTAAAATCAAAATCTTTTAAATCTTGATGGTTTTTGAGATAATCGTAAGTGGTTTGGATTTTAGTTTCTTTTTTTGTTTGCATGTTTTCACCTTTATTTATCAATAATAAAATACAAATAATCATCATTATTTGATGATTCGAATGATTCGATAATGGGTTCCCATTTATCAATCAATTCGTTATCGTCAGATTTGTTGACCAGTTCAATGATTTGTTTTTTGGTCAATTTGTAGATGAGGAATTGTTCCTCTCTAGAAAAATCGTTAACGATTTGTTCACCTTCAAGAACAATATCATATAATCTGTAGGTTTTGCCAGAAAAATTAGTATAGTATTGTGATAGTGTTTCAAATAAATCCATTGGATTGATGACATATTTGATATCGTCATATTGTTCCAAAAACTTTTTAAAATTTGTTTCTGACATGATGTCTAATGATGTACTCATTGTTAGCTCCTTTTTTAGTAATCTTCAAATGCGTCACTATAATAGGTCCAGTTATCAACGCCAGCGCAGTCGAGATAGTCCATTTTATCTTCTGGCGATAAATCTGACCAATCGTGACCATCTTTTTCAGCCATTTCGATAGCAAAATCGTAACCAGACCAATTGTCTACTCCAGCGGCTTCAAGTGCGTAGTATCTTTCTTCTTGTGTCATAGTTAATTTCCTTTCTTAAATCCTAAATGGTTCAATATATAAAAGTGAACCGATACCAAATGTTGATTCAACAGTTGTTTTGATATTTTCAGCTGAATCAGCATGAACGATTAGTATAATTGTTCCTGAATTTTCTTGTCTAATCATGCACTTATAACTTAACATTGTGTTAACTCCTAGTTTATATTTGTTTATCGATTATAAAATCGATTAACATGGTTAATTGAAAAAAAAATCTCAGCAAGGCTGAGATTAGATTGATTATTATAATTCAATATCGAGTTTATCTTTTAGTTCAAGAGCCTTTTGATATTCAATGAAATCATTGAGCAATTCGTCATAACGATAAACTTCACCGTAATCGTTTATGAAAAACATTTTGAAAGGAATTTCTTCGTAATTATATTGTTTTTGCCAAGTTTCGACTTTTTCTTTGATGGATTTAGAATTCACATCGAGGGTTGTCATGTACCTGTGTGAACGAGGGTGCATGAAAACGAGTTTTTTGTAGATTTTGGCAAAGTTTAATTTTTCATGAACATCTTTGATTTGAGCTGCAACTTTTTCTGCAACGTCTTTATCAAGATAAATTTTAGATGGTATTGGAATATATTCAACTTTTCCGTTTTCTTGAACTGCTGACCAGAGAATGAGTGATTGGTCATAAAGTTCAACGACAGATTCTTTTGGTTTTAAAACATAATTATAAATCACTGGTGATGGGTGATTTAAATATGTGTGATTGCATTCAAAATGTTGTTTTTCAAGTACAATCTTGTGGATTGTTCCTTTATTTTCAACAAGGTATAAAATGTCACCTTCTTTGAGGTTATGTGTTGCGATTTTGTTTTGCATGATTTTCACCTTTAATTAGATTGATGGATTTGCTTCTAGATTTAGCAAAGTTCAAGAGTTACAGATTCAATTTTTGAAATTTGAACACCGAAGAACATTTTGCCTTCAATAGTCAGTTGGACGTAACGTTTGAAGATTGGTAAGTTTAGTTCAATGTTAGTTTCACCTTGCAAAGCGTCTTGTCTAGCCCATTCTTTGTATAAGTTGTAAATTGGCATAAAAGTTTGAGCTTTATCACAGTTATAACCAACAATTTGATTATCATCAATGCTGAATTCACCATTTTTGTAATAATCAAATACGAGTTTTTCTTTTCTTTCAGCCCAATCGTGTTCTTTGTCTTCAATGAGGAATGCGATAGGTTCACATTCAACTTCATCTGCATAATGTTTCCCAAATTCAACAAGTTCTTCGCCTGAAAGAGTGATGGTTTGTGATTGTTTTTTGTTTCCATGTTTTTCATCATAGATTTTAATTAAGTTGACAATATCGTCACGAAATTCACCAGCTTGTGAATTGTGAAGAACTGGTTCAGAATAACCATCTTTCATGTTGAATTTAATGTTTGCATAAATTGACATGGTTTAATTCTCCATTTCTTTATAAATACTTATCAATAGTAATCAGATGTTGATTTGTAAGGGTTTGTTTTAGCTTAATCAAATCTTTTCTTTTTACTTCAATTTCTTCAAGTTTTGCTTTGATTTTATGGATGACGTAGTTCATGTCAAGTACATCATCAATTTGTGGGAATAGTAAAGTAAGGTATGAAGCTTCATCTTCAATAGTTTGCAATTCAATCATTGGTAGAATTGTATAATCTTCAGGATTTTTGAAGTTTTTAAGAAAATCTTTTTTGATTTCATCAATTTTTTCTGGAGTTCCGTCATCAATTTTTTCAACATGTAGATTATTTAAATCTTCAGGGTAAATGATGATGTAGTTTTCATCGTCATAAGTTGTTTGGATTGAAATGATGGTTTGCATGATAGTAGTACCTCGTTTATTTTTTTAGAATGAAACGTAAACTGGAGCTGAACTAGCGTATGATTCGTTGATTTGTGATTCAATGTCAGAAACAACGTTTTTGATTTGCTGTTCAGAAGCAAAATCATCTTTGAATAGTTTTTCTAGACGCAAAACTAGCTCATTAACGTCATTGACGTTATTATAGATTGTCATTGTTGAAGCGAAAAGACCGTAGGAATTTGCAACTTCAGCATGGAATTCTTCAGTTGCTTTCGTGATTGTTTCGATATCATTTGAATCAACTGTTTTAACTTCAAAACGACGAAGTGGTTGCGTGAACAAGGCAATTTTAGTTTCGTTATTAACTGTTGTGACAACAGAAATAGTAGCTGTTTCGTATAGTGACATAGATAGAACCTCTTTTGTTATAATTTATTAACAAATTGAAAATCGTTTGCCTTTGGCAAACAAAAAAGCGCTTATCGGGCGGAGCCCGATGCGCTTATAGTTAATAAAAAAGATTGGAATAACCCAATCTTTTAGATATGATATTTTCTCATCCACATGAGAGTTTGACCTAATCTATTTTGACCTGGGTAAGATTGACCTTTCTTAATGAGTTCAATCATTTGGTCTTTATCTACACCAGCACCCCAATAAGAATCATAAGGGCTTACTTCAATAAGTTCAGCGTCATCTGTGAGTCTTAGAATATCAGCTAACTCAGAGTCTTGGAATTTTTGGTAAATAATCCCTTCCATAATCGTAATGCGACGAGAATTCCAAATATTTTTATTGAAATTTGGAACTTTAGAGCCTAATTTTTTAGCTTCAGAACCAATTTTAGTATTAAGAATTTCGTCCATCATTTCAGGTGCAAAGAGTTCAGCTTTTTTATAAGCGAATGCTTGTTCTGCATTTTTAAAAGATTTTAATTGACATTCAAATTCTTTATTATACATATTGCTAAACGGTGCTTTATACCCGAAAAAGAGGATATAACGTTTACCGTTATAATTAATAGCAGTCATATTTTTCCATTCTTTAATATGCATATTATACACCTCGATTTATTTTGATACAAAATATCAATCGTTTGCGCAGGCGCAAACAAAAAAGCGCTTATCGGGCGAAGCCCGATGCGCTTGCATGTAAAAGAAATCTCAGTAAAACTGAGATTATATTTTTTTTATTTTTGATGTCTAACATTTTGATAAATGCTTAGAACGGCAAGTGTAAACAAGAATACAGCATGGTCTACTTTTAAATTGTTTCGCATAAGCCCATCAATGACATATACAATTAAAGAATTTCCAATAAAAGCTGATAGATTGTCATACATTAATTTTAATAGAAATTTCATATATTATTCCTTTCTTTAGTGCATTGCTGAATGTATAACTGATGTTATTAATAATATGAAAAATAATGTAGGAGTTAATTTATTAACGTCTGATTTGTATGCTTCAATGTTATTTGAATTCAACATACGGTATTCTGTATCAGGGCTTGTTTTATAATAAATAAGAGCTATTGTAAATGATGACGCATACATAAACGCTAAAACGGCAACACCGAGGCTGATTTGTGGCATGATATTTGTCATTATGTCATATACATGAACGAATGGTTGTGGTTTATTAATAGCTTGTTCTTGAGTTTGAACTGTTAAGGACGGGTCAAGAGTGTTAGATGTGATTTCATGAACAATATCGACAAGTTTGTTAATGTTTAAAGATGTATATAGGATAGTTGGAATGAGAAGAATTCTAAGGTATTGAATTATAATCCATCCCAGAAGTGGGTGATTTGTTGATTTTGTTTCTTGCATTTTTGACACCTTTAAATTTCATCTAGTGTCAAAACATTATTTTTGACAAATGATTTATGGTTATTGTGAAATGCTTTTTTGTTTTTAACAATAACTTCATGATGGACAATTTCCTTTTCTTGATAAATTGTAACATCAGCTATAATATTGGAATCATTTTTGATAGCGTATGCGCTTAGTGGTTTGTAGATTGACATTATGAATACCTCCTATTCTTAGTTTTGATACCTTATCCAATAAATTTAAGTACAAACAAGTCTCCTTGTGGTGTTTGTCCGTAAGGAATGCTTTGTGTAATTTTAACAAAAGCTTGTCCTGTAAATAAATCACCTTTATTGACGTCATAATATTTATCACCACACAACTCGATTGATTCGAGTGTGAAGTCGTTTGTTGGATATTTTTGATTAACTTCTTTTAGAATTTGATTTTGAAGATTATAATAGTTAAAATCTTTAAAAGGGATGACAGTTTCGATGAAGTATTTGATAAGCATATTTATGTTCCTTTCTTTCATTGTTTCAATGCTGCATAACAAAAAGATAAAATTATAATCAACATAGGGCATAATACGATAAGTAATAAGCTGTAAGCTGAATCATATTTATTTTTTGAATAGTATTTATCTTTCATGCAAATTTTCCTTTCTAACCGAAAGAAACGATAATGATATCTGTTTCTTTTTCAATAAAATCTTTGATTTTGTTCCAGTCACCATTAGCCAAACCGCAACTAATTTTCTCAGGCACATAGGCGGGCAAGTTTCTTTCCTTGGCATAGTTATCCAATTTTCGTAGATTTGCCATCAGCTTAGATTCGTCAGTATATTTGACGCTTTTATTTCTTCCGAAATACAGCTGAGAATAGCTTTTGAGAATAATCAATTCAGGTGTGATGGTGATAGGTTGTACCAAGCCAAAACGCTTCTGAGGTGTATTGTAGCTATCTTTTTCAGCCATTTTATGGAAAGCTGATTTAATTTTTGGATACTTTGTGTACAAAGCTTTTGCGACACCTGCACCCATGACGTCTTGACAGTTAACTTGGTGCATAATCACACCTTTTTCAATGGTTGTAATGTCTTTTTTAATTAACATGGCAAATCTCCTTTGGTTTCAAATCGAAATCAAAAGCGTTTGCTTTAGCAAATAAAAAAAACCAACTGCTTACGCAATTGGTCAATCTCAATGTTTATTTCAATGATGAGCCTAATTTTTTTCATTGAAAATTTCGCCCGCACACTTACGAGCAGCAAAGAGTTATCAACTCTCGAATTCAAGTTTGATTAAGACTTGAACCTATAACCTTTTGGTTACAATAATAAAATCGACGCACCTTTGGTGCGTCAACTGATGTTATTTTGATTAAATTTCAGTCAAATATTCTTTGAATAGTTGAGCGATTTTACCGCCTTGTTTACCAAGAATTTTTCCGTTGCTAACATCGATGTCAGGTTCTTCGCGGATGATTTCATCTTTAATGTCTTTTAACATTTCTTTGATAACAAGACCCGTTTGTTTAGGGTCAAGTTGGATGTCACCGTGGCTAAGAACGTTTAGTAATCGTTGTTTTGTTACACGAGATTCGATTGCTTCAATTAATTTTAATTCGTTAGCTGAGTAATTCATTTCGTGTTTCACCTTGATTTTTTGAGTTTCTAACCAAGCGTCATATTTATGTTTGACAACTGGGTAGTGGATGTTACCGTAATCATCAGGTTTGAAGAAATAATCGTTTTTAGGTTTATAGACTTGACCTTCAGCTCCACAATCATCTAATTTTGATTGTAGTTCTTCTGAATTTAGGATAAGCTCAGTAAGTGTTCCTTGTCGAAGTACAGGTACTGTATAGTCTGGTCCAAGAATAGATGTCATGTTATTTTGAGATAATGCGAAACGTCGTTCATCTTCAAAAATGATATGGATGTCAAAGAAGCGGATGCGTCTTTTGTTGTTAATTGTTTCTAGATAGGGCATTTTTTGGACAGAAGCGCCATATAGCTCGCCATAAAAGTGAATTTGTTTAATTTCACCTTGTTTAATTTTTGGTTGCAAAACTAATGTGTGGCATTTGGTTTTGATATTCCCAATTTTCAAAATTGAAGATTTGAATGTCTTGATACGTTACAATAATAGCGTGTTTAATGTTTTCTGAAACAATATGGTCACAAATTTTGCTTGTGAACTCGGCTTTTAGTTTATTGAAGTCTTTATCTGTTAATTTGATAACAGGATTACCGCAATAGTCTTCGTCTGTTGAATCAAGTTCGATGTCGCCTTTATAATCATCTTTAATAAAAGCTACATCAATTGATGTTTTATTAATAGACGGTACATTGATTAAGAATACATCTAAATGTTTATCAAATGTTAAAATACTGTTGTTTTTGTAATGGTCTGGATTAGATTTGTTGACAGCTTTTTTGTAATCTTTAACTGTTAGTTTGATATTTGCATTTTTCAATGCTTTTTTGATTAGCGTAAACATGAACTTATCAAAGTTTTCTAAACTATAATTAGCGTATGTTTTATTATCTTTATAGAATGTTAACATATATTTATCCTTTAGTTTCTAGCATTATTTGCGTTTTGTCATTTGTAATTTTTTTGTAATTTAGTTTTTGACTTCACTAAAACTTTATGATATACTAAATCTATGAAGATTAGTGAAAGGAGTCTGTAAATGGAAATCAATTTGACATCCAAATTACGTATTGTGTTTCAATCTGAAGACGATAGAAAAAGTGCTTTTGATACACTTATTGCGTATCGTGATGCTTGTAATTATGTATCACAATATGTTTTCAATCACGATTTTGTATTGAAACAAAGTGAGTTGCAAACGGCTCTTTATCATGAGCTTCGTAACAGATTTGGTCTTAAATCCCAAATGACGCAATCCGTTTTCAAAACTGTTATTGCGCGTTATAAAGCGGTTCAAACCCAACTTCGTAAACAACGAGTTTGGGATGGTTATAAAAAGGACAACCATGGAAAAGATGTACCTAATTACATCAATAAGGATTTGACCTTCCTTTGGAAACCTATTTCTTTTAAACGCCCTCAACTCGATTTAGTTCGTAATCGTGATTATAGCTTTAAAGACGATTTGTTATCTATGAATACTATCAACGGACGTATTCGCGTCAAGGTTTATGGTCTTTCAGAAAACCCGTATTTTGACGGTTTATGGAAGCTAGGAACTGGACAAATTGTTCGTAGTGGTAAATACTGGTTCTTCCATGTTGCCGCAAGCAAAGTGGTTTCTGAGTTCGAACTATCTCAATTGAAACACGTCGTTGGTATTGACAGAGGATTACGTCAAATTCTAACTAGCTATGACGAAAAAGGTCAAACTCGTTTTATTAATGGAAATTTTATTGCGAAGAAACGCAATCATTATGCTCGATTGAGAGCACGTCTTCAAGCAAAAGGTACGAAATCAGCTAAACGTCGTTTACGTTCTCTAAGTGGACGAGAATCCCGTTGGATGAGTGATGTGAATCATCAGTTATCTAAGACACTCGTTGAAACTTACGGTAAACAGACGCTATTTGTACTTGAAGACTTGACAGGTGTTATTTTTAACACTGTTCGCTCACGTAGAAAAGAACATAGGTATGCGCACCATTCATGGTCATTTTATGATTTAGAACAAAAACTTCGATACAAGGCTCACTTAAACGAAAGTGAAGTTGTTTTAGTTGATGCCCATTATACAAGTCAAAGATGCCCTAAATGTGGGACGATTGATAAATCGAGCCGTGATAAAGGTACTCACGAATATACCTGTTCCAACTGCGGTTATTCAAGTAATGATGACCGAATAGGTGCCATGAACATTTATGAACTTGGCAAATGGTATGTGTCAGGTGTAGAGAAACCGTCTTTTATAATCTCAAATGAATAGACATGCGTATACGTATGTCATTGCCGTAGCTCGTCAACCTGCGGATTTAGAAATCTATTTCTAAAAAGAAGTCTCAATTGTTTTGTTCTAAGAACAAAGAAGGTGGAAGGGAGTTTCTTCTGCTTGACCACCTTCAAATTAGGGACGAGCCACCTACTTTAATGGGTGGTAGTTGATGGAGAATTTTATAGACATCCAAGCTTGTCTATATCGAGGAATTCAGTATTTGTTAGTTTATTTCTAAGGGTTACTTTGAATTCCATGTTTAAACCTCTTTTTAGATAATTTGGATATATGTGTACGTTTCAATATAGTTGCGAATAGTTGACCAGTCTTCTGGGTTATCTTCACAACCGATATATTCAGGAACATAAGCGACTAAGCCTGTTTGAATAGATAAATCGTTTAATCTTTTAATATTGTTAATCAAAAGAGTTTCGTTTGAGTTTGTATTCATTTTGGAATAACTATTGCAGACAATTGAGTTATCTGAAAGGATAATTGGTTGAAACATACCATGACGTTTTTGTGGGGTGTCATATTTTTTACCCAAGTCTAAAAATTCTTCTTTAAGCTGTGGATATTTTTGAGTTAGAGGGTTATCCTCTGGTTTATTTTGACAATTAACTTCTTGGAGAAGAATTCCGTCGAGAATATATTCATTAAATTCCATATTTAATCCTCACTATTGTAATGTTTATTGATTAGTAATCTTTATAGATGTCAAGTTATTGAGTCTTTATTTTTGTTGTTTAAATCATAATTTAGTTCCTTTTTCATTTGGTTTATTACAAATGTTTAGAAATTTCAATGATTGCTTCATCTAATTCTTTTTGTGTGATACCAAACAATTCGTGAACACCATTTTCAGTTGCAATTAAGATTGAGGTTAGTTGGTATGGAACTGTACAATCTCTCTTTTTTGGTAACATGTTGTAAAAGTTACAATGAAGTCTTTTTTTGATTTCTTCAGCTATATGAATATTTAATTTTAATTTTTTAAAATCAAAGTTTTCGTCAATATATTTATTAATTTTGTTTTCTAACATATAGTGATTAATTGGACGTTCTTGATTTTGTTTATTATAAAAATCTTGTAAAATCTTAGTTACAGCTAGATTATATTCAAAATTTTTAGTATACTTGTTAACTTGTGAAATTTTGTCTGGGTCAATCATTCGATTGTCCCAATTGCTGTAACCTTCAATATTATATGCATTTCCTTCAATTGTAATGATATAATTATATGATTTTGATAGTGGCATTTAAATTTCCTTTCTGTGAATATTTTTATAATTTTATTTGATACCTATTGTAAGTTTTAGATAATCTATAATTTTTTGTGATGTGATTTTGTTTTGGTTGAATGATAATACGTTAATTTTGAAGTAAAGCTTAAATATGTCAGGTATAATTTCAATTGCTAAAATACTATCATGTTTTTGTTTATTATCATTTTGTTCATTTATGATAAACATATATTTGTAAAAATGATAATCTCTATCTAAAATGATATCTCTGTGTAGGAAAATAATTTTATCATCAATTTCATTTTGTATGTTAATTTTTTCTTTTAAACCTTTAAATAGATATTTTCTAATGTTTCTTTGATTGATGTATTTAGAAATATATTTTTCAGTGTTGTGTATTTCTTTTTTAATTTCTTTTTTTTCATTTATTTTTGTATATAATGTTTCCATATTATTTTTCCTTTCTTATTAACAAAAATTAAACCGTCAACTTTTGGTTGACAGTTTAATGTTATTGTTAATTTTAGTTGATTGCTTTTTTGATTACATCTTGATATGTTTTTAATTCTTTGACACATTCTTCAATATCTATTAAAGCATCATGATTGGATGCTTTTTGTGCTTTTGTTTTCTCACCAAAATCAGAACCGATTGTGGAGAAGATACGACGGATGGAGCTAATATCAAAGAGTGAGTGATGCAATTTACTAGCTGTTTTTGGCAAATGGCGTCTAACTACTTCATAGTCAAATTGAGCGTTGTTGCCTGCAAGAGAATATCTTTGTCCAGGATAATCTTCAAGGAGTTGGTATAAATGTTTGTCAATGTCTTCTAAAGACGTTGTGTTGGTTGTTTTTAGATTGTCTAGAAGACCTGTTGATGTGTGCATGTTAAGAACGTATTCATCCATTTCGTGATGAATTTGTTCTAATTCAGCGTTAGTATATTTGACAAAGAAATTACCAGAAGAATATTCTGTTTGAATTTGTTCGTCATATAATTTATAAGCAAGTTGAAGCATTCGGTTTTTTCTTGGTTTTGAATTTCCATCTTCAAAATTCAAACCTGTTGTTTCAACGTCAATAAATAGATATAGTGTCATTAGTTGGTTTTTCCTTTTAGAGCTTTTTGTTATTGTTCTTTGATTAATTGTCTAATTGATTCAATTACTTCATCTTTTGTAGGAGTATCAAATACTTGAATACCGTCATCATCAATAAAATAAATAATTGAAATATCACAAGGGAATTGATTTTGTTTATTTCTCATTAATGTATGTGCTATTTTAGAATATATTGAGATATCTAAATAAGTAAAGTGTTCTTTTTCTAATACTTCATGTATTTTTAAATACTTATAGATGTAACAATTGATATATTCATACATGTTATTAACTATACGAACTTTGTATTTAGCGTCAAGAATGATTTGTTTATCATACAAATCTCGGATGATATTTAACAAGTGTTGGTTTTTTTATATAAAAATTTTTAACAAAACTATTGACAACCACTTTTATTTTTGATAAAATTTAATCATAAATAAAAATCATAAATCAAAAAAAGGAGTAAATCCCATGAAAAAATCACTAAAAATCTTTGCTACATCAAAATGGTTCGACATTGCAGGTGTCGCCCTTGTAGTCGGAATTGCTATTGCATCAGGCTACCTCAATTCACGTCTCGATAAATTTGTCGATTGGGGACCTTGGACAGCTCTTGTTCCATTTGGTTTAATCTCAGTAACCAATGTCGGAATCTCCATGCTATCCACTCGTTTTACTGGTAAAGTTAATAAATCGGGTAACTATTTTGGAATTATCAATACTGTTTTATCTGGAGCTATCGATTACATCCTTGGAAACAAAGCTGCAATCATAACCTATCCTATCACCTTCATTATTTATACCTTTGCCATTAAAAAATGGCAAGCTTCACAAGAAGGTAAACCAAATAGCTTGAGTAAAGCTCAAACCAAAATGGTCGCTACTATTGCTACTATCGTTGCGTTTGTATTTGCTTACGCTACAAACTACATCGGATATGGTGGTAATATGAATGCTTTAGCTTATGTTACAACTATTGCTTTCGCATTATCATTAGTTGCTAATGTATTTAATGCACTAAAACTAACAACCCAATGGGGATTCTGGTTAGTTTATAATATCGTGCAACTTGCTAAAGCAGGAATTCAAGGAAATTTTGCCAACGTTGGCAAATATATCTTCTACATTCTCAACTCATTTGGTGCCCTATTCGTATGGAATGACAAAGAAAGGAATTAAAAAATGCAATTAAATCCTACGCAAAATTTAGCTGTTGACCTATTGATTTTAGCATTCGATAGGTCAAACAACAGCGTTAAAATCTTCACCCCAACTCGTGAAGACTCTAACAAAAAAGCTCTCCCAGGAGTTCTTTTGAAAACTAACGAATCTATTTCAGACGCTGTACAAAGAACTCTTGAAACAAAAACTGAATTTTCAAATTTAAAATATCGACTTCAAGAATTACCAGCTCAAACAAACCCAACTCGTGACCCTCGTGGACACGTCATTTCAGTACCAATTTTGGTATTTCTAACAGAACCCACTAATTTGGATACAAATTGGTCCACTTTCGAGCCTGATTTAGAACTAGATTTTGACCATACCGAGATGGTCAATAAAGCGTTCAGGATTTTGGCTCAGAATTGGGACAAACATCCGCTACCACTACTTCTAACAGGTAATAACACCACATTAGAAGAAACAAGAGATTTGTTAGCTCATTTCCAACCATATTATGTCAAAACTTTACCGTCTAACTTACGTCAAATGGCTTTCGTTCAAACATTTATGAAAGAAACAGACTCATTCATAGCATCAACCAAAAAAGGTCGTCCACCTCGTTGTTATAAAGTTTTAGCTAACAAAATCAAACCTCTTTACCAATAAAGGAGAATATAAATATGATTTATTTAAACGGAAAAAAGGTAGACTTCATTGAATTCCCAAATAAAGAGCGTCGATTAGATTTACCTGAAGATATGTTAACAATCATTGATTATACAAGTGTAACAACGCAAATCGATTCATCAATAAATAAAGTATATTGGAAATACGAAAACGATTCATCTATTTTTGAGTTATTATTATTTGATGATGCCATCAATTCATATGATAGATTCTATGACTTATACATTGGATACATGCCTTATTCACGTATGGATAGAGTCCAAGAAAAAGGAACTGCGTTTTCACTTGAAATTCTAACAGCTATCCTACGAGATGGTCTAAAATCACTTGATTACATGTTTATTTTAGACCCGCATTCTGAAATCACGCTTCAACAATTTCCAAAACGATATACTAATAAATACAGAAATCACTATAACTGGGTACATGAATTTAAACATATCTCAAACATCGATAACGATAACAAATACGAATTCGCAAAAGATGTCATTGATTATACAAAATTAGATATCAATAAAGCTTGGTTTGTCTTTCCAGATAAAGGAGCTGCCAAACGCTATAATGCTGATGATTATCCAAACGTTATTGTTTGTGAAAAAGTCCGTGACTTTGCAACTGGTAAAATCCAACAAATAAAAGCTCATATTGAAAAACAAACAACCACACCTGAAAAAGACACACCAATTATCATTATTGATGATTTATGCTCATATGGTGGAACATTTGTTGGCGCAATTAAAGCAATCGAAAATGATTTAAAAATCAAATCTAAAAACAATTGGTTAATTGTCACTCATGCTGAAAAAGCTATGATTGAAGCAAACATTCCAAATACTTTTAATAAAGTATTCTCAACAGATTCTATCGCAACACCACCAAAAGCTATTTCCATGTCTAACCAAGAATTTGATGAAGACCATCAATTCTATGTAAGACCTGTGTTGGATATTATTGAGGAGTTAAACAAATGATTTACATTCAAGCATTTTTAATATTCATTATCTTTCTTGCAAATGTTAACATTGCATATTTTGGTATGATGAAAGAAAAATCAACGTGGCGTTTACATTTAATATCAATCCTACTAATCTTAATGATTCTAATAGGACCAATATACATATACAATTTATTGAATAATTTACAAAATTAACTATAAGAAAGCGAGAAAACCTATATGTCAATGACAACTCCTATTTACTTAGCGACAGACTTTTACAAATTGTCGCACCGTGAACAATACCCAGAAGGTACAACAAAAGTCTATTCGACCTTAACACCACGCTCGAATAAGTATGCACCATGGTCAGATGAAATTGTATTCTTTGGATTGCAATACTTCATCAAAGAATATTTAATTAATCGTTTCAATGACGAGTTCTTTGAGCAACCTCTTGAAAACGTTATTTCAACATACGAAACATTCGTCAAAAACACACTAGGTAAAACTGAAGTCTATACTGAACACTTAGTACAACTCCACAACCTTGGTTATTTGCCAATTAAAATTGAAGCACTCCCAGAAGGGACACTTGCGCCAATGCGCTGTCCTGTAATGACAATTGAAAATACAAAACCTGAATTCTTCTGGTTGACTAATTTCTTAGAGACAATTTTGTCAACAACAATTTGGCAACCAATTACAAGCGCAACACTAGCATATCAATACCGTAAAGTATTGAACGATTATGCTATTAAAACCACAGGTTCAACAGCTGGAGTTGAATTCCAAGGTCATGATTTTTCACTACGTGGAATGTCTTCTGAGCAGTCTGGTATGTCTTCTGGAATGGGTCATTTGACATCTTTCCAAGGGACTGATACAATCCCTGCTATCTTTGGTGTTCACAAATACTACCACGCACCACTTGATTTCACAACAGGTGCATCTATCTCAGCGACTGAACACAGTGTTATGTGTTCATATGGACAGGCTGATGAGTTGGAACTATTCAAACATCTTTTGGTTGATGTTTATCCAACAGGTTTGTTCTCCGTTGTGTCTGATACATGGGACTTCTGGAAAGTAGTCACTGAATATCTTCCAGCTTTGAAAGACATCATTATGTCTCGTGATGGAAAAATCGTTGTCCGTCCTGATAGTGGTGACCCTGTTGATATTGTAACAGGTACTAAAGTGAATGGTACTACCCCTGAAGAAAAGGGTCTCATTGAGTGTCTCTGGGATACCTTTGGTGGCACTGTAAATGAAAAAGGCTACAAGGTCTTAGACCCACACATTGGAGCCATCTATGGGGACTCCATTAACTTGGAGCGTGCAACTACTATCTCAGAACGCCTAGAAGCTAAAGGTTTTGCTACAACAAATATTGTGTTTGGTATTGGTTCATTCTCTTACCAATATCATACACGTGATACTTTCGGATTTGCTGTTAAAGCAACGGCGGCTACTGTCAATGGTGAAGAACGTATGCTCTTTAAGGACCCTAAGACTGACGACGGCACAAAACGTTCACAACGTGGACGCATTGTTGTTGCTCGTAAAGCAGATGTCTTAGCTGAAAACCCTGATTTTGATTTCTCAACCTTGACAGGTGACCAATCAAACAACAATCTCTTGTGGAAAGACGGATTATACGAAGCTGAAGCTTATTATTCAGATTGGAACGCATTAAGACCAGTCTTTGAAGATGGTCAACTGTTAGTTGACGATTCACTTCTTGAAATTCGTGAACGCTTAACTAAATAAGATGTAAGCCCATGAATATGGGCTTCTTTTTTATTATAGAAAGGATTATAAAAATGGGACTTGACATTTATTTATACAAACTTATAAAACCAAGACTTAAAAAATCTAAAACATACGATGAAGACGAATTATTAGACTATAATACATCTTTAGTAGAAGATGACAATTTGGACGAAGATTTTATCAAAAAATTCACACAAACAATCAACGTTTGTTCTAGCTATTGGGATTACGAAAAACTTTATCAAAAATTCAAAGAAAAATATCCAGATGTATATCATGATGAACACAAACCTGAGCATATTCAATTTCTACAAACTGGACAAAGTTATGCTAAAGGATATTTATCATACACATGGAATGATAGCTTTTTCAAAACATCTATTACAATTTCTGGCAAAAAAATAAAAGATTTTAAGGACTTACTTATAACAAAAATTAAACCAACATACATTTGGAAATCAGAAATCATTAATCATCAAAAAAATGGGATTACCGATTATGGTTTCGATATTCTACCTGAAAATTGTAAATATTGCTTTGATTACAATATAGTCAAAGAACTTGTAAATGAAGGTTTGGACCAATCATTCCTAGATGATTGGATTGATGATGAAACTGCACTTTTAGCATGGTGGTAAAAATTGAAAGGAAAAAATCATGACACTACAACCATTAGATATGCAAATGTCTGTCATCGAAGGTTATTATGATGACGGACAAGAATTTACTAAAACAGTTCCAATTTACAAAGAAACATACACAAAAGACAAACACTTGTTTTGGATACAAGTATTGGTTATGGTGGTGATTATTTTGCAAAATTTCAAGATTAAAAACGATTGTCCTTGGACAATGAAAAAAAAATACCTAGCACTTTTGTGCTAGGTACTGTTATATAGGAGAACATTGCCCGCCCTACAATGTTATGTTAAACCATTACAATTTAACGTTCATATGGAATACGTCCATAAGCGCTCTCTATACGGCTTTTATTTAAATGTCTTGATGCTGACATCAGGGTAATCCTGGATAACTTTTTGTCGTTTATTTTTAAGGTTGAACGAGAGTTAACTAACTTAACAACCTAAATATTGTTTAATTGTGAGTTCGTCATAATAATAATACCGATTTTCTGAGGAAAATCATTTGTTCAATAAATTTTTGTTATTCCATGTAGCCATCTACAATCCATAGTTGAAAAGGTTGATTTTCGTCATATGGACGAGATAATTTAAGACCTCTATTTAATTCATTTGATAGAGCAATTAGGGAATCAAGACTTTCTAGTTCAAGTTCTATTTTCTGATTACCTGATTCGTAATCACAAACGTAAGATAGTTTTCCAATTTTTTGTAGATGGTCTTTATAATTTTTATAAACATCTTCTTCATTAAAGAATCGTGCAGAATAAATTTCGAATTTCATAGTATCTCCTTATTTAATTGAACACTTCTTTATATGCAAATTTCAAAGCTGATAAGTAATCTTCAAATGAATCGGTATAGTATATAATGTTGTCACTACAGTCCCACTCCCAGCTTTTTTCCACTTGAGTGAAGTATTTACCATTGTATAAAATGATAGTTATGTCATAACTTGTTTCTTGAAATTTATTATAGATATGACCGCTGATGGAACTACTTTTTTCACCAAAATAGATGAAATTGTAGTAATCTTCTTCAGAATCCCAATCATAGCTGTAATATTCATAGTCGGAGTAAGGAAAACCAACTGTTGCTTCTAGTTTTAGAGCAGTTTCTAATGCTGAAATATCGCCACCCATCAAATGTTTGTGGAGAGAACTTGTTTTATTGTCTGACATGGTTAACTCCTTTCTTGTAATTCTTTTCTGATACGAGTTAATCTAGACGTAAATTCTTGTCTAGTTAAAACTGTTTCAGAAGTTTTTTTCTTTCCAATATTGTGCGTAAGCGTAGCATTTTGTGTTGCTAATAAAGCTTTTTGGAAACTTGTATTTTGAGCCAGGGCGTTGAAAGCTTCATCCAAGAGTTCTTGATAACGTTCAGAATTTCTTGGAATTTCTTCACCTTTCCAATATAAGGTTTGTGTTTTCCACCATTTTTTCTTTTTACCTTTAAATTTAGCTTTCTTTCCAACAAGTGTGCAGACGTGCTTTTGCATTTCAGGGTCTTGAAATTTTAAAGATTGTAGAAAACCTTCCATGGAATTACATTCAATTCCATCTACTGTGAATACATGTGGTGAAAAATTTGATAGGTTAGCTGATGGATAACCTGTACCTGAACCGATGTCCATTGTTTATTATCCTTTCTGTTGCAATTCATTTCTAATTTCAATCAATTTAGGGTCAATTTCTTGACCTGATTCGATGATTGTTTTGATGGCATTATGAATAACACTGGCTTTTTCATTATAATCAGTTGATTTTGAATCAAGTGCTGATTTAAGAATGGTATTCCATTCTTTTAGAGTTTCAGGTGTTAATTCAGGTTCGTGAATGCGTTCTGAATAATAAGTATTATCGACTAGAAGTGAAACATCGACCCAAGGTTCTTCATCTTCATACCAAAGGTCTTCTAAAGTTTGGAAATTGATATACCAAATAACATTGTTTGAATTTGTTTTGATAAGATTATCAAGTAACCATGAGTAAAAGTCAAAATATGTTTTAATTTCGGGCATGGTGAATCCTTTCTCAATTTGTGAATTTTAATTCGTCTTTTTTAACTTCGATAATTTTATTATCATATTTTAGATAAAAATTGGTGTCATTTTCTGAAACAATATCAATATCCTGAGTTTTTAGGTTTGGATTTTTACTAATAAAATGGATAATATTATCTTGTCTTGTGATTTGATAATTTTCAATGTTTGGATTATTAACTTGAGTCCAAGTTGAATTGATATTGTTCCATGAATAAGTAGCCATACCTAATGAAATGATGATAGGTAATAACATTTTGAGATAGTATTTTAAATCTTTTTTATCACCTTGGTGCATATTAATATAATTTGGAATACTAATTAATCCAGTGAAAAATATAGCGAATGTAAGGATAATAAAAACATATTGAGATGTTGTTAATTTGAATAATTGAAGTAAGAGTTCTTTCATAATTTTTTCCCCTTACATATTCTCATAAACTTTTTCAGTTTTAATTCGAACACATTCGTTTTGATTTTTTGTGATTGTAACTTTGTTAACCCATCCTGTACCATATGAACGCCAAGAATTAGCATAGTTAGGCATCGCATCAAGGGCTTCTTGATATGTTTGCCATCTTGCATGACAAGTTTGGCGTTCACCTTCTTCACCCGCTGTTGTCCAGTTTTCGTAATAAATGGTGTCATGATATTCGTTTTTAGAACGTTCTTTTTGAATATCATCAATATATTCTTGAGCATCTTCTTTGGAATAAAATGTTTTTCCATCTACAATAAATAGTTCTTCGATTTTTAATTGATTTGGCATGTTATTATTCTCCTTTATTTTTGTCTTTTTCGTTCATAATGATGTTTAGAAGTGTTATTCCTGCTAGTAATAGTATTAGTATTGCGATAATAATCATAGTTGGTGTCCTTATTTTTATTTAGTCAATTTCAATTGTGATGTTTTGAAATTCTTTTTCAATTTCTTTAAATGTATTCCCCAATGATTTTTCTAAATTATCGAAAGTACATTCATTTTCAATACTATATTCAATATTGATATTATTTTCGTAAGATTCAGATTTTAATTTAATGTGATGATGAGGTTTTGAATTTTGTTCAAAACTATAACCTTCTGAATATTTGGTCATTTTGTATTTCAAATTTTTATTATCTGAGAAGTTTAATTTGACAATATATTTTGTATGAAATCCTTCTGAATATGTGAATGTGAAAATGCCGTTTTTAATGGATGGTTTTGTAATTTTGATTTTTAGTAGGTGGTCATACGTTGGAAATAAATTGTTTAATACAAAAAATGTTTTTGAAAGATTATCAAGATATATTTTAATATCAGAGATATCTTTATCAAAGTTTTCTTTTAATTTTAAAAATTCATCTTTCGATTGAATAGTATATGTTGTAATACTATACGCATATACAAACTTATTATTTTTAGTTTCAGGATATCGATTTAGATAAATTTGTAAATAATCTGGATTTTTTGTTAATTTAATTTCAATATCACTTGAATTTGGTTGATTATAGAAGACGTCTAATAATTGTTCTTTAATTACTTTTTGTTTGTAATCATATAATTGTTTTTTATAATCTTCGTATAAAGCAATGTCCTTTTCAATATTTTTGAGTTGTTTTTCAAGTTCTCTTTTTTGATTTTGTAAATCATTTAATTTATCTTGATTTGTTAGCATGATTCAATCCTTTTTGAAGAAATAATTATAAATAAATTTAGCAGCAGTAGTAGAATCTTTACAAAGTTCAATACTTTGGTCAAAATCTACAAAAATACGACCATCTTTGTAAGTCATAGCCATAATGTATGGGATGTTAGACAACTTGGATTGCATATCAGATTGTCTGGCAAAATAATATGGTCTAGGAATTGAATCAAATAATGATGCAATTTTTCCAATGTCTGACCGTTCTGTTAGAGCGATAGTCTGTCTATCTAATAATTGTTTTAGTGTTAGTGTAGCCATTTTTGTTTCCTTTCTTATTTTCTTTTCTAAAAAAATAGTCTGGCATTAACCAGACTTAGAGGAATGTATGAAAAAAGTTTTCACAAAAACTATACCGAGATACAGTTGTATCTTGGAATATATGAATGTTTCAAATTTGAGACATGGTTTTCCATTGACGGAATATATTGTTCATGATATAATTGTTTTGTAAATATGAGAAAGGTCGTATCAAATATGAAACTCCAAAAACTAGAATTTTATCAACCATCAGATTTAGTTAAGCTTTTAAATGAATCTGGTGCCACTTTAAAAGAAGTTGCTAACGCAACTGGTATTCCTTATGCAACTTTATCTAATTATAGATATGGAAAGACTGATTCTGATTCAATGCCACATCGAGTTGTTGTTGAGCTTTCTAATTTTTTTCGCTCACAACAACGAATGGTCGTTGATGTAAGACTTCAACAAGCAATTGGTTTACCTGAATTCTATGATAATCTTAATGAAATAAAAGATATGTTCAAATATTCTGATGAAGTCCTTGAAATGTATGTTTTACATGAGATGCTTTATCGTTATTATAATTTAGATTCTATTGATAAATTTGATGATATATTACTTTTTGTTAGTAGAAATTTAAGTTCATTTTTGATGAAATATGATGTTGTTTATTTAGGTATGATTGATGATTTAAAATCAAAAGGTTGTCATTTTATTTTTGAATACAATGAACCTTTACTTCCATGTGTAACATATGATGTTTCACATGATGCTAAAATTTTGATTCCAGATGATTTTAATCTTATAGGTAATAATAAATTAAAACCTTTATCAGCAACACTTCATAATAAAAATTTAATCTTTGATTATTTTGTTGAAAATGTATTGTTTTTAAAGGTTAATAAATTGAAATATTTGTATTTTAAGTATCATCCTCAATTGTTAAATATTTCAGAATCATTTTTATCAACTGATTTTTCAATTCTAAATAGCGTTTCTCATGATTTAGAATTATCTATGGGTAATTTTAGTATTGTTCAGTCGGATATTAGTTTGATTGAACATGTTTATGGTAAATCATATAATGATTGGTTGTGGCATAAACCTATTTTTCTTAAAAAATCAACAAATGATAATGTTATGAATCAATTAAAACAAATGTCAAATAAGTCAAATGCTGTACGACAATCTTTAGCAGCTATGCAAAAAAATCTATTGAGTTATGGTGTTTATGTTGAATTATTGATTGGTAATTATGAAACATTATTTGATAATCAATTAATGTATCTTTATCTTCAGCCAGGTAATTTATGTAATCCTGAAAAAGCTCTTGATGTGAACTGTAATGTTCGATTGAGTCTTGTGACAAATAATGTTTCAGTGAAATATAAAAATGATGTATCACCATCAGCTTATATTCGACCTGTTGATTTTGATTGGGAGCTTTTTTGCAAAGAACAGAAAATTAAAAAGAATCAACCTATTGAGATTGAATTGAAAAAATTAGCTGATTTAGATGTTATTGTGAGAATCTGTTATTTTGACAAATATTATAAACGACATAAATATGATTTTTAAAATAAAGACTAGGTTTAGTACCTAGTCTTATTTAAATTTCGGCAAAAATAGTTTTTCGAAATCAGGATAATCTTATTATATTCTCTTTCTAATTTATAAATAAAAAAAGTCTGGTTTTACCCAGACTTTTTTTCGGTAGCATGCAAAACTAATTGCAATTTCTAAATCGAGATACTATAGTATCTAAATCCCTTTGGAATTTGTGATGGATTTAAAGACATCCTGATGGTCTTGAGCTAATTTTGTCATAATAGTTAGTTTAGCTTGTTCATATGTAACAAAACGTTCTCTATCTTTATCTGAAATTACAGGTAAAGTCCCTTGGTCAAGGTTGTCTGTTAAATCAGCAAGTTTAACCAACATAGCGTCAAGGTTTGTACAGATATGTTTGATGTAATCTTCATAGGACATATTCTTTTTATCATGTGTGAGATATGACAGGATGTTAAGGACATCTTCTGAAATACCTTTTTCTTTTAAGAATTTAGCGTCGAAAGGTGTATCTTCAATGACATCATGCAAGATTGCAGCAACCTTTTGAGTCTTTGTTCTGACAAATAAAGCGTTATTTGCAACTCTCAAGACATGGAAGATATAGGGGTCACCATTTCGTCGGATGACATTTTTGTGAGCCATAGTGGCAATTTCAAGAGCGTTTTGTAATTGTTTGTTGTCTGACATGGCGTTACTACCTTTCTATACTTTAATTTTATACCGAGATACTTTTGTATCTTGGGTTTTGTTGTGCAAAAGCCGCATAACATTTTTGTTTATTATATTCTAATATATCATTGACAAAAACCATTTGACCACATACGCCACAATATGCACGTTTACCTTTATAACGGACAGGAATTCTTTTGAGGTGTGTCAATTGGTCTTCGTCAACAACGATGTAGTTTGCTTCTTCTAAGCAGTTTTCACATAGTGCTGTTTTTGACATGTTACGGTCTCCTTTCTAAATTTTATTTGTATGTAATTATATCATAATGATTTAATGATTTTATAAAATAGTATAAAATGTTTTATCTTGGTAATCTTTATCATTTGATTGTGATGCACAATGAGTATCAAAAATATCTAAGATATCAGATTCTTGTGGGTTTGGAACAATTAACAAATCCGAACGAACAACGCTAAAAGGTATTTGTTTTAGTTTATTCTTGAGGTCTTCTGGAATATCATATCCATATAAACGTCCTTCTTGTTCATTATTATTGAAATAAGATTTATCTTTGGTTTTGTAATCAATGAATAGTCCATAATCGAATATATCGAATTGACCAGGTGAAATGTTAGTTCCACACATTCTTAAAAATTCAAAGTTATTTTCTTTGAGGTATTCTCTCAGTTCAATCATTTCAGCTCGAACTTTATGGTTTTTATAAAATTAGAAGACGTTAAAATCTTCATCTTTTTTAAATTCGATACTTTTATAACTCATTTTGTTCATATGGTGAATTAAGGTTTTGAATTCATTTTCAAATGGATTTTTGATTATGTTATCACTGATGTAATAATATTTTAATTTTAGCTTGTCATACTTACCATCTGTGTTAAAATAAATTTTTGCTGAACCTTTTTCATCAGTTAAGGGTTTAAATGTATAATCATCTTGTAATATAAAACCTAACCTGTTGATTCTTTCGTCAGTAATATCTTGATAAATTATAAACATTCTAAAGTCTTTAGGACGATTTTTTATTTGTAATTCATAAAGATACTTATAGAGTTCATTCATTTTTTTAGTTTTTAGTTCTTCAGGAATAGGTCTGATATAATCAGAATAATGATTGGTTTTGCTCACCTTTGCCATCTCCTATGGTTTATTTAGTTTTTCAATTAATTTACTAAATAGTTTCTTGTGTTGTTTATCATCTTTTATATTTTTTTAATAACTTGATAATAAGTGGGTTCAAAATTATGTTTTTGATTTTTAATTTTTGATGTTGACATGATTTTGAATACCTTTCTAGTAATAAAAATCTAGGACATTTAGTCCTAGATTTCATAATCATTAGTATAATCAGCAGAACTATTCAATTCAGCTTCAGCTGCATTTAGTTTGTTGATTAATTCTTTATCAGACGGTTGAGATGGTTCAAGATTTTTGTTCATCTCATTTCTGATACGCATTTGACGGTCAGTTGTAGTTTCTTTTGGTGCGATATTGCGATTGAAATTAGTTTCCATAAACTCATATTCAAATCTAGCAATATCTTTGTCGGATAAGTGACCACATTTTAGACTGTCAAGTGATGACGAAATATCATCTTCAACATAAATAAGTTGATTTTTATGTGTTAAAATAGATGATTCATGTTCTATACCAGCTTCTGCTGGATTATTGAGCATTGACCTGAAGTTTTTATTTCGATTGGTCCTTATCTCAGCTAAGATGATGTTACCAGATTTTTTATCTGTTCCAAGAACGACACATGGTCTTTCTTTATATTCTCCGCTTAGTTGAGCTTCCATTAATCTATATGAATTTAATGTTTTATGACCAAGTTGTTTATCTTCAGCTGTTGAAAATGGAATAATGGTGCGAACTACATCGTATTTTTGAAGATTCATTAGGCTGAAAAACCTTTGAATCTCTCAGGATAAAGCTGTTTCATTATTGACCAAAACTTTTGCTCACGTTTTGCAGCTTCATCTTTTTCTTTTTGAGTCATGAGACTTTCCTCATATTCCATTTCTTCTAACCATTCTTCGTAAGTTTCAGGTTCGAAATCTGAATTTGGAGTATCACTCATAGGAAGGTCAAAATAACCAAGGCTTTTTGTGATTTCTTTGTGTAGTTCGTCTAAAGTTTTTTGTTTTTTTAATGATTTTGATTTAAGTAATTTTGGCATATTGACGAATCCTTTCTGAACATAACTATAACATTTTTTATTTATTTTGTCTAGTTGATTTATAATTGACTAATAAAAAAATCGGTTGCGCTTGCGCAACCTTTAATTTAATGATGTCTTTAGAATATCTTCTATTTCATCCAATTCTTCATTTGTTAATCCAGTTGTTGTTGATGGTATGATTAATTTTATATTAGGAGCTTCATTTTTTATTTCACTATAAGCTTCATTTTTTATTAACATATCATCACAAAGAATGATTAAACTGTTTTCATGTTCTTTCACAAATTTTGTGATTGCAGCTGTTTTAGACCAAGTGTTATTTCTATTTATGGTATCATTAATATCAATCCAGTTCCAGTTAACATCAATTAGTGAATTTAGGGATAAAGCATCTTTACCTCGTAAACTTATCCATAAAACTTTTGTTTTATATTTTTCACTAATTTCTTTTAATCGTTTTAGTGTTGATAGTTTGACATGGGCTTGAACTTTTTCAACCCATATAAAATTGTTGGGATTTTCTAATTTTTGTAAAAGGTCTGGTGAGTCTGTACCGACAGTACCATTAAGGTCTAATAAAATGTATGATTTCATAAATATTTATCTTTAATTTAATACTTCAAGAAGTTTATTTGATACTTTATCGTGATAAAGAACGTCTTTATCTGATGTTTTCAACAAATAGTCTATTAGTTTATCGTAATCAATAAATTGAGATAAGTCAATTGGACTTGTTGAAAAATCTAAAGCATAATAACCTTCTTTGATGTTGTATTCAGCATAATCTTTGGGTGTTTCATATACATAGAAACAAGCGTGTTCTTCAATTTTTATGTGTTTATATGCTTTATTATATAAATCAGGTTCATATTTTTTCAATTCGTCTATGTTCTCGTAATGTTGGTAATAATCGGGGTTTTGGCTCATCTGATTGGTCATTTCAGTTATTTCCTTTCAATTAAATTTAATTCACTTTTATCTAATTTGAAGTATTCATTAGATTTGTTGCCTTTTTTGATAAGGTAATAATCATTTGTCTCAGATTCAATTTCAAATTCACTGTCATCAATGATAAAATTATGGCTAGTGAAAATAAGTTTGTTTCCATATTTTTGATAAGTTACTGCGCCTTGAGGATGAGCTGCAATATTTGCTGCGTATAGATAATATATAAATGGAAAACTAAGAAGTAATGCCATTCCGATTAATGTGGTTCGGATTATCATTTTTGAAATCTTTAAGTGTTTTTCAAGATTATTTTCGAATGGGTCTAGTTTAATTTGTTGTTTTTCTAGAAATTTTATAATGGAATATATGATGAATCCAATTACCGTAACTCCTGCTAAAATCCACAATTTAGATGTTGATTCGTTAATAATTTCGTGCATTTTTGTAAATCCTTTTATAATTTTGTAATTCGTAATTGTGTTGTTGTCAAGTGATTCTCATGTTTGTAATAATATCCTTGACCGTATAGTTTCAAAATAATATCGTAATTGTTTGTGTCTACAAAGACGTCTAATCCATTTTTGATATCATATTTTTGAATGAAATCATTTAATTTGTAAATATTGATAACTTTTGATGTTTCAGGTTTAGTGTCTTTTTGATGGGAGTCTAAATATGTGGTTGTAATTTTACACAAGTTTGGATTAGATAATAGATGTTGATTAAACATCATTTCAACTTCTTTATTATGAATTTCAGTTTCTTTTTCATCACAATTTAGAATAGGTTTTGTATTTAGTAGAATCATGTTAGTACCTCGTAGTTTTTTATCAGAATTTGTAACCGTTTGGTTGTGACCAAATTCGGTTTTGGTAATAAAAAAACCGTGCAATAGCACGGTCTTAATACTGATAATCTAAAATAATTTGTTCTCTAGATATTATTTTAGAATCGCTATTAGAATAAGCATTGAACCAAGCGTCGTCGTCTAAGGCTCTATCGACTAGAGAGAAGTCGTCTATGCTTTTTAATTGGTACAAAATATCATCAATAAAACGATTTATATTTTGGTCCAATTCACGATGCGTAAATGGATGTTCTTTAGGTTGATAATATTCATTCTTCAACTTTTCTTTGAGTGAATGGTTTTGTGGACCGTAATGGTCTGCTGTAAAGACTAAATCAGCGATAAATTTAGGCTGTTCATCTAAAATGTTTGGATTTTCAACTTTTGGATTATATGCGGCTGCATATGTAGCAAACAAAAAGTAAAGTGTTAAATTTAGACGCAAATATCCAGGTTCTTCTGGGAGTTTGGTGAGAATGTGGTTTACTAAGTCATCAGTGTTATTGAAGAAGTAGTTTGGACGCATGATTTAATCTCCATTATTATACAAGTTAATTCTACGTTTGACACAATTAGTAGGAATTTTAAAAACTTCAGATAATGCGTCAATATTAACTTCATCATTTTTGATGAAGTTTTTGAGTTCTGATGATGGAATCATTAATTTTAGAGCAAAATAATTTGTTGGATACTCAAGTTCATTTGCAAATCGTTGTGTCAATTCAGGGTAATTATCAAGAAATCCTAAAAAGATATATCCTAATGCTTTTGCGATATTAAACCTATCTCTATAGGATTGACCATTTGTTTGTAATTTGATTTGATAACCATCAATTCCATCTTTAATAAATTCGACTTCGTGTGTCATATCGGTTTGGTTATATAAGATTGTTAAATCGTGAACTTTGTCTATAAAATCTTTAAAATTAATAGGTGTTTTTAAGTTTAAAGCGTATGTTAAATTAGTTAAACATGAGTTTATTTCAGATTCGTCGTAATATATCATGTGAATTCACCTCAATTTTATTTTTCTAGAATTTTATTGATGGGTTTTAAAAGCGTATTTGTAAGATTTTCATTACTAGATGATAATTGTTTTAACTCATCAATCGTTTTTGAAAATGTCATTAGAATATCTTTTGGAATAGTATTAAGTTGTTCTTTTGCATAATAAGATTGGCTATATGAACTCACTTTTGGATTTTTAAAGATAGAATTGTTGCAAGTCCAAATCAAGAGTGTTTCAATTTCATCTTTGGTTAGTGCTTTCTTATTTGATTCACAGAATTCTGAGAATTTAGTGAGATAAATTGACTTAGAGATAAGATTTTTTTCCATCATTTGTTGTAAAAGATAAATTGGTCTCAACTTTTTGTCGTAGATTGAAGTTTTATTTCCTTCAAAATTTAGAAGTTTTTCTTTGATATCATCAAATGAGTCAAGATTCTCAAAGAATTCTTTTGGATTATTTGGTTGAATTTGTTCTAACCAACGAGATACTACTTCGAGTTTTTCTTCAAAATCAAGAATTGAGAATGATAATTTATGGTCATAGACATAATCTAAAATGTGTTTGCTATTCAATTTAGTTATGTCATCGTTAATTGTTTTGAACGATTCTAATCCTTTTTCAGCAATGAATGTTAAAGCTTCTAATCTGTCTGATTTCTTATAAGCGGGCATCGCTAAAAAGTCTCTAGCAGCAATATAGCAATCATTATTGTTTTCGAACAGATTGATTAAATCTTTATTGGTTTTGATAAAGAAAATATCTTTTGATGATGGTGTTTGAGTTTCAATTGAAATTTCATTTGTATTTTGATTGACATGACAGTATAAATTTTTAATATCTTGAACATCTTTGATACTATTTATATTTGATAATATATTTTTATAGAAATTGATGTAGATATTGAGATTTTTTGGTTCTTTCATCAGAGAATCAATTTTTTCAATTGTTTTAATAATTTTCTTAGTGTTCATGGTTGAATCCTCTCTTTTTTAGCAGTAAACGTCTTCAGAAATTTCTTGTGTTACATGACACATGATTTAATTTCATAAAAAAAATCGGCTGTCAATGACAGCCTTAATTTTTAGTATTTTTCCCAACGTTCAGTATGATTTTGTCTAATTGCGATAACTCCAGAATCAGTAACTTCGTGTGTCAACATTTCGGGTGACCCGATACATTCAATAACGAAGTCGTCAAATTCAGGAGTATCGATTTGAATTTCGTCAGGAACTTCAAACGTTTGTTCAAATGTGCATATTACTTTAATTTCCATATGTGTTAAAACCTCTTGTGTTATTATAGTGAATAATCTAATCTTCGAATTCAATGGTGACAATAGTATCATCTGGTGTTTCAATTTCAGAAACGCAAGCAAGTATTTCATCAATATCAAAATCGTAGCTAGATTTTTCGTAATGATTGTGGAAACATGTTTCTACAAATTCTTTGACTTGTTTGAATGTTGCTACACATCTATTGTCTTTACGAACAATTTGTTCGAAATCTTCCCAAACAACATATGTTTGAGGACTGAATGTGATGATACGAATTTGTTTATTCTCATCTACTAAAGCGTCTAACATCTTTAATGGGTTTTCATAAGATTGTAAATCTGATAGTCTAATATTTGTTAGATTCAAATGAATATAATCATGTAATCTCCAAGCCATAAGGTTTTCCTTTCTAAATTGCTGTTTTGAATAATTGAACAATGACTTCATCTAATTGTTTTAGGTCTTGTTCATAATCATAATTGAAGTAGATTTTGAATGGTCGAGCTTTACTTAGATACATGATGGCTCCCGTAATGAATTCACTATCATTTTTTGTAATAGTGAATTTGTAATCTTGAGGGTAAGGACCTACAAGATAATTAGGTTTAGCTGTTAATTTGTATTCATTAACGGTTGATTCAAACGGAATGTTATTTTTTAACCCACGGATGATGCGAGCTATTTGTTCTTCTTGTTGAATATATTCATTGATTTCAGTAATGTATGAATCGTTATTTTCCATTTGCTTGATTAATTTTTTAAGTGTTGGCATAATCTAATTCCTTTTTCTTTTTGCTAATTGTAGCTTAACTTTAGCATAATTTTATCTAATTTCTAATTAAGTTTAATGTGGAAACAACAAATTCCAATTGTAGCAATTCCTAAACCTAATGCTAGAACTGCAATTATTGCTCCAACGAGACTTCCTTCAAAATGTTCGTATTCGTGTCCTGAATAGGAAAAATCAGAATGTTTATTTTGAACTAGATATTGCAAGCCTAGAAATTGGATAACAAATGCAATGAACATAATTGTTAAAAGGTATTTATTTTCAATTATGAATTGTAATATTTGTTCCATATTTTTAATCTTCATCAATTTTTTCGGATGCTTTATCTATTGTGTAGAGTTTGTCATCTAATTTAACTTGAATGGTTTTACTATCGTCATAGATAATTTCTAAATCAGTTGATGGTAAAAATTCATTTTCTGAATTGATTGTTAGAACTTTACCTTTTTTTGTTAGAGTGTATTCTTTATTTTGTACAATTTTATTATATTGATTGTATTTGTGTAAGAGTATCATAATTGGAGCAATCATAAAGAAAAGTATTCCGATAAAATAGAATATATATTTTATAGAAATTTTTTTATTTTGCTTTTTTTCATTTTTATCGTCTTTATCTGCTTGAATGAGTGTAAATACTGTTAGAAGTATAAATAGAATTAAAGAAAAAATGCTGAAACAGGAACCCATGTTGGGTTTGTGATTAGATGTGAAATGAGTGATTCCATTTTATAACCTTTCTATATTTTCTAATCCCCATCAATAATTGCGTCAGGACGCATTCTACACATAGTGAGCAAATTATTTAGTGCTCGTTTTGTGTTTCCCTCAGTAGGTTTCCAATAGTCTTCGTCAAAATCATTTTTGAGGTTTGAGATAGCAGCGTCTAAAATAGGAATTGCTTCAAGAGCAGTCATTCCATAAAGAGAACGGATTCCAGATTTGTCTTTAGACGGGGTAGATTTTGGTTGAATTACCTGGTGCAAAAATTTTGAGTAATTATAGGTCATATTTAGGGAAAGCTCAGTAGAACCACCCATTTTATAAGTTCCACCACGTAAGAAGTGAGCATCTTTGATTTCAATGACGTTTTTTGTGATGGGGTCTAAGAGATTGATATCGTATGACATGATGTTCCTTTCTATTCTTTATTTTCAAACATTTGTTTTAATTCTTTTTCACTAGAATTTTGTTCTAGAGTGATACGAAGTTTACCATCAAGGTTATCTCTTATATCTTTTTCAATTGGACCTTTGTGTCCAAACAGTGTTCGTTGATGACCTTGAATGTTTTTATATTCGATTTTAACAATTTTTGAATTTGAATTTACTTCACTTTCAGAAATGATGTCATTTTGGTCGATTAATACTTTTTTTGAATAAGAGGCTCCATTTTTTTCAACAACAACGTGAATGTCATTATTTGATTTTAATGCTTTATATTGGATTTTGTCTATGTTTTTGCCAGCAGTAATTTCGTCTTTCCCTTTAAGAATTAAATCATAGTTATTAATGTTAATTTTAACATTTGCGTCAATATCGTTTGCATAGATTTGTTTCCATGGTTCATTTGAAACATAATCTAATTTAATTGACCATGCGATAAATACAACTAGAATTGCTAATAATATCGTAGATGTTGCTGTTATAAACAGGGCTACAGAGCTAGTTTCGTATTTATGTGTTATATTGTTATATATACCAAGTATGATGATTGGTGATATTAGAGTGGTGGATAATAATGCTAACAAAATTGTATGTCCTATATCAGACAATAAAAATTCAATCATTTAATGCTCCTTTTTTATGTAGCTGAGAGCTCATAAAAACGCTCTAGATGCGATTTTTAAATTATTTAGATGTGATTGTACCATTTTGATTCAAAATTCGTTATAGAGCGTTTTAGAGCTTTTTAACAGTTTCGATTTTATATTTTGGATAAATTGTTGGATTTTCAATAGCTCTAACTAATCGATGTTCAATTTTATTTGTAAATGAATTGTATATTGTAACAATATAGTTTTCAGTCATAGTGTAAAATCCTTTCTATAATTTAGGATATAAAATTTTAAAAGCTTGATTGTAAGCGATAATATCATTTTTTGGTAAATCTTTGATTAATTTTTTTGCTTCTGAAATTGTGAATTTATGTGATGTAATCTTAACATTTGGTTCTTCACCAATGGGTGTGTTTTCAAATCTTGTTACATAATACTCAATTTTACCAACAAAGGCTGTTTTATTTATTTTAATATAAATTCTTTGTGTATGATTGTTTTTTTCTAAATGAAAAAAGATATGGTCTGCTGTAATGTGTGGTGCTGTAAAGATATATCCATTTGAAACAGGAAAGCTGCCATAATATTTTCCGTGATTGTTGACGTGATTTACGATGTATTTTGCTAATTTATTGATATTTGAGTTTGACATAAGTAATCCTTTCGATTAGTTCCAATAATTAATGATTAATTGTTGTGAAATCATTGTAATCAAAAAGTTCTTTTGATGTTTCTTCAATAGCATCTTTCAATGTTGATGAATCAATCACATGTTTATCAATATGGAGATATACGTTAAAAGTATCAGTTGGGTCATCATATTTAGGGTTGAAATCAATGGAATCTACTTCTGTACTAACGATTCTTGCTTTAAGATTTTTATCATTTAAACCTAAATAAATTTCAGAACCTTCATACTTAATTAGCTGTTTGGCTTCTAGGTTACATTTCTTATAATCTGGATAGTTAAAGGTTAAAGTATATTTGATGTTACTTTTATAAATTTCTTTGCTAATAATGTTGAATGTGATATTTGAAAACGGATGTTGTTCACTATATTTGCTATTTACCCATCGTAAATCACCTTTGATATCTTCTAATAGCTTATAGAATTCAATAATATTACTCTGGAAAGTAATCCATTTTTCAAGTTGTGCTAATGTTGTTGAATCTGAACTTGATAGTGTTAGTGGTTCATTTTCATATTTATAAATCAGGCTCAATTTATTAATGTCAAAATCAACTTGGATAGCGAGTTTGTTTTTGAAATTATAGTTATCAATTTTTACTTGAAGGTCTTCAATGAGATTAATAATTGTTAATTTGTTAATTTTATCTGAACCGTCTTTTTTTTCACAAAGTGCAATTAATTGTTGAGTTTGCTTTTTATCTTCTCTTAATTGTTGAAGTTGTTTTTCCAGAACTTCGATTTGTTTGTCTTTTGTTTGTAAATCTTCATAGAGTGACATGTTAGTTTACCTCGTTATTTTTCTTTTAAAAGTAATCTTGAATATCTTCAGTGTTATTTAAATGATTTAAACCATTTTGAATTTCATTTTGTAAATTTGTGAAGTCAATATTTGATTTATTGTATTCAATAGTAATCATAAATTTATCAGTGACATTATTGTGTCTGTTGTAATCATAATGGTCTTTACTAATAATATTTAGATGAACATCATATTTTTTCAAATTGAATGAGGCTGTTACTTCATCAGCTGATAAAAATTGTTCTATTTTTAAATTTTTGATTTCAAAATCATTATTAATACTTAATGTAATACAATTTTTAGAAAATTTATCCGTAGCTTTAATTTCAAAAGTTTTATCTTTGCTAAAATCTATAAGTTCTAGATTTTCGTTGATTAAAATTTTGTAAATCGGTTTTAATTCTAATTGATTTATTAGTGATTTTAAAACATCTTTTTTTGTAATTTCGTTGAATTTTTCGGGAAAATTGTAAAATTGACGGTCTTTATAAATAAATGTTAGTTTATTTTCTTTGTAATCAATATTGATTTTGAAATCAGGTAAATCTTTTTCGATTTCTTGAATCAATTCTTGAATATCAGGTTGTGAAAACATGTGGTTTTCAACCATCATCATATCATTTTCATCTTGTAATTTTTGTTGGATGATACGTTTTTGTTTTTGAAGTTGTTCCAATTGATTGTTGATACTTTTTAGTTCATTTAAATCTTGATTTGACATGTTATTTCACCTCATCATCTTTTACAACAGTAACTAATTCCCATACGAATACAAAATCGATACCATCTTCATCGTTTAGGTATTCGTGTTCAATGTTATGGTGACCAATATATTTACCCCATTTGTGCCAACGCCATGTTCCAGCACTATCTTTGTGTTCATTAACAATTGGTGTGAGAAGAAGTACAAATCCGTAGTCACGGTTTTTTTCTTCCATTGCGTCTATAAATTGAATTAAACGTTTACCTTTACGATATTTACTAGTATTATCATGTGTATCATTATGTTGATAAGCATTAATGCATTCATCAATATATTTTTTAACTTGAGTAGCGTTATCTGATACACCGTAGTAATGTAAAAGAATTGGTTGTTCACTGTATTTCATTCTTCTGAAATTTGTTAATTCTTCAATATCATAATGCCCACCTAGGTCCATCATGTAGACACCTGTAACATCTAAGGTTGCGTCATCTTCTTCAACAATAATGTTGTTAACTTCTGGATTGGATTTTGAAAGCCATGGTCTTTCTGTATTGAACACAAAATTTGTATGGGTTTCTTGAGTAATAGGTACCCATGGTTGAAAACGTAGTGCATCATCATTTGGAACATTTTTTAGGTGAGGGCTTTCTTCTTGAATTTCTTTCCAACGTATATCACGTTCTTCAAGTTTTTCTTGAATGTATTCAAGATTAACGTAAGGGATTTTATAGGTGTTTGACATAGGTTAATCTCCTTTGTATTCGAATGTGAGGATGATATGTTTTGGTATCCCACTATCACGGAATGTTATGTTTTGATGTTTTAGTTCATAATTTTTGGAAGTCATATAATTTGATGCGTCTTCAATGTATTTTTGTGATTTATCTCCGTTTAAATCAAAATCTGCATCTTTTCGAATAACAATGTATTGTTGTTTGTTGTTAATTTTTTCTTCAAGACTTAATTCTTTTACATCTTGTTTTGTTTCAACATTTGATTCTCCAGTTTGTTCGCTTTTTGAACAAGCTGTGAGGAAAAGAAGTGTTGTTAATAATGTGATGATTAATTTAATTTGTTTAGACATATGACTGTGTTCCTTTTTGTGTTTATTATTATTTTTCAGATGTAATTGTATTGAATGGGTTGTCATAAGTTAATGCTTCACTAGGTAATACATTTTTCAAATTTTGAACATCGATTTTTTTCGATGTTAATTTACCTTTTGTGAAATTGTATTGAGTTACTTTTGTGGTATCAAACAAATGTGGTGCTGTTGTTTTATTATTTAAATAATTTTTTATTTTTTGATTATCAGTTGGTGATAATATAAATTCAAGAATTCCTTGTCCAGGTTTGTATTGATTAGTGAAACCAATATATGATTGATTATCTGATTCAAAAGTAAATAGTGTTGGAAAACTAAGATTTACTAATTGTTTATAATTAGTGATATCGAAGAACCCAATTTGGATTAGTTTTTTTTCTAGAATTGACATTCAGTTTTACCTCTTTATTTGTTATTTATTTAGTTCTTCTAATAATTCTTTTTTACTTTGATATGTTTCAAGCCATGATTTTGGTTCGTCATTATGTGATTTTTTATTTTCATGTTCTTTAATATATTTTAGAATATCTTGTTTTGTTATCATATATTTGGTCCTTTCTTAATCCCAACAATTCCAAAAATGTTTCGAGAATTGTTTTTGACAATCTTTGTTTAGTGATTGAATCGTATATTTTCTTTTTACGGCGTTGATACCAAGTTTTTCGATTTCTCCACCTAAAAGTCCACGACCAAAAGAAGTAGCAACACATGAAATTTGTTCAGGGAATACTAATGTTAGATGTTCTTGGTCACTATATGGTTCAATTTGAGTTGTCCAAATTTCTTTCCCAAAATCTTTTCCCCATAATGCGAGTAAGTTTGTATTGAATGTTAATAAAATTTTCATGTTTATCTCCAGTTTTTATTTTTTCTAAAAAAAAGTTTGGTATTACAACCAAACTTTAGAGGTACTATGCTATCACGATTGAAATCGAGATACGGTAGTATCTTAGTAAAAAAAAACTCCAAATTTGGAGTTTTTAGTAGAGGTATCTATTTTTAGCAGCCTTAGAATGGAAGGTCTTCATCTGCGATTGCAAGCACGTCAGCTGCATCTTGAATTGGAGCTTCAGTTGCGTCAGCTTTGTCAGCAGGGCGGTTCATGAGTGAAACGCCACCGTTTGTGACAACAACATCGAGACCATAGACTGTTTCGCCATCTTTCTGATATTGAGTGGCACGCAATTCAGCTTGGATTGAAATGAGTTGACCTTTAACCATGTAGTCAAAAGGTCCATTTGACTTAGCACCTTCGCGGATGAATGCTTTAACTGGTACGTAATCTACTGGACGAGTACCGTCTTCAGCTTTGTAGTTACGTTCTACAGCAAGTGTGAGCAATACAGTTTTGCCTTTTTTGTTATCAACAATTTTAGGCTCACGAGCAAGACGACCAACAAGTTGTACAGAATTTAGTGACATAATGATTTCTCCTATGACCCATTATGGGCTTCTTTATTGATTAAAATGTTATTAAGTCCTTAGAATTGAATCCACTTTTGAAGCATCATCAGGGTCTAAAAACCTTAATTCAAGAATAAAAACGAGTTGCAAACTGCAACTTAAAAATAAAAAAGTTAAAAAAAGGTTAACGTTAGTTAACCTTTAATTTATTATTTAGCTGCTTTAGCTGATGCTGGGCGGTCAAGCAATGTCATTCCGTTGTTTGAAACAACAACATCGAGACCATAGACTGTTTCACCATCTTTTTGATATTGAGTGGCACGAAGTTCTGCCTGGATTGCTACAAGTTGACCCTTGACCATGTAGTCAAATGGTCCGTTATTTTTAGCGTCTTCACGAACAAAAGCCTTAACTGGTACGAAGTCTACGGGACGATTACCTTCTGAATCTTTGTAGTTACGTTCTACAGCGACTGTAAAGAGCACAGTTTTTCCCTTTTTGTTTTCAACAATTTCTGGGTCACGGACCAAACGTCCCGCCAATGAAACAGTATTAAGTGACATGTTTTTCTCCTTTAACTCATGTTTGAGTTTTCTAAATAAGTTTTAATTATTGAGTCCTTAGAATTGAATCTACCATCTTAGTTTCATCAGGGTCTAAAAACCTCAATTTTGTTTCAAAATTTAATTCGAATAGCAAAGTGCTATTCCAAAGTCAAGACTTTCAAAGAAGCCTAACATAAATAATATCGACAGATAATCTATCTGTCTTAAACCTGACTTTTGATTTAATAGTTATATTAACTATTGTTTTTTTAATATTTTTGTAGAAATTAATGAATTAATTTCTTGTGTTTCATTTGTCGTGGATGCATACCTTTTTTATTTTTGGTTTTTGATGCACCACGGTTTCTCATTTTCAAATGTTCTTGTAGTTCAGCAGGAGTCATTTTGGCTTGATAATGCTGAACTGGTGTTACTATAACTTTCATTGGTTCACCTCTATTTTACTTTATTACACAATAACATAAACGACTAGCTTATGCTAGTCTAAAAATTTATTTCATTTTGAATAAATCGAACATAACTATTCATTTTATCTCAAAAAAGTTTGTGAAAAACTTTTTTATTTTAGTATTTTGTCTAAAAAATTTTGT
>ERZ772952.2-NODE-2-length-80283-cov-8.18739_pt1 | contig 80283 bp, 108 predicted proteins | sample MGYA00580686_ERZ772952 | MGnify/ENA primary metagenome ERZ772952 (study PRJEB29015, sample SAMEA2738074) | human oral metagenome | biome: human oral; feature: human-associated habitat; material: saliva | place: China | collected 2213 ... | reverse complement strand
TTTGATACTCATACCTCTATTATATACTTGGTGTCATGGAAAATAATACCGATATTAGGCGCGGTCTGCTGGTGGTGCCCCAATGAATATGATTGCTGAGCATGTGAAGGACCAGGACCGGACTGCCGCCTGATTCATCCCCACCCTAAAGGGTGGAGTCTTCTCAGTAAACTAGATAAACAGAAAATATTCACATATTTGGCGTTTACGCCAATCACTGCACAAGATTGATGGAAAGTTAGCTGATCGTCTTGTTTTCGTGCTCCAATACTCGCCAAAAGATTTCTGGGATGTGTTCCCGGAGCTTGAAGGCACGCTGGTTGGTGACGCCGTGAGGAAGGGTGTGTTCACGGTTAGGAACCTGTGACAGGTTAATGATTAGGGGTGGGGAACTTAGGTACATACCAAGCTTCCCACCCCTAATCTTTTTTCCTGCTAGTACTGTCCCCCTGTGAGGATTGAGATGCAGTCGCTAATGTTTACGCTCCCGTTATCTTCAATATACAGGTCTTCTACCCGTATGGGGTAGTAGTTAGAGATGAGTCGCGCAGCCTCCCAAGTGGATACTGTGTCTAGTGTTTCTTCAAATTCTTCTTTCCCGTCGAAACGGAACTCCACCTCAATGCATCCTGCGCGCGTGGAGTTCACAGTGTAGGTGAATGCTCCCCGCATATTTCCTTCTGCCACGGATGCTTGCCGTTCGATGCTGATAATACCCGAATCGCTTATAACATGGGCTAGTTCGGCAGCGTTACCGGTGTTCTCTGGTGAGTATGGTCGGAAAACGATTGTCATTATAGTTATTTCACCTTCTTGTTTTTTATTTGATAAAGAGCCGCAAAACCTGATACGTGATAAAAACATATAGGGAACATTGGAGAGCCAACCCAGTTCCCATTGACTTCACCAATGATTCTATATCATCAACACTAGCAGCTAAGCTCGCGATATAGTTCCGCAGTTTCTTATTCTCGTCGTCCTTGTCATACCCCTCAAGCATGGAAGCGCACTCCTCCTCTTGGAGATCACCATAGAAGAACTGGTTCATGTTGCCGAGATGCCCAACCTTATCTGTTGGTTCAGGGTCTTCGAGGAAATCACGGAACTTCGCGATATTGACAATGAATCTGAACACAATGAAAAGTAACGTCAGAAACACTGTCGCTACGAGGTGCGTGTATGGGGCATCGTGGTTGAGTTTACTTTCGTCCACGGTGAACAGTATTGCCACTAGAAGCCCCATTGGTACGATGTGGAAAGCCTGCATCGCATAGTATTTTCTGTTTGCTTCTTTGTGTAGCTCGGTGAGGTGCTGTATGAGCATAAACTTCTGGTTTGTGGTGAGCCCATATTCTTTACTGGTTTTACCCTGTTCTTCCATAGATTCCCCTAGTGTTCTTCCACCCCTTCTCGCAAGTATTTTCGGGGCGTTGTTATAATGTCCAGTGTACCAAACCACCCGATTCGTTTAGGGGATACAATCATGAGTGAACAACAACAGTCTAGAGCACAAGTGAATATCAGCGACAGCTCGGCGCGGCTCCTGCAGAAGTACAAGGATCAGGGTCAGTCAGCGACACAGACCATTAACTTTGCGTTAGCTTATTACGAGTATTTTCAGGGGCAATTGGAGGACGGGAAGGTTATTCAGACTGTTGATCCTGTGACTGGTGAGCGGCATAACGTGGAGTTCATTCTCTAAGCACGGCGCTGCAGATCATGCGGTTAAGCGTGTGCTGGGAGGACGGGTACCATAAATGCTTCCTCTATAACCAGGAAGACGTACCAGTCGCGTACCTGTCATGCATACCCGAAAACAATGTGTTAGAGCTGTGTGACATTGAGGTGCGTGAAGGGTACCGTGGGCGCGGGTACGCGAGAAGAGTAATAGCTGCTGTGCAAGAGCATTTCGGTGCCCCACTGACACATACTGGGTCGTACACCCCACTGGGTTTGGAGCGTGTAGCGAAGTACTTCCACACCCCAGCCGAGCTGCAGAGGATACGCGCAACGTACCGCCCGATGGGTTTCGTGGACGACTGGGAGCGCACTATCTAGGTAAACAAACAATAGGGGGTGCCCAGATGAATCACTGGGCACCCCCTATCTCATGGGCTCACCAAAAATTAGAGTCTCGTAGGCAGAATCACCACACTACCCGCAGTGTCCCAACTGTTCCACAAATTCGGTTGGTCAGGGTACGGAGTGTTCAGAACCTTCCATTCCGGCCCACTGAAGAAATACAGCGGCATCCTACGATCCGGGTCGCCAGCTAGGATATGCACTGCGCCTAGTGTACTGTTAGCGGTCTTTTTGAGTGCTTTCAGCCCGTCAAGCAGGTGCTTTTTGTTGTAGGTCCCCAAGTCGTTGTTGCTGCTGTCCCATGTGGTTGCTACGTGGGTTTGGGATGCGGGGTGGTAGTTGTCTTTTTCGCCTTGGATGGTGGTTATTTTGAGGGTGTCACCGTCACCTTTATGAAGCTGGACAACGGTGCACGGTTTCCGTGCAAGCAGCTTTATCGGCTGTTCCGCAACTTTCCCCAGCGTCTCAATGAGATCATCCCCATCAACGGTGATAGTGCCCCACGCGGCGGTCTGTTGGGGAGGTTTGTTCACGAAACCCAGTAGCGCGTTAATATCTGGTTCGTTACTGCTCTCAGGAATGTAGGTGAAACCAATAGTCCCTTTGGGGGTCTCCACCAGCCCATAGCTCGGTTCCTCAATGATGAATAGTTTACTGTTCGGGTTGGAATCCTTTGGTCTGGTGGCGCGGGCTGGTGTCATTTCTTTGATGAGACGCGCAACAGTTTTTGGGATAGCGAGTTTTATGGCTTCACCATGCTCCCTAGTGCCCTTCGGGCTGCGGCAGGTGTGGCGGATGAGCTTGTACCTGTCGGTAGCACCGTAGATGCGGATTCTGGATGATGGTGCGGTAGTCATTGTGACGAGGGCAAGGTGCGGATGGTCCTCTTTTATGTCCTTGATTACTGTTGCGCATTGCTCTATCGTGCGTGCCTCTGTAGGGGTTATCTCACAAGCATAAACTGGTTCCTGGGCTTGCACGGCGTCCCCCAGTTCTTCCCGTCCTATCCTCAGCATCAGACTGAACCCTGGGTTCAATGATAGGTCCCGGATCATGCGTGATGCTCCGCCTTCAAACCACATGTCCGCATACTGCCCACCATTGTGTTCAATAAGCAGGTTCTTCGCGTTAGGGCCTGTTTTAGCTGCTTTTGCTATCTCTTTGAAGGATTTCACAGGGAGAATGACACTCAGATCACCCTCCAAATTGTGGTAGGGCACAGGGATCGTCACAAGAACCTTCCCCATGTCGAGGGTCTGCTCTTTGAAAATGGTGACGTTCACCGCCCCGTATGGTGCGTCCTCTGTTTCGAAAGCTATGAGCTCTTTATCTTTACTTTTCTTGTCCAGTACCGCTATTAGCCCCAGGATTTCTTTCACATATGCTGGTTTGATACCAACAACACCCATGTTTGTGTTCCCTCCCGTTTTCTCTGTCGCCTAGTTTTTAGTGTTTCCACTATTCTAAGCATTCCCCTCTGGGGGGGGGGATCTGGTGCGCACCCACAGTATTTGAGCAGCAACGCAAATTACTCATATACTGAATATGCGTTAACCGTAAAAACAGTCATACTAACAACCAGTAAGGAACCCTAGACAATGAATCTCTTCAGCAGCAGGTACTACCCAAGAAAATTCTTCAAAAACAACCATGAAGGCATCCCGTATAGGTTTCAGCATCGGGTAATGCGGTGTTGTGAGAATCCAGTCGCACAAATCCTCCTAGTCGTTATACCTTGTTTCATCTTTGACCTTTTCGTGCCGTGGGAAGGGGCTGGGCTAATGGCTGGCATATTCGGGTGCATAATAATTATTTGCGTCATCGGGCTACTTGGCTCCCAGAATCCCTACCAAACAGACAGGATATGGAGTGACCAAGGGAACATCTGTTACTCCGACCTCTCTGGCAAAACAATAGCACGAGCCCATATCCCCGTTGATCTTCTCGAAGACCTGCCTGATAGTGAGCTGGTAGACCGCCGTATCATCTGGGGGATTGAAGAGTACATGTACTACACGAGGAAAGCTGGGAAGCTTCTTGAGTACGCTAAGAACCACACGGATATCAGTGGAGACCCAGAGGTCATTGACAACTACAAGAAGGTCTACGAATGGTATATGGGACGAGCCGCTACCGTACAAGAGCACATCAACACCTACCTGACTAGTAAAGCTGAGGCACATAAGCAGAAACGTGAGGAGCAAGCGGAGGTTGAGGGGAGAATCACGGGTGTTGAGAAGCTGCCTGCTGAGTAGCTGAACCAGATAGAATAAGGAAGACCCCTACCAGCTTTTTGGTGGGGGTCTTTTCCTTACACCTCAGAACCCTCATGCAAGGACGCAATAGGGGCTTTACACGCCACCTCTCTCTTCCCGCATGCTGAACGTCACCCCGACCGCGAGCGCGTACCTCCGCAGATCAGATAATAGGATGTCTCCGTCACCGTTTTCGAACTGGTGGAGGCGGTGGGCTGGTATTTGGGATAGGGTGGAGAACTCAGTGTCGTTTAAACCTAGTTCCTGCCTGCGGGTTTTGAGTCTCACCGCTAGGTTTTCCACGGATTCTTTCATGTTCACTGCGCCCACTAGAAGCTCCCAGTAGGCGATTTCTTCTACTGTGATGGTTTGTTCGGTTATCGCTGTTGTCATGCTCGTTTTCCTTTACTTTCTGGCGTGTGGGTCATGGGGTGACCTCTGGTACCTTCAGGATAGCAGGGCTGGTGATATGATTGGTGCACACGGAAAACAACGTATTCACGCAACCACGATAAGAGAGGAATATTCCACACCATGATTAAGACGCGGCTATGGATAAAACCAGACACGGGAGAAGAACGGCACTACCTGCAGAACTGGCGTGAAGCTATCGGGTTGGAGATCACTTGGTTTAACACTGGTAACATACGGTGGGCCTTTTGGGATGGAAAGCGTATCTCTAACACTCGTGCTTCACAGATCGCCATGAAACCCTGGTTCGATAGTGAAGGTAAACTGCATGTGGATAGTTTCTCTAGCGGACGGGGCACCATCAGTTTGGATGAGGCGAAGAAGCGTATCCTGCGGTATGTGCAGGAGCATGGTGGACTGGATTTTCTAGCAGGGTAACGTGGAAATGCTTACGCCCCTCAGCGTGAGGAAAAACTCACGTTGAGGGGCGTCGCATATTCGTAAAACTATGTGGTTACTATTTCTTGCACTTGCTATGCCGCCACTGTTTGGTCTCTAACTCGGGGACAAGTGAAATAACCCTATGATCAGGCGACTTATCATACACGTATTCTAGGTACTGGCGGACGTTCGTGTAGGTGTACGGGAGAGGTTCTAGGTGGGCGTTGAACTTCTCTTGGGGGTGCGTATTCTCTCCCTCCCATACCCACTCGTGAACAACCTCTATCGGCTCTTCAAGGGTGTACATGAGCTCATCTGCGGGCGCGTAATCCGGGTCCTCAACTCGGTCGTTCCAGTACACCCACACTTTCTCAAGATTAACATCTCTTTTGATATCACGCACATCATATACAGGGACACAGAACTCTAAGATCATTAAACCCTTATTAACTTCCTCCGTATCCCTAACAAGGTTAGGTAGCGTATCAATAATACGCCCAATACCCCCATCAGGCTTGCTCAACGTAAGAACATACTGCGTCCCTGCGACCTCTTCATTAGTATCATGAGTAATATTATTATCCCCAAACCACGAGGAAACATAATCGAAAGCTGACGCCGCACTAACCTGCCGGCGGGTACGTTTCACCCACCCCTGATAGTGGCTGTCATCCTTGAGGACGCTGAGTATGATCTCTTTACATGCCTGCTCTGCGCTGCTCCCCTCAGGGTCATTAACAACATTCCAAGACACACCGTCTGTTGTCCACCGGATCGACTGCGGGTAATCCTCTAAATCGAATCTGATGAAGTGCGCTACCGCTTTCTCAAATTTATACGCCACGCCTATTGTTTCCCTTCCATTTTTGATGGTGCACGATTTCTATGTTACTAACATCCGCTTCTATCATAGCCGTCACAGGGGGCGGGCAAGCTACTCTAATAATGGGTGTTGCACATAAAAATATGGGGCGTACCCCCTAGCGAAGGAAGCACGCCCCATAACGAAAAACAGTGGAACCGTCAGTTTTTACTCTGCAGCAGAAGAAACCTCATCAGCAGTAACAGAAGGTTGCTCCACCTCATGCCCTTCTTTTCCCTTCATCATAACCAGCGCACGGTCAGCAACAACCAAACCGATCATAGCAGTGAGAAGCATAACCATTATCACGGGGGTAGGCTCCAAGAGAGACATCCAGCTCATAGGGGGGAACCCGAAGAAGTACACCACCCAGAAAACATAGGTGTAGCAGAGCACACCAGCAGCAGTGAACCAGATTCCCTGCATCATACCCCAGCCGTTACGCCCGCTAGTGAAAAGATACGTTGAAGCGCCCTTATTGATTCTCCAAGAATAAAGTTCCAGTACACCAGAGAGTGCAATTAAAAACATTACACTCCACCCCACTTCATCGCTACCGATGTTGAAAAGAGGGACCGTAATAAATTTCCAAGGCCCATGCATCAGCTTAAGGGCATTAAATTCGAACGCACCCGTAGTATTGGAGATGTGTTCTGCGATAAGCAGGGTAACCCTCATTACGGTGCAGGCTAGGAGAGCCCAGAAATAGAAGTTGAGTATAAATTTTTTTGTTTTAGTAGACATTATGCCTCCTATATTAGGGTGATTTTACAGGTGCTTCACTGGTTATCTTTGGGGTCCCTTAGGTACCCTACTTCACCTTTTTCCTGTGCCGCACATGAATCTCAATGTACTTAACAGCGAGCATCAGGATCATTGTTATGGCGGGTATGAGTATAATTTGGGAAGGTGCGGCTAGGTTGAAACCGCTAATTTTATTCGATGCAGTAAGCAGAAGAGCAACTACATATATGATCCCCAGAGTCCCAGCGCTGGTAAGCCACACGTACTTAACAGATAATTCCTCAAACCGATCATGTGATTGGGAGAAGTACCCTACTTGAACGAAGTGCCTGTATATGAGCACCATTCCTGTGATGCAAACAAATGATATTAGTGAAAACACCACCTGAGTATTGATCGCCGCGAAGAAAGGGGACAAAACAATGTTCCAGCCGCTACGTTTCACAGCAGCCCAATCAAGCCCCAGCCCTTCGTTTGTTACCATGTCAATGAATGATATGCCGTATAGTGCGGCGTGGGTTATGAGGCTGAAGAGCATAGCCCAGAAGGTTATTCGTTTGATGTTGTTAATGAACTTTTCGCTCAAATTTTTATCCTTGTTTAGTGGGTTTATTGTGCGGGGTTTACTTTCCGTGTCATATGGTACACAATACCCCCCCCGTGCGGATTATCAAACCCATATTGGAACGAACTCAACCTCTTCATCTGTCAGACCAGCTTTTTGCAGAAGCTCATTCGACATTCTAACTGTTAGTTCCTGGTATTTGGTGGTCAAGGTTACGGCTTCACCATACTCTTCTATCTCATGGGGTATTCTCTGTTCTTCTTCGGGTGTTAGCTCGATTTCTTGGTGGATGCGGTCTGGGAATCCAGGGACCAGGCTGCTTAATCTCTCATAGAGTGTAGAGCGCCCGTCATCGCCATAGCTATAGCAAAGTTCCATATCCACATGATGTTCCTCATGATCCTCACCACCATACTGGTAACGCCTATCCTCAACATCCTCACAAAGATACACATCTAACCCATGCGGCAACCGTGTAGGCACGAAACGCCCCCGAACAATGTTCCGTGGCATGCAGTGACGGAACTCCACACTGAAAACGTTCGACGCCTCAAAATCAAGGTTGCCGTGCTCATCAAAAATGATGTTCAAGTCAGTAGAATATTCAGCGTCCGCGCTAAATTGCTCCCACCTGTTGTTGGTGTTCACGAAGCTGATTACCCCTTCATTTGGGTCGAACCTGTACTGTTTAGGCAGATAATAGAACCTTTCGAAGCTGCTACCGAGGTACTGGTCAGCGTACTCGAATGACGGGTAGTCGTTTTCTCCATCCACACCACCGTAAGTGCCTGTCTCCTGCGCGGGCTCTGGGGTGTCAGCAGTGATCTCGTAAAGGAACCTGTTGACAAACGCCCCCAGCAGCACGTTGCTTGTTGCGCGGGACATATTCTCCACACCCTGCAGGGCGTCCCATTCCACCCAAGTCAGGTACTCTATGGCGGCTTTCATAGCGGATTCCGTGGTACCCCCATGATCTTGGAGGATAATTTGCGCTCTCTGCGTCAGGCGTTTGGGTGTGCCGACGTGGACGTTTAGGGCTATGCTGCTCATGGGTTTACTCCCCTTTTTCTGTGAGTGTTCATTGTTCCTTATTCATAGTAACAGCCGCCGCGCTATAAAAATGGGTGGGGCGTGCTGAATGGGGTCTTGTGTTCTTTGTGCCAACCGAATAATCAGGAATTGCCGCGCTCATAAAAGGCGAAAATAAGAGGGGGTAGCATCACAAAAATGATGTCACCCCCTCTTTCAAGGTTCCCTACAAGAAAACCCCACCTTCATATGGGTTGAACACACGAAGCATCTTGCCGTCCTTTCGTCGTAGTAATCTGATCCCTGCGTGCGTGTCCAGCAGGAGGAGTGAACCTCCATCGCGCCCACCAGGGCTGGGCTACTGACTTACGTCAGCTTTGTGAATGTCTTTAGGCATCCCCTACTGGTGCACCCCAGCTATGTACTCAGCGATGGTGAGTGCGTCAGCCTTATTCTCAGCGACCACGTATCCACGCCAATACCCTACCCTGCCCTCTGAGATGACGGGGCAGATATATGCTGTGCGTTCTGCACCCTTCAGCTGTGGGAAATGGTGGCGAATCATAGGGGCGATAGCCTTCATAACCACCGACTTCATATCCTCTGGGTCTAACAAATGGTGCGGATGCTCTGATAAGCCAGCGGCAGCCCAATCTTCATCCTTTAGATCGGTGGTGCCCAGTATGACCGACCCGAACGCTTCAACGACCTCGGGTGGCATGCCTTCGATAGCGAAGTCGAAAGGCTGTGCGGTATTGTCTAGGTACCCGCCCGCGTCTGAAGTGCTCGTGTTCAGGAAGTACTTCTTCGCTGCCGTGTAAGTGGGGGGAACATACCTAAGTGTCATTTCTGAGTTTCTTTCTTCCTACTTTGCTTTGTGCGGTTAGTGTGCCCGCCTTTATAAGACCAGCCCCTAGTATTTTCGACTGAACAGAGTCGCCCATAAGCAACCACAGGGAGAGGGTATACAGCATGCACAAGCAAGGATCTAACAAAAAGCTTGCACATACCTAGTGCGCCCACCGAGAGTCGAACTCGGACGCCCTCACAGGCACTGGAACCTAAATCCAGCGTGTCTACCAATTCCACCATGAGCGCCAGGAAAATTGAAAAACGTGTATACTTGTTTCTGGTTACATAACCATACCACAAGGAGACAACTACCATGTATGATAGCAGCCTCTCTAGGGATGAAACAATTCTTGCCGCTAAATTTACGCAAGCGATTGTTTACTTCCGGGAAGAGATGAAGCATTACAAGTTCATGAGGCAGTTATATCCAACCTTTACGTCTGAAGGCGGTAAGGAACTGCATATTAAATATATTTGGGAGAGCGTCACACTTTTCACTGACAAGGAACACCAGCTAAAACTGCCAACAGAAACCGACTATTATCTATCATGGTTTGTTGCCAACAATTCAATTTACACCCCTTTCAAAATGTATAGACTTGGTTATTGGTCCTTTGATAGTGATCTTATAGAACACTATAAATCATACCCAATCTATCTACCCCCGCATTCTTACTCAATAACCCGCCCGTTCGACCGAGTGTTAGACGAAATCTCAAAACGAGTGTATCACCATGCGCTAGTTAACGCTGGGCAACTTACCTTTGAAGAAGCGTTGGGGGGGGGGTAGTTGCGGTGTGTGATGATTTAGGTATTGATTCCCCCATTGCTGGTGAATACTACAATGATTATAATCTCGTAAAAGCTTCACCTCGACGTATCGCTTCTTACCAGAAGAAAGTCAGGAAAAATAAGATCTAATCTGAATATTGCCGCAAAAATAAACCTCTAGGATCTTTAGAAAAGCAAAGACCCTAGAGGTTTATCCGCTCTCCCACTTGGATTCGAACCAAGAACCTGGCGGTTAACAGCCGCCTGCTCTGCCAATTGAGCTACAGGAGATCAACCCGAAACTAGGTCACTTCAAATAGTATAGCATACATATAGGGGGCAAGACGCCCCACCACACCAGCCTGAGAACCAGGTTCGGGAGAGCAGCTTACAAACCAACCAGCCGTTTCAAATTAGACATTTTTCAAAACACCCATATTTTTTAAACGGTACTCAAAAGCTAAACTGGAAACTTTCATCTTTTCGGCAGACCTGTCTATGAGTTTATTAATTTCATAATCATTAAAGTTACATTCTTCCGAAAGTTTTAGTTCTTTAATAGATTCCCGCAAAACACTTATAACTAATTTTTCGGGCATTATTAGATCGGCTGCAAACTTATTTGCTGCCACCTCTTTCATGCGCTCAAAAGTTTCCTTATATTCTCCTGAATCCATGCGGCGAAACGACTCCCCTTTATGACCCAACATAAGATGCCCAAGTTCATGTGCTAGGGTAAATCGTTGACGAGCCTTTGACTCCACCTTATTAACAACTATCCTCGAAGACTCTCCATCTTTTTGTAGGCAGCTCCCAGAATCCAGGGTGGAAAGTTGGCGCTCTATTTCAATCCCACAAATATTAATTATCTTCTCTACATCAATAAAAGTATCACCGTTTTCAAACTGAATATCGGATACTTCTTTTTTGTTATCTTTAAAAATATCTAAAAAATTATCCTGATATACTTCAGAATATTTTGAATACTTCATCTTTATGGTCCTGCCTAGTTGGTGTGTAGATTGGGAATCGCTATTACTAGCACCACCAAGGGACTGTCACAGCACAAGCCCCTTTTCGCCCTATCGCTAGGGTTTGTCCTGCTACACCAGAAGAAAAACCGGAACACCCGTTTTTTCTCGTGCCCCATGCAGGATTCGAACCTGCACACCAAAGAATGGTGCCCGAACTTGAATCGGGTGTGTCTACCATTTCCACCAATGGGGCATAAAGCTGAGATACCAGGGTTCGAACCTAGACAATCGGATTCAAAGTCCGAGATGCTGCCAATTACATCATATCTCATTATCATTATTTAGCTATGTGCAGATGCGGCAGGAGTTGAACCTGCGACCTGCGGTTTTGGAGACCGCTGCTCTAACCGGGCTGAGCTACGCACCTAAGAGCTTCCGTCCCGACACACTGGGGTGCAGGACGGAAGGTACCTTGTCATCACCAGCATGGGTGATAAGGTAGAAAGTTTCACTCACCCCCTGATACAAATCTTGAAAGCAGGGGGTGAGGGAGCTAACTAGGAGGACAGCTGAGTGCCACCCCAGGTAACGTATCTCCAACGGGACTCGAACCCGTGCCTCCGCCTTGAAAGGGCGGGATCCTAACCAGCTAGACTATGGAGACAAGAAACCCTCTGATCAGGAGGGTCACGTAGCAGCCAACGGAGATTCGAACCCGTATCTGAACCTCTATGAGGTTCCGTTTTGTCCATTAAACTATTACCTGCTACTTAGACGTACTAGGTTCTCGCGGGCTTTACAGTACTACTATTACCCCGCTACTAACCGTTCTTTCTCGTGCCCTAGGGAGGACTCGAACCTCCAACCTACTGATTAAGAGTCAGCAGCTCTACCAATTGAGCTACTAAGGCAATTGGGGTGGAAGACGGGAATCGAACCCGCTAAGACAGGTGCCACAAACCTGCGCCTCGACCACTTCGGCATCTCCCGCAGTGCCCCCTGTGGGACTCGAACCCACGACCCACGAATTAAAAGTTCGTTGCTCTAACCAGCTGAGCTAAATAGGCAATATAGGGCGGTAGCAGTGGGGTGGCTACCGCCCTTGATGTCATACCCTGGGGCACCCACAAAAGGCGGGTACCGGAATATGACATGGTGAAACCCGTGAACCATGTTCACAGGCAAATCCCAGAGGGAAACCCTTTGGGAAGAGGTTCCAGTCGGATTCGAACCGACGTTACAACAGCTTTGCAGGCTGCACCGTTTGTCCGCTCCGGCATGGAACCAGTGTGGGCTGGGAGGGATTCGAACCCCCGAAACCTGTGGTACCTGATTTACAGTCAGATCGCTTTAACCGTGCTTGCATACCAACCCGTTTGATAGTGTCTGAGAAGCCCAAGAGTGTGGGTAGGGAAGCGTGAGGGGTGGGTAACGTATGGCTGAAAGATTCATCTGATGCAGTGTTTACTCTGTTGTGGGTATCACTGGGTTTGTGATGAGGTTACTCTCCCCTGTTGCTTCTTTCATTCTTGTGCTTCTTAGGCACCACCGAGCGGCTAGCGGGGCTTGAACCCGCAACCCCCAGTTTGGAAGACTGGTGTTCTACCATTTGAACTATAACCGCATGCGTACCCTAGGAGGGATTCGAACCCCCGACCTAGAGATTAGAAGGCTCTTGCTCTGTCCTGCTGAGCTACTAGGGTATGTTGCACCCCTGTTCTGGTTATGTTTGGGGTGCTGTTAGTGTTTCTCTCTATGTTTTTGCCAATTATCGTGTGCTTTCCCTAGTTTACCGCCTGTTTCGGGTGGTTCGCTGGGTGCGTTTTGACTTCCTCTCCGTCTTGAAAGACGGAGATTCCTGCCAGTAGCCGCATTCACTAGAACGTAGCTGCTCTCGGTGGGTGAACAGAATCAACAACAACAGCGCCAGCAAGCTGGCGTCTTACATTATCTCCGCAGTGTTCGTTTAGGCTCTCGGCAAGCCCTGCCGCGAGCATAATATTAACCGCCGCCTGACTCATCCCCACCCTAAAAGGTGGAGTCTTCTCAGTAAACTAGATAAAGTGTAGCACACGTGCTGGGGGTGTCCGCAACTTTTGGGGGAAAGTTTTTTGGGTGGGTTTTCTCTGGGTGGTTGTGTCGGGTGTTTTTGGTGTGTCGTTTTACCGGAAATATTTGCGGTGACGCGCCTTCTTCGCCTACCATGAAAAGGTAACGACAGAAAGAGGATCAGTATGTACCACAAACAGGAAAACCTCGACAACCGCCGATACTGGTAACACAAGAGAAAGGAAAAATAATGCGCCTCAAACCAGACAAATACCACCCACGGAGGCTGTTCCAGTTGAACGGTGACGGGAAACCATACAAGTTCATTTATGGGAACACGGAGCTTCTAGTAGCTACAGCATTGTTTGCGGCTGGGCTGGTTTTCGTCACCCTATATCAAGGTAGGGTGTTGGTTCTGGGGATCTCAGGGATATTATTATCGCTGCTTTACATATTCGCGGGGATAGTTTGCTTTAGCTTGTCTGTATTCCTACCGTTACAACATATTTACGAGGTGCGAACACTCCACGCAAGAAGGACTTATTTCCCTGACCGAATCGTTTATTACCACGCTAATTTAGAGGTAGATCATGAAGAGGTCCTTGCGAAGATCCCAGTCCCACGGAAAGTCATTGACACCCTCACAGAAGAAGAGCGGATCAGTGTCAAGATCTTCTACAAGCTCAAAGAAATAAAATACTACCAGAACCAAGCAGAAAACACCCTAGAACACATCAAAAACCTCCCCACCATCACAGAAACATCCGTCCTCATAGACGACTACCAGCACGCCCACCAATGGTACCTGAAAAAGGCTGCGGAGGCAGAGAAATGGGTTGCTGATACGCTTCTGAAACGTGCGGAAGATAAAGAGGAGAATGAGAAGAGGGTTGAAGGTATTGATAAGGCAGTGAAAGAACAAACCATGCTCTAGAAACAAAACACAAGAAAATAAAAGCGGGGGCTGACACTTTCCCATGTGCCAGCCCCCGCTTCTTTCATGCGTGTTATCCTAACCGCTCCGCTGGGCGCACCTCAGAGACCTCAACAGAGTACAACATGTACCAGTCTTGGTACCCACCGTCCTTTGCCTCAGACGGCTCATAGTACTGTTCTTCCAAATATTTTGGATTCAGCACAATCTTGTTTTCCTCAACTCGTTTCAGGAAAACATTCATGATAGGGACACCGATCTTATCCGTGTAGCCACTCCTAGGATCCCAGTCCGACTGTGGGACATGAACCCTTAGCATCGCGTCAATAATCTCTTCCGCTTTCTCCCCTGACCTGCCGAGCTGCACTTTCACGGGGTACCGGACGAAAGCTGGGTACCCAGGCCCGATTTCCTCATTGTAGGGTCCTTCTTCACCGAGTAGAACATATAGGCAACAGTTTTCCTTGTTCGCACGGTCATAGAGTTTTTTGAAGTCGCCTATGGCTTTCCGCTCGTTGTCGTTGTAAACAGGCTCAAGGATCAGATTCACAGATGGTACGGTGTCTAGCGGGAGAGTTTTCGTGTTCACACGGTAGTTGATGAACCATTCCGTATGCTCCTCAACGTCATCAGTGATATGGTCATCGTGGTAGCAGCTGGCATCTAGTTTGAATACACGATCCTCATCCTGCGGCAAACCAACAGCGTACACGGGTGCACCCTCATAGTATGAGGATATCCTCTCGGGGTGCCAGTATTCCTCTGGGGGTACTATTTCTAGGCAAACATTATCTATCAAAATACTTGCATTAGATTCATCTTCCCTGTTCTCATCACTGTCACTGAACCATACCTTCACTTGGTACCTGACACAAGGCGGGACGCCTTCACCAAAATCTTCAACACTGGGACCATTCTCAGGATCCATGATACGGAAGTAAACATCCTCATCGCCTTCCACAACACGCCGATGAATCTCCCGAAAATCGTTGGCTAGCTTATTGTCGTCACCTTGATAGAACCCAGTGCGTAAAGCGATGAAAACGTTGTCGATTGTTTCTACGATAACAGCCATAGTGTTTTTGTCTCCTGCATAGATTGACTTCCTCTCCGCCTTTGAAAGACGGAGATTCCTGCCAGTAGCCACGTTCACTAGAACGTAGCTACTCTCGGTGGGTGAACAGCATCAACAACAACAGCGTTTGCCAGCAAACGTCTTACATTATCTCCGCAGTGTTCGTTTAGACTCTCGGCAAGCCCTGCCGCGAGCATAATATTAACCGCCGCCTGACTCATCCCCACCCTAAAAGGTGGAGTCTTCTCAGTAAACTAGATAAGTGGGAGGGTTGCTACTATTACTAATAGCTCCCCTCCCGTTTATTTGTGCCTTGCTTTATGGTTGGTCTGTGCACACGAGCACGAGTTCCTTGCCCCCAATCTCTTGGCAGGACAGGACGAACCATGTTCCTGATCCTGTGAACCCGAGCCCCGTGTAGTCGCCGAGCAGGACAATGTCATTGGCTGGTTCCATGTCGAGTGCGAGCACGGTGTGTTTCCCTAGCCTGCGTTCGGAGGATATGGTGGACGCGGAGCAGATGGTTGTGCCGCCTTCGCTAGTTCCTGTGAAACCGTGAAGCCCAGCCCAGTATTTCATCTCTGACTTATTCTTCCTATCTAGTGTGAGGAGAAGATCAAATAGTTCTTTATTGTGTTCTGCCCTGACAATTGTTACAGCCATTTACGTCACGCACCTTCCCATGCCTATGCGGTTATACCCATTTTTTCACGGACAATGTTTTCACGAGCGAGCTTCTGCTGCTCCACCTGTTTACGGTCGGCAAGTTTTTTCTCAATAACCTCATGTAGCATCGCAATATTATCGTCTCGGTATTTCTGATACCAGTCCCTACATGCCCTGTAATCATCCAACAACTCAGACACCAACCCACCCTGCACATCAACCACAAGCTCCGACGCTTTCTCCAACGCCAACCGGTCAAGCCACTCGATCTGCCGGGTCGCGTAAACTACCCTCGCTGTGAGCAATCGGATTTGTGTGTCCTTTCTGTTGGCAAGAAACTCCTGTTGACGTTCTGGGGTGCGGAACATGACCTCAGATGGGATAGGAACTTTCCAGCCGTAAACTGATTCGCTAAGAGAATGCATTATCGTGGTTCTACCTATGGGCTCCCAAGAGAATCGGGGGTGCACGCATAGGAATGTTTCATTCTCGTTGTGAATAATCATGGGCAGACTAAAGTTCGTGTACCCAGAGTTAGAGTCAACTGAGTCCCAGTAACCATCCTGATCATCTTCAGATAGTTTCGCATAATATTTTCTTACTTTATTAAAATTAGGTAACGCAACAACAGGCAAAAGGAAAACAAAATCTGCTATCACTAAAACAACTAATGCTGCCCCTAATGTATTCTCAATTACAAGCCCCACATGGAACCCACCATATATAAGAATGCAAGACAAAACAAAAAGCAGGAACGTTGCTGCCGCTGATGCCCACATCAGAGCCCATATAGTGTTCAGTTTCCGAGAGTGACGCGTCCATATGGAGCGATACTCGCGACTATATGCCGCCTTGCAAGCTTCTTCCCAAGGTATACCTTCATTGTTGGTGGAGAATAATTCTTTGGGGTGGTTCTTGTCGTTAATCATGAGATTCATTATCCTATCCCTTCCTAGAATGAGGATCACAGCTAGTTTTTGAGTGCTTCAAGGATACGAGTTTTCCGCTGCTCCTGCTCAAGTTTTTCTTGTTTTTCGCGTTCCCGAGCACTGATCTCTTCCCCGATCTGCCGTCTCAGATCCTCCTGGTTCTGCTGCAGGTACACCTGATACCATTCGCGGCACCGCTTATATTCTTGCAGTAGGCTCTGCCCCTCAGGGCTATCAATGTCGCTAATACAGTCCAAAGCAACATAGTCGAAAGCTTCGATCTGGTGCCCTGCGTACACTATTTTAGCAAGGGTGACCCTGATTCTGGTGTCATCATAGTGTTTCGCGAGTTCCAGCTGCTCATGAATATTAAGGAAGCTGATGTGCGGCTCTAAAAGGAACGTGTGAATACCCCAACCCTTCGGGGCATCTCGTGCCATTATTTCTTTTAAGCCCCAAGGATAGTAGCCGGAGTAGTCAAGGTCAGTATCCCTATGGGGTTGGGATGACTCCCACCCGTACCTGTCACGCACGATCACTCTGGTAGACCCGTTGAAATCCGTGAAGAATGGGACAGCGAAATCAAAATACCCCGAGCTAGCAGACGCCTCTCCTATCGTCCGGTGACTGCGCTTAGCCACATAGAAGCATTCATCGGGATCCATAAACTCCCTAGGGGCTATTAGGGAGAAAAGCCATAACAAAGGATAGGGTGCTAGAAAAGCCACAACCAGCGCCCCGACCCATGCCGCGCCAGTGTGGAAAGCAGCTACAGCAAGCGGTATCGTTACACCTAGAAGAACTAAGCTCGTAATGGATGTAATGGCCGCGCAAACCCACAGTGCCCGCATCTTCTTAGCTTCAGCTAACACACTCAGGCTACCCTTAGCGCCTGTGGCTTCCTCCCAGGGGATACCGTCACCCGTGGGTGAGAACAAGCGCGGTGGGTGGCATACATCATTTTTCATGTTACTCCCCGTTCTGCCTAGAAGCTAAGTGCGGCACTGATCGCGTCACGCCGGCTGGTTTTGCGGTCTGTTTCGAACCGCAGGTCGCGTGCGTGTGCTTGTGCGAGGTCATAGATTTTTTCGGTTAGCGTGTCCCTGTAGTTGATGTACCATTTCTTGACGCGCTTGTAGTCGTCAAGTAGTACTGAGTCGCTGGTTGTCCAGTCGGGCAGGGTTTCGTCTGCTACGCCGCGTACCCTGCTGGCTTGCTGGTGCGCGTACATGCGTGCGGTGAGGGTTTCCTGCACCTCAGGTTTCGCTATGAAATCGCATAGTTTACCAGTGTCTTCGGTGATGGTGTCGGGTAGTTTCGTCGTGTCGAGTGTGGCACTGTAGGTTGCTGCGCCTTCGATACTGTGCCTAAAACCGATAGTTTCATTCCAGTGCCACGCATTGTTTTTGTTGGTGACTGCCATTAGTTCCAGTGCCTCACCCCGTGTCGCAGCGGGGACGAAGATCATACCGTGTTTACTGAGGAGTGCTGGTAGTCTTTTGTCATCTAGGGATAGACGCATTTTTCTAGCCTCTTTATAGTAAAAGTGGCACATATAACTATCACCCCGCTCCCCGTATTTTCGTTCTTGTATCTCCAGGTATTCAAGATCACCGTAAAAATCCCTGATCTTCCGCCCAGTATCTTTGATATACCTAGCAACAGAAAACTCATTAGAGCCTTGAATGTCATTGTCACTATCAGATTTATTTGACGACGCAAATTGTTTTAATGTGTTATATAGTGACGAAAACCCATAATGTTTCACCCAAAGTAGGGAAAAAGCGAACACTGTAGTAACTAATATGCCGAGTAGCCCGAAAGGAAGTAATGGATCTATAATCTGGATACAGAAGAGATCAATGGCGAGAACTATGCACAAGGACACTAGAGAGCGTTTAGGGTACCGTTTCAGGAAAGCCAGACTAACTGGGTGCCACCCACTATTTTAGGGGCAATTTTTCCCCGCTCATTCTGTTTATACTCTTCCCATGTGAGCCCTTCTCCGTTGAGTTTGAATAGGTTTTCTGGGTGGTATTTGTCTGTTTCGGGGGCGTGTTTTTTGCGTAGTTTCATGGGGTGTTCCTTCCTGGTTTTTGTGGGCGTGTCCCTTAGAGGGTATCACTGTTGTTGTGGTGTTTTCAAGCTGGGAGCCTGTGTGTGACTGTGTTTCGTGACTGGTTGGGGTTTAAGAGGTGTGGTTGTGGTGTGTGTTTTTATGGGTTGGGTGTGGGTATGTATTCGGGGTAGTTGGGGATAATAATAGGTGGGGTGGACGCTACCTGATTCGCTGTAGCGTCCATCCCACCATTATTTTTGTGGCGTGCTGGGTGCCGCCTTATTCGGTGATACCCAGTTTATGCTCCATGTCCCACAACTCATGCCACCTATCCTCTGCGTCTTTGCGGAGCCTGAACATGAGCCGTTCCACGCTATCCCGCGTGAGGAACAGGTGATGCGGGTTATCATTCCAGGGGATGTGAACCTTCTTCAGTTCACCTTCTTTGACCCAACTTAGGATGTCCTGCCTGTTCACGTTCGGTTTAGCTTTGGTGAGCATGTTCTTTGCTACTGTCCAGTGGATGTTCTCTGGGATGCCCTCAATTTCTAGGGCACAGTTGCCCGCGAGTAAGTCGATGACCTGCAGGAGCAGGGCTTGTAGCTCTTCCCCGACGGGCTGCCCGTTGATCTGTAGTCCCCCGTTGAGGTCAGCCGTGTTTTTGAGTTGGGCGGCTTCTTCGTGGGCTTTTCTTTGTTATTCTAGGGTTGTTTTGAGAAAGTGTACGAACATGGGGTTTCCCTTTCCTTTCTGGTGGGTTTTATTTTTAGGTTACCGGATTCTGGAACGGTTTCTCAACCGGGCACTGGGGTTAGGGGATAATTAAGGGGTGCACCTGCAGGAACGTTACGCCCTGTGATGCGCCCCTGTATGGATATGGGGGTGTCACCTGCTTATATGGCATATATTAGTGAATCAATGTACTCATCAACATATTCACCGTAATCATACCCATCCTCAAGTTCCTCTACATCCGTCTTAAACTCACTAACCAGCTCGGTAACCCTAGCTAGCAGATCCTTAAACCCAGCAGTGTCATACTCAACAACCTGAGAACACGCAAGACCCCTATCGTTATCAGCCCATGCGAGGCAAGCAGTAGCAAATTTCGCTTCCCCCAGATTGTTTGCGCTATCAAAACGTAAGGTTCTGAGCATATAGTAGCCGCCGCACACGCCCCGTAGCGTGTGTGCGTGCCTGTCTAGGAGGATTTCTAGTTGTTCCGCGTATTTTTCAGAGTACCCATTGTAGGGGAGGTACATGAGTGTTGCTTCGTCTTCCCCAACATAGTCGCTGTCTTTGATTACTTTTACTAGTAGGACACCTGGTTTCCCGGACATTATATTCGTTCTCCTTTATATTACTTAGGGTGTTTCTGTAACATTCCCCTCTGCAGGTAAAAGAATCGCGGCTCACAGCAGGTATTCAATATGTACCCCTTGTGAGCCGCGAAAATCCCTTAATTATCTACCGCACCCTATTTACTCAGTGCATCAGAACGGACAACCAGCATATGACTCTCACTCAAAGAGTTTGATTCCGATTTAGTATCTACATACGTGTAATCATTACCCTCAACACTGATTTTTGAACCAATGGAGCGAATCTTTGGAGGTGCCGCATCGTCGATAACATTCACCTTATGCTCTTTTCGGGTGAAATGGATGACATATTTCTTGTTATCCCCCAGCGCATTCCCGTTAGAATATGACTTGTCGCTGTTGAGATGCGTACTCTCCGCATAATCGGTGTAAGCTGAGTCGCCTACCCGTAGCTTTTTCTTCCCGTTTACAAACTCGTCATCGGAAATGAAAACCTTATCATTGGGCTTATGGGTGTTCCCGTAGCTCTTCCCAGACTCGGCTACCGTGTACTCAGTGCCTTTGACATATTTCCCGTCGATCTCTTTAACAGCTTCCTTCTTCTCCGAGTACGCGAATATAGAATCAACAACGTTGATATCGTAGGATACAACACATTTCCCATCAACATAATCAGCATCATCGTTAACGTTTAGGCATGACGCAGTGGGGCTATTATTATACGCCTGCGCCTGCGCGTATTTCGCGGTCCACCACAAGCCACCTAATGCCACTGAGGATAACCCTAATAGAATAGTTATCACCAAGTAAACCTTATAGACTTTCCTGCTTTGCGTCTTCCCTTTACGAGACTCCAAATACGCATGTACTGTAGACAACGCGAAAACAATAAAAAATACACCCGAAGTAATACCCGCAATCGCCATTGTTGGATCGGCGAAGCCAGTGGCAATATGCTTCGAAATGTTTTCATTATTATTCGGATAGTCCTCGACAAAAATTTTGAGATACAAGCCGAACATATAAGCAATAACTGAGGCTACGATAGAAACAAATACTGCGATGAGGATTGAGGTACAAAAATCCTCGGCAGTGGAAAGTTCCCTGTCGTCTTTGGGCGGCTTACATGTTTCCTTGGTTTCTTTTTCTAGTTCAACTGACATGGTGTCCCTCTTTTTTCCTTTCAAATGGGGAACATGGTCTTGGGGTGCTGGGCATGTGCCAGCGATCCCCCTGTTACAAGAAAATTTATAGCACACGGGGGGGTGCCGCAACTTTGACACGCAGTTGGGTACTGGTTTTTGGTGTTGGCGGGGTGTGTGGGGTAGGATTCTTAGTGTTAGTAACTGATCTGATGGAGAACTAGGAAGATCCTATGTCACGCAAGAAACACCCCAATCTTAAGGCGACGTTTGAGAAGCTTATAGCACAAGCAGCAGCCCGCAGGGAGGAACACACCCAAGCTCATGGTGGGGTGTTCGATATCCACGAGTTCGCTAAAGAGCATGGGGTAACCAGCATCAACCACACGGGCGATAGCATCACTATCCGCGCATCCGACGACACCCACCAAACATGGGAATGCGACATCCCAGTGCACCACTCGGAAGATGCGCAGCGGTTCATCCTCGCGATACTCACAGGCTGGGTTTTACTACGAGGCGAGAATAGCCCCACTGAGTTCACGATAAATGACCCTACCTCCCGGACAGGCGATTACGATTCCTTAGAGGAGGGGGATGCTGAACTGTTCGCCTATGCGCTCATGATCCCTGAGAAGGCGCTCGATGATGCTTCTATCACGCCCCTGTATGACGGCAGGTTCAGTAAGCTCGCCGAGGCGGTTCGTGGAGTGAAAGAGGAACTAGCATCCAAGCTTGGTGTGCCCCCAATCATTGTGTGGAACTACACTGCTCTCCGGTGGGCCTTGTACCAAGCAAAGATGCAAGAAAGTTTCCGCGCAAGTTTAGAGGCTGCGCGCGAAAAGAGGTTGGCTAGACTTAAAAGAAAAAGCCAGCTCCTCTAGGGGTAGGTGGGCTGATTAAACAAAAATACTCGGGTACCGCCCCATTCGGTGGTGCCCGAGTATTTTTATGTCTACTTTTTAGAAGATGGCTAGTACACGCCGATGTCCCCGATCTGGGATAAAGCCCTGAACATTACCGCACCCGGTTTATCGGACATTCGTTTGGCGCGCTGGTAAGGGTCCATTAGCTGCGCGTATAGGGTGTAGGTACCCTCAGTGTCGCGTTCTTTGAGGATCCTTTTTACCTCCGCACTGTGGAGGGTGAAGAACCCTCGCGCACCAGCAAACCCGTAAAGCTCCGTGCTGAACCTGCCAAGCAGTAGCCAGCAGCTCGCAATGTCCAAGTTCGGCTGGGGTGCGCAGAACAGAGGTGTCTCGTCGAATACCCCGCCTTGTTGGTGCAGTTCGGTTTCTGGTAGGTCCTGCAGAGAATCAATATGGGCTTTACTTTGCTGGTGGATGATTCTGTCAAACCGGAGATCAGGGGTTTTACCCGACATGACTTTGGATGCTAGGTCCCTCATGATCTCACCGTAGGTTTTGTACAGGTGAGTGCCCCTACCACCAACCCACGGCATGGGGACACCCGTAATACCCTTAGCATGGCAGTAATCAGCGATCCCAACACCCATCTGGTGAGCCTCCTTCAACACGTCACGCATCCGCTCGGGCTCGACTAGGCGAACTAGGGTACGCAAATACCTGTAGCAGCTATCGTACAAGTCATAGTCTGGGTCGTTGTGATCATTCTCTGATATGAACGGGTGCGCCGCGTACTGCTCGTACAGGCAGAACTCCTCCAAGAGGATACCGTAGTTTTTGGCGATACCTAGCGTGTACCCTGTCTCTGTGAGGTCATGGTGAATAAACGAACACAAACCTTGCAACGCACCAACTAGACGCGGCTCACCCCTCCCCAGCGCGCACTGCAGCACCTCAAAAAACTCACCCACCGAATCGAGAGCCCACTCATCAGCACCCATGACGGGGAACACCAGAATAGCGTCAGTAAACTCAGGCGCACCACCCAGCTCCTCCACCTGCAGAAGAAACGGGTGCACGATACCATTGAGTATTTCCTCAGGGACAGACGTAACAAGCCTCTGATACTCCTCGGAGCGCACAAACTTACTGGGGGAATAGTCCTGCACCCATTCAAGGAACTTCTCTTTTTCACATGCCACTATGCTTCTCCTATGTCGTCTAGTGTTATTACCAGCCATAAGTACTATACGCCTCAGGGCTGTTCCTTCTTAGAGGGTACAGTGCATGGAAGAAAGCATAGCTGAATCCCGAGTACTCGTACACGTTACGTTTTTTGTATAGCACCCCATACGGTACCTCTTGCACTTCACCTAATAGTTCCTGCGCCCTGCGGAAGATGCTCACGCGCGGCGGGTCACCATACTCTTCTTCTAGATGGTCATCGTACATGCCGTACCCTCGATCTTCTACGCTCTCAACGTTCCTCTCTTCAGTAATGACCTGACCTGTGTCAGCGTGAATTACTTGGTAGTCGAAGGTTTTGAATTGGAATGCTTCAGCGCGCATGGAGAACGAGTTCCCAACCTCAATATATTTCTGCCCGTCTCGTGCGTCAATGATTTTGAAGATCACGGGTATGGTCTCGTTCTTGCGTTTCTCATAGTTCTCTTCCGATAGTGTTTTGGGTATCTTCATGTTCCTATCCTAGTATTATTTTTCCTCTTCCATAAGGGGCAAATCCAAGGCCCTGATCCGTCCCCTCAAGACGCTTTTAGGGACATCCAGTACCGCCCTTATAACGTCAATACTGGTACCTCCCCTGCACCAGATACGTATTGCTTCTTCAGGCATCAATAGTTCGTGAGCGAACCTATTCGCATCATCTTCTGCTGGGTCACTGGTTCGTGGTGAAAGATCCAGTGTTTCCTCAACGAACCCGAGCCGCTGCCCCAAACCACCGTCCTCTTTGAGTCGAGCGTAATGCCCCAGCATGTGCGCTAGAGTGAATCGCTGCCAATCCCATGATTCCCACCCGTCCAGCACCAGCATTATTGGCGCGTCAGGTGATTCACGCGCCAAGACACCTGACACATTAGCGGGTAGCGCCCTAGAACTATGCATACGAAGCCCCTCACGGGTGGCTATAAGCCACGGGTTAACAGGGTAACCCACCCAGTGCGCAGACGAAACTTGGTGGGCTAACGCTTCGGGTGTTCTCGTTGCACCGTACCCCAGCATGAAAATCCCTTCCCTCTAACTGTTTCTTGTGCCCAGCATGTCTTGCTTGTACCATTCACGGATATCTGGGTAATCGTAGATAGCCACAACTGTCACAAAGATTTTCGTTTGCATGAAATCATGGCATTGCTCCACGGGAAGAAGACCTTTAGCGACAGCCGAGCTGAATATGTCTTCGTTCCACCCCAGACCTTCTGCGTCTTTCAAAATCTTGGTGCCTTTCAGCTTAAAACCGTCTCCCAGAAGTCCCTGGAATTGGAGCACAGCAGATACCCACTGTGCACCACCTATAATCTCCCACTCCTCACGGGGGTAGGGGTATTGGAGCGCGACTATCTGCGGCGCGGGTAACCCAAGCAGTATTTTCTCAATCGCATGGGTTTTCTGTGCTGTGTCCCAGTTGTGTGCGGTATCTTCGCCCTTGGGGAGAGTAATACCCCCGTTTTCGTAGAGTTGTGATATGTTCCCAATCGTCAGTGGTAATGTTTCAGATTGAATGTTCTGGTGCGCCTCATTGAGCGCGTACCGTAGGCTTTGGGTGGTACCACTGTAGTGTCCCATTTTTTCCTCCTGGATAAAAACGGCAGGGGAGTTGATTATAACCTCAATACCCCTGCCGTTCCTTTCACTGGTTTCTGTGGATGCTAGTTGTAGTATTCACGTGCGGGTTGGTTGTCCCTGTACCCGACAATGTTTACCCTCACTTTTGCTCGTTTAATGTCGATCCGCTGGTTCACGTCCAGGAATTTTTCGGGGGTTTTAACGAACACGTCTTCACCCCATGCGAATCCTTCAGCTGATTTGAGGATTTTGGGGTTTTTGAGACGGAAGTTCCTGCGATTTGGGATTACCCCAACGAATTGAAATACTGCCTTTAGCCACTGTTCACCTTCGATCAGTTCCCAGCGCCCTAGCCTGTCCGTGACGACTGTGATGGATGGTGCTGGTAACCCGATCAGCAGGTTTTCGATGATGCGTGTCTTCTGTTCTGAGTTCAGGTCAACATAACCATTCTCGTCGGGGTGGATAACCAGCTCGCGGTCTTTATACATTGACAGCAGTTCACCGATACCCATGTTGTACCCATCTACGTAAATGTTATGGCGGACTGCTTCTAGTTCTTCTTGTAGTACCTGCTGGGCGATGGGGGGGGATTGGTCATTTCGTGTTCTCCCTTATGGTTATTCTTGTGTTTCCTGTATTTATAGTACCTTCCCCACCTTAAACTTTGAATAATTTTCTCTGTTAGCCGCTTAGTGCGCCTACGACTATATACACAAGCACAAAAAGATGTGATAATATACGCAAAATTCGGACAACTTCATAAGCACCTCCTTGCCTCTGCCCCCAGTATGACATAGGGTTGTAAACTATTCAACAATAGACGACAGAAAACTACAGTTTCATACAGAATGGATTTAAGGTTAAATATACACCTAGACTACAGTAAAGCCAACCCTTAGTGCAACCACGGAAGCCTTTACTTGACTAGGTTTCGGTATTTTCTGGGTTGGGTACTTATAGGGTGAGGAGGTGCCCGAAGATGCTGTTCACGATCTTTTCAGGGTCTCGGGTTTTCCCTACTATGTTGGTAACACTTCTAGGGGTGGTTTCTAGTAGGGCGTCGGGGTCCAGGGTGACGGGGTTTATGGTTTCTTCTAGTACAGGGGTCAGGCACCTGAAAATACCCTGCACCTGCCCCGCGTTGGGGCTACCTTCGCATAGGCGCTTGACGTAGGTTTGGAGCGCTTCACTGTGCCCCATGTACCTTTCTTCCCGCACATATTTTTCGTGCACCTCAAGGAGCACTGGGGTGTTCCACCCTATGATTCGGAGCGCGGCGCACACCTCGCCCTGCGCGCACCAGGGAGGCGGGTTAAAAACTAGGTCACGGACCGCGTTACTCAAGCCGCGCTCGCTCGCACTGTAAGCAATCAGGTCAGGAATACTCTCTTGTTCGTACCCGTCATGTGACGCGCCCCCATCAGCCAACGCCTTCAAACGACTATATACTGCGTCCGTAACAGTCTCCCCCTCGGTTGCATGGAGCAGTTCACCAAGCAGGGTTGGGGTGTAGTTACTCCCCGCAAGCTCAGCGAAAGAGAAAACGCTCTTGTCTTTGAGCTGCAGGTTCAGATAGTAGTCACTGGGGTAGAAGTACCCAATAGTGGACGCAACCCACATGTTGAACGGGTTTCGCGGGGTCTGGGGTACCCCGTAGGAGTTGTGGGGGAGTATCAGGTTCAGGGTGTTGACCGCATAGTTGAACACCCACACAAGCTCACGTGCTGGTTCACGCCTGTTCATTACCCAAGCGACGTATTCTTCTGGGTGTTGAACCACCACCCACAGGTAAGTTCCTTTCACCCCGTCAAGGGCGGCTACAGCGGGCACTGTTTCTTGTGCGATGCGGAGGTATAGTAGCCGCGTTATTTTCTGCAGCACCCACTCTGTGATAGTAACAGGCTGGTGCGTGGTATTTCCTACTGTGACGGTGATTTCTACCCCCTGAAACCTCCCACCCAGCGGGTCACCGTTATTTTTGGTGATCGGGCTGATACGCATGGTACCACCACCCTGTAGTGGGATGTCCCCAACTAGTGGTTTCTGGTAGTGTTTAGCTTCACCCCAGAACCAGTCGCGTACCGTTTCATGGGGGATTAGTTTGGTGAGTGCTTCCCATGCTTTGTCTTGTTCCATGTGTGTTGTCTTCCTTTTTGGAGAATGATCCTTGGATTGGGGTGCGTACCGCCTTGCGGGTATGGTATCATTATTATGTCTTTATTTAGTTGTTTTATGTTCAACGCCTCATAAAGTTCATGGGTTTCAGTATTTGCTGTTTCCCCCCTTTATGGGGCATATTGGATCAGAATGTATAACTGATCCATCGGGGTGTCTCAGTTGATAAAGACTAGGCTGGGGCACCCCAATTTTTATACCCAAAAACCCATCAAAGCCGCTCAATAACCGCCGAAACATCCCGGATCATACCCCCACGCGCGTCATCCCTGAAATGCAGCCCCGTACCCGTGGACACTAGGAACTCGTCGAGGTATATCAGGTCGTGGGCAACCCAGACCTCACAGTACTCAACGTATTCTGGGGCGGTGAATGTGTCATAGATTTTCCGTAGCAGGTCAGCAACCGGTTTAACATCCGAGTATTCGTTTCCCCTTCTGAGTCCGCGTTCAAGCACCCTGTACGGGTTTATTTCATCACTGAAGAGAAAAAGCTCGGGACAGTACCCAGAGACGATAAGCTTATCCACCACATTATGTTGCAACCACCCTACCATCACATCATAATAGTCGGCATCAATCTCGGCACAGAAGTCGTCCATGTATTTTTCGAACCAGCCGTCTTTAACTTTCCTACCTGGCAGCCCTTTGAACTGCTCATCTGTGAGGTGGGGGTAGTCCTCTCTGTTGTATTTGTACCGTAGAGTGTACTGGTCGAAGTCGTACACGTTGCTGTACGTGTTGTTGGCGTAGGTTTTCCCCATGAAACTTGATGCTAGAACCAGCCTTGACATGCGACTTTCCCTCTTCCCGTGTTTGTGCCTCAACAAAATTATTTACACTCCCATAATCATACCCACCAAACAACCGCACTGGTTTTCACTAAACCAACCCCATATGGTATAGTTTTCTATGTGATCGACATAGGTCGAGAGACGGCAAAAAAGCAATTTTTTGGCGCATCAACACTTGGAGCATCCTAGCCCCAAGACGTACTGACTAAGAACAAAAAGGCAAATGCCTCACCTTCTTAAAAGGTACCTCCTTTCTAGGTCACCAGCAGGGCATGTCCCGTGTAGCCCGTGGGTGCTAGCAAGCAGTGTTTTGCTTGCACCCGATATGCTAGGTATAAGCGCACGGGATTGACCTTAAATAAACAATGCGCCTGCACGGGGTGCCTCAACATTGACAAGGTTGTTGAGGCACCCCACTTTTTTATCCCCCTACCACCGAAGCGCTCGGAGACACACCACCCTGAGAAGCCACCAATCTGTACGGGGGGGGTATCATAAAAACAGCAGCTAAAACCTGAGCAACAGGAAAATGAGGAGAAAACAACATGGGATGGTACCTTCACGCAGTACCCGCAGACGGTGGGCTGTTCGTGCCCGCTAAAAACCTGCAGGCTCTCATAGAGGACATCAACAAAATCTATGAGGACGAACCAAACAAACACCTGATCCTCAACCCCCGAAACCCAGTAGAAGCAATGGAAACACTACGCGGACACAACTTCTACATCCAACAGAAAGAACCAACCCACGGGGTGACACTCATAGGATGGGGAACCAACGGTGACCCGCACACTGCGTACCCTGCAGCAGGGCTAGAAGTACACGAAATATTCCCACGGGAAATCATCGAAACATTCCACAGTCACGCCACCAAAGGCGGTCTCATGGTAATGACCGACTACAACGATGACACCCTTTACTTGGCGGGGTGCCCAACCGAGCTCGTGCACTACGGTAAGCCTATGGTAATCAACGATACCGTGGAGGTGAAAGAGTTCATCGCCGAGCGCGGCACAGGTGCAGGTTCCTCCGTCACGACGATGCAAGAAATACACCCTAGTGGTGACTCTGACATTGACACCCCAGCCTTCGTATGTAAGAACGAGTCAATGCGCGAAATCCGGGACTTCTACACCACATGCGCACGGAAAGCGACACAAGGCATGAGTGACCCGTATTTTACTGTTGTTATCGACGAGTCGAACAGCTTTTCAATGAACTAAATTACTGAAAACAAAATAACAAACCTGAAACACCCGCAGAAAGAAGGAAAAATGGGAAGCTACTATCATGTCCTACCCGTCAACGGTGGGCTCTTCGTCCCTGCAGCTAATATGAGCAACCTTATCGCTGACATTAACGAATATTTTGAAGACAACGAAAACTTTGATCTGCGGCTTGACCCCACCGATTGGGTGAAAGCTATGGATACGTTACGTGACAACTGGTTCTGTATTCACCAGAAGGAACCGACACATGGGGTTACTTTAATGGGCTGGGGCATGAACGGCAACTCGTATAACGGGTACCCAAAGAATAGTGCGAAGATCACAGATTTCCACCCCTTGGAGATCGTGAACTTGTTCCACGAGTACAGCTCTGACAAGTCTCTTGGTGGTGTATTGACTATCAACGATTATGATGAGGAGTTTATTTTCAAGAGCGGCTACGATATTGAGCTGGTCCGAGAGGAGCAAGCAACCATAAATCTTAACGGGCTTGTGGTCTTGAAAGAGTTCTACAACCCGAACAGTATGGATCAGAGCATCTGTATCATGCAGCGCGTACCTGCTGATGGTTCTAGTGAAGCGTGTCCTGCAGTAACTTTGAAAACTAATGATTTTAAAGAGGTGCAGGATTTCTATAATGAATACGCTAAGGAGGTTGGTGTCGTTAGCGGGGGTGGGGTTCATGTGTCTAGTGAGGCCTACTCGAATAGTGTGAACATGAAGGAACTTAGAGATATTGCGGGGAATTGGGTTAATTTCCAAGATTACCTGCAGCGTTAATATGTAACGCAGGCTATAAAATAGCGGAGGCATCCTAGTTTATGTTTAGGGTGCCCCCGCTATTTTTGTTAGCCTACTGGTTTTATTTCCACCTGCAGGTTCCGGTTATTTTTTCTGTGCTGGGTTTCGCACCATTCCGCATACGCGTCCACGCCTTCTGGGGTGATGGGCATGGGCTCTTCGTGAAGTATGACGTAGGTCCCTTGTTCGTCGTCCCACCATGTTTCCAGCTCAAGGGAGGATAAAAAGTCCCGAACCTCAGGTGGGATGGTGGGGTGGTCTATGAACCACTGGTACGCGCCGCATGGGGTGTCTAGCAGGTCGTCTTCGTCTACGTGCTGGCTGTATGGTGCGGGTGCACCAGCCTGGGTTTTCAGTATTTGTTTCAGGGTCCCCTTGTGTTGTGTGGTTGCCCCGTGTTTTCTGGTGATTTGGAGAACGTATTTCCTGCTCATAGGGTACCCTTCTTCTACCTTGCTTTCACTGATTCGTATTCCCTGCCAGCTGCGTCACGGATCAGCATGATGTTGCACGGCTGGTTCCGCACATCGTCTAACAGCTGCTTAGTTTCCTCAGGCGTGAGCGCGCTCAGCTGCTCGTACACCCAGCCCTCTAGGGTTTCATTGGGCGGGGTATCACCTAGGTCTTCGTAGTCCTTCCGGTCATCTGGGGTGAACTCATCACAGACGCCCCTAATATCAACAGTTGTTCCTGCTAGGTCAAGGGTTTCCCCGTCGCTGCTGCTTCGGAGCATGAGACTCGCCGAACGGATGCTAACCGCGTCTGTGTAGTCCATCCATGATTTTTCGATACTGAGGATACCGAAGGTAGGGTTCACTAGGTGGTTTTGCTTGTCATTCTTGGTTTTGTCAGCGTAATCTGGGTAGAGCTCATCCACCAGTTCGCGGTTCTCGCGCCCCTGCACACCACCAGTCGCGTATAGGGTTCCTTCTTCCGTGTCTTCTGGTTTCTTATCCAGATGCAGAAGGATCTTATGGTTTACCGACTCCCCTAACCCCCATTTGGGGTTCTCTGTGGCGCTCACCGCACCTCAATCAACTTCATCCAATAGTTCGACGAGTTCCATCAAAGCATATAGTGTCATGTCAGCATTACGGTACATGATATTGCTGATGTATTCCCCGTCAAGATGGATTCTGACTGATAAGCTACTCATATTGCTCTTCCTCTTGTGGCGCGCGTGTTTTATGGTCGGGTTGACTGGTAGGTGCCGCCCCCGTAATCATACACCCACATAACTCTGTCTGGTTGGTGGTGAACCTTGTCCCGTAGGTGTTTGAGGTCTTCGTAGCTCAGTTCGTCGAGCTCGTCTATAAGCACACCACCTAGGGTTCTTGGTTCTTCCCTGTACCCGTTCTCGTCCTCTGCTGGCCCGTTGAAATGAAAATCTTCATGGAACATCCCACTCACCGAGAACACGGACTCGGATTGGCTGATCTTATTGTGCTGGTTCAGGGTGAAACTGATAGAACCAGTCTGCTCAGGTGCGGTAACGCTGCGACTGTTTATAGCAGTCAGCTCCCGTATGATACTGGGTTCATGGGACACTTCCCAGCACCGAGCCGGATCCTCATGGCAGTCAGCGTAACCCCAGGCAGCTTCCATGATGGTGTCCGGGTTGTTGTACACGTACCCTTGGTTCTCCTGCAGGTGGAGCATGTGCTCGTACAGGCTGCTGAGGGTACCCAGTCCTTCTAGTGTGGTCCCGTCCTGCGTGGAGGCTACTACCGTGTGTTTACTGCCTTTGGGGGTTATTTGTATAAGCATATAATCCTCCCACCTTTCATTGGGGCGTTTTGGGTAAATAGGTGCTTCATAGACTGGGTTGAGCATAAACAATGGGCTGCAGCAGAGGCGGGCACTCAGGAAATGTTTTATTACCCTAGTGCCCGCCTCCGCTATTCATCCTAACTAGCAGACGCCTTGAGCACGTTCACCCAATCACCCGCATACTTGGTAACAATCACGTTCTTAAACGCGGCAACATCACCGCTACCCAAGTTGTCTTCAACCCACCCGTAGAAATCATCGAGAGACAAATCACTGTTTCGTGTCTCGTTAATATACTCACGGACAGCCTGAACCAGCCGGATATTGGTCGCGGCTGCGTTCTTGGTTGACCATACACGAACAGGCTTCACCCCGAACTGAGCTAGGAGATCATTCCAGGTTTTGACACCCATTATACTGGTAACAGTCAGCCACGCGGGGCGCTCCTTTTTCTTATTCGCCCATTCCCCATAATTTCTTATGGTGACCTTATCCTCTGGTGTGTCAGCAAGGAAATCTAAGAAGTATTTTTCAATATCCTCACGGGTGCGTTTAATATAACTACCCCTACCTGCGGGGGCTGGAACGTTGAGTTCTTTTACTGCCTGCGCCCAGCTGCCAAATGTTCTGATAATAGTACCCTTTGCTGGCAGACCTAATTCCGCAGCTTCAGCGCTGTAACATGTACAGGTTCGTTCACTGTAATCTTTGGAGAGTAGCCATGATTTGAGTACGGAAGCCATATACTCGGGTGACCGTTGAGTCACCTTGTTCCTTGTGCCCGCACCGTAAGCGATGAGGTTCCTTTCAAGGCTGACATGCGGGTGCATGGCAGTGTTTACCGCGCTAACAATGTTTTCAATATCCAAACCGGTTAGGGTGGAAATAAGGGGCACGGGGTGCCCTGAGGCGTGCATACTCGCGATCTGCAGCCGCGTGTTCCCTGGGTTTGTGAGCGCGGCTAGTTTCACGGCGTTCAGGTACGCTACCGCTTTCTGCGGGTCGTACAGTTCTTCCGTGGGTGCCTGTAGGGGGTTTTCTTTATTCTCCATGACACAAATAGTACCTTACATGGTCTTAGTTGAGCAAATATTCCCTTACCTAGACTAGGTTTCGGATGCACAGGGGGCGATAATTAGAGTTTCACACTTCCTAATCTAAAACCCATAGATATAGGGGTGGGTAAGCACCGCTGACAAAGTTTACCCGCCCCCTATATCTGTATGGTAGAAACTATTTTACTTTCAGAGCCTTCATCCTTCCCGTCCAGTGCTCGTCGATCATCATCTCGGCGACTTCTTTACGGGTGTCACCTAGAAAGTTTTGGCGTGCCCACCGGTTGGATTCGCAACCGTACCCTTGGGCTGGGTTGTCCACCCAGTAGCCAGCCCATTTACCTTCAAAACCGGGTCCACCACCTGTCCATTGTTCGATAGATCCTATTTCCTCGTCATTGTAGTAGACGTTGGAGAGTCCTTTGCTGACTGTTGTGATTTTGTATAGTTCGTCTTTGGTACAGGAATCAGTCATGGATAGAACGTCATCAAGTTTTATGCCCCAAGAGTCTACATCGGGAAAGTATTGAACGTACTTTTCGCAGTATACTTTGTCATCCATCTTAGGTTTCCACATGGAATCGTATGCTGCTTCTAGAGCTATTTGGTCTACCTCGTCTTTATAGGATTCGGGGTGTAGCTCGTACAGGTCGCATTCGAAGGTGATGGTTTCGTCGTTTTCGGTGGAGTATTTGAGGTTGGTGAGGTAGAGGTTTTCTCCGACGATGGTGTTGTTGTGTTCTTCGATGATGGCGTGTCGCATGCGTTTGAACCAGTTGTGGGTGAGTTTCCGGTTTGGGTGTGGTTCGTAGTTGACGTTCAGGGTGATGTCTCCTGCCCCGTGTTTGTTGCTGATTTCCAAGTGGGTGAATTTTCCTGTGTTGGTGAAGTGGGCGGTGAGGGTTGAGTTCCGCATTGGTTTTTCCTTTGTTCGTTAGGTTTGTTGTTTTCAGTATAAGTGATGGTTCCCGTTGTGTGGTGGGTGTGGTGTCATTGGTGTTGGGTGGGGTTGGTGTGTGTATTTTTATTCGGTGCCTGTATAGGTTTTGTGGGGTTTGGGTTTAGAGTACGGGAATTAAAGAAATGAGAATCGTTCTCAAAAATTAAAAACAAAAAATAAAACCCCCACTTAACTTAAGTTAAGAGAAAAAACCAACCGAAGCCACCCCCAAACACCCACCAGTTAAGAACAAACCAGCAACAGAACCAAGCACCCCAGAACCACAGACCAACAGGAACATACCCCCAACCCGAACCTCCACGGGCAATGATACCCAAGTCCAAGCAAGCTAAACCCTTGGGTTTAGGTCTTCTCTGAAGCAGCTAAGCAACGGCTCGGAGGGAGAGGAAAGCCCTGCTTCACACAAACAACAAGGGTTTGCGAAGAAGCAGGGCGGTAAAAACTAAAACATATAAATTATCAAACAAAAAGTCTCAAAAGAATTTCTCCGAGAGCTAGTGAAGAATCCGTGTCGTCAGTCGTTACAGGTCCAAAGCAATTACTCAATGAACAGTGGCGGCATGTGCGTAAGCTCTTGGGTGAGGAATCAATCACCGTACCTCACCGCGCCTTATTAGGGTCGCCCAGTCTTGGCACTCCGTCCCCCCTGAACCTCACGGACACAGGGATCGACTGGCTGGCGTTTACGCTCGTTTTAGTTGACTCCATCTAACGGAGGTTAAGCCCGAGGGTTAGTCGGGTCGCGTTTTTGTTTCTCCCAGTTATTCTCGGGGACCGTAGAGTATGCGATCTCTACGCGGCTCAGTTGTTTTTTCTCCAATGGGCCGGTTATGAACTTTTGGTGATAGGTTCACTGTAGCACATGGGTGGGGGTGTCCCGCAACTTTTGTGATTACAAGAATCTGTGGGTGCTGTGGATGGGTTGCGGTGTGTTACTGGATTTACTAGGGGGAATCAGGTAGTTTGGTGGTGGGGATACACCCAGAAAAAATTTTTAGAAACAGTAAAGGAAGGGTGACTAGGGCATGACACGGTTAGACCTAGTGCTGGGAATCATTGAAGCTGGGCTGAACGGTGACACGGAGCGGGTGCGCACATACGCCACATCCGCAATGGCTGAGGAGCGCGCTAAAGAGCACCACCATGCAGCTGATCGTATTGGGGGTCTGCTAGATGCGGGGCGGGAAGGCGGTGTCTCCTCGGGTGCCACAGCTGCCACGGTACTTCCATCCGAGACACCCACCCTCCACACCAAACAACCCAGCATCCCCCTCAGTGACCTCATACTCCCCGCTGAACAACGAACCCAAATCCAAGAACTCGTCCTCGAACAACAACACACCATCCGCCTACGTGAGCATGGGCTCAACCCTAGGAACCGTGTCCTTTTGAAAGGCCCACCAGGTAACGGGAAAACCACCCTAGCAGAAGCCATAGCGACAGAGCTGGGTGTTCCCTTCCATGTGGTGCACTATGAGGATGTGATCTCAAGTTTCCTTGGTGAGACCGCTGGGAGGCTGGAAAAAACGTTCACAGCAGCCTCAGGGGCTCCCTGTGTGCTGTTTTTTGATGAGTTCGATGTGGTTGCTAAAGAACGGTCCGACGCGCAGGAGACGGGAGAAATTAAGCGCCTCGTATCAACTCTCCTGCTGCAGATGGACAGGTTGCCCGCCCACACGGTTTTCGTTGCGGCAACGAACCATGCTAACCTTCTGGATAGTGCGGTGTGGAGAAGGTTTGATTTGACCTTCGAGATGCAACCACCCAGTGTTGAGGATGCCCAGAAATACTGGGGAATGCTCATGGAACGGTACAACCTCCCCGACGGGGCAGAACTAGCCCCAGCAGAAACATCAAGCTTCTCAGCCATAGAAAAACACGCACAAAACCAGTGCCGGCACATGATCCTGCACGGTACCGAGAGCCAGTAAGGAATGAAGGAGGGAATCATGCCCACGGACGAACCCAGTGAACGTGACCGCGCCTACCAGCACATGCTCAAGAACCGGAAACCGAACCTACGGCAATATAATCTGGACCCGCGTGAAGCTATTGAAATCTACAATGATGGTGGTTTCATCCTCCCAGAGTATGACGACCAGATCATAGAGCCCTACAGGGACGGCGCGTGGCGGTGCAGGCATAGTTTGACGGTTGCGTCGTTCCTGCTCGGGTTGCCGCTACCTGACCCGATTATTGCTGCCCGCACCCCTAGGGATGGTAGTAAGGGTATTTTTGTTGTGTCTGGGTTGCAGTCGCTCCTATCAATCCTCACCTACCTTGGGTGTAACACAGGGCATGCTAGGGCGCTTCACAATGTGCCTATCTACCCGCTCATTGATAGCATGGAGCTCGGGAAACTCACCAGTGTGCAGGTGGACGAAATCATGGGCATGCGCACCATCCCCGTCACCTTCATCGAAACGGAACACGAAGAAACCTTCGAAGACGGTGGTATCTACGGTGCTGGCGCTGTTGCAAAACACTATTGGATATGGAACCTCTAGAAAGAAAGAAGCAGGAACATGAAGCTTGTGAAGAAAGAACCAGTAGCAGACGGGAAGATCACTGCCACTATTACTGGGTACTGGAATGATGAATATATCACCAATACGACAAGTTGGGACGTGGATTATGCGGAACAAGTATCACGGACGCTCGTTGTCCTGCAGGACTTCTTTGGCTCCCATGATGAGCTGATGAAACTATACAAATACGGGTACCTCGACATACGCACAGATTGCACCAAAGCAGCAGAAACATACCTGATCCTCAAGTACGGTTTCGACGAACAAGAAGTCCTATCCAAAGATGTGGCAGAAGATTTTTGGGATGAAATCTACGACCTTGCCCCACGCTCAGAAGATTACTACATCCACACCGTAACCAGCGTCAGCATCAAGGTTAATGGTGAAGAATACGAGCTTGAATGGGAACCCCGTGAGGTTCGAGGCATCATCGCTGACCTGTTCGAGCTGGAAAGCTAAGGGCACGAACCAAGAGTAGTACCCCTCCCAGTGATGGGGGGAGGAAAGGGAAACTGCAGTGGCACACAACAGCAACCCAGTCATTGGGTACGGCATCATTGACACTTATGAACCAATGTACTTTGGTAAAGGTGGATACGGATTCTTGATCTGTCAGAATGACCGCGAATCTGTAGAAGAACTACAGGAATGGTATACTCAGGTAACGCGCGAGTACCCGCTCGCAAACCCAACCCTTATATTCGTCACCTGTTACTGTGACAGCATGTCTGAAAGCGCTATCAAACATGAGTTGGAATCACGTTTGTTACCTCTTGATGTTCCTCTGCGTGAGTCAGGGGAGCTTGGGTACAGTATAGTGCCTTGGGAAGAATTGCGTCGCGCCTTGGAGGAAAGTAGATCCCTAGAAGAGCGGCACCGTAGTATGGGTGGTTCGGATGACGATTATGAACCAATATATGCTCTAGTTATGTGAAGGGGATAGGCGGGGTAATTCCCCTTCCAGTGATGCGGGGGGGGATTACATATTCAGGAACCACAAATACCAGCCGCCGAGCTGGGTCTGCCACAAAACTATGGAGGAAAAGAACAATGGGTTTCTTCGTTGCAAGCATTAGATTCACAAACTTCAGTGTAGGTGCCGTCAAAGCAGGTGACCTGCTACAGGATTACCTGAACGGAAATATCCAACTAGGGGAAGAAGATGAACCGTACCGCGACACCCAAGCTAACACAGCATACAGTGACACGATCAGGCGGTTCCTAAACGAAGAACCTCTCCGTGAAAACATTATCCTACAAGGCACTCGCGAGCATTCCACCGTCGCATCTGGGGGTAGGGCACTAGCAACAATCCTCCACTACTTGGGTGGTATGCCGAACGTTGAAAGGGTAACACAGTATAAGCCACTATTAGGACAATCCTGTCCCCTTGCTTGGGAGATTGAAGTGGTTGTTTCACTGGTTTACGGTGAATACGGTGGAGCGGAATAAAAGAAAGCGGTATGGAACTATGAGTGAGAATCACGAATCACTTGAAACAAGAACCACCCCCGAGCGTGACTACAAGTACGATATTCACGCTATCCCAGTAGCACTATTATCACTGTACTGTGACGATGACGGGTCATTCATATATGACAAGAACCTGGAACCGTACCGCGACAGTGGGGACAGTAAAAAATACAGTAGCACCATCTCCGCTTTCCTAGCGGGGCTACCATTACCTGAACCGATCATCGCCCACGATAATGGTAAAAACTATGAGATTGTGCGCGGCGGCAGGACATTAGTGACTATCATGAACTACATTGGAACCAGTGGGAAACACAAACTCCATGACCGTACTCTCCATGAGACATCACTGTTCCCTGAGGGAATTAAAGAGTATAACGACCAGGGGCAATGGGATCTCTGGGATATCCTGGGGCTGAAAATCCCTGTTTATATTTTCTCGCACATGGACAGGGCGCAAGCCAAGTATTTCTACCAAGAAGAATGCAAGAACATCTAACTAATTCACAATTATAGGATTAACACATGAGCAACACAAAAGCGGATCTAGAGTTCATTAGAAAGAACCAGTACCTCACGTCTTTCGCATACCAGATCCCAGCTAGTGAACTGTTGGATCATTATTGGCATGCTGGAATGATCAGTTTCTCCCAGCACTTGGGTATGGGTGACTCAGCCCCAGTCCCGTATCGGGATAAAGGCTCGAACCACTTATATAGTGACACAATTGCGGCGCTCCTACTGGGGTTACCGTTCCCGAAACCCATCATCGCAGAAAACCTTGGTAGAGGGCGTTTGACTATTGTCAGTGGTGAACGGACGCTGGGGACTATCATCCACTATTTGGGTGGTATGCCTAACGTTAAGAGGACGTTGAGTGACGATGTGAGTGTTTTCCCTGGGTTGGGTGACTTTGAGTTTGGGAACCTTTCTGAGGATCAGAAGGAAGAGCTGCTGCGCGGTGTCCATGTGAACATTATTAAGCTTGACCGGCACGCTTCGGATATTGATCATACGAGTATCGTTAGTTTTTACGAGACGTACATTAACTGATCAGCTAATTTAGCTCCCCTAAATTGAAACGCCACCCAGAGGGCACTTCTTCTGGGTGGCGCTAGGAATCAGCTAATATCAGCTGTAGACTAGAAAGATACATTTCATGATCCATGATTTTAGGGGGTAACACATGAGCATCACAGAAGAAGCTATAGAGTTCGCTAAGGAAAACCGACACATCAATTCTCTGACTTACCAAATCCCAGCTAGCGAACTACTCGATTACTGGTATGCTACCAAAATTCTTTTCTCACCATACCTTGGATCGAGTGGAGCACCCGCATTCCCTTATCAGGACGAAGACGAGAGCCTTTTGTATAGTGACACAATTGCAGCGTTCCTGCTGGGGTTGCCGTTCCCAGAGCCTATTGTCGCGGAGGATCTTGGTGGAGGGCGTTTCAGTATCGTCAGTGGGGAGCAGACGATGAGTACCATTATTCACTATTTAGGTGGTATGATGCCTAAGCTCATCAAAAGGACACTGAGCGATGACGTGGAAATATTTCCTGGGCTAAGTGATCTTGAGTTCGGGAAGCTTTCTGAGGAGCAGCAGGAAGAGCTTTTATGTGGGGTTCTTGTGAAAGTTGAATTGCTTGACCCACATAAGCCAGGTATGGATAGCGAAGATATTGCTAAATTTTACGGGCCTTACAAGAACTGATCAGCTCCCCTAGTTCTTCACATAAGAAAACACCACCCAGAAAGGCATATTTTCTGGGTGGCGTTTTTGTTTTAGTTGTGCCCGAGCCGGAAAGCACCCCACTGCTTAGTGGCTTCCTGCAGGGTGTTTTCGTATCCTGTCACGAGGGTGCCCCATTCTTTTTCGTCTGCGTTTTTGAGTCCTTGCATCCGGTTCTCTAGATTCGCTGCGGTGTCCTTGTATATGGACGCGAGGTATGGGTGCTGTTTCATCCCAGACCATGATGCTGCAGCGGCGATGAGGGCACCGAGTATGGATGACAGGTCCACGTGCCACCAGCCTGCTAGTTGCCCTACGAGTAGGGTGATGGTTGTGAGCTGCGCTAACGTGAGCACGGTTTTCCAGAGCAACCCTAGGCGTTTGTGGTGGGTTGCGCGTGCCTTATACCAGTTGAGCATGGGGCGTGCCCTGTGCTCTAGGTAAATGCTTTGCCTCCGACTGAAAGAACTATCACGGATAGCAGCTGTGCTAGGTGTAACCTCACACGACATAGCTGGGTATCTAGTCATCCCTTCCTGCTTGGATAGCCCTATGAGATACGTGTGATATTTGAAAGCGTTATCAGCGTCATCTCCCTTATCATACGGTGCCCCGCGTACAGCATATAACCATGTGTGACGTTTAATATTCTCAGCTGTTTCTCTCGCGCTCACCCAGCGTCGTGTAGGTTTCGTGGCGCTCGCGTAGGTTTCTATGGTGAGGATTAGTGCGGCGTATATGAGGGATGCCCACGCTGGGATTTGGGTGTTGGCTACCCCTGGGGTGAGCAGGAGCAGTGCGAGCGTGAGCGCTAAACCTACCTTGATTTTCTGGGTGACGTAGGTTTTCCTTTTGTGTTTGTTGGCGCGGGTGGTGGCTTCCTGCAGGTTGCTTGGGGTGCCTATGATGGTGAGGTGGGGTTGTGTGGGTTGTTGGGTCATTGGCTTGTTCCTTTCTGGGGATATTTTAGCGCACCTGAGGGGTGTTTGAAATATCCAGTGGGGTAATGTACTCTGGTGTTATTGAAAACCAGTCAGGAACAGGGATTCACCGCCAGGGGACGGGTCATGAACGACGAAGAGAAAGAACAAGCAACGATCATCGCTATGGGCGTGTTCGTTGGGCTTTGGTGGTTCGCGATGATCATGATATGCGTTGCGACAGGCAACATTTAGGCGCTAAATTAGAGGGAAATAAACATGGTAAATAAACTAGGGATACTAGTCATAAACGTCCTCCACTACAGTATCAATTAGGATTGTATAACCTGCATTTGCAGGTTGTATAGTCCTGTTTGATAGCCGCCGTATTGGTCCCCAAGACGCCCGGATGCGTCCTGATCCGCTAGTACCGTGGTCATATTGACTCTAGCGGGGCTAGAAGGAAGAATCACCCCCTTAGAAATGCGTCTTTTCTTCCTTCTCAGGGTGGGCTTGTTCTTAGTCCTGTCCCTACCTGGGTACTTCAAAGAAGCTCTAGTGGGTGGTGTTTTGAGGGGTGCCTGCTTCTTTTGGAGTTTAGGGTTTTTCGCACGGGTTTTCCTGGCTTTCGTAACCCTTGAAACGGCACGCGCCGCGATGTTCGCGGCTGCGTTCACGTCCCTATCCATTTCACCGTGTTCGAGGCAGAGGGAGACCTTGTGTACAGGGTGTGTCACCTTGGAGCCGCAAAGATGGCAGATTCGGGAAGTATTTGCGGAGTTTACCGCAACAACCCACCCGCCATTCTGAGTGACATAGTGGGTGACCCACTTGACAAGCTTGCCGCGATTCCACCTGCCGTTTTGCATCGTATTAGCAATCCAGCTGAGGTCTTCCACAGCAACAACCGCGTTACCCCACAAATGGGATAAGTAGGCTATTTCCTGTGCGGCAAGGATAGTAAGTTCACGTTTTTTACGTGATGCCGCTTCGCGGTGGAGCTGTGCTTCGTCAAGTGCGGACATTTTAGCTTGACGGTCATAAAGGATGGACTTTGCTTTCTTCCTAAGCTGTTTCACCTGTCTTTCAGACGCTCGGACACTGTTCCATAGCGAGTGAACACGCTGGGAGAGCGTTGTCTGGTAGACGATTTTCTCTGTCTTACTGTTACGGACCACGACGGTGGCATAGTTATTAATACCCAAGTCCACGCCAACAACATAATCCCCTGAAAACTGGACAACAGGGTTATCGGTAACGACAGAGAAAATAAAAACAGGCTGGTTATTCTCAACCTTTATCAGGGGCAGGGTAACTTTACCCTCAGGGAAACGCGCAGCATCAAATCTGAAAAATAGTCGATACCACATGCCTTGAATCACTATCTTGAGCACAATTTCGCCGTCAATAAATGGGTTATTCTCGATGACTGCGTACTGCTTATCAACAGCGCCAAGATTGATGTAATCTTCCCCATACGTGGGTGCGGAAGCGTTCGTGGTGCGTTTCCAGCCTTGGCTCACATACTTATCACTTTCACCATTTACGGCTTTCACACGTTCCTGCCAGGAACGGTACGACGTGACCACATTATACTGAACCAGAAACTCTTTACGTGACCTACCAGACTTACCAGTCACCAGAAAATCAGGCATGGTCACGCCTGCTCGGCGACCAGCTGTCGTAGGTTGGGTAGCAGTAACCTGCGACAGCTCATCTCCAAGTTTCATGTCGTTACGAATAACAAACGTAGCGTAACCCGAGATGCCCTGAACCTCAGACACAAGCCGACCCAAAACAGGGGAGCTATCTAACACTTCACCGTTTAAGTCTAGAACATGGGACGGGTGCGCGGTAAAAGCCCTATAAGTCTGATTCTTAGCCAACCCACCCTCCCATCTGGTATCATGAATTACTGGTAATTCGTCTAATTATTATCAATAATAAACGATGCTTGCAATATCAACAAACTTAGCGGCCGTCGCCTACACTGGGGAATGGATGGGAACCACCGAAGGCACCAAGTATCTCATCCCGTTCGCCACTAGCAACCGAACCCTAATAGAAAAACTAGCGGAAACATTCAACAGGGTACGGGAAGTCAGCGACGAAGCATACGAAACGGACATGGAAATACTGGACGCTGACACCATCAAAGAAGCCCTCTACGGCTGCCGAACGGCACAGAGACTCGACTCGTCCGCTGTGGATATTGTTGTTTCCAACAAAACAATAACAGCAACCCAAGCCAAAGACCTAGAAAACAGAATCCAGGACCCCGCATACGACAACATGGACACCTACGTCCTCAACTACAAGCTAGAAGCCCTGCTCGATGAGTACTGGGGGGAAATACAAGAACCGGATAGGGCACCCATGCTACTAGAACTCATACTCGGGTGCATCGACAAGATACTACCCGCAGGACACCAAACAATAACCCCAGGGGAAATATCGCCTAATAGTGGTCCAATAGATGTGCAAATGTGAACATCATATGAGAGGTAAGCTACGAAATGACGGTTAATCGACTAACCATTGAAGAGATCAACAGATACGCGGATGACGTGTACCTGAAAGCGAAACAACGGTTAGATGACACAGACACGGTTTCTTTTGATGTCCTCGGTTTCGTGCAGAAACTCGGCGGATCGGTTAGCAAAGCCTGTGGTGGAACTATTATCCAGAAGGTCTGTGTTAGCCCCAATGATGGTAGTTTCCATATTCAGATACCAATGTTTACTTCTGCGTCTTGGGACAGGTTCGCTGTTGCCCACTGTTTATATCATTTCCTGATCGAGTACGTATCCTCCGGTAAAACCGTAACAACATTCGAGCTCTGCACAGAGTGGGGAAACCCAGAACGTGATAGGGAATCAGAGAGAGCAGCTGATCTTTTCGCTTTAGCCCTACTGATGCCACACAGTGAGTTCGTCCCATTATTCAATGAACTAGGCGGACGTAAAAACGCTAGAGTGCTAGCAGATATTTTCAAAGTATCTGTTTACCTCGTGAATACAAGAATAAACATGCTAGACAATATAGGAGAAATCTAATGGGTGATAACGTCAAACCAGGGGTCTTATGCATATCACTGCTGGAACACGTTATAGGTGAGGACTGGGATGTAAATATTGAGGGAACGAAGTTTTTTGTGCCCTACAATGCAGCTGATAGTGGTCTTGTGCGTTCATTGTGCGACCATATCAATAATATAGGGCGTGCCACCTATACGGAAAGTGAGGAATGGTTTGAACACCCAACTAGAGAATATAATCGTTACATAATTATTGAAGCCCACATGGAGGAAGCACCAACATTAAGCGCCGCTAAATATGCTTGCAAAGTTGCTTCAACATTTGACGAAGGCTGGAATGAGTGGGCAGATTTCGGTGTTTCCGTCATAGATAAGCCACTCACAGAGAAGCAACTACTCGCTACATTTGATGTGTTCAATGAACATGATATTTCGCGTAACCTATACAACCTAGTGGAAGACTACCTATCAAAAATCCGTGAAATATGGGGTCCCCCATCAAAGTATTCTCCAAACTTGTTACTAAACGGGACTTCACTAATAGATAAAGCCTTAGGGTGAACCTATTAATAGATAATAAGTTCCAATATTAAGAAATGCACGTTTTAAAATGTTTCCGAAAATCTTGTTTACATTCTCCAACATATGGTTTTTCATATTTAGAGCAACATCTATCTTATGCTTAGCAGTATTTGCTTATGGTGCGTTTATATTTGCCTCTAATGGCTTTGTTTCTCCTTATCCTCGCTTCTTGGCAGATCATATGGTTGCTGTTTTTATAGGTATCCTCATGTGGGTTGACGCTCGTAGGCTCTCAAGGCGGATGAGTTGGCTAATGGGGTAAATATCTTCTAGATTATAGCCATAAAGCTTTTCGTGCTGATCTGTTAGGTAGATAGTTATTTTGAAGAGACCACTAAAAAACTAAGGCAAAATATGAACCAACGACAAGAAGTTTTCCAGCGGGCGGAATACCACGTATTTTTTGGGTGGTGGATGGGTAGGAAGCTTAAAAAGCTTGGGTTAGCGCTCTGCGCTTATAATGATTTTACTGATGTTGAAGAGGATGTGCTTCGAAGGGTCATAGTTTCACTGCCTGACGGTGACCCAGTTCAGGAGTTTATTCACCTGAAATATTCATTCGATCTAGCTTTAACAAGCATCGAGAAGATTTTATGTGACGATAAGCTACGCTATGATTACGCAAAAATACTTGAAGACCTGCACGAGCACGAAGAAAAGATTAACAAACTGTTTGGGTACCGGATTATACGCAACAGTCAAGCAGCCAATGAGTACTATCTAAAAGTTCAGGAACTCTGCAGGATAGCTGCTGGGCGGGTAGAAGACCTAATGGCGATACTTTGATGTGGTTCCAGTGAGATATGTGAGATTACTGTCTGTTACGTAGTCCTTATTCCGATGGGGGGTATTGTGAAGATGTAACCTACCATCTTTCGGCTAGATTTTAAGCAGTAAAACAAAGAATAGATTGTTTTCCGATCCCTTGGGTCGAGGAAACTAAGTAAGATTTCAAACAGGGAAAGAGGTAATAATATTATGAATCATAACCAGAAGAACAGTGCAGGGATTCTATCTCTCAACCTTATTGATTACACGGGTGAATACGCGAATATTGTTGAGGGTACCCAGTACCTCATTCCTTTCAGTGGGAAGAACCGGGGAACGGTTGGGGGTATTGCTGAGCTTTTTATTGATAAGCATACTGATGGGACTGAAGAACGCTTAGTGAATGCAAAGATTCTTGATGCAAGTTCAGTGCAAGAAGCTATCTATGGTTGCAGGACTGCAAGTGCTTTGAACTATTCTTATGTGAATATTGTTTCTTTTGATTATGCTTTTGATGCTGCTTTATTGAAGCGTCTACGGGAAGTGATTGATTCGGCTACTAGTTTTGATTTGAGGAAGAAGCTGGATTCTTCTTTCAATCTCAATATGCGTAGGTGAGATTGTGAAACTGGTGGGGCTATCTGGTATTCAGGGATGCTGGGTAGTCCCGCTGTTTATTTTGTGGTGTGGGCGTGCTAAAACTAGTGCTGGACTGTGCTTGGGATTGCCTTGGAATATGGAATGTTTTATTCTTGGATTATATGTTCAGTAGAAAGATTTGAGTAAAAGCAGGAACCAATCATGAGCAGCGCAGAAGAGAAACTGTCCCAAGGGTACGTTATCGTGTCCGCCAACAGTATAGGTGTCACCGGATACTACCCTACTGGTGGTGATAGTGCGCGCCTGTTCACTGCCGAGTATGCGGCGCGGGGGAACGTGTGGGGTGGTGATAATGTTTCTCTCCGTTCTGTGGGTTCCAGCATGGTCGGTGACGCCCTAGAAGTGAATGAGTATGGTGTTACTCTCACTGGTGCAACGAACATGATCTTCACCAACAAGACGAAGCGTAACTATCGGCATAAGAGGGTGTACACCTACCCGAGTATCACGATCAACCCAGACAGTTTTGAGGAACCGAAATCCCTGCCTGCTAGTAGGCTGAACATGGAGGAAGTTTCACGGTTTTTCCTGGGGAATTTCTCTCCCACACGCGGGGCACATCAGTTACCCGCGACCATTGGTGCAGGCAGCAGGTTCGGGTGGGGTGACCTTTACGCTCCGAAAACCCAGTCAAAAGACGTTCTCACCTCCCAACTGTACGCAATCACCACACCAGATGAGCTGCCACGGTGGGGTCTGATTCACGAGTATTACCATAACAGGCTCGGGTGGGCACTGTGGGGGCTGTACCAGTCCAGTGGGCACCCCGACGAGATTCGTAAGCAGACAAAGAAACATAAAGCTGACGGGGCGGCCACGGTGCTTGGGGAAATCAAGCATGTTAGAGAGCCGGACGACAACTATGTGCACCTTCCGCTCGTTCTGCAGTTCAACCGTTTCGGTGACCCTAATCTTTGGGGTGCCTCAGTCAGGGCTGACCACTACTACCCCGTGGGTGAGCTCTACAAGTACTCGAACGTCCCTGAGGGCAGTATGGGGTACGGTGAGTGGCTGCAACAGAAGTATGGGATGGTGGAGCTTGGTACGCAGGGCGTGGTGCAGGGGGCTTTGTTTTAGTTTTACCATCAGCCGCTACCGTAGCGGCATTAGCAAAACGGAGGAAACATGACCCCGAAACAGTACATTCTAAGAATGATACTCACCAAACGACCCGTGCCCCAAGTATGGGAAACAGGTCCGAAAACACTCCGGGAACTACGCGACTACCTAGAAAAACTCAATGAAAACCCCAACCCCATGACACCAAACGGGGCGGAAGGGATAAGGAAAAAACGGCAGCACCGCAGCTATGATTGGGGGCAGCGAGTAACCCCTAAGAAGCTCACAGAATATGCTAAGCACATGTTCGCCGTGGACGACTCAGGCGCGGGTTGTACCGTACAGATTATCGAGAACAAGCCGAACGGGGAACTCACTGCCTTCTACAACAACATTGGTGAATTTGAGTATGTCGTTATCGAATCAGATAACTTGGAAACCTACATCAACAAACGTTTCGCGTACAGCCCATTCGAGAACAACCCAGAACTCAATTGGGAAGCACCAAAAGTTGATGAGGAAGGGCACCTCCTAGACCCCGACAGGGTTTATGATGCTTGGTTCAGGAAGATGCGTAAACACATCATCAATGTTTTCAATGGTGCTGAGGTTGATTGCGGGGTTGTGGTGTCTTCACTGAACCTCTGGGATGAGAATGATGAGCGCATGGTTTTCAAGTGCTCTCTGAGGGAAATCTGGTAAACCCAGCAACCAAGCAGAAAGACGTGACAGTGACGAAGAAATACGCCCACATCTCATATGAAAAACCAACCAAAAACGGGTTATACCAAGAAGCGTATGCGCGCGTTGGTACGCTCCAACAAATCACTGAGGAAGTAGCGTTGACAACTGTCGCCAGTTTTGTTGATGGTGCAAACATGGTTTATTATTGATAATAATTAGACGCATTACCAGTAATCAATGATACCATAGGGGGGCTCGTTGGCTAAGAACCAGACTTATAAGGCTTTTACTGCGCACCCGTCCCATGTCTTGGATTTGAACGGCGAGGTACTAGATAGCACACCTGTTTTGACTCAGCTTACCTCTGAAATTCAGGGTATCTCGGGTTACTCTACGTTCGTTGCTCGTAATGACATGAAGCTTGGGTCTGATTTGGAGCGGGTTACCGCTACTACCCCAGCGGAGGCTGGTCGTCGGGCGGGTGTAACCATGCCCTGGTTTTTTGTGGAAGACGAGGATGGTAAGCCAATTGCGGGTAAGTCTGGTAGGTCACGTAAAGAGGCTTTGATTCAGCATCGTGTGGTCACAAGCTATCGTTCATGGCGGGAACGTGTGAAGGCTGCGAATGGTGAAAGTGATAAGTATGTTTCGCGGGGCTGGAAGCGCACTGTGCGCGCTTCTCCGCCGTCGTATGGTGAGGATTTTATTAATCTTGGTGCGGTGAATAAACAGTACGCGGCTATCGAGAATGATCCCTTTGCTACTGGCGAGATTGTCCTCAAGATGGTTATTCAAGGCATGCGGTATCGACTAATTTTCAAGTTTGATAATACTCGTTTCCGTGAGGGTAAAGTAACCTTGCCCCTCATAAAGATTCAGGGTAACCAGCCTGTTTTTATTTTCACTGTCGTGACCGATAACCCCGTTGTCCAGTTTTCAGGGGACTATGTTGTTGGGGTGGATGTTGGTGTTCGCAATTACGCGACTGTCGTGGTTCGTAACAGTAAGACGGAGAAAATCGTCTACCAGACGACACTCTCCCAGCGTGTCCACTCACTATGGAACAGTGTCCGCGCTTCTGAAAGACAAGTGAAACAGCTCCGTAAGAAAGCAGACAAGCTCCTTTATGACCGTCAAGCTAAAATGTCCGCCCTAGACGAGGCTTGCTTTCATCGTGAAGCCGCCTCCCGCAAAAAGCGGGAGTTGGCTATTCTTGCAGCCCAAGAAATCGCCTACCTATCCCATTTTTGGGGCAATGCTGTGGTTGCTGTTGAAGACCTCAGCTGGGTTGCTAATACGATGCGAAACGGCAGATGGAATCGCGGTGAGCTTATTAACTGGCTCCTCCACTACGTTTCCCAAAACGGTAGCTGGGTTGTTGCAGTAAACTCAGCTAACACCTCACAACAGTGCCATAAGTGTGGCTCCAAAGTCTCCCATCCTGCTCATGAGGTCTCATTCTGCCCCAAGTGTGGCGCAATGGACAGGGACGTGAACGCCGCCTCGAATATCGCCGCTAGAGCTGTATTGAAGGTTGAGAAGGCGCGAAAAACTCGCGCTAAGAACCGAAAACTTCAGCCGCAAGCGCCTCTCAAAACGCCTGTAGCTAGGGCATCTTTGAAGTACCCAGGCAGAGACAGAACTAAGCGCGCGGCAACACCAAAAAGGAAGAAGCGAGTTATGATGGAGGTGAATCTTCCTCCTCGCCCCACTAGGGTCAATATGGCCACGGTACTAGCGGACTGTGGCACACACGGTGCCACAGAGACCAGAAAGGCGGCTCTCAAGCAAGGAAACGTAGCTTACAAACGTAGGTTATATAGCCTTAATTGATACCGTACCGCGCCACCCTACCATACCAGCATAACCTGTTCGCGGGGCAGGATATTCTGGTGGCTGAAGGTGACCGCGTGAAGCTGGTTTCTGGGGATAACTATTTCGAGGTTTTTGACCTGTCCGTAGTGTCTGAGGTTATCCCGGATTTACGGGTTGCTTATGGGGTGGACGAGAGTATGAGGTACCTGAGGACGTTGAATCCTTCATCCTGAGCGGTGGCGACGTTATGGTGCACGAGTACCTGCGCGACCTGCATGAGGAATTAGTGTCAGGGCGGGTTAGTGGTGAGTTCCCTGTTCTTCCCTTTGTGGTTGGTGGCATCCCGTACCGTGAGGATCTTGTTCGCATGTTCTTACGGGATAACCTGCTGTTGGGTGATGTTTCGCGTGATGGTGGGTTGTTCTACGGTTTGGGTGCTTTGACTGGGGGTGGGGCTGTGCCTTTCGACCCGTCTATGTTAGCGCCTAAGGCAAGGTGTTGGGTGCATGACATGGATGATGAGGGGTGGTCTTTGGGGTACCCTGAATATTATTGGGTTCCCGTGCCGTAGTCGCCCTTGTTTTGAGCATTACTTGAGGGGTATGAGTTTGACTCATACCCCTTTTACTATTCCCCTTCGGTGGACCTTGAGCGTAGTCCAACCAGTAGAAATCCAGGATAGGAGGCGTGGTCATACCGTACTCCGAAGTGTGGGTGATTATTCGGCGTAGCTCGCTTCAATAAAGGCATCTGTCAGTGCTTTGCGTAGAAAGTCGTAGTAAATCTGACGCTCCATGTTAGAGTAATTCCCCCCGCTCCTGCGTCGCTCAATCCACTCAAAAAAGTACAGTAAACAAGTAGCTTTCCACCTATCATCTAGGGGGCCTAACCACTCGTGCATGGACTCTATGAGGTCTTTATAAGGTACGTCACGGAAATAGAGGCGTGAAATGTCAAGGGAGGTGCTTGGGTGGGCTTCGTCTAGGTAGGCGAGTGCTTTGGCGTAGTATTCCTCAGCTGGCACCCCGTCTTTCAGACCCGCCCACCAGATGCACTCGAGGATGTTCCCCTCAATAGAGGGTAGGTCTTTTATTTTCTCTCGGAGGTTCATACCAAGCATGTCTTCGTAGTGCTTTGGTTGTGCCTTTTCCCTTCGATGGCATCTTCTAGTGCTTCGCATAGTGCATAGTAATGATTCTGGCGTTGATAGAAAGCGTATCAAATAAGGCTACATAGCCTACATTTGTAGGCTACGTTACCTTGTTTGAGTGCCGCCTTTCTGGTCTCTGTGGTGCCGTTTGCGCCACAGTCCGCTAGTACGCTGGCATCTAGGCATGAAGCCTGTACCCTAGCGGGGCTCATGAGGGTTTTCACCCCCTTCTTCTTCCGTTTAGGGGTAGGCGCGCTCTTCGTCCTGTCCCTGCTAGGATACTTCAAAGAATCCCTGGCGACAGGGGTTTTAAGCGGAGCTTGCTCCTGTAGCTTCCGGTTCTTGGCGCGAGTCTTGCGGGCTTTCTCCACCTTGGACAAGGCGCGGGCGGCGATATTCGCGGCGGCGTTAACATCTCTACCCATCGTGCCGTGTTCAGAGCAAACGGAAAGCTTATGCTCAGGGTGCGCAACCTTCTCACCGCACACATGACACAGCTGGGATGTGTTCGCCGCGTTCACGGACACGACCCAGCCACCATTCTGCGTCACGTAATGCGTGAGCCACTGCATGAAATCACCGCGATTCCACCGCCCATTCTGCATGGTGTTACGAATCCAGCCGAGGTCTTCAACAGCAACCACAGCATTACCATAAAAATGCGACAAATAGGCGATTTCCTGTGCCGCAAGAATCGCTAATTCACGTTTTTTCCTGGACGCCGCCTCGCGTTGGAGGCGCGCCTCATCAAGCGCTGCCATACGACCCTGACGGTCATAGAGGAGCTTATCAGCCTTCTTCCGCAGGTACCTCACCTGTCCCTCTGATGCGCGGACGGAGTTCCAGAGCGAATGAACCCGCTGGGAGAGCGTCGTTTCATGGACTACTCGCCCCGTATTGGTGCTCCGCACCACAACGGTAGCATAGTCGTTGATACCAACATCCACACCAATGACATAATCGCCCGAGAATTGGACGACGGGGTTATCGGTCACAACAGTGAAGATGAATACAGGTGCGCCGCCCTGAATCTTAATGAGCGGCAGGGTAACCTTACCCTCACGAAAGCGAGTATTATCGAAGTTGAAAATCAGACGATACCACGTGCCGCAGATAACCATTTTGAGGAGGATTTCACCGTCGATAAAGGGATTGCCGTCAATGAGAGCGTACTGCTTATCGACAGCGCCAAGATTGACGGTATCCTCGCCATACGACGGCGCGGAAGCATTCACAGTACGCTTCCATCCCTGGCTTATATACTTAGCGCTTTCACTGTTTGTGGCAGCGATGCGCTCCTGCCAAGAACGATACTCCGTAACTACGCGATGCCTGAACAAACGCTCTTTACGTGACTTACCGCGCCCAGATGCAAGAAAATCCGGCATGGCAACGCCTGCCTGACGACCTGCCTCAGCGGGCGCGGTAGCGGTAATCTGAGCTAGTTCAGCTCCCAAAATCTCATCGTTGCGGACGACGTAGGTAGCGTAACCAGAAATGTTGCGAACCTCAGAGGCAAGCTCAGCCATAACAGGTGTGGCATCCAGTAGCTCACCGTTCAAGTCTAGGACATGAGAAGGGCGCGCAACAAACGACCTGTACGTTTGATTCTTTGCCAACGCACCCTCCTTTCCAAAGTATCCTTACTGTCATTGTAGCTGATGTCGCCAATATTGAGACATGCACGCAATATTTACAAAACCGGCAACAGTCGGATAGCCTGACCGCTTTCTGGTGCGTCTTGCTGTTTTAGCATACGGGTGTAGTGGTATAGCATGGTGGCTTTTTCTTCACCCACACCGAAGGGGGCTAGACCCTCCCCGCCTTCGTAAAGCTTCTTAAACTGATAGGTCTCAAAGAACCAATTAGGCACTGTAATTGCAGCATTTGGGTTTAGCTCTTTTAAGTTAATAAGAGCTATTTTGTAGTCGTGTTCGGTGGTCTCATAGGGGTGAAGCCCAGCCTGCCATATGTACTTAAGGACTGTCCCAACCTGACGCGACAGAGGCTGAATAAAGTCCCAGAGATTTGTGCCCATGATGTCTTTATGCGGTGCCCGTTTCTCAACATTGGTGGTTGGTTTTGAACTTGGGTTACCTGTGAAGAAGCGGGCATTTCTATCCCAACTACTAGGTGTAGGTAATTCGTTCATTACATCTCTCCTTTCAGGGTGTATACATCTTAGCATTTTAATTACATTATTTGAGGGGTATGAGTTCGACTCATACCCCTTTTACTGTTCCTGTGTCACTGGTTTTTCTGTTTTTTCTTGTGCCCGATGATCAGGTAAGCCGCTGTGGTAATGAGTGCTGCTGCGGTGAGCGTGAGTACGGGGTGGTATCTAAGTGCGGTGAGGATGGGTAGTGTGAGTGCCCAGATGATGTTGGGTGCGATGATGAGGGTCAGGATTGTTGCTGTGGTGAGTGCGGTGAGGATGGTTCTGGTTTTCATGGTGTTTCCCTTGTGTAGTGGTTTGTGTGTGGTTACAGAATACACCTTCACCTCATATTGTGCAAATCATAGCGTGTTATGTTATCGTTTATATACAGCAAAACCTTGGGTGGGTGGCAAACGCTAACCCCAACCCCAGGTTGAATAAACCCAAAAGAAAATATACAATTCAAACACAACCTAGAAAACCAGAAAGGTAAAGAACCATGTCCACCACACAACACGAAACCACCACCCCCAACTACCTCAACAAAACCAGCACACACGGCACATACACTCTAATCACCACCGCAAAACCAGTACCCACCCGAGGGCACAAGACAAACCCCAACCAGATCACATACGAAGTAGTGGCAAACATCCAAGATAAAACCCATGCCACAAGGAACCTCGCATCATTCGAAGTTTCCGTGGAACTCCCCAAGAAAACCCCCGAAAAACTCCGCAACGTCTCTATCCTTCTCGCTGGGCACGTGAGCGGGTTATTGTCCCAAAACGAGAACAAGGCTTACGCAGAGAACATTGCTATCTCCGCCGAGCAGACCAGCACCTCCTACACACGGTACGGTATTCTTGATGATCAGGTTAACGAGTCAACAGAGAATAAGAAGAATAGTAAAAAGAAGCTGGGTGAAGCGCTCGCTGAGGGTTTGCAGGGGTATGCTGATGCGTTGAGTCGGGATTGGGGTAATCTCACTCCTGCGCCCGCTTCTTTCGTGGCTGAGGAGCCGCTAGTGGACGGTGGGGCGCAGGTTCCCTCTGGGCAGGATTCTTCTGTGGAGAGTGGGGAGACTCAGAGGGAGCCAGAAGACAGTGTTCCCGCGCGCTCTACACCAGCTTGGGCTATACCCGCCGAGGACGCAGAGGAGCCTAACCGCGATTCCTCAGAGAATATCCCCGTCAACCAGTTCGAAGGATACAACTACCCAAAAGAAAACCCTAGTGGCACCCCGCACGTGTATGAAGGGCACCCCGAAGAAGGAGCTATGAAAATCGGGTTCTGGGGGAAGATCCTCCGGTTCTTTGGGGTAGCATAACCCCATGAATATGAAACCCCTCGTGTAACAATTACCCAAAAAACGGCAAACAGGTACCATAGGAAACATGGAAAACAACACCAACAAGCCACAAGTGCTATGCATAGATTTCTTCAATCTACCCGAGGACGGCTCAGACACGAGGATCCTAATCCCACAGTCAGGTAAACTCGGTGAGCGCACTGAACACTTACTGAGGTCACTACGCGAATTTGGGGAAATCCTCGACAAGGAAACATTCGGTGATTACAGTATCAATGTGATGAAGAAGGCATACGAAACCCTATACGCTGCTGAGGTGTCGTGCGAAACCGTGAACGAGTTCTCGTCATACGCTGATCACATGGAGCTGCTTGTATGCACTAAAACGGTGACCGCTGATGAGCTTACTATGTTTGAGAGCAAGATCGGTGGGATACTTACTGAAAACACGGAAGCTTTAGCCAAGGCAGCCCCTAATATCCGTAAGCACCTTGTGAAGGACGCGGGTAGGCAGCTACTTAATGTTTTCGGAGAGTACTGGGATTCTAAAGAATCCCCACAAATATCTACAGTCCAATAAACGACTGACTCATAGTGGGCAGAAACACACGGTGAGCATTCACCACATCATGGACGAGGACTCGATCAACGGACATATCTTCGACAAATTAACCAATAAAGTAGACGCTCAGCAGCGCCTACTGGACTATTTGAAAAACGACTAGAAAGGACACAGAGCAATGTCATGGGAGCACTTCGGACTGGAATACATGCCAGTGCAGAAAAAGGGCATGGAAGTTCTTGTCACTGGGCTGTCCGGTGCGGACGACACCACTTACTACGGGTGGGGTACCACCATCACCTCATGGAATGAACGGTTCTTCTACAGCGAGAAATTCGTAAAGAACGCGCAACGGTTCCTGCCGTGGGTGGAACAAGACGTACATAACCTGGGAAATTGGGCATTCCGCGACTTTGGAATTGTGATGGTAGAGGGTGAATTTAACGGCTACACTCAAGCGTCTTTCTTCAATGCTGAGGTGTTCCGTCTTCACCAGATGGTGCGAAAAGCTATGGAGAAGGACATGGAGTTTGAGCCAGGGGTCGAGAACGTCTACCACAAAGTATGGGAGCGGTACACGTCGCTGCCTATTGATAACCCGCATCCCAAGACGGAGAAAATCACCCTCAACGGAAGGACCTACAAGCTGGGGTACAACGAGGACATCTGTGTGTTCTCTCGCTCGAAGTACCTAGCACGTACCTACCGGGACCCTGAGTTGGTAAGGCTACGCGCCGTGACGTTCACCCGCGTAGACGACTAAGCTAGATCGTTTAGCATAGGAAGGGGAAATGGTTCTCATGTACCGTAGGAACCTAACAGAGAAGAACAGCGTTAGAGACCGCACCCGAAGCAGCGTGGGGCGTCCTAGGGCTCTTTCTAAAGCGTCGGGTAGTGACGTTTACCCGTGGCGTGTAAAAGCCCGCTTGGGGGCTGCTGCAGCGCAGTACAACACCTCTGGGGTGGTGGACGAGGACACACTCAGCAGTATCACCACTGAACAAGTTAGGAAAAACATGGGAACCTGCAACACCCCAGGCTGCGATTCCTGCTGGCACATGTAATCCCCTGCCCCACCCATTTACCCGATACGCAAGAAGAAAGAGGAAAACCATGACAATTCCCAAGGATTTCAACGAAATCCCCAGCCACATCCGTAAACACAACAACCACTACCTGCGGGTCAACACCACACAAGAATCCACGGGAAACGATTACACGCCCATTAAAACCATTGTCACCATCAGCTCCTACCAGACCCAGGGTGAATGGGAAACCCAAGCTGCACCCGCGACGGAGCAAATATTTGAAAAGGAAGAACCGGCCTATGAGGCGCTACATGGCGGGATTAACCATGATATTATCACCTTAGCGTCCCTCACTCAGTACTACCCGCTACTGGGGCGGCATATTAAAACTGTTGATGGGGTGGATGATTTTCTGGATATTAGGAACGTGTATAAGAGTATATCGCTGTTGTCATAATTTTTGACACCAGTAATTTCTTTTGGCCCACCAGAAAATACATAAAAACGAAAAGGAAAGAGTCAGCAATGACAAGCGAACTGATCCCCAACACTAGCACCGGTGACAAGTACGAACCAATCCTCAATGTTTACTCCCATACCATCGCTGAGCCGCTACTGTACTGGTATGGTTTAGCACTGAAATACGTGTGGCGTTCCCCGCGTAAAGGCACAAAGAAAAGCCTCCGTAAAGCTGCAGGTGCGCTACGGGCAATCTTGGAAAATGTTCAGAGCAACGGTGCGCCTAGTATTACACCAACGCGGGCTACCGACTACTGGTGCGAACTAAAAGCTTTCCGCGACAGTCTTGTTGAGCAGGGTAAAGAATCGGTCCATGTGCAGCTTATTGTGAGTGTGTTGGATGTTATTCTGCTACACGACACGGACCACCTTACCATGTCAGGCAGGAAAACACAGCGGTCTTTTGAGGACGGGGTGCAGTACGCGCAGACCGTGTTGAAAGCTATTAGCCTGATTGAGTCCACGAGTGAGGAGGACCTGATGGGTTCTAAGACCGCTTGGGAAGTGGGCTCGGATTTCCCGCCTTTCTAAAGTCCATTAGGAGTTAAAAGCAGGTCATAAATTTTGGACGGTTGAGGCAACTAGTGAATAAGTTACCTCAACCGCCCAACTTGTTACCCCAACAAATGCTCATACTCCATCCTGAGCCGCCGCGAACGCTCCGGGTTAATGAGAATAATCGAATGCCCGTCATGCGAGAACGCGAACACTAGGTTCTCAAGACCAGCAACATCAATCCTCAGCCCCTTGACTCTGCAGTCAATGAGAGCCAGTCCGTTAATGCGGGCACTGGACAGGTCAGCGTTAGTGAGGTCTGATGCTATGAGCTGGTTCTCGATTACCCCCCCCAGTTTGGTGCCCTCAAGTACTAGCGGAGCGTCACTGGGAAGCCCCCTGATGTTTGCTATGGTTGACCCACTGAAATCCATGTAGTTCACCTGGTTCTGGTATGTGTCAGGGAAAATGTTGAAGAAATGGTCCAGCCCGAGCTGCCTTTCCGCTACGGTGAGGTTGTGGCTGGACGCGATGCTGAGTGCCTGCCCAGCGCCCTCTGGGGTGTGGGGTAGCTGGTTGAGGTCTTCACGGATCTTATTTTCGAAGTATTCGTTGTTTTCTTTAAGGAATTGGTTGTAGTCGTTATTCTGCATTCCTGCCTCTTCTGGGTTTGTTGTTTGGGTTGGTAATATTAAGCTGTTGCTATTATTTATTTATATTTTAAAAATTTTGAGAAATACTCTTGCATCGATTCTAAAGTAATTTCATTAGTTCTAGGTGAGTTTTCAGGAATTTTATGCCTTGCATTGATCCAAGGATCCTGCTTATGAGAAAGCTCGCTCAGCTGAAGTCCTGTAAATCCAGCGTAAAGTGAAACAATAACCTCAATAAATTTTTTATCAGTATCAGAGATATTCTGAATATTTCCTGGGATATTAGTGGATTTTAGGGATACTGTAGCATTTTTAGTATGATACTTATATAAAGTTGGAGAAACTGGTCCATATCGCCAAGCTTGAAAATCATGCTTAAATAAGGGGTGGCCTTTTTTAGCAACATACCAACCCTGCACGTAGAAGCAAATTTTTTGAAGTTTCATAGCAGAAACTTCACTCTCATTCTGGGACAACAACTGCAGAATATGCAGTGCAACATCTTCAATTTTTAAATCAGTACGAAAATATTTTTTCAGGCTATCCATGTAAACCTCCTCCTATTTCTTATAAATACTTTTAAGTATTCCCGATATACTCCTTCTGCTAGAACCACCATCAGGAGTTCCTTTCACCTCAGGGAAACCTTCTCCTTCAGGAAGAAGAGTATCTACACTTGCCCCAATAGTTGCATCAGAATACCTATCGGGGTCATAGTTTTCTTTAAGGAATTGGTTATTCTGCATTCTCGCTTCTTCTGGGTTTGTTGTTTGGGTTGATATTATTGTAGCAGTAGAGGTAAAAGTTTTAATGGTATGCGGAGGAGATAGAACCATTATGGGTAGGAGCAGGAAACGCACCCGAGAGACAAGTACCCGTGAGAGTAAGCGCGCTGGGCGACAAACACAGATCGTAAAACCAAAACCCGATCAGCAAGAAACACTACGCCAGATACGCCGAGCATACTACGACAGCATCACAAGACAAGTAGAAGCCCGCAAGAAGACCCTCGCCAGTGGGGAGGTTTAACAGCCCAGTGAAGCACTACAAGAAGAAACCAAAGAAGAAAAGCCAACTCCCTAAATGCACCAAAACAGGGAAAATCAGGCACCGCACCAAACTCGACGCCAAAATAATCCTCAGCAAATGTGGCAGCCCCACATCAAACACGACACGCGAAGAGAAACGCGCCTACAGGTGCGGGCACTGCAAAGGCTGGCACCTGACCTCAAAGAAATAAAACAAAGAGCCCGCACCAAACCACATGAGGAAACGGTGCGGGCTCTACTGCGCATGCTTACTAGCGATCCGTAGTTATGCTAAGAACCTTAGGGTGGTTACATAAATACACCCAAGCCAACGCGGCAGGAGCAAATGTTAGGACAATCTGCACACCAGCTAAAATCATATAAGGCCCCAGCCTATCCGGCCCAGGCGCATAACCCAAAACCGCATCAGCCAACAGATTCACATCATGACTCACAAAAAACCAGACAGACAAACCCAAGGCAAACACCATGACACACAGCCTGAAAACTAGGCTTCGATTGAGTTTCGTAAACATAAATTCTACTTTCCTGCTTGATTAAGGATTATTCTGTCTTCTCTGATTCCGAATATGTTGGAACATGAAATGTGTAATACTCTGACAACAGTATAAACCCCATTAACATTAAGATAAGGATCGAGGTAGTCGGTCCCGCAATATCATATGCTACACCAAAATTATTCATGGATAATAACCCTAATACCCCAATCCCTCCTACCCCAAATATTGAATATTCCTCAGCATACCAAGCAACATGATCCATAGCCATAAAAAACATAACTACAAAGAAAGCCATAATATATATGGGAATGTTGATTATTTTGCCCATTATTTTACGCACAGGCATGAGATGCATCCTCTCCTTATTTAGGTTTAACTAGATTTTTACTTACCATTCTTTTATCGCTCAGATTCACTACTAACACTATACCACCACCCCCACTCTACCCTCAGTGGAAGTGGGTGTTTCGTCATGAAATGTAGGTGTGGACTAGGTTTCGTTGTTGGGGTGTGGTAGTATGTGTCTTGTTATTGTGGTGGTTATCCACTACACCACCCTACTAGTTTTTCGGGAGAGCTTGTGCGTCTTGTCAGTTTCGCGGTTGAGAACCATAAGAATTTCAGGGAGCAACAGGGCATGTTTTTCACCCCTGAGGAGGGGGATGGTGCGTACACTTCTGTTGGTGTTTATGGTCCTAACGGCGGGGGTAAAACTAACTTCTTGACGGCTTGTCAGAGTGTTGCCCTAGGTTTGCAAGGGCACGAGATGCAGTATACCCCCAATAATCATGCGACTGGGCAGGGATCCTCTTACGAATGGACTGTTGCGCACGATGATAAGGTCTATGTTTATGCTTACTCCATAGACAATTCAGGTATCACCAATGAATCCTTAGAGTATATGTCAGCATCAGATTACGATGATGAGGAAAACGACGACCCAGATACGGTGAAGAGCTTCGAGAGAGAAGACCTGGGTAACTGTACATTGCTCGCGTATGAGCTTCTACGTGACGAAATATTGGACGGGGAAGCTCTCGCGGTTCTCAAGTATTTATCAAACATCTTCTGGGCTTCACCAGAAAACACATATGTCAGCCCTAAACTCGTGGAAGACCGTGGGCTCACCAGTGATGAGGTCATTGGAACTTTCGTGGGTGCTGTGGACGGTATAGATAAGCCCTTCAATAAGGTCACCGCTGATGACCTAAACCACCTCTCACCCACTTTGCGGGGCTGGGTTAAAACCACTCTCGGGGCTGTTTCAGCGCTATATGACGGTCGGTTCGTTATCGCTGATAACTTCGGTGAGGGCGTGCACCCTGAGCTTGTCTACTACTTCTTGGAAGGAATAAACGGGGGCTTGTACCATTGTGATTCGGAGCCTGTGAAGCAGATGGTGTATGCTACCCAGAATGTTGCGGTGATGTATTCACTCACCCATCTTGTGGGGTTAACTCAGGCGCACAATGTTTGCTTCATTGACCGTAACCATATCGGCAAGACAGAGATATTTGACATCCAAGATTTCAAGGAAGAAGAAACTAGGACACACCGCATGTTCGGGATGTATATTCGCGGGAAACTAGGTGCGACACCGGTCGGGATGTCCTTCCCGTATAGGGTCCAGTAAAAGCTTCTCTTCTGAGGAAGACTAATTATTTAGGAGGCAGAACATGAGAACACGATACTTCACTAAACTAGTACTACTTGGCAGGTACCTTTGTGCTAAGCTTGGTGCGTTACCAACCGTGGAGTAGACGGATCCCATTACGTGGGTAGTTTGCGTGCGAGCGTGTGAAACGTCTTACTCGCGCGTGATATCCATTGAATACCCCCAACAACACTTAGTGGAAGGATTGAAGCATATGAGTTCACGATACTTTTCTGAAGAAGAACTCGAAGAATACTATGAAGAAGAACGTATTCACGATGAACAGGTAGAATATACGAGGGATTACGACATTGACTATTCGGCTATTCTCACCACACCGGATGGTCGGCATTACCGTGTTCACTACTGCGAGAACATGGGTATGGGTGGCAGGTACTTCAACGGGCAGGAATGCGAAGAGCTGTTCCTCGTCCCCAAACTAACCCTAGAACTGGGGTACAGCAGCACCCCAGAACCAGAAACCCGCATCTCAGACGATATTATGAAGGCAGACAGAGGAGAACTGGTGGAGATGCTGGAAAACACCACAGAAGAGCTCCTAGGGCGGGACTGGGGACAATAGGAACACCTGTTTCCGTAAACAAAATATGGGGTGGGGTCCTGCTTCCCGATTATTTAGAGCAGTACCCCACCCCCGCTTTTATGGGCAACTACAAGCTAAAGATCACCAAACGTCAAACCCGAGCCCTTCTCCCAAGCATTAATCGTCTGCGCACACTTTTTACCCAAAATGGTATCAGTATACACACCAAACGTCTCATGAGTGACAAAAATATGCGTTTTTATATACCTATAATTTAGGTTATTTGCTTTATATATTTCCCACATCATGTTCCCCTGATCTGCTGTTGCATATAACCAAGGAAGTACAAAATTATCTTGGGTTATTTCTTCCATTGCCCCGATATATTCGAGAGACCGTGAATTGTAAATGTCCCCAACGCATATTAGCTCATGTATAGCACTCACAGCATGCAGGTTTTTGTTGGCTAGTAAATCTTCATATATTCTAGTTTGATTGCTACCATTCAAGCGCAGATTCTTGTTTGCGTGTTTATATGAATGCCATACATATTTCGAAAACGGCTTATTTTTCTTATGAGCCACATTATTGATATTCAAAATATCATTTGCTTGTTTGATTAATGATTTATAACCCAAACTACTGACAACAGATAATGTGCTAACCATATAGTAAGCTGTTTCTTCACCTGAAGAGATGTCAAAATCACCATTCTGGTTAATTTTTAGTGGTGTGACATACTCAGGTTTAGTGTAGAAATCTACATCGTACCTATATTCAATAGTTATTTCTCCCATGATTTCTCGCGGTATCAGCAGGGAGTCTGATTGTTTATTGATAAACAATGATGTCCGCTCGTCATCTTCATGTTCGAGTGGTTTCAATGAACCGTAGATAGCTTCAATACCCCTGCCCTTATGGTGCGTAACCACAGCCGCAACAAGATCAAAATATTCATGTTGGATACATGATTCAGGTCTTGTTTCCTCTGTATCACTGTATAAAGATACAGCCCAGTCATGCCCGCCTCGGGGTGCAGTTGAAAAGTGTAGGACAAGGTCTTGTTTCTTATACCTGGACCATCGTCCTAGTTGCCCTGTTTTGTCTTCGAAGATGTAGGTGCAGATCATTTTGGGTGTTTTCTTTCTTCTGGTTTTGATGGTCTTGTGTTTATATTACCCCCCCGCTGCGTGTTTTGGGGGTGGGGTTGTGAGGTGAAGGATACCCCTCTAGGGTTGCTGACGCATTGGTGAACCTTAGAGGGGGTATTTTGTGCAGGATGGATGACTAGTGCTTATGCGTGTTCCTCTGCCAGCCTTTCAGCTCTTCGAGCTTCTTGCCACCGCTGCAGGTGTCCTACTAGGAAAAGCGATCCTATGAACCCGAGACAGTATATTGTCAGCCATGTTCCCGCAATAATAATGATTAGTGCTGTAGCTAGGAAATTGTATGTTTCAGTGTCCGTGACTACCATATGCAACAGGTGTAGCAGGCTGTCACTAACGGAGAACAAAAACCCTGAGATGAACATGGCAATAAGTACGCCAAGCATGCCTGTGAGAGCAATACACAGTTTAGTGCTCTGTTCAAGTTTTCCTAAGAACCGTCGCAGGGGTTTCCTTAGTGCACCATAGTTAGCTGGCTTCCCTTCGATTGTGTTGCAGATGAGCGCGGCGGTTTCTTGTGCTGGTTTTGCGTTCTCTATTTTGCGTATGGTTGCCCGCCCAAGTAGTGCGATGACAATGAGGTCTAACATTGATTGTTCCTTTCTGTTCTAGTATTTGACACGGTATTCACTGCTCGCAGTATTAAATCAAGGGGTGGCAGAGCCGCTTATTTCGGGTGCTTCACCCAGAATAGTGTTAGTAACCGTGGTAGCGTAAAACATTACAGCAGCCCCAGGAAATACTCGTCTAGGCGGGGCGCTATACTCCTCATGACCTCAATGTCGCTGTCCCAAATGGTGGAGGTGATTTCCTTTCTCCATGCGGGCAGTAAACCAGCCAGTTCACCCATCTTCTCTACTGGTAGGAGATATTCGACAGCAACAGTCCTGATACTCGGTGACGAGTATTTCACTGCCGCACTGCACTCATACAGGGCTTCCTCGGGTGTTCCCGTGGGTGTGATGGTGCTGAACATCGTGTCGTATGTGTTCCCAGGGGCGATGCTGTTGAATATGTTGCACAGCTCATTCGCTGCACCCCAACTATCCTCTGTGAACGGGAAAATATACGACATGCCCATAGGTTCCAGCCCACTCCCATCATACGCGGGATCATAATGGAAAATATTCAGGTGCACCAACCCAGGGGTGCGTTCATTCTCATTAGTGCTCATCATGCTCCTAACTCTACCACACCAACGTTGCGACACGCAGGGCAAAGATGGTAGAGTATCACCTGTTAGATGCAACCGAAACCCAATACACAGAAGGAGAAACACCCACTATGGGCAACCTATTCAACCCACCCCGAACCGTCCCCTACACCCTCGTCGGGCAGAACAGCAACGCCTACCACCTACTCGGAGGATGGGCAGACGCAGCTAAGAAAAACGGGTGGAAAAAAGAAGACATCGATAAAGTCATTGAAGAAGCAACCAGCGGTGACTACGAGAATCTGCTCAGGGTTCTAGTAGCTCATTCCGCACCCGAAGTTAGTGCTGAGTAAAACTCTGAAATTCTATTTTCAATAGTAAAAAGGAAACTGGATTCTAAACCCATAACATGTGAGTGAAGAAACCAGTTTCCTTTTTCATATTTACATGTGCACAATCCTATCCCACTACAGGGGTTGGGGAGATAACTTGTTTTATTTGGACGATTTACGCAGCTCTCTTTTGGATACCCAATTATCAACATACTCATCAACATACAGTGCAGCTATAATACATGCCACAAAGATGATGGTATAGAGTAAAGCGGCACCTGTGTCCAAAGTCGGAACTGGGTAATGTTTATATTGAGATATCCGACTAGTTGCACCATTTATTTGCTCAAAAATCCATATGAGGGAGAGTGCGATAGGTAATGCGAAGGCTACTTTGCATAATATGAGTACCCATGAAGCTATTTTATTGAACATTGTCTTCTCCTAGCTTTAATTATTAGCTCGACACGATTCACTAGTGTCAAGTACCCAGCAAGTACTAGGCACATGACAATGAATGTGGCACTATATATGGCGGGTTTCACCCATTCGTCACCTTGCTGGATACTGAGTGAGTGCAGGATGACACCTGCGTTTATGAAAATAAAGAACTCTATAACCAGTAGAAACATTACAGATAAAACATCCATGAAAGCTTTCCGCACCGTGCAGGGATCGCCCCAGGCTTCCGCTAGTTTTATCAGCATTGGTAGCATGATATTTACCTCAACTTCTTATGCTTGTAAGTTTGCATGTATAGACTCAGTTTATCCAATAGGATAACACCCCGGACGATCACAGCACCGTTCCACATGAAGAGTAGCGTGAATCCCCACGCCCAGTCGGGGATAAGGATGTTGTGGGGGACGGGTGCAGCTGAGTATGCCGCCCCGATACGGTCTGTGATGTTTGTTAAGGCGTGTAATGATGGGTTTATTGCCATGATCAGGTTGAGCACCATGTATAATTAACCTTAAATCCTTTCTGTATGAAACTGTAGTTTTCTGTCGTTTATTGTTGATAAAATAGTCGTAGGCGCGCTAAACGGCCCATCCTGTGTTGAGGTATCTTTCTTTTAGTCAAATAAAAATAATAGAAGGCAATAGGTAACAACAGTAAGAAACGGTATGGCGAGTAACGCTACAGGATCTTCAGGTGGTACCCCTATCTGATATACCACATCGGTTATCCCCGTTAGGGCTTTCAGGGCAATATTATCAACAAACAATAGGTACATTATTGCTGGGATTAGTGCCCATTTAAGGATGCCCCCTATTCCTCTCCTCAACTTCTGGTGTTTACTTACCCTTTTATCGTGAGTATTTTCCACAACGCTCCTCCCATTCGTCGATTAGTGCTCAGTGCTCGCATGCTTTCACCCCATTTATACCACACCCACCCAGCTGCAGCACCCCACACACCCTTGTTCTGCTATCATGATTCATTGAAAAACCAGAACAAGCCGGAAGGAACGAACAATGCCAGCACTTATCGGAATCGGTGGGCGTAAACAGCACGGGAAAGACGAGTTCGCCAGCAACCTAGGTGACGACTGGGTTGTGATCGGCATGGCTGAACCGCTCTACAATCAGCTGATTATCAAGAACTACCATGTGGATATCGGTCCTGATGGTAAGCTGCGGCGTGTCACCGATGTGCTCGCGGACTGCGGTAACGACTGGGTTGAGGCGAAGAAGAACCCTGAGATCCGTAGGATGCTGCAGGTTGAGGGCACCGAGGGCGGGCGTAAAGTGTTCGGTGAGAACGTGTGGGTGGATGTCATGGTTAAGCGGGTGAAGAAGCATATGGAGGCTGGTAAGAACGTCGCTGTGACGGGTATCCGGTTCCCGAATGAGGCGCAGGCTATCCGTGATAATGGTGGTGACCTTGTGTGGGTTGAGCGCCCTGGGTATGTGGGGGATGCGGACGCTAATTCTGGGCACGCATCCGAGAACTCCGTATCTAGCGAGGATTTCGACATCGTTGTGTTGAATGATTCAACACTGGATGCGCTACGGGAGAAAGCGCAGAATGTAAGCGCCTTCCTGCCCTCCACCGAACCCTAGAATAGGTGCTCGCGTAAAACAATGCTATCCTTTTACGCGGGCACCACAACACCCCCGTAACGCATCACCACCCGCACACAAAGGAAAAAGTAAGAAACAACCATGAGCTCCCCCGACGAATACTCCATGCCTCATGATGAGGATGCCGAGAAAATGGTTCTCGGGGGCATGATGCTGTCCACGGACGCCATATCCGAGGTTATTGAAACAGGGCTTAAGAGCACCGATTTCTATAGTGTCGCGCACGAACATATTTTTGATGCAATAGTTTCCCTATACGGCAGTAACATGCCAACCGACGCGGTTGCTGTCACAGATTATCTGCGTAACCGTGGACTGCTGCAGGAGACCAAAGGCCCAACATACACCCATTTCCTCATCGGATTCGTTGCCAGCCCAGCATCATCCTCCTACTACGCAACCATCATCCTAGAACACGCGCAACGCCGCGCACTCATCCAAACGGGCAGGAAAATCTCGGAGCTAGGGTACAAGCCCACCGAAGACGTAAACGGGCTCCTAGGGGAAGCACAAACCCTCCTAGACGTAACCCTAGAAAACAGCACCAGCGACGACACCTACCAGCCGTTCCTCGATGTCATGGGGGCAACCCTCGACGAAATCCAAGCCAACTCAAACCGCCCCGACGGCGTATACGGGGTACCCACAGGATTCATCGACTTCGACGACCTCACCGGTGGGCTACACCCAGGGCAGATGATCGTAGTAGCAGCACGCCCAGGTGTCGGTAAATCCACGCTCGCCATAGACATTGCCCGCGCCGCAGCGTTACACGCACAGAAAACCACCGTTTTCTTCTCCCTTGAGATGAGTAAAACCGAGATCGGTATGCGCATCATCTCAGCGGAAGCAACACTCCCGATGGGGCGGCTCAAAAAGGGTGACATGAACCAGGGCGAGTGGGAGCAGGCGGTATCTGTCCAGCAGCGGCTTGGCGGGGCACCCCTGTTCGTGGATGAAGCCCCGAATAATACTCTGGTTGAGGTCAGGTCGAAATGTCGTAAACTCAAGAAGCAGCAGGGACTTGACCTTGTTGTCATTGACTACCTGCAGCTCATGACTACCGGCAAGAAATCTGAGTCGCGTCAGCAGGAGGTCTCAGAAATATCGCGTAGCCTGAAACTGCTCGCTAAAGAGCTTGAGGTCCCTATTATTGCATTGTCCCAGCTGAACCGTGGGGCGGAGCAGCGCACCGACAAACGCCCGATGGTATCTGATTTGCGTGAGTCTGGTTCTATTGAGCAGGACGCAGACATTGTTATCCTGCTGCACCGTGAAGACATGTACGACGAGAACACGCCACGTATCGGTGAAGCTGACATGATTATCGGTAAGCACCGTGGCGGACCGACGTGCACTATCCCGCTGGCGTTTAGCGGCAAGTACTCTAGGTTTAATAATATGGCTAACATGTAGCTCCGCACTGGGTTTCAGGTTTGCGGTGCGTGGGGTTTGTGTACTATACTTCTGTTCATGAGGCACATACTATGTGGCTCGTGAACACTTTATATCAACCGCAACACCGAAAGGAACACCTATCATGATTGAGTCGAGCAACATCTCACATATCCTCTCTGATGTAGATGTCTTATGTGACAAATTTCCCTCAGATTTTCCATCTGAACGACTTGAGGAGATGCGGCGAGTCGGTAAATCCACTATGACTCGATTGTTCACTTCGATGGTGCACCCCTATGGCGCGAACATTTCCGGCTATTCCGTGCGTGATCAGAAGACCTTCGGTAAGGTCGCTATGGATAAGGACGCAACCTATTCATCTCAGGATATTGTACGTTTTATTGATCGGGTGTATGAGCAGCATAAGGCTGTTATTCTTCATGCGGTCATTTCCTCTATTGATGCTTACTTACTTTCTTGTATTGTGCGTAATAAGCAAACAACTACTTACTCTTTTACTTTGAATTTGAGTAACGGCTTATCTGAGGAATCAAGTGCTACCAGTTTCCCTGATGCGGAGCCAGTGAACCAGGATTTTGTAGACGCTCTACTCGATCCAAAGAACATCCCCGCTCATCTCGTCAGCATCTCAGATGACCGGTACATTGCACCTGATGGGCGTATTGTGCGTGTCGTTGAGGATACCGCCAGTGTGTGGGGTGGTGATCAGGGGTCATTGTTTGATGACGCACCTGTTGTTACCCCTAACGCTCCTACTGTTGAGGGGGATGTTACCCAGCAGCTTATCGCCGAGATGGTTAAAAAGCACGGTGACACCTACGGTTCTGCAACCGTTGAGGCTATCGGGGAAGATATTGCTGCTGGGCATGCTGCCGTTGAAATCTGCCACAACCCCACGGAAGAAGGCGGCTTCCAGTACATTATTAGCGGGCGCGTCCGGTAGGAAACGAAAGGACCCCTCAGTTACGCTTACACTGTGTGTAGAGGCGTGAGGGGGACTGTCGCTCTTAACTATACCTCACATGGTAAAACAATAACTAATTTCTGTGCTTGTTTTACCGTGTGAGGTCTCTTTGCAGCTCAACACCGAGTGCCTGCACCTCTGGGTGATCCAGCATGATAGCCAACTCCCCTGCGGCTTGGAGAAGCCCCGCTTTCACACCGTTCACCATATCCTGCCTACTGCGGCTTATTAACGCCCGCACGTGGGCTTCCACGTCCTCGGCTGGTAGTGATAGTGCCGTGTAACCCACGGGGCTTGTACGTTCTGACGGTGCCGCAACCTGGATCAGGAAAACCGATTCTTCCAAACATTTTTCAACCCCGCCACTGGTGTCACCGCCTATGAACGTGGATTTAGCGTCCACCCAGAACGGCTTGTACCCTTGCCTTATTTCTTCCTGGGTTGCGTCGTCGAACATGCTGTTCATGTGCTCAAAGTTACGGTTCAGTTCGTCACTTTGCCACCGCATGAAAGCCATGAAGATGCCGTTTATTTCGCCGTCTGGTAGCCAGAACCCGCTTGTTTTCTGGCATGCCTGTAAGGCGCTGGTGAAGATCTGGTGGTATTCGTTGATTTGGATAACCTGTGTGCTGCTCACGCTCTTGTTTCCCTTTTCTCTCTGTCGTTTAGATGGACCATAAGTATATTTTACTGTTCCCACAATAGAAGGTGACAGCTTCATCCGGTGGGGTTTTCACGCCAGCTACCCGTGGTTTCCTGAGGATGAGGGTTAGTGTACCCTGTGTGGTGTTGAACCGTATCTGCTGCACCTTGGAACCGATGTGTTGCTGCATGGTGTCATGGTTGAAGAGATGGGGGAGTGTGAGTGTGAGCGGCGGCGCGTGGTTTTTGGTGTATCGGGGTTTCTTGGGGGTGGGCTTCGTAGAGCCACGTGTGAGGTCTTTTATTGCCCTGATGACCCGCCCACCGTGTTTACGTGCGGTGTTAAGTTGCCTCAGATATTTGGGTGGTTCGAATGTTATTTCGCCTGCAGGGTTGATGCGTATGATCCGTGTTCCTTGGAGTACGGCGAATCCAAGTAGTTGTTGTGTGTTGCGCGGGGTTATTCTGGTGGTTATGTTTGTCACGTGTGTTACTGCCTGTGGGTTGCTTGCGTATTTATCATATCAATGATATCAATAAACAGGTAGGGTGCCGTCATTATGCACATACTCTGCTACCAGAACACGAACATGATGACAGCACCCGCGTCATATAAAGACATCAAAAATAATCACTGATGCTAGCAACCCTGCCCCCTTACCTGCCTACCAGTCCAGAGACGCCGAGCAGCAACATATAAAGGTGCAGACAACTAGTGAGCATTCCTAAGAACACCCGCAACCGCACCAGAAGACGCATTACACAGCGTATACCCCGCATTCTCCCCCAGCTTCAACACTGCCGGCTGGTGCACATCAATGAGCACACCCTCGTTTTTGAGACGGCTCATAAGATCAGGGTGAACCCCCTGTGGGTTGTTTATTCTCACGAAACGCAGCTTCTCAACGGGGGCTGAGACATAGTTAGTGTAGGGTGTCCTATCGGGGTTGCCCATGAATGTCACTGTGGACTTGTCTTCTACCTCCACAATGTAGAAAGCTTCCTCGCGCCCATTATCGTGCCTGACGGTTCTGATTATGTCATACGCGACCCCATCATATGCGATTGAGATGTTACAGGTATCCGCATAGTCCCATATGGCTTCCTCTATTTTTCTCATAGGGTCTAGTGTGCCCCAAGGATGCTGGAAAGCCTGCAAGAGCTCATATTCATGCCCTACCCAGTAGGTGCCCTCACTAAGTGTATCCGTAGGCTGAGCCTGGAAGAAGTCACACCCGACTTTCACCCCGATCTCCATCAAGGTTTGGGGGTCATCTGGGACGTGCAGATAATACAAGTCACCGGAGCTAGTGAGAGCGTTCATCCTGTCCACAAACTCCTGCAGAACATCCGCTGTCTCCTCAAAATAATCGGGGGCATACTTTATCATCTGAGGGAAAAGGTTCCGTTCACCACTGAACCCGAACTCACTAGAGAAATCCTTAATCTCCCCACGGTAATTCGAGGAATTAGCGAACACAATGTACGCTGGCTTCTCCTCCAAAGCCCTGAACGTACCCCAATCCTTGTAGGCGTCACGCCCCTTCTTCTTCCGCAGAAAATCACGCACCCTGAAATCCTGCGGGGACGCGCAGCAGGAGCACATCTTATAGTAGGTGAAAGCGAACAGAGGTATCTGGTGTTCCTCCTGCAGCTCCCGCCCTATTCGTATGGCATCTTCCCATGTCGGGTGTGTTGGTTCAACCATTTACGGTTCCTCCTTGTCTTGTGTTTCTCGTAATGTAGGAACAAAGAAAGTCCCCCCCCCACAAAAATATGGGAGGGGAACAAACGGGTGCTTCCTAGCACCTAATACTAGTATAGGTTAATCGTAAGGCATCCAGGCGGCTACCTTAGCTTGGGTTACCTTTGTTGTAATAACAATTGACCTGTCCCGATTATCCTCCGCGCAAGCATCCTCAAGATAATCATCCCAGCTCTCATCAACATCCTCAGGGGAAATATAGAACTCGTCTTCACCAGGAACCCCAGGGGAGTCAGGGAGCCACCCCGTGAACTTCACCCATTTCTCCTCGCCTGTCTCCCGTGAATACGCGACTCTTGCTTCACCTGTGAACATCCAAGGGGTAGCGGCTCTAAGGGATCCGCTCATATTGGGCATGTCTGGATTATCAGGGAAGTAAATATGAGAACTTATCCTACATTTAACTCTTTTCCCTTCCTTTAAACGATTAGCAATGAGACGGAAATCATCATACGCATACTCATCATCCCCCAGATCATAAGGGTCTATGGAGAACGTAATAAGGTCCGGAAGGTAAACTGGGAAAGGCACTTGATACTCCTTATTGGTTAACAACTGGTGTGCGGGGCTGTTTTTCGGTGGTACCATCCGAAATCTTTCTCAAGAATACCAAACACGCGCCGCGCGAGCGCATGGTAGGTGCAGATCATGTTCTAGTATTCCCCTGATTCTTTGAATGTTTTAGTAATCCGTTCAGTGAATTTTTTGTCGTTGTAGATATTAAAGGCTGCTAGGGGGAATAGTTCTCCTTTTGGGGCATTTAAGTGTTTGTCCATGAGTTTAACTATTGTTCCTTTAGGCATGTTGTATACCCACGTACTATGGTCTTGGGGTAAGAGGAAATTATTTTCTTTTGAAAACCTACAGTATTTTCCGTGCCAGATATTATCGTTGCACACAGTGTTGAATCCAATATCATCAAATTCTGAATGCTGTATTGATGATCTAGTGTGTACGTGCAAGGGTTTGATATATGAGTGTCCATAACGGTAGTATGGTTTGTTTTTTGCGTGGGATATATTATTCAGGTCAAGTATCTGATCCGCTAAATCAACTAGGTCTGGCTGTATTTCATATATATGCCTCTCATTCTCACTGTTCTTGTATGTTGAACTTGTGTATATGATACTCACAGCATAATATATTTTAAGTTCTGATCCTACACCAATATATATTGGCGTAATATACCTAGGCTTCACATCAATACCCCTAACTGGTTCACCCTGCTTTACAAGATATTGTCCGACGACTTCCTCGGGGGGCAAAGAAGGATTTTTCTGAAATACAAAAATATGATTCTTCTGACCATAAACTAGGGAAACAAGCATAGGCACTACTAGCCAGCACCTCATCGTGCGCAGATAAGACAGCACCAACGAGTCGCACTGCTGGACTATAAGCTATGGTTTGTTCAAACGTTTCACCCTTATGTTTAAACCTTTTGCATTCCCTAACTTCCCACATGCATGTCCCAAGCATAGGTTTCATATCAATATAAACTTTAGGATTTTTAATATTAACCACATCCGCTAACGTGTTGCGCCAGTTATCTTCAAAAATATATGTGCAGATCATTTGTTTAGATATTCCTTATTCTCTAGTTTCCCCACGTGAAGTTTTTGATGGTTTTCACTGGTTTCGGTGTTGGTGTCCACCCAGTGTTTTTGGTTGGGTGTTCGAAGTGTTTTCCGAGTGTGGGTGGGATGAAGATTAGTGCTTCTTGGTTTTGTAGGAAGGTGAGCGCTTCATCCTGTGTCAACCATTTCGCCTCGTGTCTCATGGATAAATATTTTGTGGTGAAGTGGCATACGTTTTTGAGGAACACTGTTTCTGTTTTAACTGGTTTCATTTCGCCTGGTAGGGTTGCTTGCTCACCAGTGTAGTCTGAGTGGATGGTTACGGTGCCTGTCTCACTGTTTCTGTGGAAATTGATGGTGTATTCTTCGTAGTTATTTCTGGGGTTGTGCATGTTCAGCGCCCAGTTGTTGGTGTCGTGGATTTCTATTAGCTTGTTGCCCACGGTTTCACTCTTCCTTCCCTTAAATGATGGTTTGTGATCTCGTTTGTAGAAAACGCCCTACCAGCTCGTACCCCTTGGGTTTGACCCGCGCACCTCAACCCCATATCATGAGGGTAATAAAGACAGTGAAAACCAGTACACACCTACGTTTCGTAGACACACACCACCTAGAAAAAGGCGCATTATACGGTATCAAGGTTCCCCAGCATACCAGCGAGAGCAAACTCTGCCTGCTGCGGCACAACACCATTACCGAGGATCATGAGCTGCCGCCCATAAGATAAACCAATCTCAGGGGATGTTACCCACCCCTCTGGTAAACCCATGATCCATTCACTGAACATGGGGTTAAGCTTCGGTTTACCGTTGTCACCAATAACAGTCCACCTTGGGGATTTCCTGCCCAATATGTTCTCCCACCTGTGCACGGCGGGCAGGTACAGGTCTGCGTTGAAGTGCACTTCTTCACGGAGGTTACCTGTTGAGACACGAAGCGCCCCGCCCTCTGTGCCGCGTCTGAGTGCTTTTTCTCTTTTCTCCCCTTCACGGTACCCCAGATAGTCCATTGTGTTTGGGGTTGGCATGAGGTGAGTAATGTCTTCTTGCAGGTTCCCCATCTGGGTGCGGTTGCGTTGTTTCAGGCGTGCATGGTGTTTTTCGATGAGGCACGCACCTTTGTTGTCGTGCGCGGTTGGAGTCGCGAGAAGGTGCTCCGCTGGATCGAATACCCCCCTCGTGGGGTTACTGGGTGCGCATGGGTTGATACGGTACCTGTCCCGCCTGTGAGCGAGCACAAACACCCGTTCCCGTCTGTGGGGTGCACCTACTTGGGAAGCGGATACAACACGCCATTGAGCATCATACCCGAGGTTGGAAAGGTCTCCGAGTACACGTCCGAGTGCTCGCAGAAAAGGTTTCCCTGCTCGTCCTGTATCTCCCACACATCCCGGACAGGATTCCAGGTTACTGTCTGCTCTTGCACTGAGTGCTCCTCTCACGTTTTCCCACACAACGAAGCTTGGTCGTATTACTGCTACGGCTTCACGCATAGCAACCCACAGGTTCGATCTTGTACCCTCAGACATTCCAGCACGCGCACCAGCAACCGAAACGTCTTGGCAGGGGCTACCACCAGCAATAATATCCACAGGCTCCACAGAGCCCCAGTCAATGGCGGTTACGTCCCCAAGATTAGGTATGTTAGGGAACCTGTGTTCAAGTACTTGAGATGCGTACTTGTCCACCTCACACAACCATCCGGTTTCCGCACCGAAAACACTGGATACGGCGAGCGCAAGCCCACCGTACCCAGCGAAGAGTTCACCTGCTTTAGGGGTAGTGTTTGTTTTCATGTTTCGTTGAGGGGTTATTTCTTTTACTTATAGGGGTTTAAGGTTCCCCTAGGATGCCTTGCTGTACATGAATATGATACACGAAAGGCAGCACCAGGCAGTATTCCAGGGAAAATATCACACCTCAGATGGAGGATCGTAATCACCTGTAACCAGAGACTCTTCAGGGCACCATTCCCCGCCCGCTGCTTTCACTTGACACTCCTCTTTAATTGCCTCCAACAAATCCCCCACATAGTACAGGGCATGATCCCCGCCGAGCTGCGTCACCCACGTATCCCAAACGGTACGCAAGTCAATCTCTGGGTCGGAGATAAGGGCATCCAGCTCTTCCACTGTTTCAGCTATCACACGGTATTTCTTCTCAACAGGCATTGGGTGTTACTTCCTTTCCATAAAGGATCCGTAGTAGCGGATAATAGCTTCTACGGGGATGAGTTTATTGGGTTGTCTACAATTTTTGTATGCGACACGGGTTTCCATCCAAGGTGGCTGGCTCCTGCACATGTTGGATAGCTGCAGCCCAGTGTACCTGCCGTATACGTCTAGGGTCTTCTGAATAAATTGCGCGTCATCTTCTGTCAGCTCTTGAACCTTACCTGATTCAATCAGCACCCCGTCTGGGAAATCGATACACCCGCAATGATATTTATACAATGATGGTGACACGGGACCGGACCTCCACGCCTCAAAATCGTGGTGGAAAAACGGTTCACCGTGTGAAGCTAAGAACCATGCTTGGGTGTAGAAGCAGAGCTTCTGGATTTTCATTGCCGCAACTGGGTGTCCTACATTTTTGAGAATATGATCCGCTACAGTTTCGATACTATACGGCTGTCTAATACTCACGTTCACTTCCTGCCCTCTGATAATATTCTTCCACATTCACTATAAAACAACGGGAGCCCCGAACACCATAAGTATCCGAGGCCCCCAATAGTATTATGTGGAGACGAGGGGACTCGAACCCCTAACCCTCTGCGTGCAAAGCAGATGCGCTACCAATTGCGCCACGCCCCCGTGCTTGCTATCTAATATACATGTTATGTGCTAGGGGTGCAAATCTGTGGCGTATCATCCAGCAATCAGGTAAACACATCACAATGTTTCATTCTACTGCTATCAGCTCCACTGTGCCCGCAAAAGGCGAGATGGTAACAGGCAGAGTATATTCGTTGAAACCCTTGGTGGTTTTCCATTCACAGGGAATCTTGTTAAGGTCCCTATCATTAACATGTATCTGATATTTATGATCGTCTAGGGCAATAAAAACATGTCCTTCCAGATAGTTCTTAATAAGCTTACGTGGGCTGTTGTTCAATTTCGGTGGGTGCCCGTCATAAATTTTTTGCCTTAAATGTGGTTTCCAGAATGCAAGATAGTTGTCTGTGATTTTCTGATATTCATACCCTCGGGTTTTCTTAGGGTACATGATATTAACAATCCAAATGTTTTCTTCGCCATTAATGACAACAGTTTTAATAACCGCTAAAACACCCTCAAGTATCAGCTCGGGGTGACGTTTCCGTCTGCTTCTCACAATATTTGAAACGCCTGCGATAAACGCACGCAGTTTTGATTTGAACACGTCAGCTCCTCACGGGGTGATTAGCGGCGTAGCTGCGCGTTGATGTGCTCGATATGCGCCTCATCTGTGACTTGGGTGATGCCACTGACTTTGAAAGCGAAATCCCAGCTGCTACCCCGAGCTGTTACACCAGTCATCTCAACAGTGGTGTCACTGGTAGCTGCGCCGTCTGGGAACGTGACGCAACCAGCTAGCACTAGTGCTTTTAGGCGCTCATGCACCGCCTGCTCATAATCCCACACAGTGACCGCTGGCAGAGCCACACAACCCGCCTCAGCTACATGCGGCGTATCTGGGACACTATTCTTGTCACCACCTGTTGTAATGATCTGTAGAAGGTTCACGGGGATTGCCTCTACAGTCTTGTTGGTGTCGTCGGGTGTAATCGTTGATTTGGATTCCTTCGTGAGAGAATCCACGGTAATTTCTACTGTGTAGCTGGTCATTTCGTTGTTCCTTATCTTGTGAAATGTGTAGATTTTTGATGTTTAAGTATCGGGTTGCTTATAGTTCCACAGGTTACCCACGGAAGAAACTGGCGACTTCATTCCCGATCAGGTGGATGATGCTTGGGATGGTGCCCCAGTGCGCGCCTTCGGGTCGGGTAAAGTAATAGTCTAAATCAATATCGTGCTCAATGTACCGCGCGAGAGGTATCTTAGTGGCAGCCCAGTACCTTGAGCTGAGAGACGTGACGCTGGGTCTAATGCTTTCGCATAGTTCGATTGAGAGGTGGTGGATGACCAGTTCGCCCAGCCCGTCAAGGGGTGGGATGGTTTCAGCATCTACCCTCAGGATTAGCGCTAGTGTTTTGCCTATCATAGGGTGTTTCTCCGTGCACTCAAACATACTCTGTGCGGTGGCTTCATCAATTTCACGGGTCTTGGTTTTCGCATAATTTTTGAGCTCTTGTAGAGCGTCTGGGTTTTTGGATAGGTTTAAACTGTGTATCGAATTAAAAACATCCGATTGTTGTGTTTAATTCATAACAGAATGACTCTGTTATAGGCACCCTACGGCACCTCTAGCCCATCGCTAAACGCTTAGGGTTACATGTATAGTTGAACCAGTTTCTTGTTAGGTTCTTTACCGATTCCCTTGACGACAAGGGGGTGAATCAACGGGTTATCAACATTAAAAGACAAATGATTATTCATTAGCCCTTTTCGCATGATGTTATATGACCCATTAACGTCAGCATTTATTAATTGCCTGTTGCCTGACTGGTAGAGTCCTCGCATGATTCTATACCCTGAAAACCTTGGGTTTCCCGTTTCACCATAAACAGGTATGTCGTCATTATCTAAGAAACTAGCTTTAGATGTGTACGATTCTTCCTGGAGGATGACTGAGATTCCGCGCAACTGGCATTTATAACGCAGCTGCTCAATGAAAGTTTCATAGGGTAGATAGGCGAAACACTGTTTAACGGACTTACCAAAAGGCAAATTCTGCTTCCAGTTAATATTTTTCCCAATGAAGACTTTTTCAATCTGCATCTCGTCAAAAAGAGTAGCTAGGAAAGCCGTCATCTGATGGATTCTTGTTCGAAGAATCCAAGAGCGGCGTGACCAAAGACGGTGGATGTTTTTGCTTGTCTTCTGGGTCCCTGGTAGTAGCGATTGTGCCTTGGAGATAAGGCGGTTATAGCCCTGGTTCATGGATTTTAGCTCAAGTCCCTTAATAATTAGGGGTTTGTTTTGGGTGGAGAACGTGACGGTAGCAAAATTATCTACTCCTAAATCAATACCAGCGTATTTAGATGTGCTTTTAAGCTCTTGTTCTTCAACATTGTAAATCACCTCAATAATAAAATTATGGCGGTTAGGTACGATACGAACCTGTTTAGGGTTATCAACCTTAGTGGGAATAGGTAAACAAATACCTTTAGGGCACAGGATCAGCTCATTATTAGTGCCGCGCTTCCTACCAAATGTCTGATAATTAAAAGACAATGGGTAGCGCCCATCAGTCTTATGAAGATAGTTGGGTAGTTTCGGCTTCTGACGTAACCCTCCTTCACGCTTTAGGCGCACTAACTTCCAATACGAAGTAATGGATTCACCCATGTTTTTCAGAACAGCATTAGCAACCTTAGACGGCAGGGCACGAATATCCTCGTGCCCTTGTCTTCGAAGGATCTTATCAATATCCACCCAGGTCAGGGTAGGTTTCCCTGGGTCCTTTCTATGCTCAAAATAAGACTGGCGGTAAAGATACAACCCATGATTGTAAAGGTTCTTAGCCTTGAACGTTAAATCATCCAACATCCCATAAAGCTTATGACCCGGTTTAATGAGATGACGCTCCGCCAACTGCATGAGCTTCCCCCTAGTGTAAACTTTGAACAATTCTCTCTGTTAGCCGTTTAGTGCGCCTATGGCTATTTTATCAACAATAAACGACAGAAAACTACAGTTTCATACAGAAAGGATTTAAGGTTAATTATACTGCGAGTTCCGGGAGACGCATCGAGTACCCTTCCATGTTGGTGAGTGTGTATGTGTCTGCCATGCCCTAGTCGGGTTTCCTTCCTTGGTTGTCATGGTATGATTCTTGGCACCATTATACATATTTTCTTGTTGTGAGGTGGGTTTCGTGTCCAGCGATACGTTGGTTGTGGTTGGTGCTGAGGGTGTCATGTATCCTCTAGCCCCTCAAGGGGTTGAGGGTGACCCCATGCTCATGGGTGAGGCACTAACGGATATTAGTTTCTCGACTGGACTGTCTAGTTACCGTAAATACAGTACTGCGAGCGCGGGGATGAGCATATGGTGTGCCGATGAGACCATTGCTCTCATGCGGGGTATACTCTCCGCAGATTCGCCTGTGGATGTTGCCACCTGCACTTACCCTAATGAACGGGTTGAAGAAGTATTCGAGGCACTTAAACTAACTGAACCAGCCACGCACATACCTGCAGAACATGATGCGGCGTGGGATGATGAAACATGGTTTATGGCACGGAAAACTGCCCCGATCCTCAACTATTTGCGGGGCAGAAAATATGATCGTCTCGTATGGGTTGATGCGGAACTCAATCGTGCGTTCACTCAACAATACCAAGTACTATACAGTATAGTGAGCGAACTGGTGCTTGTTGCACCTGAATTGGAGAACGGTTTAAACGATGCAGAAATAGCTCTCCTTCATGAGCTGTGCGGAACAGAGGGGAAATAATGGTCGAAAACTTTGACGGGCATAGGCTCACCCAAGGGAGACACCTGCTCGGCGTCAGACGTGAAGAGCTTGCCGCTAGGTGCTTTGTCACGCCTAGGCGTGTCCTAGCGTGGGAGAACGAGCACGTGGAGCCGTCAGAAGAGGAACTGGGGCTAATCATTGACACACTACAGTTACCCCGCGTCTTCTTCACAAAAACCAGTGAAACCACCCACCACCCCAACGGACCCCTGTTTATGAGCGGGGATGGGAACATGGGGTGGGCGCATGACGAAGACAGGACCGCAGCAGCATACGCTCACCTAGTACACGAAACCCTCACTGTCATCAACAGACACGTTCCCCTCCCAGAAGTCACACTCCCCTGCATCCCCACAGACCCCGGAGCCAAGCACGGCAACATGCCTGAGTTCGCGGCGGAACAGACAAGGAAACACTGGGGTATCGAACTAGGCGCACCCATACGGAACCTCACACAACACATTGAGCAAGACGGTGTTACCCTCGTGTATGCACCTAAGACCATCACCGTAGGAACGTACTCCCTCCAAACCGAGCGCCCCATCATTATTGCGGACTCATGGGTAAGAGACCACTACCGTCAACGGCTAAAAACAGCTGAACATCTCGGGCATCTCATCATGCATTTCGACGGTGACCCCCGCTCCAAAGAAGCCACCCGTGACGCCCAAAGGTTCGCCACCGCGCTGCTCACACCCGATGAAGCATACGACACGATACCCAGAAGACGCAGCAGGGACACCCTCATGACGCTGAAAGATTTCAAAGAACAATGGGGCGTGCCCATGCAATTCACCGTAGAGCAGCTGCGCAGACTAAAAATATGGAGCAGTAGCGTGTGCGACGACATGCTGAACACCCTCAAACAGCAACGGTGGTGGGTGAGTGAACCAGGGGAGAGGAAACACCAGCTGGAACCGGTTAGCACCCTACCAGATGCGGTGCGCAAGACCCTAGGCACCTACCCGCTTGGGATGCTCATCGAAGACACTAGGCTACCCGACTGGCTGTTCAAAACCATCACTGCGCCCCTACCTCAATGGTCCACGAGACCCTAACCCCGTATTTGCGGGAAACACGACGGGTACATTATTATTAGTACAGAAACATTCTCGGAAGAAGGAAACCCCTCATGGATCACGAAGGTGGGCATCCCGCGCCCAAAAACACACCGCTGGTAGTGTTTTTCTCCTCCGTATCAGGTAACACAGCCAGATTCGTGGAGAAACTAGAGGCACGGAGCGCCCGCTTACCGTTACGGACAGGCGATGAGACGCTACTCATGGAAGAATCATATGTGCTGTGTACACCCACCTACGGTAAACCTGATGGTGCGGGGAACGTCCCGCCGCAGGTCGTTAAATTCCTCAACCAGCCCGCTAACCGTGAGCACCTGCTCGGGGTTATTGGTGCGGGGAACACGAACTTCGGTGGACTGTTCTGTGTAGCAGCAGACATCATCTCCCAGAAATGCGGGGTGCCTGTGCTCTACAGGTTTGAGCTCATGGGCACACCTGAGGATGTTGAAAAAGTCAATCAAGGATTGGAAGAAATTTGGAAACGCAATCATCAGCATTAGAAATATTCACCACGGACAACCAGAAGAAGGACACCACCCCAGATAAGTACCGGAACCTCAGCTACCACGAGCTGAACGCCCTGTTGAACCTCTACGATGAGGACGGGAAGATCCAGTTCGGTGCTGAACGTGAGGCGGCACGCCAGTACTTCCTGCAGCACGTGAACAACAACACCGTGTTTTTCCATGATCTGAAAGAGAAGATCGAGTACCTGATCGAGGAAGAATACTATGAGCCTGAGCTGTTCGAAAAGTACAGTTACGAGTTCGTGAAGTCCCTCTTCAAACGCGCCTACGCGGCTAAGTTCCGGTTCTCCACGTTCCTGGGGGCTTTCAAGTTCTACACGTCTTACGCACTGAAAACTTTCGACGGGCAACGGTACCTTGAACGGTATGAGGATCGTGTGTGCATGACCGCTCTCCTACTCGCTGACGGCGACACGGCGCTCGCAGAAAGTATCGTGGACGAGATTATCTCGGGACGTTTCCAGCCTGCCACGCCTACGTTCCTCA
>ERZ772952.1-NODE-1-length-157880-cov-8.1353_pt1 | contig 157880 bp, 154 predicted proteins | sample MGYA00580686_ERZ772952 | MGnify/ENA primary metagenome ERZ772952 (study PRJEB29015, sample SAMEA2738074) | human oral metagenome | biome: human oral; feature: human-associated habitat; material: saliva | place: China | collected 2213 ... | reverse complement strand
GCAGGGCGTAGGAGGCGATATTGAAGGGTACACCCAAGAACATGTCGGCGCTACGCTGATACAGCTGACATGACAGTTCCTTCACCCCGTCAGGACGCTCGCTCACATAGAACTGGAACATGGTATGACATGGGGGGAGAGCCATATCATCAACCTCAGCAGGGTTCCATGCCGAAACAATATGCCGGCGGGAGAATGGTGCAGTTTTTAGCGATTCAATAACCCTGCTGATCTGGTCAATCGTACCCCCATCAGGTGCAGCCCAGGAGCGCCACTGCTTCCCATACACGGGACCGAGGTCACCGTTCTCATCAGCCCACTCATCCCAGATAGTCACGCCGCGCTCCTGCAACCAGCGAACATTCGTGGAGCCACGCAGGAACCACAGAAGCTCCACCGCCACCGATTTGAAATGCACGCGCTTAGTAGTGATCAGAGGGAAAGAATCACGCAGATCGAAACGCATCTGCCGCCCGAAAATACCAATGGCTCCTGTCCCAGTCCGGTCTTGGCGTTGCACACCCGCCTCTAAAGCATCCTTGTTTTCATCCAGGATTTCACGTAGCAGGTTCTCGTAAGGGGTGGGTACTCTCATTAGGGTTTCCTTCCAATGTGGTGTTTTTGTAGTTGCACACTACATTATAGGGTAATGCGAACAGGTTTAAGGTGAACAGACTCGGGGGCACCTGTACCAGCCGTAAGAGGGGTATTGTTGCATATAACAAATCATGCCCAGCAAGCAGTGAAGGATTCATGAAACCATGAGTAAAACCACGACCGTATATCTGAAAAACTGTGCTACCAGCCGCAAAGAAGACCAATTAGATATCCCTATCATCCTGGAACACGCAACCATAAATCCAGACGCAACGTACCTGCTCGCAATCGAAGAAGCTGGTTGCAATGAATACTTAGGATTCGATGAAGGGTATATAGTTTGCAAAAGCAGCATTTGGATATTCGGAGGAAACTATTTCTACCGCGCCGACACAGAAAAGCAAAGCTCAGTGATTTGCCCCCACGATCTGCTGATACCGGTTAGTGACCTACCTACGCAGGGTGGGTGGTTTATGGTTGATGGGCGCACCTTCAAGGAGGGTGCGGACGGTACGTTAGAGTTTCAGCTCAAAATCCCTAAGAGCGAAGAAGAATACCAGCCTCTTTCCCTAGAGCGTGAAATGCCGAAATCCACCCCGCATGACGCACAGGATTGGGCTGTCGGTGACGTACTCTATTCGAGTAGCGGGTGGCAACGAACGAACGCTGATTTCGCGGTTGTTTCCGGTAAAACTGATAAAACAGTATGGTTTGTGATGCTTGATAATGGTGGAACTCTCGGCATGTCCTATGGGTTTGTATCCCCGAATAAGGCGCATTATAAGTTTGTGATGGGTGCTGTCGAAGCAGTCAGGAAGCAGCGGGGGAATCGTAGGACGAAAGGTCATGTGGGAAGGATGTCCCGTATTAATAATAAGAACGGGATATCTGCAGATAGTATGCATTTCTGGGGCTGGGATGGTGAACGGAAAATGTTCACTGGGTAATAGGGGTAGTGAGGATATGAAAGGGTGTGAAGCCGTGAAAAGCTTCACACCCCTTGTTCATAGGTGAATCTTACTACTTTAATGTGTTCTTTCCCATAACCAGTATGATTGGGTTGTTTCACCAAATATTCGTGGCGGGTATGTCTCGTACCAGAACTCGTAGATTTTTCCTCTCAACCATTCCACGCCGGTGATAGCGGCGCTTTCCACGTTTTTTGATGCTCCTGTTTTGCGTGGGTGGAGTGTTATGGGGCTGGTTCGTGATGCACTGTTTAGGGATTCTAAAAACTGTTCTATGGTGTCTAAGCGCCCTCCAGCTTCCATAGTGTTTTCCAGTATGGTGGTGAACATGTCTGTGCGTGCATCCGTTTCACCTGTGAGCCACGGGTTGATGTGCTCGTGTAGTTCCTCAAGGTTTATTGTCCCGTTTTCTTGCAGTAGCCCTGGGTTGCTGGTGAGCCCGTACACGTCTTCCCCGTACTCGGCGCAGGCCCGTAGCGCGTCATACCCAGTTGCTAGTTGGCACATCTCACTGATGCCCTCTGTTTCTATGACTATGCTTTCAACGCCATGTAGGGAAGCAAAAATCTCCCCCTTACCGCCACCGATAACCCGCTCACCAACGAGTAAATCCTGGTCAAGGCGGAGAGCTAACTCGCCTTTAGAAACTAAGACACGTTTCACTTTCACCGGACCAACAATGGGGATATAAACCTCATTTGGTTTCAGTTTATGCACCGACAGGCGTGCGCCCCTGTACGCGAAAGGTAGCTTCAGGAAAATACTTGGGTCATGCGTTGTCAAAGTAAAAAGTGTGCCCTCGGGTGACACTCCAGCTAGTAGTTTCGGGGCGCAGGTGAGGATGATCGTTCCGGGTTGGGTGAGTTTCCGTAGCGCCGTGTATGTGTTGACTGTTATGGCTCCGCTCCTAGCTGTGTTTATTTCCCTCCCATCATAAAGGGAAACCGCCAGCTGGTGCTAGAATTACAGTCGTAACCCATAAAAACAAGCAAATACCCAAAGGAAAAACCAATGCGTGAACCAGCACACCCCCAGAAACGGTGGGGCGCACCGAAAGTCACCATCAGAACAAACCAGCAGCACCAAAAAATATGGGGGATCGAATACTCGGACCCTGCCACAGGCACAGTATTCACCGCAGTAGAATCCGCGTCCGCCCTCCCAGTGTTCATAAACACACCCGAAAAGCTCGGGGAGTACTGGGGTGCTTTCACCCGCTACAACCCCGCAACGCACCAGACCATCAACGAAATACACGAGCTCACCAAGCGCCCTGACCCGCAGCGGCTCAACGAGCTGCACTATGACCTGCTCACCAGCTTCGGGCGTTTCCTCACCACCGCAGCAACAGCTATAAACCACCCAGAGAACCCCCAAGACAAGGGCGGGCACCGGAGAATCGACTACGAGGATGTACAAAGAAACTTCCTGCACGCCTTCCGAAACAAGGGTACACAAGAACCTCTCCCCCGCACCCCCGCACCAGTGAGAGTTTCCCACACTGACGCATACGACAGGTACGCCGCGTACACGATTGAAGGGAAACGGTATTTACCTGGGCACAGGGTGCAACCCATGTTCGACTAGAAAGGGATATGCGGGGTTTGTTATAGGAGTAGACAAAGAAAAACCCAAGCGAAAGGGACAACCACTGTGGCGCAAGAAACATGGACAGTGACCATCGCGACCCACCCGCACGACCCTGAAAACATCCTCAAAAGGATCCACGCCTACGAGGACTCAACACCGATTCTGCTAGGGGTAAGCAGACCGCTATCAGCATGGGATGGATCATTACCCCCAGAAACACCCAACAGGTGCGGCATCTACATATTCTACGAGGCAAGGTTTTACCCCATCAGGCACGACGGTGGGGAGCAACTACATTTCACGCCATATGAGCTTAATACACCACCCAGCATGCTCGTACCCGCAGGGTGGATAGTGTGCACCAAAGAACAATTCACGCTCAACATGCACGGGGATATAGAAGTCACAATACCCACCAGCTCCGAGGTGACCCCCTTCGAACCAGAGAAACCCATGCCAGCGGCAACACCCACGAAAGCGGAACACTGGGAAATCGGGAGTGTCCTGCACTCACGGAACGGGTACGACCAAACAAACGCCGACTTCGCTATCGTTGTCAGGAAAACCGACTACTACGCATGGTTCATCGAATCCCCCACCCAACTATGGGACGAAAAAGCCTACCACACCGTAGTACCAGACGAACGATTCTGGAAAGTCGCCACCACCGCAGCCCAAGCCGTTAACCGCCACTACGAGCGCACCAAGAAAAGGCTACAGGTAGGCATGCGCAGGAAAATAATCACACTCAACAATCATGGTGAAGAAGACATTATACAAGACAGTGTCTACCGCATATACCACGGGTGGAACGGGTCACCAGCACACCAAAACTGGAACTAAACAAGAACAAGAGAGCAGGAGAATAATAATGGGTTATTACTCACAAAAGGAAGTATCCACAATTAGGATCAACTAAGAACACGAAAAAGAAATAGTGGAGCAACTACTCAAATACAAAGCTGGTAAACCCATAAAAACATGGGCTTACAACCCAAAGACCAAGAGGCTAGACGGCTGTTGCCCAACTTATTGATATTGCAAACATCCTTCAATATTGATAATATTAGATACATACAGAACACTTGAGGGGAGAGGGCGTATTGGCAAAGAACCAGACCTATAAAGCTTTCGTTGCGCGCCCTTCTAACGTCCTAGATATGAATGGCGAGTTACTGGAAGTCGTACTCGTCATGGGACAGCTTGTCTCTGAGGTTCGTGACATTTCGGCGTATGCCACCTATGTGGCGCGTAATGACACTATTTTAGGGGCTGAACTGGCTCAGGTTACCACCACCGCCCCTGCGGAGGCTGGTCGTCAGGCAGGTGTTGCCATGCCGGATTTTCTTGCGTCTGGGCGTGGCAGGTCACGTAAAGAACGCCTATTTAGGCATCGTGTGGTTTCCGAGTATCGCTCATGGCAAGAGCGTATTAACGCGGTGACTGGCGAAAACTCTAAGTACGTTAGCCAGGGTTGGAGACGCACGGTGGATGGTTCCGTGCCATCATACGGCGAGGATTACATTAACCTAGGTGCTGTCGATAAACAGTACGCTGTGATTGAGAACAACCCGTTTATTGACGGTGAGATTGTCCTTAAAATGGTCATCCGTGGTGAGTGGTATCGGCTGATTTTCAGCTTCGATAATGCCCGCTTTCGTGAAGGTAAGGTCACCTTACCTTTAGTGAAAGTTGAGAATAACCAGCCTGTTTTCATCTTCACGGTCGTTACCGATAACCCTATCGTCCAGTTCTCAGGTGACTATGTTATTGGCGTGGACGTGGGTATCCGCAATTATGCTACCGTTGTGGTTCGCAACAGTTCAACGGGGCGGGTGGTTCATGAAAGTGCGCTCTCCCAGCGCGCCCATTCGCTGTGGAACTCCGTCCGCGCGTCTGAGAGGCAAGTTTGCGCCCTCAAAAAGAAGGCTGACTTGCTTCTTTATCGCCGTCAGGCTCGTATGGCGGCTCTGGACGAGGCTCAGCTTCACAGGGAAGCGGCATCCCGGAAGAAACGTGAATTAGCTATTCTTGCGGCGCAAGAGATAGCACACCTGTCCCACATTTACGATAATGCGACTGTCGCCGTGGAAGACCTGAGCTGGGTGCGAAATACGATGCAAAATGGCAGGTGGAATAGGGGTGAACTGGTTAAGTGGCTCACCCATTATGTTTCACAGAATGGTGGTTGGGTCGTTGCCGTGAACTCTGCTAACACGTCACAGCTCTGCCACCTTTGTGACTCTAAGGTAAGCCATCCTGTGCATGAAGTCTCATTCTGTACGGAACATGCCGCACTGGACAGGGATATTAACGCCGCCGCGAACATTGCCGCCCGTGCTGTTCCAAAGGTTGAAAAAGCGAGGAGGACTCGCGCGAAGAACCGGAAACTCCAGCGTCAAACAGCCCTTAAAACCCCTATAGCTAGGGGTTCTTTGAAGCACCCTGGGCGCGACAGGACTAAGGGTGTCCCCACACCGAAGAGGAAGAACCACCACCGCACTGTTAGGGAGGTGATTCTTCCTTCTAGCCCCGCTAGGGTAATTATGACCAGCGTACTAGCGGACTGCGGCGCATACGGTGCCACAGGGACTTCTCAAGCGGCTATCAAACAAGGTAACACCACCTACAAATGTAGGGTATACAGCCTTAATTGATACGCTCGTACCATATGATCTCGGGGTATATGCTGTATGCCTTCCCGTCTTGAATAACTACCCTCCAACGATCCCCATCTTCAACTAGGTACTCAGCGTACCCTAAAGCGAGTAACATCATAGGTAGGCGTATTTAGATGCAGCTGATTAGCGCATAAAAAGAGGAGGGTGTCACCACCAATGATTTAGTGTGGTGCTCCCCTGTTTTGAGCCCCCTACCGGGTTTGAACCGGTGGCCTTCGGTTTACAAGACCGACGCTCTGCCAGCTGAGCTAAGGAGGCGGGGTGTCCACCAGTCGGGGTTGGTGTGGAGTGCCTTGTGGCTGGTGGACTTCTCATAGTTTAGCAGGTGGTTTCTTGGTTTCGCAAATCGTGGGGTGGGTGGGGATGTTAGAATTTTAGTGTATTGTTCTAATTGTTTTGGAGGATGGTTTATATGTTGCCTGATTTATCGTTGCTGATGTGGCTTGCGTGGGGTGTTGGGGGTGCCCTGATTGCGTTGATTATTGTTATTGTCCGGTTGGCTTATAAGGGTAAGCTCACGTCTGGTAATAAGACGCATGATAGGTTGGAGAAGAGCACCCCGTATTTGGTGAATGTTCTTAAGGTTTTTGCTTTACTGCGTATCCCGTTAGGGTTTGTCTTTAGGGGGTTGAAGTCCGTGTTTGGATTTTTCCGGTCTTCGAAACCGAGTGGGGGGTCAGCTCGGGGGTAGTTTACTCGGTTCCATCTTTTCACATGGTGGGTTTACGGCGTCTTATAACACTGTAAACCCACCTATTTTCGTGTAATCACCCCTATTCGTGTTACACTGGTTTTCAGATAAAACAACACAACCCAGACGAGGTAAACCATACAACCATGAGCAATTACAGCAAACCACGCACCACTAAAAAAGAGGTAGAAGACCTGCAAAAATATGTGGGCATATACCTAGATAACTGCCATAAGCACGGGGTTGATCCGACTTGGGATGGGCTGATCAGGCAAGCTTCTATCGTGGTAAAAATCCCCGAATCAAGAATCCGAAGCGATAAGCTCCTGCAGGAGGCGCTTATTCGGGGTGTCGAAATATACTATCGGATGAACAAAGTCCACAACAGGCTAAACCCGCCACCGAAACCCAAGAAAAAACCAGCACCAAAACCAGCCACACAAGAAAAGCTTGTTCCCACCAAGGAACAAAAACCAGAAACACAGAAGCAACAGCTTCCCAAACCAGAAACCAAGAAGGAAGAAGGAAAACAAATGGTACAGCCCGAAAAGAACGACACCCAGGCCCTCAAAAACGCGCAGCAGTCTATCCAAGCATTCGTGGACTCCAAACCTGACGGGTTTACCCGCGCGGCTTACCGTGAGTTCGTCAAGAACCGTGCTAATGGTGCGGAGCCGGTTCTTAGTGAGGGGAAGCTCCGCAATTTCTTCTCGACGTGGGGTGAGGCTGCTGCTTACGCTAAGAAGTATGAGGAGCAGGGTGCTACTAAGCAGGAGAAGAAGGCGGCACAGGAGAAGGCTCGCCCTGCCGCTAAGAAGCCCGTGAACAAGCCTGCGGTAGAGAAACCTGCACCGAAGAAGCCCGCCAAGAAGCAGGATAAGCCCGCATCGAAGGCAACTAAACCCACCCAGCCCAAGGGCACCACCACCGAACCGCTATCAGAGTCCGTTGCGGAAGCCTTCAAGAACATGCGCACCGAAGGCTCCCCACTTCACAAGTTCGCACAGTTTACCGCTGATCTGTTTGCGGGTGGGTACCTTCTCCGTGATCTTCTGTTGGTCTTCGAGCAGAACGAGATCAGTGAGGATAAGGGCTCCTGGGCGCGGTACGACGCGATCATCAAGCACCTAGATGAAAACCCGCAGGATGCGCTTCAGCTTAAGCTGCTGCTCGCTGAGGTTCTGCATGATGTCTCTCTGCAGGGTTCTCTCAACGCATCCAAGTAGCCCCTAGCATAGGGAGGTTAAGGTATACGCCGCCTCCCCTAGTCTAGTAGGTTCGGGGAGCGACCCCACAAAATAAGCCCACCATAAACAGGTGGGCAAGGGGGTTGCTCCCCGTTCCTATCACCACCCCAAGAAGGTACAGACAATAAGAAAACACTCGCTGACTAGGTTGGGGATTCTCTAGGGTCTAGAGTTTCTTTCACCATCATCAGCGTCGCCTCCAAGCTGTTGTTGGAGGTACCGGTGTGTCCCTGGATTCCACTCAGGGCAGTGACCGGCTTCGACTGCCGTGTAGCAGCCGAACTTTGCTTTAGTGTTCTCTGGCGAAGCAGGGAACGCATTTTGTTTCGGTTTCTTGAGTTTGAGACAGCACGTAATCCTATTTCACGACTGGCGCTCACGTCTCGGTTTAACCTAAAACCGCATTTAGTGCAGGAAGCAACTCGTGTTTTTGAGTTACTGGATGCCTTACCGCCGCAGCGAGAACATGTCCTAGAAGTGTCCTTGGCACGTACTTTGATCGTCTTCAATCCGTAGCGCTTAGCTGTTCTCTCGATGCGGGACTGTATCTCTGCGTGAGGCCAGCGCCCTCCCAGGGAATCCAGCCAGGACAGGTTCTCCACCGCTATGTGAGCGTCATTTTTGTTAGCCACGGAGACGATTTGATTGGCGATACACTGATTGATTTCGTGCTTGATTCTAGTGGACTTAGCGCTGACGCGCTTAGCTTCGATGCGCAGCACATCAGCATGGTCTGTCCTGTTGTGTCTTTCGCATAATTCTGCTCGCTTATACAAGTGGGCGGCTAGATCGCGGCGTTTCTTCTCAGCCTTAACTAGGGAACCGAGTCGTCTCTTATACCGAGCATGATACGGGGCGGACCTCTGGTTGGTCCTTGGGTCTATGACTGTGGCAATAAACGGCTCTACCTTGCCTAGGTCTATACCAACAACCTTGTTTGTTTGTCTTTCGTTGGTCTTGTGCTCGATGGTGAGGTCAAAAACTATCTGTCCTTTGCTGCTCAGGCGAATTGTGGGTCTACAGACCTTACCATCGCCAAAACGTCCTGGGTTGTCTGGTAGTCTGAGATGGAGCCTAGTGAGACCGTAAGTAGGGGTCTTCACTTGAACAGTGACACTCAGTGGATCGTTTTCGCTCCTGGATGCTTTGGGTGCGAAGTGAATGTCGCAGACTGCAAGATTAAGTTTAGCGCTCACCCCAGGAAGAGAAGCCTTCCGTTGACCTTTCTTGTGGTACCTAGTGAGGTGAGCACGAACCATGCCGCTGGGTGGTTGCGGGGCATCAGGGTAGGTGTCCCTGTAGTAAGATAGAATACGGTCTGGTTTTGTTGTGCTTGGATGAGTACTCATCACCTGAAACAGTCCAACACTCATGGCGTACAGTTCCAGAGTGCCCACCACGTTTGAGACCAGTATCTCGTTCATGTTGTGCTTCTGAAACGAGAAGTCGTAGCGAGACAGCCTCCTTCTACCCCAAGAGTTCAATGAGCCAGTCGGTCTATCTCCCCGCAAAACCTTCAACGCCAGATCATGAAACTCCTGACTAGCAATCACCTCCCGCTCCGCCTCAGCCAACCAAGTGACCATCTGAACCAGATCACAACCAACCCGCCCCATGTCAACACCATTATCAGCAGTGAACCTGCGCCTAGTCACCGTGTCATATAACCTCACAGCCCCACCCCCTGAAACGAGTTGACCTACAATAAAAATATGTATGCATTATAATACAGAGCGTGCACTGCTACAAACCAAAGAAATATAACGGATTTACGCGAATGCAAGCAACAGTAAAATGGGTAAGAAAAAAACCGAACGAAATGGTGGGCCCCTAGACTCCGCCCTGTGCCCAGTGTGTGGGAAAATAGGTTACAGGTCACGGGCAATAGCCAAGCAAGAACTCAGGAAACAGCAGACGAAAGGAGTGGGAGTCAAATCCTACTACAAGGACGAAATGTGCGACCCGCCCTACCAGTGGCATCTGACAAGTCAACCGTCAATCGTCCAGAAAACGTGGAGGAAACACACCAATGACTACCGAATCTAGTGACACTCGAATTATCGAATATGAGGGTGGCACGATCTGCCGTAGCCTCACACGGGTATCAACTTCACCAACTATTGAGCAGCAGATCCGGTTCGGGGATAAAACCTTGGGACTATCCCCAGAAGAGTTCTGTAGCATCATTACGCGGTTCGTCTTCGAGCATGTACCTGAGGTGTTCCCTGTGAGGCACTTATTTGTGACTGCAACGCAGAGGGCATCGTTTTTCAGGGGTTTGACGGGGTTTGAGGCTGGGGCGTTTCTCAATGACTATTGGGATGCGCAGCCACCAGTGGAAGAACAAGAGAACAATCTAGTGAATACAGGAGAATAAAGAACATGAGTAATCTACCATCAGAAGTTGATAACAACACCGCAGTCGGTGGTATCGTTTTCGAGCAAACAACCTTCCGTGACTGGTGCAACAACAACGGACTGGAATCAGACGAGCTGAACGGGTATGCTTTCTTCAACGAAGTGTACGACCTATCCCAAGAAGACGGACGCGCGACCCTCAAACAGGATTACTCTCTTGAAGAGCTGATCACCATCGCAAAAAGGAACACATACCCAGACACGGAACACCACTAAAAAACAAGATTTGGTGCGCACCCCAAATGTATGTTAAACTCTTCCTGTGGCTGCCTGACGCGCGCACAACAAAAACGAATACTCATATTAGTTGCCTCACTGGCATACCAGTCAGGTAGCCCACACGCCCCCGTAGCTCAGGGGATAGAGCACTTCTCTCCTAAAGAAGGTGTCGGACGTTCGAATCGTCTCGGGGGCACTTGTGATAATTGAACAATGATTTTTGCCCTATAATTGGGGTATTCACTCGACGGGGGTGGTTGGCGCATGACGAGTGTCGCGCATCAGCCACCCTTCGTGTTTTTAGGAGGCGTGACGTGGTTGAATGTTTGGGGTGGGAAGATTGTTTAGATTCGCTGCTAGGTACCCTAGATCAGAGTGCTTTGAGAGCGAAAGAGAACAAAAGCGCTGTGGGGTTCACTAGGAAATATTTAGCGTCCCTCAACCCCAGTATCGCTGAGGCGTGCCTGCGGAGCATCCACCTAGCAGATTCGGTTAGTACGCGGGGACTGGAAGACAGGTCAGAATCGCTGATAGATACCCTGGATTCACTGCCGTTCATTGTTTCAACAGTGGAGAAAATAACCTGTGACAGTAGGATAGAACAGACCCTAGTAACAACCTGTTTCCTGCTCACAAAAGCCATGTTGGGGCACGAAACCATCTTAAGCAACTTATCATACATGGATCCCTCGTCAGGCGACTACGCAACCCACCAAGCCTACCAACGGTACAGGGCAGACCCTAGGTCACAACAGTCCGCGCCGCAGCGCATAGCGGCAGCATTGAACAGTGCTTTCGGGTTTGAGGCGGTTAACCCCAGTGATAGCACCCAGTTGGAGGAATGGTGCACGCGGTGGAACCTGTGGAACACCTACGGTCCAGCTGTACTATGGTGCCTTACTCTAGCCACCGATAGCGACAACACCCCTAGGAGGGACGGGGCGTTCCTACGGATCCTATGCTTCTGGGCTAGACGCCACAATACCCAAGCAACCCGAAAACAGTGTGCCCCTCACAGGATTAAGGATTTTTTTGAGTCCTCAGGATACAGGACACTCGAAGAATACGAGAAATACTACGCCCCGCTATACCTCGTATGATCACAAGGCGGGGAAAGTTTCACAACAGACAGAACAAATTCACGAGCAAAGGAACAACACAATGTCCCCACTACTTACCCCACCAATCACCCCAGTAACCATCATCTCACCAGCCAGTAAAGAATATTTCAGTGAGTTCCAGGAAGTCGTGCGGAGGGTACACAAAGAAGGTAAAGGGCTGACACTCGCCACCCCCAGAACCTACGAAACACACGATAGGCTGCCGCTACCTGAGGGGTACGAACGAAGCTGGGGCACAAGCTTCAACACTGTAGCCATACTCCCAGCGGGGAACAGGAAAACGAAAGAGGTGCCCGTGCTGGTTCTGCTGCAGGAAGCATCCCCTCTCACTGTTGCGGATGCTGATGCTAAGCACATGTCTTTCACCCTCACCATTGATGAATACGATGAGATAGCAACCGAATACATCAACGGGGATAGGCAGCCGTTCGAGAAACTGGTTTTTGCACCAACCCTGAGGCAATTCAAAAAGCCTTCTAAGGATTAGCGAAACACCCCTCATGTAGGTAGAATTACATACAGGGAAACATTAGAGCCCCAGCCTCACACCCTAACCCAGTGTTAAGGTGGCAGCTGGGGCTCCATTATGCGCACAAACAATAAAGAAAGGAAAACTGCAGTGGGTGAACCAACCCAGAAAATAAGTGCCCTAAACCCCCAGAGAATCATGGTTGCGGGCGACTGGCACGGCAACGAAACATACGCACTGGAAGCACTCAAGCACGCCCACAGTGAGGGTATTGAAGTCATTGTCCATGTCGGGGATTTCGGGGCGTGGCGGGATATTAGGTGCAGGTACGACAGAGCTGTGGGGATGATGGTCCCGTACCTGATCGGGGATCATGCGTCTAAGCCGTCTTGGGGTGACTACATGGGGGACACACCTATTCGGGGTAGTAGCAGGCCCGCGCATAAGCATCATATGAGTATGCTGTCCCTCAACAGTTTCCTTGAGGAAACAGGGATGGATCTGGTTATCATCCCAGGGAACCATGAGGATTATGATGCGCTCTACAGTTTCCCCGTCGAGGAGGATGACGCTAACACGCAGAAGTTCCACCAGGCAACGGGGGAAGCAGCAGACAGCATGCCCTACAGGTGGGGCCTGAGGCGTCCCCGCAGCAGAATATGGGTCATCCCAGCAGGGTACACGTGGAGTTGGGGCGGTAAAAAAATCATGGGGTTCGGGGGCGCGGTATCCGTCGATAAGCACTACCCGATCCGTGTACCCCACATAACATGGTTCCCCCAGGAAACCCCCACCGCCCTAGAACACGAATGGGCTGCACGCGCAGGAAACCCAGTGGATGTGCTCATAACCCACGACTGCCCCGATAAGGGTATTGTCCTGCCACCTAACCCTGGGTTCCCCGAGGACGTTATCGCTGAGTCTAATACATTCAGGAGGAAACTAGACGATATAGTCACCGCAACCTCACCTAGGACGGTTTTCTATGGGCACCACCACGAGAACGTACAGGACAGGACAGTGAATGGGGTCAGGTACTATGGGCTGGGTGGTGACAGGCAGGGGGCGCAGAGTAACCTTCTGCTGCTCAATATTGAAGATTTATAGAGATAATAAAAACAATCACCGAGACATAGGCACCACAATGCTATACAGCCACAGAATATGTGCTACCATTAGCATCAAGTTCACATAACGTAACTTACTATTGAAAACACCCTGTTTTCAAAAGCACATAACATGTTAAACAAATAAGGAAGAAGGTAACCCGTTTGGCTAAGGCAATTGAAGTAAAAGGCAACGCAGTAAACCAGGGCGATCTCGTTGAGATTGTTGCAAAGAAGACTGGGCGTAGCCAGAATGAAGTACGTGAAGTCGTATCCGAGCTGTTTGAGACAATCGGTGAGCGCATTGTGGCGGGAGATAGGGTGGTTATCCGCAACGTCGCTTCCTTCCACACCATTGATAAGGGCCCGCGTAAGGGGCGTAACCCGAGGACCGGTGAGGAAATTGATGTTCCCGCGAAGAAGGTTGTTAAGGCTCATGTCTCCGACTCCCTGCAAAATAAGGTAAACCCTGAGAAGTAAACCCTTTTTCGTAAGGGATATTTCACTCGATCAGGTGAAATCAAGGGGCGTTGTATTCACTCATTATCTTGTGTGGATGCGACGCCCCTTTTTTTATTTATGCATGAGTGGGTATTAATAATCATGAGAACAGACTATTCGGAAGGATGGGGCATTGGCTGATTTCAGTAAAAATCTTCATAAACTAATAGACGGGTACCAAACTAAACCTGAGCAGCAAGCTTACGCGGCGCATTGTAACCAAATGAGGGCGATGCGTGAGAACTCTAGTAATCTAGCATATGTGGGCGACAGTGATGTTGTGAATAAGATCATAGGCAAGCAACAGTCACCTGAGGATAAAGTGTATAAGCTGAACCGAACCTATATGGTGCACGCTAATGCTTTGGGTAGACATTTCACCCTGAAGATTGAGGTGGCTGAGCTTCTGTCTTTCCGCCAGGACATGTTTATTTTCACGTCCTTATACGGCAAAAATGATCGTAGGAGCATGCCAGAAGGTTTCTATAACTGCGGGTGGGGGTACGCCCCATGGCCCGAAGAATGGTTGCAAGGCGGGACTAAAAACCGCGCAGAGGTGAAGCAGCAGCTTCTCGGCGTGGTATCCAGTTTATGTGCAGGTATCATCAACGAAGGAATCAAAAACCTGAGCGAATACAGGCAAACAAACCCAGAAACTATGCAGGCGGCACAGCAAATAATTGCGGACTGCACAAACATCATCATCACCCGAGAAGTAGCCCCCAACTATCGTAACCTGCACGACATGCAAGAACTATGGAACCAAATATTCTCAGAAATACTGAGCGGTATATATGTTAGCGCCTAAAAATAATGCGGTGACTGAGGAAAAAACGTTATCATATTTACCATGAGCAACAGCAGTAAAGAACGTAGACAGCAGAGGCTTGAAGCAAGAAAAGCACGACGTAAAACACGCCTTGAGAAAGGTGAGACGAAACAGAAAAGCACTCGCACCAACGGGTGGTCCCCAACATCTTGGAAGATGATCCGCCCGTGGCATTGGCTTAAACCAAAGAACCGGAGGGAAACCAGCTCCGTTGAAGGTTTTGGTATGTTCACTCAGGGTTCAGCGATCTCGAAATACGAGCGAGCATGTAGCCAACAAGAATTTAATAGGCTAGAGAACGAGGGTGAAAACTCGAATGTTCACCCCATGCTCAAATATTCCAAAGCTAAACGCGGGCTGATCCTGTACTGGGTGGGTGGTTTAGCGTCCCTCGGGTATGTTTGGATCGTCCTGCTGAACCTACTAATCATCGGGTTGAACCTAGTCTACGCGAGCGAACAGTTGAGTAACGCGCTGGAACTTGACCTCGTGCAGAAAGTAGCTGCTGTTGGTGGGGACCATTCCCTAGTCCTAGCTGATAACGATCACACCACCCTGCCACCAGGTTCTTTCGAGACAACAGTACCAGTGTCCCGGACGTTCAGTGGGCCTTTCTATTATGAGGCGCAGAAAGTTCTCTGCGTCCCACTGGATCTGGGGTCTATTATTGGTTCACAGATCATGGCTTACATTGGGCTGGTTCTCCCCATCTTCTTCGTCACCACGTGGGGTATCAGGGCTTTCAATAACCAGCGGATCAAAGTTGCTTCCTTGGAGTGGCTGACGTTCCCTATGAAAGCACTATATGGGTTGAATACTTTCTCCCTGCTACTTGTGCCTGTGGCGTTTCTTATCCTGTACAACATCTAAAAAGATTGGGGTATTTGGTGAATGCGATAGCCGTGGGATATGATTCTCATGAGAATAAAACACAGCCCACAGAAAGGAAAACGCGGCGGTGGACGATAAAACCCTGAATAAAACAATCAAATACGTTTCCGTAGGGCTAGTTGTGATCCTAGCCGCCGCGTTAATCGTCGCGTTCTTCTTCGGTAAAGACGCAGCTAACAAAGGCTACCAGGCACAGGAAGCCCAAGCGTCAGCATCCGCCTCAGCCAACAAATCAACCCCCGCACCCCAGAGGACAAGCAGCACACCCTCAGGTGGTGAAGAAACACCCACCCCAACCGCGACCCAAACCCAGAAAGACGGGATGGACGACATCACCAGCGGTAAGCTCGATAAACCAGAGCAAGAATTGGGGCCTTTCACTGGGGTGCCAGAGAAAGTTAAAAACAACCTCACCGCCTTCTCTGACACATTCACAACCGTGACCGACCTAGACCAGCTGATCGGTGTGCAAGGGCAAACATTCAACCCGAAACAGTGTGACTACACCACCAAAAACTATCTGGTCTGCTCGTCAGTGAACAAAGAATACGCTGTCATCCTTAACCCGAACAATATGATCCCGGTAGGTGTTGTAAACTTAAAGAACGAAAGTTTCAGTATTGAACAGGTTGAGAAATTCAGTAAAATATCCCAGCACGGGGCGCAACAAACCTTCCTGACCGGGACATGGGGCGGGAAATATGTTCTCCTAGCAGGGGACTTGAATGGGCTGAATTTCCTTGGCTAAAAACATAAGAGAAGCATGCGTAGACTCACAAAAAAAATAGCACTAATTTTATCCACATTATTCCTTTTGGTAGGGGCACCCTTGGTTGTGGGTGCCCCTACGGGGCGTCCAGGGTTAGTCACGCCGTTTAGTGTCCCCGTCGCGCATGCTGGTGCTAACGAGTGGAAGAACCTGAAACCCACCCGCTCCCCTGAGGAAATTGACGCTATTAAACGGGCTATCAAACAAATGTCCGACATGGGTGTGCATAAGGGCGCTATCTGCGGGATTCTAGGTAACTCTTCCCAGGAGTCAGGTTTTAACCTGTCAATCATGGAAGGCGACCCAGGTAGTAACTCTAACAGTATCGGCGCGTGGGGTGCCGTGCAGCTTCTTGGTGTGCGTAAAGAGGCATTCCTGAACTGGACGAACAGCGAGAATGGCGGCTCCCTGAAAACCGAGGCTCAGATGCGTTATATTTTTGAGATTGAGCCTGGGATCGCTGGTTTAGGTGACTCGTTCAAGCAGCCTGTCTATTATGGGAATGTTGCGGTCAAGGGCGCGATGGTGCCGCACGTGAAACAGTACACTTTCGAAGAAATCGGTAGTATTGATGGGTACAAAAAACTTGATGACCCACGCGCTGCAGCCCTAGTTTTTGAGGCCGTGTGGGAGCGCGCGGGTGTGGGTGAGGCTGAGCTGTCCACCCGCACTGAGTCTGCCGCGCAGATTTGTGAGGACGAAGAGCTTTTCAAGGATCTACCGAACCTGCAAGGTGCTGGGAGCACTGGTGGCGGTGAGAAGAAAGATGGGGAGAAAAAAGAAGAAGGCAACAAGAACCACGACACCACCCAGGCTGGGGCTAACGCAACCCCGAAAGAGGAACTTGACCTAGATGGTATGGAGGGGCGTAAAGCCTATGAGTCACGCCGAGCAACGAACCGTGCGGAGTTCCCCACTAAGGATGAGTTGTCTAGGAAAGATCAGGTTGCGCTCGGACGCGCTAAAACATCCACCGAAGAAACTAAAGAATACCCGATGTCGAACATTATTGGTCTGATAATCGCGGCGGGTGTGGTCATGATCTTCTATTCCCTACTCCTTTTCCTAGCAACCGTCGTGGAGAAGGGTGGGTCTTTCATCCCAGGACCGTGGGTTACTTTCGTTACTCTCGGTAAGTACAAGCTCGCTGTCGAGGACGATATGGTCACTAACGACCGGTCCGTGAAATACGGTGGGTATTACACGAGCGGGCAGCTTTACGGGCGTTGCATCATTATTTTCGTGACTGGGGCGCTTCTAGTTAGTGGTTCCTTGACTGCAGCATTCGGTACAATAATTAATGTTTTACAGTTCTATATTCACTAAACCATAGAAGAAAGCATTTATTGTGTCTAAAAAAATTTCTCGCAGGGGGCTACTCATCGGTGGTGGCGCAGCAACAGCCCTAGTAGTCGGTGGCGCATTCGGTTTAGAGCACATCAACGTCCCCTGGGTGCCCTCTAACGGCTTCACGGGGCATATCCAGAACATCATCAGAGCAGACTCAGCTGTCGTGGACTCAACCGTCACCGGTAAATACGGTGAGTCTTTCCTGAACCACACCAAAAAAATGGAGATCACAGGGAAAATCACGTTCACCAAAGACCTCGACAAAGACAGGCTGCACCGCACATACCAGCAGCTAACAATGCGTGTAGCTAAGAACATGGTTTCCTCCGCAGAGCTGCAGGGCGGGATTATAAATATTGCAGCAGAATCCGGGGGCACCCAGATCGACACGCTAGACACACTGAAATACCTTGTCGAAATGGGGCGTGCCCCTGAGGATCAGCTCAAAAAAATCAGAGAAGAAATACAACGCGCGGAGTCGGATAACAAACGGGTTGACCTGAAATTCTATTCGACTCTGACACCAGATAAAGGCTATTAAAAGGTTTATGTCAGGGAAACAACAGGATATAGGGTTCACAAGAGAACTCACCATAGAGGAATACATCATATTCACCGCCTGCTGCGCAGGCCCAGATAAGCTGGAATGGTTGGAGCGCGGTATTTTCTGGTGTTTCGACTACCAGGACTATAACGCTGAGCTGGACATGAGAGCAGTATATGAGGAATACGAACGCGACACTGATGCTTTCCCTCACATGGACATGTGGGAGATCGGTGGCAGTGAAGCAGGCGGGTACCTAGTACACCCCAAATCGTGGTTCTACCCCGCGCAACTGTTAGCTGAGTCTTCTGGGTGTAAGTTCAAAGACGACGAGCTTTCCACTAGCCCCGTGCAAGTTTCTGGGCATAATATTTTCAACTTTGAGGGTGCTGCCGTGAAGGCGGGGAATGAAATTAAGCGTTCCCGAGAAATTTTTATGGATGCTCTTAAGAGGGTTGATAGCACCGGGGCTCGGGTGCCTCAAACTATTTGTGTGAATTTCACGGGTGTGCCTGGGTGGACGAGCACAAGGATCAATGGTGTAGTTTACCGTTTCCCTGCGGTGGGTGTCCCAGTGAAGGATGCTTTGAAATACTTCATGAAGAAACAATATAGGGTGAGCGTATATCAAGGGGAAACACTAGTTAACATTCTCGCTAGTGAAGCATTGGATAAGATGCCTGCCTTTATGAAATCACTTAAAAAAGCACCCAACGGCAATGGGTTAATGCTGCGCGTCGTCCCTGAGGAGCTTGTGGAAATACGGAAGTGAGGGGCGTTGTTTGATAGTTAAAAGAGTTTTTCAGTTTTATTATAAGGTGATATTTTCTCATGAATAACTATCAGATGCCCCCCTACGGACAGCAGCAGATGGGGTGGATGTCAGGTATGGGGGGTGTCACCAACCCCCCACATGGGCAGCAATTTAATCAGGAATACCCACCACCCCAAGCACGCCAACGGTTCCCTCCTAAACAGGAAATTGTGGATTATATTCGGGGTAACCTGTTTGGGGATGAGCCTGTGACTGTAAACTTGATTGAGCGTGACTGGGACAGGGATTATATTCCGCATTTTTGTTGCCTACCGTTTTTTGAGCACCGGTTGCAGAAGAATTTTTTCAGGATTGATATACCAGGGTGGGGTCCCTATAACGTGGATTTTTATATGCACCGTGGGTACCACCAGGTTTTTGGGTTCTGCAATACTTTAACGATTGTTGATGACACTATCCCCACCAGAGATACTGCTAGCGGGTATTCGACGTTTATGTAAAATTCCTTATAGTATGATAAAGACAACAAGTTCATTATTGTACTATAAGGATTTTTTATATGTCACCAGCAGGGTTTGGTTTAGGCGCTGTGCATGTCCCAGCAGAAGAGCCAGTAGAAGAGATTGAAGAGCAGGAAAAGATTACCCCCGCACCTGTGGATGAGGACTCCCCCACAGATGTTGAGTCTGAAGAAGACACTGAGGTTCTAGGGGAAGAAACTCAAGACGAGGAAACCATCTCAGACGACGAGTCAGAAGACGCCCCCAGCGACGACAGTGCACTCATAGAAACAAGGCTCACCAAAGAAGAGCTGCTAGAGAAACTAGCAGGAGAAGACGCCGAGCACATCGCCAGTAGCGACGGCGAAAAGCACACTGTGGCGCGAGAAGGAGAAGACCGGTTATACCTCGAAGACCTGTCCCCCGTTTTCGCTAGAGAAAAAAATGATGGGGAATGGGAATACTATCGCCTGATCGAAGAAACGAACACTACGCCCCTTTCTTTCAAAGCCCAAAATAATTTGGTGCCCAGCAAAGAAGGGGAGCCAGTCAAGGAACGTGGCGAAGATGAAGCTGTTGCCTACACTGACGATAAGACGGGTGACTTCCTGTACCATGACGGGCGGCAGGTCTTCTATCTGGGGGATGAGGACAACAAAACCCTAGTCACTTTCTCCACCGAAACCAGTATTAGTGTGCTACCCGAGGATACCGAATATCACACGGCCAAAGATTTCTTAGGTGAAGATTACTTAGCTCAAATCTCTAAATATCTGCAGGGGAAACAATCAGTTCTGTATAAGGACACTGACGGCAATATCCAAGAAACAAACACCGCTGCCGCCCGCGAGGAAGAAACACTCGCCACACCACCAGAAGGAACCAGTGCCAAGCCTACGACCTTAGAAAACGTAGAAGTCGCTAACGCCTACATCCGGCACGTGAACATGGATGAGGTGGGTATCCCGCCCATCAAAACGAAATCCAGGACAGCGGAATCGTTGGACGGGCTTAAAAACAGTATGCAGCAGAACGGGATGCTTGTCCCTATCCTACTCGTTGAGTCTGACGCATATAGGGAAAACAAAAACATGGAAGAGGTTTTCTCTACTGGCCCGAAATACTGGCTGGTGGACGGTTTACGTCGCCTACACGCCCACAATATGTTGCACGGCAAGAAAGACTTCCTCGCAATCGTCCGAAGCTACGACGCGGATGTGGAGCACCTGCTGCCGCAGATCATTAGGCGTGTCCAAACCACCCGCCCCATGAACGTCCTTGAGAAATACGCGACCGCTAAAATACTGCTCGCCCAAGAAGGGCTTACCCTCGAAGCAGTGGAGTTCCTGTGCGAGCTGAGCATCGGCGACTACACGCGACTTCAAGCGATCCTAGAGGCACCCGAGAAACACTCGGAGGCTAGAGAGAAGCTTCTAGAGGGGAAGCTCGATAAGTCCGCTATAGCTGCAGCATATAACATTCTGGTGAAGCTGCAGAAAGAAGAAGAGCTTAGTGAACTGGATAAGAGCACGGGTGACACTGAGGAAGCTATAGAACCTAAGAGTGATAGCGGTGACGAAGAAGAGGGTATGTCCTCTGTGGAGTCGCTAGAAAGCCTTGGTATGACATTCGCTGAGACCCCTGAGGATGTGAAGGCGTTCGATGATGCTGTGGAAGCATACCATAACGGGGCAGAGGAAGCCGAGTCAGACGATGAACCTGTAGACTCGCGTCACGCGAAACGAGACGAACTGCAGAAAGTTGGTGACCGTAAACTACTCGATCCAGCGCTCAAAGCTGAAGTGGTTGAACGTGACGGGCACCGGTGCCGTGGCTGCGGTGTTCACCTCACAGGGTTCTATGCGAGCGCGAACCGGGAAATCCACCACACCTTCCAGGTTGCTAACCAGCTTGAAGAGTCCCGTGACAGTATTGGTAAAGCGGACTATGTTTTCACAACCGTTGATAGTAATGGTGAAACCATCAACCATGCTGGGCAGGAAGATATTCTTGTAACGTTCTGCAAGAACTGCCACTCCCTGACACACGTTCTGCACTGCTCGGGCGGTAAGACCGGTATCTCCAAAGAAGAGTTCGAGAAATACGAGCCGTGGCAGAAGGAGCAGTTGAAGAAATGTCTCTACTTCTCGAAGATCCTGCAGTACGCTCAAGACAAATCTGGGCGTAAGGGTAGGCAGCAGTACACGAACCACGCTTTCTGGCAGACTGTGAGTGAAAACAAGGCTGTGGATGATGCCTTGTTGAGCAAGCGTGAGGAGGCTTCTGCGGAGTCCGTGGAGACCCCAGCTGAGGAGCTGGAATCTGCTACGGTTGAGGCGGAGTTGGAAGCTGACACCGACCTGTCAGTTGCGGTAGACGAATCAAATGTTGAAAATGAAGATTCTGAGGATGAAACCCAGTCAGACACTAGTGGACTAGTGGGCGAAGAATCACCCGAAGAAGACACTGAAACACTTGACCTAGACAATGACTTTACTGGCGAAAATGACGATAATACCGATAATGAAGAAGAAGATAATGGGGGCACCACCTCATTGCTCTAAAGGGGTATAAAACCCTGGGGTAGCCGAGTATTCAACCCACATATTAGGTTGGGTGCTCGGCTATTTCTTTGCCTGCAATACACCTCTTTTCCTTACCAGCTTTGGTGAATAAACCTCCAAGAAATATTCATGGTTCACCGAACTAAATACACGCCTGACCATGAAACCCTTACAGTGGCTAAGAATAATGTTACGCACCCCAGTTTGCATATGCGAATAAAAATGCTATCCTGTTCTTGTATTCATAAATTAGTGAACCGTTAGGAACTGGAAAAGAGGAAGAAAAATGAGGGCAATTTTTAAGGCTATCAAGTTTGGTATGGGCGGTACTATTGTTACCGTTTTCGCCGCAATCGTGGGTTTCACCCAGGGTCTTAGCTTTGTGAGCATATTCAATATGGGAATGGTGGGGACTACGGTATTCTGCGTAGGATACCTCGCTTACCGCATGTACCGTGCCGTGACTGGCGCGACCGCAGACGCTATCCGTTGGGCAACCGGAACCGACGGTGCACCCCGTACCAGCCGCAGCAGCTACTCCACCAAGCACGAAACCACCCACTACCATGACTACGACTACTCCGTCAGCAAGGACGACGAGCCCGTTGCGATCTGGGTGAACGCCGCAGATAACCGTGTTTTGGACGCGACCTTCTCTAGTGGGCACGGTAGCGCCGCGAAGAAGCGTGCCGATAATGCTCTGGCTTACGCACGTAGCCAGAACCGTTTCGCCTACTAGTAGGTAGGGTCTGCCCGTCTTTATCGTTCCTGGGTTCTCTAACAACTGAATACAAGCATGAGAGGTGCTGTTAAGAGTTTTTGTACTCTTAATGGCACCTTTTCCTATATCATGGAGAGGTGTAAATATTAAAGGGGTCTTTCTAAGAAAAATGAGTGAAAAAACAACAGAAAAACCATTCCAGATATCCCGCCGGCAGGCATTTAAAACCGCTGTAGCCCTGTATTTAGGGGCTACTTTCAGCACCATAACAACCACTATTGCGCGCGCCTACGACAAGGACGGCAACGACGCATATGACTGGATTCAGCCACTTAATACGCCTGGGGTGCCAAGGTCTTTTTCTCAGTCTAATAAGGGTAAAGAGAACGCCGAGAAAGTCCCTGACTATTACACTATTTCTCTCGGGTCTAACGGTATCAATGTTTTGTATGGTGGGCAGCCCTGTAGTGTTGGTTTAGCTGGTTGCACCACTTTCGCTTTCTATAACCTTTTCCTTAAAGCTGGTGTGATCGACGGGAAAATGCGTTACGCATCAACTGATGCAGGTGAAGACACCTACCATAAACGCTACATTCTCACAGATAAGCTAGTGACCTCAGAAGGGGCAGCCTTGTGGAACGCCCCAGCCGACCACTCCGACGGTAAAATTAAATACAAGGGCTGGGCGGATGGACAAGCTGGTATCGCTGCGGCGCTCAAAAGCGACCCGTCATCACTCGCTATAATCCACATCGAATCCCCCCTTGGGATGCACTGGGTGTACGGTGAAGATGTTACAGACGACGGGAAAATCGTTATCGTGGACTCCGGGTGGGGGCACCACTTCCTGCCAGCGCCCTCATACTCTGTGGTCTACGGTGCCCACATGTACAGCATGGAGGGTAAGAAACGGTCAGACGTTGAGTCTTTCGCCAACATAGGCCCAGACGGTCAGCTCAGTGGCGGCGGCGGTGGTGGGGAGAATAAGGACAGCGACCCGAATGCTGGGGAGCATGACACAACCACTGCTGGGGAAAACGCTAAACCCATTGAAGAGCTAGACCTTGACGGGATGGAAGGACGTAAAGCCTACGAGCTGCGTGCTGAACGCCCCAACGATGGGCAACCCAATGACGGGCGCGGGTTCATTAGACCCGATGCTTTGGATGTCCCGAGGAAAGAACGGGACACCCTCGCTAGAATGAAAGAGGACCAGAAGGCTACTCGTGAAGGGGAGATAGATTCAGGGTTCCGGTCTATTGGCACATTGGCTGGTATCCTTGGGAGCCTATATGCTCTAGCTGTCATGCTGACGTATGTTTTCGACAAGAACGGCGGCGCGGGCATGACGTTCTCCGACCGGATAGCACCCAGAAAATTCGTCAACCCAGAGGACGAAGAGCATGGCACAGGCAGGATGTTCAAGTTCGTGATCGTGGTGTTCATCATATCGGTTCTGCTGGTGACGGGTCTTCTGCCTAGTATCATGGGGAACATAGTGAATGTTTTGGGTGACATCTGGAAAAACATAGGAGGACGATAAGAGCATGAGAGAAGGAAGAACAGAGCATATCCTGTTGACTGTGGGTACACACGGCTGGGTTATCCTGCAGAACGAGGCAGTTGCCCGCACGCACGCTGGTGTACCAGCTGAAGGTAGGAAGCGTATCAGTAGCCGTGGGGATGCCTTGGACGCGCTCTGTGAGGGGCTGGGGGTGTTCCCGTCCCTCATGCTGCCCGAGTACGGGGAGGACGGGGAGAGGATCAGGTACACTCTCACCCTTGAAACAAAGTACAGTATCGTTGAGAAGAATCTGTCTCGCACACCGGATAAGGCTAGTAGTGATGAGAGTAAATATTTGAGAATCAAAGACCTTAAAGACAGGTGCGACGCACTGGTTATCACAAACACGACCGCTTCACCGTTCGCAGACGTTTACCTTGCGTCCACCCCCAAGGCAGAGAAGCCCATATCAGCAGCAGATTACCTATCTGAGTTAGGGTAAGGTTATCGTGGATTTTTTTGCTTTCGCTGTTGACCCTGAGAAGCTTGGTGACACTCTAGCGCGCATGGGTGACCTTGGTAGGGAGGAGTACCGGAACCGCGTGTTTGTTGGCGGTAAGAGTGGTGCTCCTGCTACGGATAGTCAGGATGTTACACATGTTTTGGAGATTCTGATGCTTGCTACGCAGCGGGGGTCTTCTTTGTCTAAGAACCTGAATATTCTTGCGTATTCTCATCGGGCTAAGGAGAATGATCGTAAGAATCAGCATAAGGTGGACCAGAAAACTTTCTACATCAACAATTCTGAGAAGAGCGAAGACGGGGAACCGCTCTACGACGCATTCACCCAGCACACCCTACCCTCACACGTCCTATCCACCAGTGAAGGCGGGTACGAAGAAGTGGAAATGTCCAGCACCACCAGAGCAGCCGTGCGGTGGGTACTAGACAACAGGCGCAGACTATTCCTGGAACACGGTGTTGATGTGGTGCGCGCCCTCTCAGTTATGGGCGAAAACGAAGATGCACAGAACAACCTGCGGGTTGTGTGCTGCAGCGACCAGGAGTTCCGTGAAATCCTGGATGATATTAGGAAACTATCAGCAGTCAGGTGCCTCAACATGTCCGTAACCGACCTGTTCAAATCCCATGTGAACGACCTGTTCCTCCACGAGAGGGGGCTGACCTGCGCATGACAACCAAACTACCGTCACCACGGAAGATAGTGCAGAAAACCCCTGTCGTTCGGGATATTAACTACTTGAGTAAGCCGCGTAACCTAGACGAGGACGATAAAAAGTACGCCCAGAAATATTTGACGAAGATAATTATTTGGTGTCTTGCTATTATCGCCGTACTCAGTGTGGCATCGTTGATGCTTTTCACCAGCATCAACGATGACGCGAAAATCGACAAAGAAACACAGAAAGAACTACTGCAAAACCCCACCGCAACCACCACCCCATCATACGACCGAGCATCCGCATACCCATCCGTCGCATCCAACGGATCAACCTACACCGTGCCTGACGTGTCCAACAAACCATACGTGGACAAGTCCAGTATCACCACCCACGGGTTCACCCTCTACAAGGCAGGGGAGAAAAAAGACTCCCTCATCTCCGAGAGGCTAACACGGTCACTCATCCAAAAATACGGTGACGCAATGCCAAGCGCCGCATCAGTCGCAGCATTCCCTATCGTCGGTGAAGACACCACTAACTCCGCTTACCTCATGTTCGACCCGCAGAAACAGTTCGTGTTCTCCATCAAAGAAACCCCCGATTCAGTGGAAGACAACTACTACACCGCCACCACAGGCGCAGAACAAGACTACCAACGCTGGGTAGACATCTACAAGACATCCCACGAAGTAGTAGACATCCTCAGGGACACCCCCACAGGGCTCATCAGCGACCACACCCAAGCAACTAACCTAGACGCACTGCAAGCCAACACGGGCACCACGGTTGTGATGATCCTAGACCCCAACAAAACCACTGTAGGGGACAAAAAACAAGCCCTAGAGGTGGCACGGAAACTAGCTGCACAAATCAAGCCACGCAAAGACTTCGATATTGAAATCCGGTGGGCGACCAGCAGGGACGAATGGGTAAAAACCAAAGCCCACAAAATCAGCAAAAACGAACACTTAGGCGTTGATGAAACCCTCCGCAGGCTAACACCAGCCCTGCAGGGCGATACGATCACCATCACCACAACCCCCAAAACTGTCCGCACCCAATAAAAGTTATGACGAAACAATTTGCGGACACCAACCCGCGACGTGTAACCTTGAAGAGCAATGTCACCACGGTAGCGAAAACCAGCCACCACAATGGTGACAAGCAAATCAAGAACCACGAAAGAAAGAACCATGAACCAAGAAAACAGCCCAGGAACAGCACTAGCAAACGCGAAATTTCGTGCCCTTAACGCGCGTTTAAACGCCGCCGAGAAGGCGAAGGAATACTTGTTGGAGCGTCCCACGGACAAGAAGCGCACCTTCTTTGAGGAATATTCCAACTGCGGCATCCCTCAAGCTAAACTTGCGAACGACCCTAAAGCTTCCATGCTGGTCTATATCCCAAAAATTGTTCTTAACCCCGAATGGTTCAAGAAACCTGTTGTGGAGATGCAGGATAACTACGACAACCTGTCACTTGCGGCGTATCTTCTGCATAAGGTCACTGATCCTGAGAAGCAAGTCAAAGGTAAAAACGGTAAGAAATTCCCTGCGAAGGTAGCTAATATCCGCTGCACAGCGCACACAAAAAAGGAAAAGCTGCATAAGATTTTTGCAGATTTCAAAGCTGAGGGGATAGATCTAGGGTATCCCGAAGATTTTGAGGGTTGTCTAGTCTGCGAGGAGGGCAAGAAGCTTCAAAAAACTTTCTGGGGTACGGTAGATGACACTGGCGTGGTTTATTCCGACCCGAAGGTTTACCCGTATCTAGAGCAGTGGACAGCTGAATTTGTCATGAATAAGCTCAACGGTGAAGAGCTTGACCTTAAAAACCCTGAACAAAAGGGCGCGTTGCACAGTTATATAGGTGCCAAGATTAAAGGGGTAGATCCTAATCTAATCAAGACTCTTGGAAATGCGCATGGCGGTTCAGTTCGCCCCATTAAGAGTGCTAAAACATCAGAAGGTTTCCCAGCTTCCCGCTTCGTCGTCCCAGTTTTCGTGATTACGGCAAAGCAGGAAAAAGTCACTAGGAAGAGCGCAGCGGGTCTTGAGCGCACCTTCATTGAAGACGTCCCTGTCTATAATGAGGATGGGACCCCCGCCGTTCAGCTGATGTTCCTTGATTTAACCGGCAAATTCTTGATTAATAATTTCGTCAAGAAGTACGCTAAAACTGTTGCTAGTGAGTCATCCTCAATGAACCAAGAAACCGAGGCTGATTTCATCATCGGGAAAGCCTATAGGCATGCTCTTGAGCGCGGAGATAGTGAGGAAGAAGCGAAGGAATACTCGAACAAGATTTGGGAACTTAAGAAGACGCTCCCTAATTCTTTTGGGGTTATTTCGCATAGTTCAGTCTCAGATAATGGAGTGGAATTTAAAGAAGGATACACCTTTGATCGCCATAACTGGGATAGGGAATTAGATGATGTTTCTGGTTTCAATAACCCAGAGATCGTGAAGATCCGCGAATACTGCAACCATATTGCAGAAAATTTCTCTATACCTGGCGATGAGAGCGGCAAGACTTGGGCGCTGACCGGTAATATTGTGCAGATGCTTGTGAATGACGCAAATCTTAAGCATTACAATGAGATCAAACAGCTCATTAAGCCTGTTGTGGATTATTGGGAAAAGCACCATCTTGAGGTTATTCAGAAGAATCGCGCATCTTATGGTGCTGGCTCTACTGTTGTGGAGCCTGAACCTAGGAAGGGTGTCATGTTCTCTGCTCGTCGCCAGAATGTGGAGGAGTCTAGCGCCCCTGCCCCTGAGGTTACCGAAGCCCAGTGGCTACCTCTTGAGCCTCCGGTTCCCGCGACACCAGCTGCCCCTGTTATTCAGGCGCAACCCGAGCCTGCAGCAGTGGCTTCTGCTAGTGTGCAACCTGTACAGCAGGTGGAAGACCCGATCCCTGCCGCCCAGAGTAACCCAGTAAGTAAACCTGAAACCACCAAAAAATCAGGTGAAGACCCTTTCCCCTTTTAACAAGTAAACCCCAATAAACAACCCCGTGGGGCAGAACATGAAACCGTATCAAATAAGGCTGTATAACTTACGTTTGTAAGCCGTGTTTCCTTGTTTGTGTGCCGCCTTACTGGTCTCCGGGGTGCCGTGTGCACCCCGGTCCGCTAGTACGGTGGTCACCAAGTAAGTTGCTTGTACCCTAGCGGGGCGAGGAGGAAGAATCACCCCCTTAATATTGTGGTGGTTCTTCCTTTTTGGTGTTGCTGTGTGTTTAGTCCTGTCGCGACTGGGATATTTCAGAGAAGCCCGCGCGGGCGGGGTTTTCAAGGCAACCTGTGGTTGGAGTTTACGGTTCTTAGCACGGGTTTTCCTAGCTTTCTCAACCTTGGGCACAGCACGGGCAGCGATATTCGCGGCTGCGTTCACATCCCTGTCCATTACACCATGCATCGGGCAGTCCGAGACTCTATGAGTAGGATGCGCAACACGAGAATCGCAAGCATGACACACCTGTGAGGTGTTTGCCGCGTTTACCGATACAACCCACCCGCCGTTCTGTGACACATAATGGGTAAGCCAGTTAATGAGTTCACCGCGATTCCACCGCCCATTCTGCATTGTATTAGTGACCCAGCTGAGGTCTTCCACCGCAACAACCGCGTTACCCCACAGGTGAGATAAATCAGCTATCTCCTGGGCGGCTATAATGGCTAGTTCCCGTTTCTTACGGGAACTAGCTCCACCGCGAAGCTAGTTCCCGTTTCTTACGGGAACTAGCTTCGCGGTGGAGCTGTGCTTCATCCAGTGCTGACATCCGGGCTTGTCTCTGGTAGAGGAGACTGTCTGCTTTCTTTTTAAGGAATCGTACCTGTTTCTCAGAAGCTCTGACACTGTTCCAGAGTGAATGAACACGCTGAGCAAGCGTGCCTTGGTAGACTATCTGCCCTGTCTTAGTGTTGCGAACGACGACGGTGGCGTAGTTATTAATACCAGCATCCACACCGATAACGTAATCACCTGAGAACTGGACGACAGGGTTATCTGTTGCTACTGTGAAGATGAATACGGGCTGGTTATTCTCGACTTTCACCAAAGGTAGGGTTACTTTTCCCTCCGGGAAACGGGTGTTATCAAAGCTGAAAATCAGTCTGTACCGTTCACCTTGGATAACCATCTTAAGAACGATTTCCCCATCAGCAAAAGGGTTGTTCTCAATCACAGCATATTGCTTGTCTACGGCACCAAGGTTAATGTAATCCTCGCCATATGACGGCGCAGATGCATCCACAGTGCGTTTCCAGCCTTGAGAAATATATTTAGATGAGGAGCCGTTTACGGCTTTGACACGCTCCTGCCATGAACGATACTCAGTAACTACGCGATGTCTAACTAGCCACTCTTTACGTGATTTGCCTGTCCTCCCAGTTGCTAGGAAGTCAGGCATGGTCACACCTGCCCGACGACCCGCAACGGCAGGTTGGGTGACGGTAACCTGGGACAGTTCAGACCCTAAGGTGGTGTCGTTACGAACCACGTAGGTGGCGTAAGCAGAGATACCCTGAACCTCAGAGACAAGCTTAGCTAAAACAGGGGTGCTATCCAGTAGTTCACCGTTCAGATTCAGGACGTGAGAAGGGTGCGCCACGAAAGCCTTATAGGTCCGATTCTTAGCCAACGCACCCCACCTTTCCTTACTTATCGTCTAGTTTCTTGGACACATCATCAATGAGTTTACGCTGCTGCTCCCAGCCCCTCAAACGGTAAAACTTGCCGCTAAAGGACGCGAGAAGCGCCATGAAATCCTCCATCAGAACCGCGTGGGGCTCACGGGTTTCAGGGCTATCCAGGACAGTCACCTCAGCACCATAAGCTGTAAGAAGCTCCGTCAAATAGGTGAAACCAAACCTAGTGAGCCTAGCCTGATTGGTCACAAATACCCTGACTTTACCCTCCTCAGACTTTACGTCCCTGATGAGAGCTTTAAGACCTTTACGTTTCTCGTTAAGACCAGAGGCTTTATCTTGAAAAACCTTGTCCGGCTCACCATAAGCCGCCTTCAGCTTCTCCAACTGAGTTTCAATGAGGACATCATCACCGTTAGAAGACCTTACATAGAAAAAAGTCTTACCAGCATCAGGCTCAAGCCCCAGCATCTCCCTCTTGAAATCTTCAAGCTCAGACGGGTAGAAAACCTTTTCCCCCGTAATTGATACATGGTAACCCAACTTACCGCGCTGACACCAGGCCCTAACAGTAGAAGGCGATATACCTAGAAACTTAGCAGCTTGCCCTACTCTTAGATAATCCTTCAAGACAACCCCCTGTATAAGTAATGCATTGCATACTATCTATATTATAATATATAAATATTACTAACAAAATCTACAACAGCTGTCCACCCTTATCGGGTGGCTTGTTCTGCTACTACTCAAGAACAATAGAATCGCACAGTGCAAATAATGTCCACGATAGATAAATTCACACAAAAAACAGTTTTCAGGCCCGAGCAGGATTATTTCTACCGTCTACCCCCACCAGTTTTCTCTGATGATGTTGCGGTTTTCATGGGCGGTGTCCTGCAGCATAAGGACGACCTCACCGCTTATGACCGTGAGCTTCTTCGAGGGTACCAGCCGGATAGTGAGCCTGATGAGCCGGTTTTGACGATTGTGAAGGACGGTGACGGGTATTTGTGGTCTTTACTGAAAATCTTGATGGTTCCGGTGTTGTCCACGCTACTGTTTCCCGCGTTGAGGTGGGTTGGGGTGGATTTGACTGTTGGTCCGCTTCTGTGGGTCCTGTCGCTGTGTTTCATCTGGGTTGTGACTGGGTTGTATGCTCTATGGTTTTTGCAGGGGTATACGCAGAAGCATCTTGCGTCGCTTTATGTTTATTCTGTGGCTGAGGATGCGGAGGTTATGGAGCGCCGGCGGTTCCTTATTGGTGAGTGTGAGCGGTTGAGTAAGGAAATTGAGGGGTTGGAGTATCAGCGGGATAAGGTTCTTGAGGTGCGTAAGGCTGAGTTGGAGGCTTTGCCTATTAGTGTGGTGACTGTTGGTTCTCGCGTGGTGAGTAGGGACGCGGCGGTTGCTGATGTTGTGGGTGAGATTGGGCGTGTTGGTGCTGAGATTGAGGTTTTGAGGGGTAGGTTGTCGGGGTTGCAGGATTCGTTGGCGTATTCTGCTTTGGCGTTTTTGTCGTCTGATGAGGGGAGCCGTAGAGCGTATCTTGCGAAGTGAGTTAGCGACCTTTTGGGGTGTCACCAGTGTTTATTCATGGTGGCACCCCTTATTTTATGTGCTGGCGACGAAAGCATTTGCAAAACAGGAAGAACCTAATATAGACTCTAGAATAAATGACAGGAAAACTAGGTAGGAGTCTATAAGCGCATGAGTACATACTCAAAAATCAGGTGTATACGCCTCGAAAATTTTATGGGGTACCCCGACCAGATAATAGACTTCAAAAGTAAACCTATCCTGCACATCACGGGTGACAACGGCACCGGAAAATCAAGTGTCATACGCGCCCTAGAAGTTGCTTTCTGTGGGCGGCATAGTAGACACAAGAATAAGCTGATCCGCAAAGGGCAGACGAAAACAACTATCACCCTCACCCTAGAAGACGGCACCCATGTAGAATACCTTCGTCAAGCAAGCGAACTAGCCCGCAAAGGCAGAACAGCCGCCTTGAAAGGTACCGAATCCTACACGATCTACCGCTACCTAAACAAGGATGGTGGGGTGGTGACCTTTGAGGGGGACACCACCCCAGACCCCACAGGTGTTACGAAGGAAATTCTGTTCACCACACGGGACGGTGACACTCTCATCCCCGTAACGGGCATACCCCTAGAGGTAGAGAAAATCACGGGGTTCCTTTTCTCGTCACTCAACGACCAGGATGTTCCGTTGAATGTGGGCACAAGGAACGATCCCACGTTCTTGGTTGAAACCGCTGGTAGAGACAACTATAAGACAATGATGCTCCTCGGTGGGGGCGCTACCGTCATAGAGGCCCAACAGAACATTCATGAGAGGATCCTCAAACAGAGGCGCGAAGATAAGGACGCGACCTCCAAACTTGAGTTTCTGTACGGGAACATCACCGAAGGCAGCATCCTATCAGATGAGGTGCCCAGCAAGCTCAACGACCTCATAACCAAGTTAGAGGCCCAGCAGGCGAACTATGAGCAGGTGAAAAGGTTAGAAGCCGCACTGAGGAAGATCGTCTCAATCAAGGTGCCGCCGAAACCACCGGAGCTGCCAGATATTGAGTCCCTGAAAATGGTTCTACGGCTCAAGAAGGCAGTGGAAACACTCATGCACTGGGAAGCGCAGGTGGAAGCCCGCACCCAGAACATGGTGGCAGAAAAACAGCGGATGCAAGGAATCCAGGACGCCATGAGACAAGCAGGGGTACACGCCCTAGACTGCTGGAACTGCGGGGCGACAAACACTCTCAGCCTCACACAACACGCCTAGAAAAACATTGAGACAACGAGTATGAAACACAGAGAACATAAAACATTCAACGGGTCAGCCCTCATATTCGGTGACCTGCACCTATTCGTGAAACAAGACCACCGCCGCCCCACAGGGTTAAGCTCACACAAAGACTACAACGCCAACAGTAGGCACAACATGCGGATGGTTCTGCGGCAGATCGAAGAGTTCCAAGGCGCGCACCCTGGGGAGCCTCTGATGGTGTTCTTCCTCGGGGACCTGTTCGGTGTGGATCAGCACGTGCTGACCGATAACACGCAGAGGTCAGAGGCAGCAGAGTTCCTGTCCACCATCAAGAACCTTACGGGGCACCCCGCTCAGATGGTGTGGGGTAACCACGACCGCAGTTCACAGCAGGTCTCCGAGTCTGATCTTTTCATGCAGCTTGGGTTACTGGAAAACCCGTCGTGGGTTGATTTCACTGATGCTGACGGTAATATTCATTGGCGCTGGCACCTAGTGAACAATAACGACTATGAGCAGCCTATCCCCACGGTCAGGCACGGGGCACCGTCCGACATGGGCACCAAACCTGATGGTGGTAAGGCGCGCCGGAAAACCCTGCCTACGGTTGAGCATGTGGCGAACGGTGTGCTTGGGCATAACCATTATTATGCGGGTGAGGATATGCGCCCGCATCCTGGGGGTGGCTGTATTGATTTGACGACTCTCGAATCTTTCAAGGATGTTATCGCTGTTATTTATGGGGATACGCATGAGCCGTCTAGTGACGGGTTCTACCCGTACACCTTGAACTCTGCTGGTGCTGGGCATGAGCGTTACGCTATGGGGCTTGGTTCACCTGCACGTACTTCACGAGCACAGGATTATGAGGATGCTTATGTGATGTGGTTCTTGTCCCCTGCTGTGTCGGGTGGTGAACGGTTTGATTTTGAGGTTCACCGGTTTGGTGCGCGCCCTGCGTCTGAGGTTTTCCTTCCTGAGGAGAGGACTTTGCTTAGGGATGTGGGTGGCGTGGTTCGTGAGGCTACGGATGATGAGCGTCGGACGATGCGGGGTATTCTGCAGGGTTTGAACGGGAAAACGTTTGATGGGGAAAATATTTCTTCTGCGATAGACGAGGTTCTAGCCGACGACCTGCTAGCTGCGCGAGTAGCTAAAGCCCACATACAAGCAGTACGGGACACCCACGCCGCCGGATAAACCAATAAGTTTTACATAAAAACCTTTTGAACGGAAGAAGAAGAAGAGAAAATGACCCCAGGAAACACAGGACAGGACATCCTGAAAGAATACGCCGCCACCCAAGCGAAGCTCAAAGAAATCGAACGTGAACGCGACCTCGCGGCACGGGACTTGGAACGAGCTAAGGCTGAGCTGCAGCAGATCGACCAGGAAATGAGGGATGCTAAAAACTACTCCCCCCTCGATGACATGCAGGAAAGAGGCGGGGCAGAGGCTTACCTAGCTTTCGTTATAAACTGGGTATCCCGCATGGAAGAAGCAACCCGCGAATCCATCACAGAAGCTAACCAGATCCTCGAAGCCTACAGGAGCGGTAACCTGACCGCGCTGAACGAGCTGCTGGGGGTTGAGGCGTCTGGCGAGATACCTGTTGAAGGACCGAGCGTTGAGGTTGCTGACGGCACCGTACCAGCTGTGAAGTTTGAGGATGTTGCACCTGCTGGGTACAGTGCACCGGAAGAGCCTGTTTCCCCTGCCGTGGTTGCGGTGGAGGAGCCAGTAGCAGCGAAGCCGGAGCCCAGCCAAGCCGCGAGCGCACCCGCCCTCAACTGGGGAAACAGCAAAAACGACAGCACCAGCAACAACCATAACGGCACCCAAGACCCTTGGGAAAACTCAAATAACAACGGGTGGGGGTCTAACCTCTTTAATGACGGGGAAATGGGTGACCCAAGCGGATTCTTCTCCGAAGGGAATGAGCAGAACCATGAATAACACACTCAGCAGGGAACTAACAACCACCCTCAACAACCTACGCGCCACCCAAGCAGCATACGCCGAGAAACTAAACACCCACCACACCAACATCAGCACCTACAAGCAAATCCAACGGGACAGGGCATACAAGCGTGAAGTGACCCGTGTACTCAGTGCAGCGAAGCAGGGGCTTCACAAGGTGCAGGAGCAGACGGGGGTTGAGGTACGGGAGTTCGTGACCGATGTTATCAATAAAGCTATCCAGAACCTCTTCCCCAAAGAGAACCTGCGCATCTCCATTGTTGCCAACGACGAGAAACCAACCAAAACCAGGGCACGCAAGACCAGTAGCACACCCGCGATGGTTTACAAGCGACTAGATCTTGAGGTTGCTGGCACTGACGGTGAGCCTATGAATGTCGCTATCCAGGTTGGTTCTGGGTTGCAGGACCTTATTTCTTTCCTGTACCGTGTCGCCTTGATTTCTGTGTCGTCGGGCAGGAAGCTTCTTGTGAGTGACGAGCTGCTGCACGGTTTGGCGGTTGATCGTTTCAAAGATATTGTGGGTATCCTGGATTTGTTCACTGAGGAAGGTTTTCAGTTCATCATCATTGAGCACGGGCTGGACCCGTCTCTGTGGGGTGGTAACGCCCGTGTCCTTGAGACGGTCAGGTCTAATGGGTGCTCAAGTTTGGTTGATGTGACTGGGGAGTATTCGGGTGGCAACAGGGTTCTTGAAGAGCTCAAAGAATCTGTTGAGAATGCAGTGAAACAGGCTAAGGAGGCGCATGAAGCTAACCCCGTTGAAGATTCTGAGCCACTAGAAACTATAACCACCACAACTAAACCCGATAAGCAAGCAAAAACAAAGGCAGATAAAGAAAACCCTGCTCAAGAAGAATTAAACATGGCACCACCCAACATGTTTCAAGACTAAAAAATATTCGGTTCACCAGTAAAAGCGGAAGTTATACTACTAGTGAACCGAGTATTTTTATGCCCAAAAAACAGGGAAGGGAAGGACACAGAATGCCGCAACTCAAAGACACCCTAAAAAAGGCGCTGGGAGGTGAGCTCCTAGAAGGTGAAGATGGGATGAACTACGGGGCTTACTCCCCTAACGGTGTGCGAGCAATAATTATTCTGAAAGACCTCATTTTCATTGACTACCACAGGGGGTACCCTGGGAACCACACTATCAAAGAAGTAGCGGGATGGTCACCAGCTGCTTGGCGTCTCAACCCTTCCCAAGTGATGCTTGAGCTACCCAAAGGGAACGCGCTACCTAATGGTGCAGCGTATGATCCAGTGGAGCGTTACTACTACCAGAACACTGGTGAAGAGAAAATGATTGTTGCCGCACCCCAGTCGGACGGTGTACTATGCGATTTTCTGGACAGGGAACCTGTGGGTTCATCCTATTCTAAGCTGCTGAGGCTCTTGACAGATTACAAGAATTTCTTCACTCTCGAAGAAATACTAGTTGACGAAAACCTAGGCATCAACATCAATGATTATAAGCGCCCCGAGGGGAGCAGGCTACGCAGGATAGGTTACGTTTCTCGGGACGCCTACAATTCTGGTATCGACAATGAAACGCTGGGGAACATGCTCACTCAATACCGCAAAGAATCCGAGCAAGTTACCCCTTATGAGTCACTGTTCTCAGATTTTTTCACTGATAAGTCATGGGAAGCGAGTAACCCCCGCGCCACGGATCAGCAGGTTTACAATACGGAGGGTGAAGGTGAGTGGTTCAGGAAACATATTTTAGCCCCTAAACACTACTCGTCCGATATTGTTGGTGGTAAGCTATACAAGCATTTCCTGGAAGCCACCAAAACCCTGAGTGCAAAGCACGGTGGGTCTAATGCATCAGCTGACGTGTCCCCTGAGCAGGTGCAGGTCTTGGAGACGTATGCCTCCGCTATCCAGAAGGACACCAAGGTTTACGGTGAGGTTGAAGAGCTATTCACCGTGCTTCAACGAGACTCCCAAAACAACGGTGAGTCAGAGGTCAAGCACCTGTACGCCACCCATGTCCTCAACGTCCTAACCGGTGGGAACCACGGGCGACTGTCCCCTAAATACGCTAACACACCCATACCGATGCTCAGGTGGGCTGTCGAACAATGCTTAGGCAGGGAATACTATGCCACCCAAAACCAGGGAAACAACGACACCGCGAAACTGCAAGAAAAATACGGTGCCCTAGATCAAACCTACAGCCAGTTAGGTTTATACAACCCAGCCGACGCTGATAAAAATGGTGCTAGCTTCCCCAGCCTCAACGAAAACCCCGCGATCCTCAAAGCAGAAAAAGAGAAAACCGGTATCCTGCACACCGTGATCTTTGAAGCACTCTACGGGGGTATTATCCTGATCGTTGAAGACGCACGGCAGAAAGGGGTGCAGGTCCAAGCAACAGACATCATAGCGGAAGCCCACCCGTCCCAGTTCGTCCCAGCATACGAGTCGTTCCTGAAACGAATCAGCAACGTGTGGGACGACCCCACCAACCTAATCATCAACCAGCTCAACGAGGCACTGCGGGGTATCATCACCCCAGCGGAAGCACGAGAAGTTGCGGGTATCCTGAAACGTCTACCTGAAGATGTCCAAGTATACCTGAAAGACCGCGTATCCATAGAAATGGATGGCAATAAACTCCCTTACATTGACAGGTTGGAACCCTTTAAGAACCATGAAACATGGGCTACTTTCAAAGAATATAACTACGGTGAGACAACACCTAAAAACCCTGCAACGCAGGGCATCCCACCAGCTGAAACACTCGCTTACTTATCCCCTGGGATGATTCTCGCTAGGGCGGCAATGAAAACATCCCCCAGTGAGGTATACAACAAGTCCAATATTGGGCGCTGGGTGGATGAGTCAGCGGTTGGGAGCGAAGAGAAAACCAAGCGGATCCGCAAGATAGGGGAACTTATAAATAAAGGAATCCAGCTACGCCAAGGAAACTATGCAGCCAACACAGGGGAGGGGCAGTAAACAGGCATGAGTGAAAACAACACAAACGAGAACCTGCGGAAACTAGGTGTGAACCTGATCCAGCAGGCGCTACAAGAAGACAAGCTAAAGGATCCCAACAACACTGCGCTCTCCCCGAACAATGTGCGTGGCATAGAGTTCCTTGGTGCTGACGGCATCAAAATCGTTGAGCACGTGAGCGGCGGATACTCAAAATCAATAAGCTCAGCAATGGACGATTTTGACTTGAACGCAACCAACGCACTCACCAAAGAGGACATACGAAGCATCTTCGGTAGCAGGAAATACGGCAACCTGGAATACGTGCACGTCGCCGACAACATGCAGATCATGGGTGCCACAGGGAAACCAGCTGCAGCAGGTATAGCGGCAGTACTGAAAACCATCACCAGCAGCAACGGCGCGCCTTGGTACGGGCGGCTCCACCAAATAAACGGTGAAGAAATCCCCGACACCGCAGGGTGGGAGAACCACAAGTCCCTAGAACCTGAAGCATACGCCTTCGACGCGAAAAGCCAGCTCGGGAAAAAACTCAACATAGAAACCACACCAGCACCCGAAACTGAGACTACCGTACCCGAAGCAGAGAAACCAGAACAAGAAAAAACACCCCAAGAACTCGAAGTAGAACAACGAGTCGCAAAGATCAATAAGCATTTCAAAACCCAGATTAATGGGGCGATCAAGTTTCTTCTTCAAAAATATAAGATGATGTTCGCGTCAGGGTTTGATTTGGTCCAGCCCGCAGGCGTCCCGTTCCCAGATGATACGGGAACGGTCATTCTGCGCACTATTAAAGACGGGAAGCTCACCTATGCAGGTGATGATCCTGTTGCAAAAGGATACTTCCGTGAAATAGAGAAACTATATGAGAATATCACTGACGCATCAGGTATCAAAGTAGCAAAAGCACGTAGTCATCATGAAATCATTAACCTAGCCATTCAAGGGGTAGACGTTGATCCAAACACTAAACTGGGAATCCCAGGTAGAAACCTTCGTGTCACACTCCCCTACAAAATGCTGGAATATGCATACGGTACACAAGGGGCTATCTCACAAACCCGCACACTGACAGATGAAGAGAGGATAAAATACACCCCCTCAAGCATTAATGCTTGGGAAGAATACAGTACCCATGTAATCAGGAAAGACCTAAATACTCTTTTCTCATCCCTAGGTTACACTGCACTTGTAAACGAAAAGATGCAGGATGTCTATGATGATAACCGCCGCAGTACAAGGAAAGAAAAAGATAAAGCTAGCAAGATTATTTCCACACATATTGAAACCCTGAAATGTATGTTAGCTAGCACAATTATCATCCCAATCTTCCAGCAGATAGACAACGAAACTATCGCTGTTAAAGCACGTGTGCTTGATAACTACACGGACTGGTCTAAGATCCGACAAGATCAGATTCGGCGAGCTATAAAAGACACGGATGTTGAGCTTGATAACAGTGACGTGAAATCGTATCCACCTGTGTACGATGGGGAGTCTTTTAGTGAGTACCGTATAGACCTGAATACAACGCTTGCTAATGCTGAACCAGTGTTTGCTTATAAGGCTCTGCAGCTGCTCCTCGCGAAGGGGGAGAAGCTGACGTTTGAGAACGCCCCTTTAGGTGTTGATACAGACGGGAATATTGTCCGAAACGGAACACATTTCAGTTTAAGCACCTACCTTTCCCATCTTGTGCTTGCAGCTTCCCGTTCAGGTAAAGGCGTGTGGACTTCCAATATTCTTGCTGCCTGCATCATCTCTGGACGCCCAATATTTTACCTAGATAATAAACCAGATATTGGTGATAAAGTAGCTGACGCATCAAAAATCAACGGATCGCCAACTGCTTTCGTTGTAAACGGGGGTAATCTAAACCCGCAAAGCCGTGACTCTGGGACACATTTCTTTGGGAACTGGAATGATGCTAACAGCTGGATTAACACCGATCATATCCCTAGCTATTTAAGAAGCCTCAACATAGATACGAGGACTTACAACGGTACTGTGGGAACGCTCGTATATCTCCGTGGCATGCTTCTTTTCCTTGGAATCATTGCTGCCCGTATCGTCTACGGGCAGGGTGAAGTATATGAGAAGCTTGGCGGTAAAACAGGCATCGTTGGCGTGTTCGATGAGATGGCCATTTTCTCTAAAGAGTTCCTTGCCCTATTGAAAGAACTCGGGAAGAAATACCCAAACCTCAAATATTGGCAGGCATACCAGCAAGATCCGAACATTGAAGGCACCAAACCCCCAGCTGAGAGCTATTGGTCTTACCTGCTAGTGAAAGCCATTAGTGAAACAGCGACTAGAATATTCAATCTGAATAACGCGGGTGGACAGAACGGAGAGAATAGGGTCAGTGATATATTCATCATCTCACAGGACTTTTTTGCCCTATCAGATGGTGGAAATAGTACGCCTGGGGAAAGGGCTGAGATTGCTAGGCGTCCTGGGCAAATTTCCAGCGTCAGCATGAACGCTACTGACAAAAAAGGGAACACGGGTGCGTTGATCCCAATTCATCAAGACATTATTTTTAATATGCTAATGGCTCTTGGAGGAGACGCCTACCTTGGTGTGCATAATGAGGTGAACCATCTTGGGCACAAGAATCCAAACGGGAAAACTAGTAACTACATTAATACACAAGCTCGATACTTTGGACGAATAGCACCATATCCTGTTGATGGGGTCAGGGAAACTAGGGCTGCTATCAGCTCAGAGGATCAGAAAATGACGCTCTATAAGCCTGGGCTTCTAGTAGCAGATTCTAGTGTGGAAAATGGCGAAGGCTATAACGCGAAATACACTTATTTCTTAGATAACCTCTCTTCCTATGTTAAAGCTGCTGGCGCGGATCTGCCAGATATTATTAGCCGGAATGAAGATCCTATTAGGAAAGGTACTTTCCACCGTGCTACTGCATTGAGTGAGTACCTAGAAATGGCGGGTGTCAGCAGGGAAGAAACAGCTAAAAGACTGTCAAAATCTGGTAACATCGCCCAGTTTGTTGTTGAAGCCTTAGGTTACAAGGGTACTTGGCGTGATTTCCTCCTAGATTTCCGTCCACAATGGATTTTTAGTGCGGAAGACATTATAAATGCGCTCGACTCAAACGATGCGATAACCCTACCTGTCTCATACACTGTTGATGGTGCAACCACCAAAGCAGAACTTATTAAGGAGATCAGGACTCTTCACCCTGACTTTTTTGGTGACGAGAACAGTGGTTTCGGTTCATCTGCTTCTGGTGAGGGGTCTGAGGTAGATGGTGGTATGGTGTATATCGCTGGTTATGGGATGTCCCAGGATGGTGTGAAAGTTGGGGGTTCCACTAATCCTGTGGGTATTGAGGATACCGAGCTCTCCGAGGACATGGAGGAGCCCGAAAATAGCAACTACGGCGATAATGATATAGAAGACGTATCATACACCAAACCAGACCATGAACCAGAGGAAGACACGGCAGAAGAACCAGAGGTTCATGCTGAAACCATACCGGAAGAGCCGATAGTGGAAGATATTGCCGCACCCATCTACGAGAACGCCAAGAACAGCATCAACGCCGATCCTGACGAGTGGGAAACCGCCAACCAACCCAGCGAGGAATACACGGAGACCGCGCCTCTGGAACCTGTACCCCAGTATTCGGACGGCTCAACAACCGACGAGTACGGGGACAGGGTTTTTGGTGCATCCACTCGCGCCCCAGAAGGGTATGCTGGCTCTGATACTGATTACCGCGAACGGGCTCAGCAGTCCCAGTCTTTCAAGAATCCGCCTAAGCACTCTAAAGGGTTTGACCTGCCGCCTATGGGGTTCGACCCGTACAGCATTGAGTCTTTCGACAAAGTGTATGACACGGTTACTGACGCTATTATTCGTGCCGCACTGGGTAAGAATAGTCAGGGTATTATCGCCTTGTCCATTAAAGATGGGGATGTGATCGTGAACGGGCTCCAAGTGCAGGTGAACACTCAACCTGGTGACCTGATGTCGATGCAGGATTCTTTACGGAACCAGCTCACGACTGGGAAAATTGGTGGGCTTATCAACTGGAAGAAGCTCATTACATACATGCGCTCGGTTGAGGCTTTGGAGTTCTCCGATCTTCCTGATGCTAGGGCGGCTGCTAAAGCAATGCTCAAGGATAAGGATATTTCGGTTGAGCATTTCTTTACCCGCGTGAGGTCTCTGCAGCTTTTGACGCTGGTTACGAAGACTTACACGAGGCAGGATTATCGGGAGCAGCTTGAGTCTACACCGCAGTTCTATAACCGGACCGCTTTTGAGAGGGTTGAGAAGAAGTTCCGGGAGGGTACACTCTTTGGTGCTTCGAAGAGTTTCGCTTATGCGCGTGATCGTTTCAGGCGTAAGGGCGGAATAAATAAGGTTGTTGGTGTGGGTGCTGGTGCTTTTGGCGCTTTACTGAGGTCTGTTGCTGCGGCTTCTAGGCTGTCGAAAGGGACTGCTAATTTGGGTGCGCGTATTGCTGTCGCCAATAGGATGGATCGGAGGTCTAGGAGTTATTCTGAGGGGCGTGATATTTAGGCTTCTTGGCTTTTTTGGATGGGGTTTACCTATTTGGTAGGCCCCATTTTTTATGCTGCCTGGTTTTTTGGTGGGGTTTTGGGTGTGGTGTTTTTGTTTTATGGGTGTGGTGGGGTTTGTTACCCAATATAACTGTCCCCCTAAGTTGGGGGTAACATTATGATACTACTACTTTGTTTTAGTGTTCCTGGGACGCCCCACAACCGCACGAACACGGTGCCCAGCCAAAAAAGAACAATAAACACGCCCCACCCAGTAAAATATAAACTATATAACACACCAAAAAAGGGGGACACGAAAATGGAAGAAAAAAACGAAAAAAAACAAACCTACACCATACTCAAAATACGGGAACTAATCACCCAAATACCCCACACCCCCAACAACCAGAACACCCTAAAACGCCTCGAAACCATCCAACAATTCATCCTTAATAACACCATAAAAGGATCCCTATCCTCAGCAGATGAAGTAGCAAAAACCCTATTCCAAAACCCAGAAACACCCATCACAGAAATACTGCTCAGCAACAAAACCACCCTCACCAGAGACAACTTTTACAAGGCAATCGGTAGGTATGACAAGCATTTCATCCGCGCCGCAGGCGGAAACTTTATCGAAAGCTTCATCTCCGCACACCAAAAATCAGTACAAGGAGACCCCGAAGCTTTCAAAAACATCGACAGGGTAATAAGCTCACTACCCCAAATGTTTAGGCCCGACAAAGAAGACTTCGCACCAGAATCACTGAAACACCTGTTTTACGAGGTTCCCACCAACCCCAATCTGACACTGGAAGACTGTGTGCCGGAGCTTCTTTTCTTTGCCAAGCACAGCAAAATGATGCTAACCGCTGTCGCAGAGGGCCTAAATCAGGAGAAAATGATGTATATTTACCGGCTACTGCGCGGGGTAAATGTGCCTGAAAAGAGAACTACCACTGGTGAACGCCTTGAATTTAGTGATGAAGAGGTGGGTACGGCGCGTAGAATCATTAGTCGTTACGCAGAGAATAACGCGGATAAGGAGATTGAGGAACTTAATGGACGCTAAACGATATATTGACGCGGGGGATATTACGCTAGAGAGCGATAAAGATTACCTTTTCTGGTGCACAGTTAAAGCTTATTTAGGTACGAAATCGGTTGATTTTTTCAGTAAAAATAATGGGCTTGATAATGCACCAAATAGTGTGATTCTTGAGGTGAGCCAAGAAGTTTCTGACCCTAACATTATTTTTCTTTTAGAAGACGCACCCAATAATTACTTACCACACCTTTATCTAAGTGAAATACAGGACAGGAACCGTGCGGGGGAGGATATTCCGGTAGGTTTCTCTGATTACCTCTTCCAGGAATACACCTCCACCTACAGGTGGCTAATGGCGCGGGCGGCAGGTAATCACCTACTAGGCGACGATTCTGCCTATAACCTGAAAATTATTCTCGACGAAGATAAGGATGTTGCACAGATTCTAAGGATGTACCTTATTTCTGGCGCAAAGAATCTGCATATTAACCTTGAAGATGACAGCTCCGCGAATATTGCTTTGCACCTACTTATGGCTGGCGAGTTCACTAAAGGCGACTGGGTTTCACCTGCCCAGAAGAAGGAATATATGAAGGAAAACCTGCGGGTTCCTGGGTTTTATCAGGTGGTTGAGCGGCATTCTAGGGACGGTGAGCTGCTGTCCAAGCCTTTGTCACGGCTTCTGGTTTATGTTGATTCCCTTGAGAACACTGGGTTTTCGGGGCTGGTTATTGATGAGCCGTTTAGTTTAGCTGAGCGTCGCCGCATGTTTAGCAAGGCTGACTCTGATGTTCAGCATCTTTATAGGGGTCTTCTTGAGCCGTCGGATACCTATCGTAGGGTGTCGTTTTCTTTTGTGGACACTGGGGTTTTGGGGTGCATGAATGTGCTTGAGGATCGTTATATGTTGAGTAGATTGGAGGGTTCTGCTGAGCGTAGGGTGTCTTGTGTGGGTGCTGATGGGGGGCTTGTTGAAGTAGTGGATAGTTTTTCTGCTTCTGAGTTTGTGTATTGGTGCTTGAGGGAGCGGGATTCTTCGTTGGATTTGTCGTCTTTGAGTTCTTCGGCGTGGGATCGACTGAATGGTGGCATTATTAAGGGGTAATGATGTCATTACTGGGGCACATGATTGCATAATCCTAGCTAGGTGACTGCATTTTCAGGAATAATGGTGGCATATTCACATGGTATGCCACCATTTTTATAGGTTGATGATGTCATTACCAACTTCCTTGATGTCATATTTGGATAGCATGATGTCATTTTTTACTATCAACACCATCACTCTAGGCACCTCTTGATGTCACAATAACAGCCCATGATGTCATAATAAGCGGGTGATGGTATCATTTTAGAGTCCAATGATGTCATTTTAGAGCTAGAGAAGGGCAAAATGACCCACCAGAACACCACTGCACCGCAATCCGCACTGCTCGCGTTAGGTCAATACCGCCCAAAAAACCAAGAAAACGAAATATTCGAAACACTAAAACGTGAAGGATACGACCTCACCGAACTACAACCAGCCGTCGAACAAGACGGAAACAAACTCGTCATCACCTGCGCAGGCTCCGGTAAAACCACAATGCTCTGCATCAACATCCTCAACGACCTCAAAAACGGCGAATACCAAACCCAAGCAACCACCAAAAACGGGATACCCATCACCCAAACAACCAAAGTATGGGTAGGAACCTTCTCAGCATCAGGCGCAAAATCACTCAAAAACTCCCTCAACAACTACGCCCGCATGCTAGACATCAACAACAGCAGAGACAACATCACCATCTCAACCCTGCACGCAGAATTTAAAAAAGTCATCGAAGAAGCAGGAGACCAGCTCCTCGGACGAGAAGGCACCAGCCTTAACATGATCGACGACCAAACCAACGAAAAAATCCTAAAGAAAGTCCTCACCAAAAAACACGAAATACACCTACAACAAGAAGACTTCAAAAAACTCTACACCGCCCTCATGTACACGCGGGCATCCCTTAAACCCGACAAAAAATACTCCCACGAAGGGTACAGGGTACTCAAAGACAAAGAAACCCCTGAAACAATCGAAGCGATCCTGGACAACTGGGCGCAAGCAAGAGAACACTGGAACGACGTGGGCGGGTACGACTTTGAGGACTTGCAGGACATCCTCTACGTGCGGCTTGCATACCCCGAGAGTTTCCCAGAATACGACTGGCAGAAAGCAATCAGTGGACGCTACACCCGCATCTTCATGGACGAATTTCAGGACACCAGTGACAAGCAGCTGTACATTTTGAAGCACTACGCAACCGACCCTGGGTTCAAGAAAATCGTTGCTGTGGGTGACGACGACCAGATGATTTACTCTTGGCGTGGCTCCTCCACAACGGTTATCACCAAGGACTTCAAAGAGCATTTCAACCCCACCGTGGTTGCGCTCTCCAAAAACCGCAGGTGCGCTCGCGGTGTCCTCATGCCCGTTATCCCCTCAATCGAGAGGAACACGGATCGGTACGAGAAACTGATTACCAGTGATATTGAGGGCGGCAGGACAGAGCTCGCAGGGTACAGCTCATTCGACGCTATGGGGCAAGACCTGATCCGCCGAGCCCAAGCAGATGTGAGGGTTGGGCGTAGCGTCGCTGTGCTCTGCAGGGATAACCGGAGCGGTATCATACCAGCCTTGTTTTTCCAGTCTGCTATCAGTAGCAAAGGTACGGGCGTGAATTTCAGGATTTCTGGTTTCGGCATGTCCCTCGCATCTAGGACGGGTAAGGACGCGATATCTGTTTTGTCACTTATCGACCAGACGGGGGAAGAGCTGTACCGCCCATTGTCGAACCTTGTTGGTGGTTACATGCGTTCCCCTGAGGTGGGTGCGGTGGTTGATCGGTGCCGTGAGACTGGGCAGACTGTTTGGGAGCTCATGGATTCTGAGCCTGCGGGGTTCAAGTACACTGCTCTTAAACTGTACGGCAAGCTCCTGCCTTTACGGGAAGCTAAAGAGAAAAGCTCTTCTGACACTGATTTTGCGCTCGCTATCTGTGACTATTTCATGCACGACATTTGGGGTAGCGCCACCAGTGACAAGCAGTTGCAGCTGCAGGCTTTATGCCAGGCTTTGAAGTCTCTTATCGCGGCTTCGGGTAGCTACCGTGAGGCGGTTAAAACATTGTATGGGCTTGGGTCTGATATTCGTGAGAGGGTGGATAACCTTGGTGCCCCGATTAGTGTAGCTACTGTCCATGATTTCAAGGGTAAGGAAGCAGATTCGGTTTATTTGTGGGATGATACGCTGGGTGTTTTCCCGAAGGATGATGCTTTGGAGCTTGAAGAAGAGAGGCGTCTGCACTATATTGCGTGCACCCGTGCTAGGGATAATCTGGTGATTATGTACCGTGACGGTGAGGGTTTCGGGCCTGGGCGTTTTGTGCGTGAGATGGATTTATCTCTCATGGAGCGGCGTGACCGTGACGTTAGTGGTTTAACGTTGCTCTAGCTATACTTTTTTCTACTAGCAGTATTTTTGTTGAGAATTTAAGGACTGGTGAGCACAATTTTGGAAGAAGAATACCCAGATTATGAGGATGAGTACGTATATGATGACTACCCAGATGATTATGATGAAGAAGAAGAAGAGGAATACGACAGCGCCAATGAAGAAGCGCCAGGCGCAACAGCCTTCATCCAACAGCAAAACCATGTAGCATCAGCAGACAAAAAATACTCTTCACCCAAACCAGAAGAACACGACTTCCCGCCCCTAAAAGGCACAGACATCGTTTCCCGAATCCTCGACAAAACCGAGACAGGGAAAGCGCTCGTCATCTTCGACCCCGACATTGATGGTGCCATAGCTGGGCTATTCTTCTGCTGGGAACTACATAAACGCGGCATCACGTTCAAAACCTACGTTAACCCTGGGCGTGAACACGGGTTCCTACTCGGGGAGAAAGAAGCTAAAACACTCGCAGGCGGCACAGTGTTCGCGGGGGATTTCACGGTAACACGTGAACAGGTGAAAATGCTCACCAGCAACAATGTTTCCATCGTGTGTATCGACCACCACGAGTTTGAGGCTGGGGCTAAGGACACTGCGTTCATTCACTACACTGACGGGGAACCAGTCGTGGGTGGCACCCCACCAGAGGGGTGCACTGCTGAGGGTGTGGTAGTGAACACCCAGTATGAGTGGGAGCCGGAAGGTAACCGGTTCCAGTCCGGGGCGGGCGCGGTGTGGGAGGTACTAAGGAGGATCAGCCCAACCATGTATGACACATCCGACGCTAAAGCACTCGTCGGGTGGACTCTGCTCTCAGATATCCGTGACATATCCGCACCTGCAGCGAAGATTTTCCTGTGGGAGCTTTTCAACCAGCCATACGATGGGTGGCTCAAAAAGTATGCGGATATCCTTCCCCGTAACCCTTTCGAGCCTTTCGGGGTGCCCCGCGCTTCTAGGCAGTGGGTGGACTATAGCCTGTCACCTAAAATAAACTCCCTGTTCAGGTTCGGGTTGGAACGTGAAGCTGTCGCATTCACACTAGGGGGCTTGTACCCTTATGCTGATGCGCAAAAAGACCAGCGTAAACTAGTTGACCTTCTGCAGGAGATCGCGCATGTGAAAGATTACGGTGCGTTGACTGTGGTGGCTATCCCCAGGTTCCACCCTAAGATTCCGTCTGATGTGAGGAAACACATCTCAAACTTTGTGGGGCTTGTAGCATCAAACCACACGGAGAAAGGTAAAGGGTGCCTCGGTTTCGTGTATGACGGGTTCGGTAACGAGTTGGAGGACGGCACCCCTTACCACCAGTTAGATGGGGTGGGGCGCGCATCGTTCCGTTCAAACATCACAGGCTACCCGTACCGCGAGAATTTCAGAGGACAGGGGGTTGATGCTAGGGGGCATAGTATGGCTTTCGGTATCAAAAACCTGAAACCATCTAATGATTTGTTTGAGAACCTGAACAGTATTTGCGTGGAAGCTAAAACCAAGTACCCAAATATTCTGAAAGTAAAAGTTCTCAAAACCCTAGACTGGGATACCCTACGTGACATAGCCGAACACAACGACTACTCCCCCACAAAAGACCAGATCCTAGTGAAATACAACCCGTGGGCAAACACTGAGGAGGAAGTGCTAATACCCGCAGATGATGCATCCAAGTTCCATGCGGAACACAACATTCTGCACCGCTACGATGATGGTGAATCATCCTCCAAGATGCCGTGGGTAACTGAGGATCAGTCCGAGAAATTCATTAAATACCGTGTGGAAGGGATTCAGATTCTTTCCTACGGTGAGAAGTATTCACCAGTGGACAGGTTCTTACAGGTCTTCACTGTAAAAAACACTCTCGGGGTAACCTGCAAGGACTTTTAGGTACCGGAGCACCATAAAACCAGTCCAGATTAGGGTTTCGTTACCAAAAATATGGTATCCTTTGAATACTAGTGAACCTTCGTAAAGAAAACAGGAAAAGCAGGTAAAATTGTCTAACTTTATTAACCGAGGACCGTTTAAAGGTATCCGTGGTACCGCCCGCGCAGACGGCACTTTCCTCCTAGAAGAAGTCGGTGTTTCTATCGACATCGGCAACTCTGAAACTAAGGCTGTTGTTGTTCTTCAGACGATTGATGGGCCTATAAAGCCTATTTATATCCCCATTACGCTGCCCAATACTTTCATTCGTGAATCCACTATCCCACTCGGTGATGAGGTCTTCCCGGATGAAAATAATGAAGAGGTGCGTTCGTGGCGTTTCTATCCTTGTGGTGTCTACACTGCAAAGAACGGACAAGAAATAGATCTATCCCAAGAAAATAATCAATACGGCAAGCAGGCGTACTGGGATGCTGGGCTTAACGTCGAGATCAACGAATCATCGGGCAACGGGACAGCTCTCCCTGCAGGGAGTTTCACCCCGAAGGTAAACACTATGACCACCGTACTAACCCTTAACCTTGTTTTCGGTGAAGTGTACCGCCGTATTAGCAAAAAATTCGGGGTCTCTATTGAGAATTTTGATATTGTCTTCGCTAAAGTGGGCGCAATGTTGCCTCCCAAGGAGTTTAGGGATGAGGAGACTCCCAACAGTGGGCAGATGCTCCTCAAGAAGATGATCCTGTCAGTCAAAAACATTGAGTTTGCGTACCCACAGATCAGTAAACCAATTATTCTTAAAGACGGTATCAATAGTTTAGATATCAAGCGAGAAGGATACCCAGGTTTCTACTATACCCTGTTTGAAAGAATGGGTAAGGGGGTTTCTAAGCAGCGCAAGTTCTACTTTGAAGAGGACAAAAAGACTGGACAGAGAAGCAGTATCCTCCTCAGGCGTTTGTGTGTAATCATCGACGTTGGAAGTGGAACCTCTGATATCCTCATTTTCAAGGACGGTAAAATCACAGGTAGTCGCGGTACCGTTCCTTATGGTGCTAAAAATGTTGCTCTACATGTGCAGGGTAAGCTTGGGCTTGATGCGGTCTCCGAAGAGGACGTTAAAAACGGTTACGTGACTATGGGCAACGACCATAATATTGATATTAGTGCCGCAATTAATGATGGACGCCGAGTTGTTGCTGGGAAGATCATGTCTAAACTCTCGGATATTATCACAAGCTCCGGTTTCAGTCTTGATAATGTTGCCTCTGTCCTAGTGATTGGTGGAGGGGCGATGACTTTTGAATCTTCCCGAGCTTATGAGGAGTCCACCCCTCACAGTGGTGAAGTGAAGGTGAAGATTCTCCCCATTAGCAAGTTCTTCAAGACAGAGTTCTCCCAAGTCGCGCAATATGCTAAGGTTCTAGACCTTCCTCTAGAGTCCTACCAGGATTCCGGGGTTCGTCCAACCGACCCGCGTATGATGAATGTTTGTGGCATGGCTTTCATCCTGCATCATCGCATCACCACTGAGAGCACAGAGTAATAATAGTGGGAACATGATCGGGGTGCACTATATCCAGCATATAGGGCACCCCTATCTTTCCGTAGGGAGAACCTGCACACATTTTGGGTATTGAACATAGTAGGGGAACGTGAATAACAGTCATTACATTGGGTGGGTTTCAAAAGGTTTTTACGAGAGCTACCGGAACCATTATGAAGCTATCAAAACTTTCTTACTTAATGAGGCTAGTATTGAACTGAACATCATTGACGACAGCGTTTTAAGCTCAGTGGCGCGCACTACTATACTCAGCCTTGACTCTGACACGGTTCTAGTGGTTTTCACCGATGCAGAAAAAGCAGATGGGCGGCAGATTTACGGCAACTCCCTATACAAAAGCCAAATCTTTTACTCCGTCCCCTCCAACGAGAGTGACGGCATACCAGCCCTAGTAAAAATTATTCACGGGCTTGTGAACAGCGCTCGCGTGAATGTGGAAGATATAGAGAATCTTTTTGAGGTTCATACTCTAAAATCCGTTAAGGCCCACGAACAGGAAATCGCGGAGGAACTGGAAAGATACCAGCGGGCGCTCGAAGCCTACCAAGGAATTGAACCTAAAGGGTTCCGTGCAGGTTCAGCAGATAGCAGCCCCAACGGTGGTGCTAGTGGCGATAGTTTCAAAGCTTTCAATGAGCAGCAGGCCCAGATTAACGAGCTTCAAGAAAAAAATGAGGAACTTCTCAAACAATTAGATGCCCGAAATATTGAGCTTCAAGACGCACAAAACCAATTAACTAGCGCTAAACATGTGATCAACCGTGGCGCACGCCTAATCGAAGAGTACCAGACAATCAAAAAGCAGAACGAACAGTACGGGGATGCTGCGAGTGAGGTTGCTCTCATGCTAGATAATGCGAACCAAAAAGCCGAAACGCTAAGTTCAGTGAATAAGACCCTAACGGAACAGCTCACTAAAGCCGAAGAAGAGCGTGACCGCCTGTCTAGGACGCTAGAAGAATACAGAAGCGCAGCTTACCTACCTGTTGGTGACCTTGGGGCTCCCCTCCCTAGGGTAGTCTCAAAGAACTTGGGGAAGATCCCTTTCCCCAATATTACGTTCTTCGGTGTGGGAGACAGCAGCTCAATAGAGATGGGGTACAAGGTTTTACAGACCGATGTTTTGGGGTATGCAGAAGCCACTAAAACATATGAGCTGGACGCTCCGCTTCTTATTGATCTTAGCAGGGTGTCAAACGCCGCGTACCGGTTCAATTGCCGCCCTTCGAAAGGTTCCGCTAGTTGGCTCACAAGTCATGGTGCGGCACCGTTACGTGAGGTGGATGACCTAGCGATTCCTCAGGGAAGGGTTGAAAGCGGGTTGTCTGTTTATGTCCCCGCAACAGAGAACGGGGGTATGCTGCAAGAGTTTGAGATGTTCAACATTGACTGGTTGCAGAAATTCACGTTCCTGAACCACCAAGTGGAGAACGGCACATATGGGCGTGTGGTTGTTTTCCTGGGGGATTTAACGAGTCCTTTCGGGGCTTCGATGCTACGTGACCTGATTGACATGGGTAACTACCCGCGTATCTATATTTCGGGGAGCCAGATCTCTTTGAACAGCATGGAGAAGCTGACAAGGAAAATTGTTGCTGATAGCAGCATAGATCCCGTCAATAGCTGGCCTAGCTATTTCACGGAAAAAGATATTCTTAATAACTATGACGCATTCGGCACTGGTATCGCGCAGCTTGATATCGAGCAGGTTGTTGCTGACACATATATGGGCAGGAAAGTTAAAAGCATATTCCCTGCCCGCAAATACCTGAACCGTTACTATGCGATAAATTATATCGAAGCACCAACCATCCACTAGATAAGGAGGAAAACCGATCATGTCACCAGAACCAAGCAAGAAACAAACAAAACATAAAGCAGCGACCGTCCGCATCCCAGAGGATCTTCACGACCTTTTCCAATCGCTCACAGACGCGAGGGTGTTCAACAAGGTTGTTGTGGGGCTACTACACATGTATGAGCAGCACCCAGAGGTGCAAGAGTACCTAGTGAACACGTCTGCTAAAGATGAGGAAGCAGCGCAGAGAAGTCTTAAACGTCTCATGCGGGTTATTAACGCCCCCATGCTTGCAGAGAACGGTCGTGACGCCCCTGATACTGCTGCAACTAACGCTGGTGGTGTTGCGGGTAGTGATGTGATGAATGTACTTGCAGATTTACAGGCGCAAATAGCGACCTTGAAACAGGATACTAGCACCTCACCTGCCCTCGGTGCGCCTACCTCAATACCTGCGCCTGAGGCTCGGCATGATGAATATGCAACGTCCCAGGAAGAAGAGGGTAGTCTGACTGACGATCAAGTAGATGATCTGTTGGGATAATTAGAATAGTAGTATTTAGAGGAAAATATTGTGAGGATAGGTGAACTGGTAAATGGCTAGGCAACGAGGCGGAAATAATAATGTGCAGCGGAGAGCACCGCAACCAGTAACACAGCAGAGGAACGCGGGTCCTGTTGGTGCCCCATCGCCTGCAGGTGCGGGTTCGGTGCGTCACCCCCAGCAGCCCCCAATGAGGCAGGCACAGCAGCAGGCTAACACGTCGAATAATCAACCACCACAGCCCATGCCGCAACCAGTCCAGCAGGGGCACCCTTCACCCTACCCTCAGGCACCCCAGAACGAGGAAACAACCCCGCCCGCGCCACAAAAAACTAGTGAAGAAACCCCCACGAGTGAAGGCACCCTAGATGATGAAATAACCAGTGTCTACGACCACCTAGACCAAGAAGCTGAAGAGAATATCGAAGACGACGACTACGAGCTCACCGAAAAACCTAAAAGGTCACTCAGCCGGCGTCTCTTCATCGGTGGTAGTGTACTCGGGGGACTCGCTGCAACTGGTGCAGCAGTGTGGCATTTCTGGGCGCAAGACTATGTTGCCCCAGTAACTAATGACATCCCGGACGAGTACTCGGCGTCCGCTGCGTTGCTCAGGTTCCAGGACGCACTGAACAGTAACAGCACCGAGAAAATCTTCAGCAACGGGTACTTCGTGTGGGAGAACAAGTACGCGCAACGTTCATCCTACCAGCAGAAACTACTCGAAACACTACTGTCAAAGGTGAAATACACTATCCCCGAGGTTGATGAGGTAACCACAAAAGGGCGGCTCACAGGGCGTAAAATCAGGGCTGACCTAACACACCCCGAAGACACTGTTGAGCTTGAGGTTCCCGCGTTAGAGCAGTACGTGTTTGATGAACTGGAAATCAAGAACGCCTACTCTGATGTGGCCACTAAAATCACCGAAAAAACCGGTGATAAGACCAGCATCCCAGCGTTGAAAGCAGCTGACTCATATTATTCTTCCATTGACGTTTTCTGTTACCTTCTCACGAAGAAACTAGAGAAAAACTACCTGAAAGAAACGCATCGGGAATGGTCCCCTAAATTCGTTGAGGTTGAGAACAAGAAATCCCCGACGGGTTCATCATGGAAAGTGTCGCCTGAGGAGGAGCAGAGGATCAACGACCTGCTGTTTGGGAAGGCATTCCTGAAAGCGATCATGAACTTCTCCTCAGCGCATATGAAAGCCCCCATCCCCCAAGAGTGGAGCGGGTTCTTCAACTCTGAGGAAGGTGTAGAGCCTCTAACACTACCGCCTGGGTTCACGTCCGTGTACTGGGCTGGTGCGCACAGGCTCTTGGAGGTGCTACCGGATTCCTACAAGAATCGTAAAGAGACCGTTCTACCTATCCTCCCGCCCTCCGGTAAGGGCACCAAAGAAGAACCTTACGGCGTGAACACTAGGTTCGCGTCAACATTCTTCGCTGGTGACAAGAAAATCCCTATGGCTGCTGAGATCATTGACATCAAAACCGGTGAGGATGCCGCAAAATATTTCGTGTCTGTGGATGACCGGAACAAGGGCATGTACCACTACTCGAAGCGTGAGTACGTGTACATGCGGCTGCGGGTCACGAACATTGGTGGGGAGAAAGCGACCATCAAGGACGATTTCACGCTCATTGAGAAGGGCGGCACGATCAGGAACGCCCCCGGTACCGTGTACGGACTTAAGCCGTTTATTGACCTTGAGCCTTCCGCCTCAGGGTTCATTGACGTGTGGAGCGGTTCTGATTCTTTGCAGGATGATTTCTTCGCTTGGGGTAAGTCAAACCCAAGTAAAGACGGTTATTTGTACTTAACGAAGTCCCGCCCAACGGTAAACTTAGGTAATAACGAATAAATAGAAAACCTTGGTGAATTAATATTCACCTGTTTTCTTGGTGGGCGATTAGTTTTAGGAGACACAAATTAGTATTTTGAATGATTTATCAACACCAGTTGTTCTGTCTGGGCTAGAGTCAGCTGTTCTGCAGTCAGCTAATGTTTTGTCCGTTATTAGAACGGAAACTGTGTCTAAGGATGAGGCTGCTTCTATCCTAGCTTCATGGAGTGAACTGAACCGTTGCGCCGAGCAGGCTGGGATACAGGGTTGTTTCAGGCATGTTTCTAAGGCCCTAGTGAATAAGGGCACTAGGGAAGTTTTCTTTGAGTGCACCGACGCCGCAGGTGACGGTTTCGATATTACAAGTGTCCTCCCTGACGGCATGCCCCTGTTTGAGTACGCGGCACCTGAGCAGCTGGGGGTTACGCTACCTCCGCCTCCCACCCGTAAACCTGAGCCACCTAACACTGTGTTTAACGGAAACATGGGTTCCTCTGAAACGGGTGGCTCGGACGTGTATGTTGATGACTGGGGCAGCGACGATAGTGAGCGCACAGAAATAATCCCAGAAGACTATGATCCTGATGCGGGTGCGGTCACCATCACCCTCCCCCAGTACGGTCCCACTGTTCAACCGCAACATATTTTCCCTGGGCAGACCCTCACCGTGCGACGTGGAAGCGGGGCAACCCTTGACGGGTCAACTATCCTGATCAACCCACTCTTCAAGGACGGTAAAGAAATCTCCCGCCGGCTATCCAGGTCCCATGCGGAGCTCATCATGGACGAAAGCGGCACCCTTTACATCAAGCCACTCAAAACAGCTAACGGCACCGCGCTTGAACAAAAAACAGGTGACTACACTACCCGCCAGGAGCTAGACCCCCACACCCTCCACAAGATTGACCTGCCAGCAGTTGTTATGCTGGGGAAAGCTATCAAAATGGAAATAACACAAGGTGAGGGCAGATAGTGGATCAGGAAAAAAGGAACCTCAAATATGAGACTGGGAGCGTCACCCATAAGAACAGCAAAACAGGGAAACTCACCAACGAAGACTCTTTTTGGGTTGCCCAAATCAGTGTCCCAAGTGAAAACCCCAGTGAGCGTGTAACTGGCGCTATTCTCTGCGTCTGCGACGGTGTTGGCGGCATAAAAGCAGGTGACTACGCCTCCCAAGCCGCTATCCGGTTTATCCGTGGGTGGTTCAGCAACGGGCAAAGCAGAAAAATTGATGAGCAGGCGCTCGCAGAGCTGATAAATAAAACACACCTGCACGTGCAGGAAGCAACAGGGAAGCAGGGGGCAGCGACATGCTCCCTGCTTACGCTCATCGGTGGTGAATGGATATCAGCCCATGTTGGAGACACTAGGATATACCGTAACTCCCAGAAAATCACTAACGACCACACTGTTCTAGCTGAGCGGGACGTTAAACTTGTCCCAATCCTAGGGGATGCTACGGATCCACAGAAGCTCTGGGTATCCCACCAGAAGACGGAAACATTCGGTGGGGAGCATTCCGAAATGCCTGCCACTAGCCTAGTGAAGGCGAGTGATAAAGCGCTTTGCCGTGACGCGCACCTCTGGTTACGGAATGGGCAGCAGCCACCCACCATACCCAGCATCATGCACGTTTATTCTGCTGACACGAAATTCCGTGACGACCAGAAAGTCATGGTTATGGTGAACAATGTGCTGTCCCTCCGCCCATTCAACAACTACAGGGCTGCCCTCAGGAAGCAGGCTTCAACACTCACTGTCGCTTTAGGGTCACCGCAGATAGAGAAAATTGAGCCAGAGATCCATAAAGGAACCTACCGTGACGGCGATTTCTTCCTCATCGGATCCGACGGTTTCTGGCATCACCTCGAAAAAATAAGTGGGTGGGACGATCTTCTGCAGAACACCCCAGATATTAAGAAAACATTAACTGAAATGGCTCACTATTTCCGTGAGCTCAAAGAGAAAGACGACATGACAGCCGCACTAGTCCGCTGCCGAAAGAACACTGAGGGGGCGGCATAAGATTTGGGTAACATCAACAATAACGGCAACCAAAAGTTCAGGCATATACGGCAGGAGTACACCCATAAAATAGGTGATGCCCTGAACATTGCTAATAAGAATCTCAGGGTCAAAAAAATCCTGTCTGACGGGTCCTCAGGTATGGCTAACGTCTACCTTGTGGAAGGGATGGATGAGCTCACCAAGAATAACGTCGAATATGTGGTGAAACAAGCTCTTTCACCCGCGCTTTTCAGGAACGCTGTTCCCCCTGCTGATTACGCGCGCCTGAAGGAAGAGCATAAAGGGCTAGTTCGTGAAGCTACACTGATGCAGACTCTTCGGGGTATACCGAACATCCCAACGTGTATCGGTACCCGCAATAATGAGACTGAGAAGACCTCTTACATTCTCATGGACTACATTGAGGGTGTTTCCCTCAGTGAATATGTGCGGAGCACCCCAAACGGGTGTCTCACTGAGAAAGAAGCTGTTTCTTTGACAAAGAAGATAGCTGACGCGGTTGGTAAGCTCCACGCTAACGGCATCTGCTACAGGGATCTTAAGCCGGAGAACATTATTATCTCCAAAGTCGGTTCGGAGCCGTTCATTATCGACTTCGGTATATCTGGCAACATGGGTACGACTGATATAACCCCAGGTGGCACTAAGGGTTACTATGATGCCTACCAGATGCAGCGGAATGAGCAGACTGGTAAAGTGTTGTACCCGCTCACTGAGAAATACGATATTTTCGCGCTCGGCGCGGTGTTGGCTTTCATGCTCACGGGTATCAAGCCTGCTCAGTCAACTATTAACGTGTGGTCTTTTGATGTTTTCACTCCTGTGAACCGTAAAACCACGGCACCCCGTGAGGTGACTTTCACGGTTTACCAGCAGGTGACCCAAAAAGAAGGTGAGCTGTATTTCAAGAGCAACGGTAACCCGCAGTATATTCAGCGATCCCCGCACCTTCCACAAACATTCCACCCGCGAGGTGGTGAGCAGTCCAGGTGGGATGAGAGGCAGGACGAGAAATACGCTAACAAGAAGCTACTTTCCAGGGAAATCATGCAGCCTACCAGCTGCACCAACCCAGACACAGGTGAACTAGAGTACTATGTCCGCACCATCGAAAAATGGGAGGTTTACGGGCTCCCCGAGGTGCTAGGTGCTGCGTGCACCTCCATGAAAACCCCTCATGTGGATGAGCGCACCGATCTGCCAGAGAAAAAAGACCTCATCTACCGGGAAGAAGGCTCGCAGTCCAACAAAAAATTTGAGCACACCGTAGAATACTATGCTGTGCTTGAACCTCAGCAGCCCTACCTGACAGGCCCGCATACGGTCCTGAACGCTACACACCCGAACCCCGCTGTTTCGCAGGGGATAGAGTACGTTATCGGGCGGGCGACGCACCCCAACCTGGATGAGCGGTACAAGGACATATCGGATCTCCTAGTAGACCTTGACCAGTACGAGCTGATGGGTGGCGAATACGCCCAGAAGCAGGGTAAAAGGCTGCTCGGTGTTATCGGTGTGCTCCTGCTGGGGATAGGGTCTATCACCGGTGGGATCATTGCGCAACAGAACGAGAACAACCAGCAGAACAAAATGTGCTCAGACCTAGCGAATAAAGCGAAAATCTCCGCTAACGTGGATGATTATGTGGCTGCCCTAGACAGCTGCCCAACGGCTAAACCCGACATTTATAGGGGTCTCATTGATTCCATAGCGTCTGATGGGTCATTCACGAAGAATGAGGAAACCCAGCTGGTGAACGTTATTTCCAGTAGGAAAGAAACCCTAGCGAAGGAAGAAGGGTACGGGGCGTTAGCTTTCGACATCGGCAAACTGTACCTGCTCTACTATTCCACTGGGAAACTTGACGACGGGACCCTGGACAAGGACGGTATGGTGCGCTCCGCTTCCTGGTTCAAAGAAGCTAAAGACGCTGGGTACGACCCTGACGGCGCGGCAACAGCATACGGTGGTATCGCTGAGTTCCAGAAGACCGTGAACACTCGCGTGCAGGAAGGCACCGACAAAACCATTTTCCGCGCCTACTGGGATAACCTGCAGAAGATTGACCGTAACCTGCCCGCGACAGGGAAAATGACTCTCTACGCGGCGCGTGTTGACCTGATCAACTCTTATGCGCATCACCTTCATTCTGATGGTGTCCCGAAAGAAGATTTGGAGCGGGCACGCACTGAGATTGAGGCGTATATCGCTGAGAACAAGCCTTCCGGTAAGAAGCAGGAGGAGCTGTATAGGTACATGGTGTCCCAAATCCCCGCGATGCAGGATGCTATCAGGACAGGTTATGAAGGGTAAGAGGGGCTGCGAATAATGATTAGTTTATCCACCATCCTCATAGTTCTAGGTGTGGCTTTGATCCTCCTAGCCGTCGTACTTTTCGTTGTCTGGGACCTATTCAGCACGTTCCTTTTCTATTCGGTGTCTACGCGGCGCAGGAAATCTAAGCGGATATCGTCTGTGTTTGATGAGGCGCGGCAGAGCACTACCCTGCTGAACGGCATATGGAACGCCCCATCCAACACAACAACGACAACCCCGCCGCCACCGTCCCCTGAGGTACTGGGTGGGGTGAGTCAAGAGCATGAATCATCGAGTGATCCTCTGTTTGAGGTGGACTGGTCTTCCGAGGAAGAAGACACTGGGAACACTGTTGTGCTGCCCGCGCTGATCGGGGTGATAGATGAGCAGAACAATCCAATATCTATGCTCGAAAAACCACATATAATATATGTAAGCGATGAAGAAACAAACATCCGAGCCTAAAATGGAGTAACCATAAATGTCTACAACTAAAAAGGTGGCTACTGCTGCCGCTGTCGCACTTGTAGCGACACAGGGTGTTACTGCGCATGCTGACGATAAGAAACCGGATCAGGGGAACAAGCCAGCAGCAACCCAGGCACCGAAGCAGACCAACGATAAGAACGACAAAAAAGAAGAGAAGAAGAAGGACCAGGAAACCCCGAAGCCTGCTGTGAAAGCGAAAGTTGCGCAGCAGGTCAAAATCACGCCTGTGGGTGCGGGGTATGATGCGGATGGTGCCGCTTGGTATGGTCCTAACACGCCGTTGAAGGTGGCGTTATCGTCATCGGACGGTAACCCTATCGGTAACGCCCGTGTGACCGCGCAGAAGGTCAGCTCTTCTGGTAACCCTGTTGGGGGTCAGGTAGAGGTTTTCCGTGGCGCTGTACCGGACACCGCGAAGGAGTTCACGCTACCGGACATGTCTTTGAAATCTGGTGAGCGTGTCGCCGTGACGGTTGCCCCAGAGAACAGGCAACCCGCGCAGACCATACTAGGTTTTGATAGTGAAGCACCCGAAGCGCCGTCGATGACACTGATTACTAGTGGCGGCGTGACTCACGGTGACACCACGTTCTTCCAGCAGGAAGATGTTCAGCTCAGGCTGGCGCGGTTCGCTGATGAAGGTGCTGGCGTGAAAACCGTTTCCCTTGAGCGGTCTGACGATAACGGGAAAACCTGGAAAGAGTACCGCACAGTGAACGGCGCGGAGAACAACCGTGGCACTGAATGGCATATTCAAGACAGCGGCACCTACAGGTTCCGTGTCGTGGATAACCTAGGTAACAGCAAAGCCTACGGGCTTCACGACCTGTACGACGGTATCCAGGACAAGATCGAGGTGAAAGCCACCAGCAAACCTGGTGCAGTTGATTTCGGCGTGAACGGGCAGAAGCCGCATGACGGATGGTACAAGGATGCCGCTGTGGTGGATGTGACCGTGAAATCCACTGGTTTCTGGAACTCTTCACGTATCACCGTGAACGGTCAGGAAGCAGTGGGAAACAAGATTGGGTCTGGTGACCGCACTGAGAAGTACACTATTGACCTGTCGAAATTCCCCAAACCTGGTGATGGTACCTACAATATTGATGTTCACACGCTGAACATGTTCCAACGGGATACCATCTCCCATAAGGTGAAAGCTGACTTTGAGGCACCAACCGCTAAACTATGGTTGGAAAGCGACAACGGCAACCTTGAGAACGGCACCTGGTACACGCCCAAAGCACCCGTTTTCGGTATTGACGCCAACGATGAAGCCTCAGGTGTTAAGTCTGTCACCTTGACTTATGAGGATTTCGGGGGGAACAAGAAAACCCTCAACATCCCAGTCGGTGAACGCTCCGTAAAACTTGACTCTTCAGGGCGTAACTTCACTCTCACCGTTGAAGACAACGCGGGGCACGTAACAACCACCCCGCTAGGTGGTAACGTCGCTAGCGTGGACTACGACACCCAAGCACCCACCATCGGTAACGTCACCGACCCTAAAACCGTTGACTACAGTGGCGCGAAATGGCTAACCAGCCGTGATGGGGCACTGGGTTTCAGTATCCCAGACAACGACCTGAGCCGTGTAGATGCGCACATTAACGGGCAGAAAGTGCAGGTTGGGCGTGACGGTGACAGGTTCACTATTGATCTAGCGCAAGCTAACATCCTGAACGGAAAAATCGAGCTATCCGTCACCGCAACCGACAAGGCTGGTAACAGCACCGACCTGCACAGGGTATGGATGGTGGACAGTGAAGCACCCTCAGAGATCCGTGCAGACGTACACGGTGACGTGCAGGTAACCCCCTGGGGTGCTTACGCGAAAACCATGCCCACCATGCAGGTCACGGCGGTGGATAACGGGTCTGGTGTGGCTAAGTATCAGCTGCTTGACGGGTCTGGTAACGTCACCGCAGAATCAGGGAACGGTTTCTTCACATCCATCCCAGCGGGCACCACACAGGTCCGGGTGATTGATAACGTCGGGCACCCGACCCTCGTGCCGTTGTCGAAGATCACCCCGTTCAGCCAGGCACCAGTTATCGACCCGAACGCCCCAGCAGTGAAAATTAACCGCCCTGAGGCGCAGCACAACAACTGGTACGCTAACGATTTCACCCTGTCTGCTGACGCGACGGATAACGCATCGTTGAAGTCCGCGCAACTGTATGTGAATGGTGTGCTCGTGTCCCAGTTTGATGCTAGGGACGCCGCTAAGTCCGCTAACCTGTCTGTGGACACCAGCAAACTTGGGGAACCTAAAGACGGGAAGTACAGTGTCCGCGTCGTCGCAACCGACGCTGCGGGTAACGTCACTGAATCAACTGACGAGTTCAATATTGACCGTGTGAATCCTGAGGTTGTTTCGTTTAATTTCGACACGACAGGGACTCAGCCTGCTACTGCTTCTGAGGATTACGGTGTTTTCGTTTCGTCTTCAACTGGTGTGAACATTATTGCCCGCGACCCTGGGGCTTCCTCTGGGGTGCGTAGCATCACCTACACGCTCCGTAACGCTGATGGTTCAATTAACCGTCAGGAGACCGTGAACGCTGTGGGCGGGTCAGCGTATGTGACGTTCCCAGCCGATTTCAAGGGTTACGTTGATGCTGTCGCCACGGATAATGTGGGGCGTAAATCCTCTAGTGTCCACCCTTACGGTATTGTGTCTGAGACATCTAACTGGCATGCGAACACTGCGAAGGTTGCTATCAGCACACCTGAAACGTCCATGTCTGATGCGCAGGGCACACCACTGTATGATCGTGCGACCACCGCAACCTACAACATCAGTTCGCCTGTCGCTGGCATTAAGAAGGTCACCTACGGCATTGGGTCTAAAACCCTTGGCGAGTTGAGCCCCGAGCAGCTGCAGGTCACCTCACGGGACAAGAACCTTGTCACAGGCGCGACTGGCACATTCAATGTTGGTGACGAAGGCAACGGGCAGAAGCTTTGGGTCAGGGTTGTTGATAATGTTGGGCACGAGTCGTTCACTGAGAAGAACGTTTCTGTGGACACCACGGCACCTAAAATCAATGTCGAATACAGCGACGCAGGTAACCCTGTGATGCGTGATGGTGTCGCCTACTACAAGAACGGTCGCACCGCGAAAATCCGTATCGTTGAGAAGAACTTCGACCCGAACAAAGTTAGTGTGCGCGGCGCAACCCTCAATGGCTCATGGGTGAACACCGGTAATGACACGTGGGAGAACACTGCGACCTTCAACGAGGACGGCACCTACGAATGGTCTGTTGATTTCACTGACAGGGCAGGGCATGCGGCGCAACCTTACAACTCAGGTAAGTTCATTGTGGACAAGACCGCGCCCGTGGTGAACGTGGACTGGTCCGACAACAACGGAACACCTGACGGCTGGTACCGCACCAACCGGTCCGCGACCGTCACAGTGAAAGACGCCCACTTCGACCCGTCAGGCGCTAAGTTCGACGGGAACGGGCGTATCTCAGCCTTCACCAAGCAAGGCGACACTTGGGTTGCGACCGTGACTTGGGATGAGAAGTACGATGGTGACCGCGAGTTCAACCTGTCCGCAACCGATATCGCAGGCAACCCGTCAGCAACCTATAACTCCGGCAAGTTCAAGGCTGACACCACACCCCCGAACGTGAAGATTGAGGGTGTGCAGAACGGTGTTATCTACAAGGAGAAGGTAGCGCCACGGATTGTTGTTGATGAGAAAAACATTGACCTCAGCAAGTCCACTGTGGTGGTGAAGAGCCGTAGCAGGGGCGAACTGAAGCTTGAGGGCGCGCTACAGCCTGGTAAGTCCACCCTATCCTTGCAGGGTATGGGTGACGGTAAGGACTGGGACGACCTGTACACGGTTGAAGCTAAAATCGTGGACAAGTCGGGGCAGACCACCACACAGGAATCCCAGTACATTGTGAACCGTTACGGGTCACAGTTCGATTTCAAGGATTTCAACTTCAAGGGCAAGTATGTCAAACAGTTGAAGAACGACATTGTTATTACCCAGACCTCCGTGGAGCGTATCGACCCGAAGAAGATACGCCCGCACGTACTGAGGGACGGCGCTAACATCCCTGTACCCTCCGACGCTTACAATGTGAAGGAGTCCGGTGGTGACAAGTCGAACTGGACGTACACGATCACCATCTCAAAGGACCTGTACAATTCCCATGACGGGGCGTACAGCACCCGTTTGACCTCCACCACCGAGACCGGTAAAGAGGAGAACACGTTCAAGCAGGAGCACCTGTTCGGTATTGACAACACTGCACCAGATATCCTGATCTCCGGTGTTGTTGAGCGCGGCTCATATCATGCCCCTGAGGGGTCTAAGAAGGTCACCGTCCAGGTGCATGAGCTGTCGGGTGTGGATAAGATCAGTATCAAGCTCAACGGCAAAGAGGTTGAGTCTGAGCATACTGAGGGTACGGACGAGTGGTCTGTCATTGTCCCAGCTTCTTCAAACGCCCAGGATTTGGATGTTGAGGTTGTGGACATGGCAGGGAACCGTTCTTCCGAACATGTGGGCGAGTTCCATGTGACAGCTGACCTTGTGGAGGCTATCGTGAACTCAAACTGGATCCAGTACGTGCTGTGGGCTTTGGCTATTGTTTCCGTTGTTGGTCTCCCGATCCTGTGGCTCTGGCTGCGTAGGAAGAAGAAGGAGAAGGAGATGCGGGAGTCCACCCGTGAAGCGTTGAAGGCTGGCGCGTTCCTGTCTACGACGGGTGCACGTGGCACTGGTTCTCAGGGTGCTTCTGCTGGTGCTAAGGATGATGGTTCAGCATATGACGACACTGTTGTTGATGCTAGCGGGGATTCTGAGGCTACAACTGTTGTCGGTGATAGTGACGGCACCACGGTTGTGCCTGAGTAGGGGCCTTACGGGCTGCTGATCGTAGGGGGTGGCGCTTTGCGTGTCACCCCCTATTTCTTTATGGTTTTTTCAATATTTATTCATAAAATAATTTGTTCTTCCGGTTTTAACGGAATGTTAGAATTGGTAGTAAGGAAGAATCTCGTCAATGATTTGGAGTTGAATTTTATGGTTTTACAGCAATATGGTAATCCGCCTGCTAAGGCTGGTTGGGAGCCTTTTGGCGGGGACAGGTATTATGTGTCTCATGTGGTGGTGACTTTACCTGAAAAGACTGGTGGGGATTATAAATGTGATTTTCATTTGATTCCTGCGACGACTTTGAAGGGTAAAAATCTTGGGCGTATTGTCCAGTCTGTGACTTATACTGCGGAGAAGTATAGGGAGAAAGTTTCGGATGATAAGTGGAGGGCTAATAAGGTTACTCATGCTTTTCCTGTGGTGACTGATTTCGGGTCTGGTGCGGGTAATAAGAATGAGAAGAAGTGTATTTTTTTTGGGTTTTCTGTGCGGGGTAATGATTGTTTTGTGAGGACTGTTAATAGGGGTTTGGTGGCTTTTTCGGAGTCGTTGTTGGATGTTGATCAGGCGGCTGATTATGGGTTGCCTATTGGAGAGTATTTGACGGGGCGTGGTGTTAGATAACTTGGGTGCTATATGTCCCCAGTGGCTTTCGAGCTGCTGGGGATTTTTTGTGTCTACATCTCACCTAACTTGTTGGTTTTGATAATTATTGAAACATGGTCTACAATCTTATATAGGAGATAACAACCCGAAAGGACATAAGACCATGAACAGCCCCCGACCGAACCGCATAAAATACATCCTCAACCCCCACGTATGTGACATGCTCACCGACATGTACGGTACCCAGCAGAACTGTGAAAAAGAGCTGGGACTATCACATGGAACCATTAGCAAATGGCGTCACGGCACCGCCAGCCCCGAAGGAGACCACCTAAAAGCTCTCATAGCCCTCACAGGCTACCCAGAAGCCGGTATCCGCCTCCCGGCAACAGAAGACCCAGAAAACGCCCCACAGGCCCCCTACAGCCCCTCTGAGGGGGAAACCAGCATCCCCCTTGCAATCATCAACGACAGCACCCTCACCTGGGAACAACGCGCCGCATACGCAAAACACCTCTCCCTCCCCGCCACCCGCAAAAACGACTTCCCCGCATTCCGAGAACTCCCCTACCACCCCAGCATCAAACCCATCAAAAAGAACACGCTCTACAAAAAACTCGACCACACCAAATACGCGGAAAACCCAACCCTCACCATCCCCAACGAAATCATCAACAGCACCACCCTCGACCTCGAATCAATCGGGATGCTCATCTACCTCATCGCCAACCCACCCACCAACGAAGGCAAAATCAGGGAAAAACTCGTAGAAGCAAGCCCCGCAGCATACAAAGTCGTCAACCGCATCAGCCAGAAACTCATCGCAGCAGGAGAAATCACTGAACGCCGCACACGCGATGAACACAGGGGTAACCGCTTCGGTTCCCTCGTGTGGGAAGTCACTCGTGTAGCACAAGAAGGCTAGCATGGCTTGGCAGTTACTCAATATTGCGGTGGAGGTGACACACCTCGACAAGGAGCTTGATATTCCGGTACCCAATGGAGCGAAAAGTATTTTGCTTTGCCTAGCATCCCATGCGGACAAGCAGGGGGTGTGCTTCCCGTCCTATCGAACCTTCCGTAAATGGGGTACTGCCACATGGACTCGGACAACCATCAAGCGGAATCTCAAGATGCTAGCGGATCATGGGCTGCTTGAGGTGTCCCCTAGACGTGATAGGTCTGGGCGGAATACGTCGAGCCTTTATAGGCTAAATGTTCCTCGTTTGAGGGAGTTGGCGGAGGTGTGTGGAGCAGGTGGAGAGGAGGATACGGAAGGAGAATTTGGGGAGTAGCTCATAGGGGGGGTACGTCCCATGATGGGACGGGGGTACGTCCCATGATGGGACGGGGGTACGTCCCATGATGGGACGTCTTTAATCTTTAAAAGGAATCTTTAGAAGGAACCTAGCTTGGCTCTTGGTCTACTTTTACTCTTCATTGCAATTAATTTTTCTTTTTTTGATTTTTGATCTACCTTCTTCTTAATTTCAATTTTACTCTTCTAAAATATTAGGATTACCTAATTTTTAATTTAGCATATACTATATATATAAATTTCTAATTTTTTGATTTTGAGAAAGTTTTAAAATATATATAATTATATAAGAGATTTTTGAAAAAATTAAGAAAAATTTTCAAAAATTAGAGAGATGAAAAAACGAAAAAACAAAAATGGAAGGAGAAAAATGAAACCCGAAACATGCAAAAAACTCTGGGAAACACTAGGAAAAACAGACAAAGCACGACAAAACAAATACACGCCACTAACCCAAGAAGAAGCTGAACAATGGTCAAACTACCTACACAACATCCCAGACGACCCTAAAAATAACAACCACTACATCCAGCTCATAGTCAGCACGATTCTCAGCAAAGAACTCCTAGTCATACCAACACTGGGGCACCTCAAAACAGCTTGGGAAGAAATCTCTCAAAAAATCAACATAGCACTAGATCATATGGGCAAAATTGAAGAGAGGATTCAAAGGATACTCAACGACCAAGAGACTATGGAGAATGAGATGCGTCAAGCACTTGTGAACTCGTATCTAGCTCATTATGAGTCTCTACCTGAGGAAGTGAAGAAGATGTACCCAAAGAGGGACTTTTCAGAATTTTTAGAAGGAGGAAAAACCCATGAAGTAGCTAGGAAACGGGGAGAAAGGGTAAATTCACCGCTTGGTGATTGGCGTAGTATGATGGTTATCCCTGAGTGAAAGGAAGATAGGAAGTATGAAACTGAGAATTAAAGAGCTAAGCTCTGGATGCATCCCTCAGAGGGCACATGCTGAAGATGCTGGTGCTGACTTAGTATCGAAAGAAGACGTTGTTATCCCTGCTGGTGGTAGAACTTTAGTGGGAACTGGTATCGCTATTGAGACACCTGAGGGTATGGTTTCTCTCGTGTGTTCCCGCTCTGGGTTAGCTGCTAAACATGGTGTTCATGTGCTGAATGGGCCTGGAGTGGTTGACCCTGGGTACACTGGTGAAGTTTTTGTGAACCTCCACAATTCTGGGTGTGAAGATTTTCATATTCAGGCTGGTGATCGTGTCGCTCAGCTACTCTTAGTGCCCGTGGTCTATCCTGAGTTTAAGGTTTCTGATTCACTTGGTTCTAGCGACCGTGGTGAATCAGGGCACGGTTCCACTGGATTATAATTTTTTGAGAAGAAAGGAAGAGAATAATATGAGCTTCGATATCGCGTCCGCTACCTTAGTGGGGAACGTTACTAAGGACCCTGAGGTTAGGTACACGCCTAACGGAAAGATGGTAGTTAATTTCACTGTTGCCATGACTCGGAAGAAAAAAGACGAGGCGGGGCAGTGGGTTGATAAGGGAAAACCGCTGTTTAAGGCTTGCACGGCTTGGGGAGTAGTTGCTGAGGCTGTGGTTAATAACATCAAAAAGGGCGACCCTGTTATTGTGCTTGGGCACTATGAGGACAGCTCTTATGAGATTGAGGTTAAAGACTCTCAGGGTAACCCAGTGATTGATCTTGAGACTCGCACCCCTATTATGAAGCGGGTCTCTGCGGATCGAGTCATCGTTGATACCGTGGGTCATGATCTGCGTTGGGGTACTGCTAGGTTTGAACGTCGTTCTGCATCTCAGGGTTATGCTAGTGGTGCGGGTGCTCCCGCTTATCAGGGGCAGGGCCCGCAGGGTGGCTCACCTGCCGCTGGGTGGGGTGGGGGTAATTACCCTGCTGCGGGGGCTGCGCAGCCTCCTCAGGGCGCGTATGGGGGTGTGTCGGGTGGACATCACCCGAGTGAAGGTTTCCCTCCTAAGCCGAGCGCACAGGGCTTCTCGCAAGGGAACCTGCAGGGTGGTTACCCCGTGTCGGAGCCGCTTGAGGAAGAGCCTCCGTTCTAAAAACAACCCTGAAAAACGTAGAAACCCAATAAACCGAAAGAACGAAATGAACCACGTAAAAACCAGCTACGATGCTTTCAAATATCTAGTGGATTCCCGTAGCACCATCCTGAAAATCAGTACACCCAACTGTTTCCAATGCAAAATGGCTACCCGATGGGCTGAGGATCACGGGTTCCATGATGGTGTTGATTATGTTGAGGTGAACCTAGGTGACCTTGATAAGCCTGATGAAGCGCTCGCATACCTACGTCAAGTAGTAAGTGACGCATTCGGTGTACCAGTAGATAAAATCCCAACTGCTGCACCTTGGTTTATTAACTTGAGGAATGTCCCCAAAACAGACATTAGCGAGGACAATGAAATGGTGAGTGAACCTCCCGTTATCGACTTCGACAGCCCCGCTTTGCAGCTGTTCGGGTACCAGCCCTCAAACCTTCCGACCCTGTTCAGTGGGACACTCCCCGCACGGGAGCAGGAGATGCGCCTCGTAGCATAGAAACCCCAATGCTGAAAAACAAAAATTGGTCTACCATAGTGGCGTGTGGTAGACTCTTTTTTGTTTACAAAACAAGGAAAAAACACGTAAACCGAACCACAGAAACAAGCAAAAGAAATCATGGCAAAAACACTCAACCAATACCTGCGGCTCGACCCGCCCACGCAGACACAGAAAGCACTCATCGTCGGGCTGCAACCCACCCAAAAGAAAAACCGCAACGGGTGGGACATTATCTGCCTTATCACAGACCCGGAAACCGGTCAGAAAAAGGTAGAGAAATTCCAGGCCCCAGACCACCAAAAAATTAATGGTCACACGATCCTCGCGAACCTCCTCCCCCAAGACGACATCAACATCACCGCCAACGAACAAGGCATACACATCAGTGGTGGCGTGAAAACAACTGGTGTGGAAATCACGTACACAACCTACCGTGGGCGGAAAATCCTGTTCACCGCCGAGAAAACAGGTGAAGAGGAAACCCTGTACGGGGTGGACGCGGCGAAAGTTTTCCTTGAATCCTACGCATATTTCGGGTTTAACGGGTCATTGCCTTACATGGTTGGGGCGTATGCGATCTGCGGTAATAGTGCTGACCGGCTCGTTGAGATTATCCACAGCGTGGATATTATGCGTGACACGTACAGTCCTGAGTATTCGACGGGGTTCGGTTCCCTTGACGGCATTAACTATTATCCTGTGGATAGTGGCACCCTCAAGGTTGAGAGCCTACGAGCTGTTGCCAGTGGGGAGAAAAAAGAAGAAATTTTTACGGGGTTCAATATGTCCCCCACGTCCACCCCCGTACCTGCTATGGTGGTTCTAGAAGACAACAGCACATACCGCACAGAGACCCCAGATTGGGGTGAAGAGCACGTCGTGTTCAATAGCGCTGGGGTTACCCACAGTGTTTTCACCACCCCAGAGGTGAGCGCACTCTACAAGGGTGTCCTTCCAGCGCTACCGATGCTCCGTAAAGACTGTGTGATTGTGACTGGTGAGCAGGATGGTGTGAAAACCCTGTTGAGGGTATTCACGCAGGACTAAAAAGAAAATTTGTTAGGGGCATTTAAATGGCTTTAGATCTTCTCTTCGCGAGCGCCGCAGGGTATTTCGGTTTCGTGATCATCCCACTGTTCGCTGGGGTGTTCCTCATGGGTGCCGCGTGTAGCGCCTACCTCGGGATTAAGATCATGCAGTTGTTCCGTTGGGCTTTCGGGTCCGGTGGAGGGTACGTGGAGGTTCCTCATGGTGGGCGCTAAGAAAGTTTTCACGAATGAGGGACGCCATGCTAGGCCCGTGATATCGAGGTATGTGAAGGGGCTGAAATTCGATCCTGCCCGCCGCGATATTGATTATGTCGCTGGGTGGCTGGAATACGCCACAGCGCACGGGTACCCTCTTGAGGAGCGTGACCGAAAGAATAATTTCACTGCGCCTTACCTTGAGTACCTGCTCTCGATTGGTACTGTCCCCGACTACCATGTGAGGCGACGTATCAGACACGGTAGCCCTCTCACTGTGCCGACTCTACGGTACGCGGAACGGCTTGGGTACTGCCACCTGCGTGACCTACCAGGCGGTGCTGTCCTAGTGGTGGAGACAGGGAACGTTTACTGCCCGTGACGGGTGGTGTTACAACGTAAAACGTGAAAGAACACCCCCTCCACCATACCCTGGATGTGATAAACAAAAATGGCTACCGTGAAAACCGTAGAAGACCTAGTTCAAGCTGAAGGCGCGAAGCTTTTCAGGACCCTAGCAGAAACAAGTAACCCAGGTATTAGGGGGACTCTATGGTACTCGGTTTACGACATCGGTAACATCCCCGAGTGGGAGGATGCACTGGAATATGAGCTTGCCCAAGGGCTGGACAGGAAATATGCTGTTCACGGGGTGAGGAATGAGCGTTACGGTGTGCTGAACAGGGGCACGGTTTGGGGGGTGAACACCCGCGACGTTGACGTGAAACAGTTTGCCCTAGACAGCTTAGGTAAACCCATTTACAAGAAAAAAAGCACGAACGGCACTGTCGCGTCGAAGCTTATAGTGGCGAACCAGAAGGTAAGCGTTGAAGATATTGAGCTTAAAGACGTGGAACTGCCGCAAGGTAGTGTGTGGGTTAGGGCAGAAAAAGTCCTTGACATTAAGCTTGAGGATTTAGGGAGAGACCGGAAACAAGGGTTCGCCCCAGGAGTCGTTGAATACAACCGCAGAATATACAACGTCTACGCTATCCCGAAAGACAACCTGCGACCAGTACCCCGCGCCGCGCTTGTCCTCAGTAAACGCAGAATGCAGAACTACGGGGGATGGAAAATAAATTCTTTCAGCATGGGTCCACTGTATCTTCAGGTCATTAAATACAAGCCTGGGGCACGGTACGAATCGACAAACGTTCTGATGATCAAAGACACAACAGACTTCGATAAGGAAATGCGGGAGTACATCGGGTTCCTTCACGAATCCCAGAACGTCATACCCGACGTTTTCAGTGAAGACTACATGGGGAGTGACGGTGTGCGGTTCTTCATTAAACATATGGAACCAACCCTCACCATGTTAGACGACCCAGGTGCGGACGATAACATAGAGATAGACCATGTTGGGGGGCTGGAAGAAGGCAGTGCCGCAGCGGACATGCTCGCGTCGATACTCTCCAAACAGAAACAGCAGGAAACCCCGAAACTGCCACCAAGCCACGGTGAAGACGGTAGATTCGTGAGTAGGGGCAGGTAAGGGATAAGAGTAGGAAAGGGCGGGTGAAACACCGCATGTCAGAGGTGTTCTGGGTAGAGCCACGCGAAGATGCTGGTGCCGCATCGTTATCCCCAGTGCGCGGGCTATACCAACCCAACCCGTACTTGGGGCTGAGAATCATGGTGCGCGGCAACACTCACCAAGTGGACAACAGGATAGCCTCAGAAGCGCTCTTCAACTCCCTGTTCTCCCACGGGTACGTGTACACGCCCGTGACTATCACCCACCTCAGAAGAATCCGCCCACTAGCTGGTGCCGAACGGTACAGCGTGTCCGACCAGCACGGTGTGAGAGAAATAAACGTTAGTGAATATAACACTATTCTCACCCAAGAAAAACAAGCCCTGAATAGTATCTGCATCCCAAACCATGAGCATATTAACGGGCACCAGGTCATAAACCACATGTTTGTCCACAAAATATGACAAGCAAATGAAACAGCCCGCAGTGCATAGGCTATTATTGTATTTATGCGAAATACACGATTCACCTACAACTGGCTAAGAGACTGCAAATGGTATTACCATTCGCTGAAAATAGCTTCACTGTACCGGATGGTGGATTTGGGGTACCTTCTGGACGCCCATGTGTTCACGGTGGATTACAATGTTCGTCGTCTGCTTGTGGATAGTGGGTATGTTAGGGTCAGTGATGACGGCAGGTTTGAGGTGTCGGCTGGGCTGCTTTTTGAGCATATTGTGTCCTGCTCGTCGTTGAGTAGTGATTACCGTGAAATAGTTTCTGTCTATGAGGGTAAGGGTTTTGTTCCTGTTGAGTCTGAGGTGCTTTGGGGTTCTGATGATTTCATTGTCCTCCTGTACCTTCACCTGTCTCTGCAGGAATGCACTGAATCTCTCGACAGGTTGAGTGGGTTCTTCACTAAACGGATCGGTGACGACAGTATCAACGAGTCCGGTAAGCTGGGTGCAAAATACAGGGACGGCATGAGCATGGTTGTGTTGCAGGAGGCGACCCAGGCGTCCGTGCAGGCTGTGACTGCGACACCACCGAAGTATATGACTGTGAGAACCGTTGAACGTGGGGCTGCCGCCCCTACTGCACCCGCTGGGTATGAGCTGCTGGGTGTCCATGACCTCCCCCATAGTGTGCAGTACTGGTACCATAATGCGCCTGACTCTACGGACACCACGTTCACCCACACCCCGCCCGTGCTTTGGGGTTCCACAGCGGAGGGGCAGCTGTCGATGTCCATGCTGTACAGTGGGTTGTGCGGGTACCTGCTCCCTGGGGGTGTGGTGCATAAGGTGCTGGATGATGAAGGGTATACAGGTAACATTTCTGTTGTGCCTATCACGGGGTACCAGTCCACGAAAGGTAACCCAGTGGAGTTTTACCCTGTTGAAGACCTCACGCGGGAATACCCAGGAACTTTCCGCCAATATGAGAAGCATGACTGGTACGGTTCGCTGATGCGTCTAAAAGAGATCCAACCGGTTCCGGGGCATAAAATATCTGTTGACCTGTTCAGTTCCCTCATCACGGATTTCAGGTTATCCAGTAAGCCTTTCGAAACAGGGAGGCTACTCGATGGTGTTGTGACCCGAAGCAGATCGTTAGACTTCGCGCCGCACCCAGTGTCCACGAGGTACGATATGCGCACACTGGGAGACTCTTTCAACTACCTTTTCCCTAGTGTTATTGAGGGGCTACAGTCAGTAGCGGAACAAGTGGACCCTGCTAGTACCATCAACCACCAGAGCACTTTTCTAAGCAACCCGATAGGAGCACCAAAGAATGCCGCAGTATAGTGTAGAAGCTGAGACGCAGGAGGACGGGAGTATCCTCATCCCGTTCACTGTTGTGTCCGAAGACCCGCTAACCGTGGTGTTCCTATACCGGTCAAAAAACGGTGACGCAGACTGGGGGATAAAACAGGTGTTCCCTAACGAAATCAGTGGCGCTGAATCCTACGATATTTTTGTGTGCACTATCCCTAACAGTCGATCCCAGACGGTGCTCCCGATCAGGCAGGAAATCCGTAAAACAACCCCGAAAGAGGGAAACAAAATCAAGCTCACCCTCGGGAACTCCATCTCACAACCCGACATTCCCACCGCAACCCAGATCGTAGGACCAGCCGTCAAAGAAGCATTCTACGACGCTGAGGGGCTAGTGCAGACGAGCGGGTTCTCTCTATCGTCGAAGAGTACCGCAGCTAGGGTGGAGGAATATTTGAGGGAAAATCTCTAACTAGTAGTAGTTGTTTTGTTGAGAGAAAAGGATTGGGGTTACCCGTATGAGAAGCGAAACTGTTGTTTCACTGGGGCACAAGTTTACCGACAGGTACAAAAAATTCGTTGGTGAGCTCGTCAAAAAAGCTGTGCTAAACAAGACGGATATTAAGCTACCTACGATCTTCGACATTCTCACCCAGCCCGACGATTTCAATGTTGATGGGTTCACTAGCTACAGCATCTTCTGTGACCTCACCTACCGGTACATTTCCCTCATGTGGGGGATGGACATACCCAGGAACACGCTCATCAGCCGTGTCACAAAACATATCTACGAGAAAGAAAACAACGAATACCTCAACCACCTCTGCGACATCTACGGCAACCCCGAAAACCCAGAAGACGTAAAGATCATCCCCGACAGCAAAGAAAGCCCCGAACGGTTATTCACAGAAGCAGTGAACAACTGGGTCAAAGACCGTATACAAGCAGGAAACCTAGAAGACGCGCTCCCGTTCCTAGTCTTCGCCGAGCAATGCTGGATGTTCCACGGCGCGGGGTACTGGTACACCCCCAACAACAGGAAAAACGCCATATACCCCGGTAGGCACAAGCTGTACAAAACAGACCCGACCCGTATCATCGCACAGAACTTCTCAAAAACCAAAGCAGCGAAAGAACAAGCAGCCACACCCACGAACGAGGAAGCCGTAAAACTTTTTCAGAAGATAATAACCGCGAACCTTAAAGACACCATCATCAAAACCAACAGGGTTAACGCAACCTACACCATCACACCCAACGGGAAAGATGACAGGTACACGATAAAGTCCGCATCCTCAGACCTCAAAAAAAACAGTCTCGTGGAGCCGCCCGAGATCGTCCCGCACATGGTGGTGCAGCAGCTCTTCAAACTATTGAAAGACACAGCAGAGAAAACACCTCTGCTCGTCACCCAAGACACACCCATGATGTCCACCCCGAAGCAGCGGGTACTATCATTCGACTACGCACTCCACGAAAGGTACCGGTCAGCAAGCCGGAAACCTATCGCACAAGCCCTGCAGGCTAGGGCGTACATGCCTGTGCTGGGTGCCCCACGGTACACGCTGGGTATGACGAGGGTGGATGCTTTCTCTATCACGGGGACACGTGTCCTCACGAGTGCTGAGCAGGAACACCCAGAAGAAGATAATGTCGGGTACTGGGTTTCACCTGCGAGCGTTGATTTGAACGAGCTGGTGCTTGAGAGAATATCCGCTTGGGGTTTTGACCGCGCGAATAACCTGAGGCAACGGAACAAACCTGCCATGTGGCGTAGCTACCTTGATTTTTTCAGGAACGCCCACCACGAGAACTGCCGTGCAGTGGATGAAACGTACACGCCCGCGCAGCTACAGGGACTCATCAAATACCTATCTCGGGAAGAGAAAGTAGCTTTCCGATCCATGCTACCACCGGAAGCGATAGACTACGCCCGTGTACTAACCCATGATATTTTCAATGTTTTTGAGAAGATCGAGATTCCTGAGGCTGAAACAGCGGTGGCTGCTCGAAAGAATTTCGCTACGATGCTCAGGGGCGGGATCTATAAGGTCACTTTCTTGAACCAGAGCGATAAACTGAACTCCGTGTTCTGCACCTTGAACTGGAATATCCTGGATTTCCTGTGTGGTGGGCGCAGGATGTACCGTGAACCATCGTATTTCCGTGTGCTGGCGACTAAGATCCGGGATAACACGGACCAGTTCAGTAATGACAGCTGGTTCGTTTCTCAGGGTGGGGAGCTGATGGGTAGCGGCGTGGTTCCTGATGGTAGGACTATTGAGTATTTAAAGGATTGCTACGATCTTCGGTTGTCTAGTCCGGAGTTGACGCTAGATAAGTTTTGGGCGCGGGTTAACAAGAACTCGGTGGTGTATGAGGTGTCTTTGAGGGTTTTCAAGGATTTACTTCGTGTCGCCGAGGTTGATGGGGAGCTGAACGGTCCAGCTGATTTACTGTATCTTGTATCTCAGGTTGAGCATTGTGGATTTACGTATTCTCATGGCGCGTCGTTGTATTCTGTGGAGGATCGGGAGAGGGAGCTTGTGGGTTCTGATGTGGTGACGGTTCGGAATGTTTTTGCGCCTCCTTTTTCTTCGAGGAATAATGCTTTTGTTCAGGTGAGTGCTCGTAAAGTGGTTGATGTTGTGAGGGTGGCTAAACCACCTAGCATTCCTTAAATACTCTTATTTGTTCTTATGTGGCGTATCTATTAAAAAATAGGTACGCCACATTTGTCATTTCAGGAACAAAAACACCGGTATTATTACTTTTAAAGTAAAAATACCCACATAAACAACCATAGGAAAACAAAAACACCCCAGGAGGTGAAGACAAAACAATGTACGACGAAGAAGAAAACGAAGAAACGGGTAACAGCAACCCATCACCATTCGACCGTCATAGACGAGGAATACGACCCAGGCCCGACGACAGAGAAGAATCCCCCTTCAGCAGGGGGCGGACCTCCCGAGGGCGACCACAACCCTGGGGCGACGATGAAGACACCGACTTCCCACCAAGGCACAGGGGAATGCAGAGAGGAAGACCAGGGCGAAACCCCTACGAAGAACGTGAGGAATACGACCCCAGAAGCCGATTCCAAAATAATCGTGGATTCAACCCGCGACACGACCCAGACCCAAGAAACCCCTGGGAAAGCGCACAGGAAGAAGACCCCGCCAGTGAAGAAACAGACATTAGGGAAAACACGGTAGTCCCAATGTCAAAACCGAACAACACAAAAGAAGTAGAGCAAAAAGAAATGAAAAAATCAATCGGGTTATACGCAAAACTAGTGCGCATCCTCGGTGGGGAAATGTGAAACCCATCCCCAAAAAATAATATAAGATAAAACAAGAACACAGCATAAAGCCCCTCGGAAGAAAACCGAATGTACACACTCTTACCAGAAAAACAGCACAACAGGCTTCAACAGATCGAGCAAGAATACGAAGCGGGTAGATTACACAGGTACCCGCCGCACATTATCGAGAAAATACGGAAAACATATCTCGACAAATGCGACAAACATATTCGCTCACTCACCACACCAACCCTAGTAGCGGATATAAACATACTGCAGAAAGTATCTGACGAAGCCACAGCTGTTGTGAAGCGGCTACAAGGGCACCTGCCTGAGGGGTTCACCCCGTTCCCCCAGAACGGTGGGGCGCTCCGAGTATCATTCTGGGCAAGTAAAGACGGTAAAGAAATCAGGTGGCGTGTCAGACCAAACTCCAAGACAGGGCTAAAAACCCAAGGCGCACAACTGAACACAGACCTGTGCGTCAAAACAGGTAAAGGCAAAGTCGCCTCAAAGAAAATATGGGGAGAAGCACTCAGAGCCGCCGCCACCCAACTATGGGAGCTGTCAATCGGGCAGTTCGCGGCACACAACTGTGCGGCAGTGAACCAGCTACTCACGGAAGCCACCACGCGGGCTGGTGCACCATACACTCTTTCAGTGGTGCCAGAAATTTTCGCTACACCCAAAAACGTGGGGTTGTTCGAAGACATCTCAATGAGCGGTGTGGTGATCGCGGTCAGCAACCAGAAAATCCTGTCCCTCCCTGCAGAATACGACGCTCAGAACGTGGAGAGTCTGAGAGAGGGCGTGGATATCCTAGAGGACGCTATCAGGGATATAAAGCGTCAAGAAGGTAAAGCCCCAGAGGTGCGGGTGCGGCAGCTGACTATCAAGAAGAACATGTTGAAAGCGCACCTGAAAACCCTAGCTGGTGATGTTGCTTCCACTGAGTCTGCTGCGGAAGCTCGGGAGGAACTAGTGTCCGCATACGTGGACATTCTCAAGAAAACTCCCTCCCCCATATCGCTCATCAACACGCGGGGAGAAACACGCAAAAAACTTGTTGCCCTCACCGACCTGCCAGAGGATCATGTTCGGCAAGCAAGGACACTATTAGCGGACTCCACAGACAAGACCATCAAAGCAGTGTACCAGTCCACGAAACCACCCATCCGTTCAGTCCTCGTGGAAGGAACCACCAGTGCTGGCGAACCGTGGATCGGGTCTGTGGGATACACGGAGACAGACGGTGTGTGTGGTTTTGAAGAGAGAATCCCCGCAGTACACAAGAACCTGTGGGTCCGGCTCCCCGAAATTGATGTGGTTGCGGAAGCCCAGAAAATCTGGGAGGCAAGCGAGAACCGTAGTGAAGAGGCCCGTAAACGTTTCGGGTATGAGACGCAGGGAAAGTAGGTAGGACATGGCTGGTTTTGGTTTAGGAACAGGAAGCAGTGACAGCAGCTCGGGTGGTGAGAACAGGGGTGTGCCCTCCCGTCCCCTGCCGAAGCCTGTTGGGCAAGAAGAGATCCGTGACGGGGTGACACTACCGATGGGTGAGGTCATGCCTGACTATAAGCACGGTGATGACGGCTACACGTCCTGGGGTAGTGAATGGGGGGAGCCTCACGAAAATGTTGTGCCTGATGAGGATGAAGAAGAAAACCTTTTCACGCGCAGAAAAAAGAAGGAACGCAGCCCTGACGGTGAACCAGTTGAGAGTGGAGTGAAAAAAGCATGGGCGAAGATCGTCCGTAACAGCCTTGGGAAGCTTTTAGCGCTCGGGTGTCTCCTCGCTGCTGTAATTCTTCTCGTGCTTGTTGTGGTTTCCAATAACCAGAACCACGACTCCGCTACACCAACACCAGAAACTAAAACCTCCACATCCTCCGCAGACACCAACACCGAAACCAGTGCCGAAGAAACCCAGAAACCCAGCGGAGACAGCAACCACGACTGGCAAAAAATAGACCCGCCCGAAGTGAAAGACACCTACAAGGCGCGCGGCATGGTTGAAGAACGAGAAGTATACAAGGACCCTAACACCCAGACCGTCGTATACGCCCTCAAAATGTCCCTCGTGAAAGAAGGCGACTCAAGCAACGCCCTCACCACACGGTTCTACACCACCAAAAGCGGGTGGGACGAAGCGGTAGTGGGGAACCTCTACTCGGTTACCTACAGTGGTGACGACAAAGGGAACCTTGTGATCGTTTCCATCGACAAATACAAGGCACCAGCTAAGAACAGCGGGAAGGAGGAGAAACACTAGTGGGTGAGTACTCAGAGATAGTTGACGAAAACATTGACCTGCAACCCACAGCAGGCAGTGAGGACGCGCCACCAAGTAAGACAAGAATAAAATCTTGCATCCTCCCACCAGAGGAAGAAGTGCACCTCACTGAGCACCCCTACAATCAGCTCGCAGTGCAGGAGCTCTACACCACTGTTGTCCTCCCAGGTATCCATGATAGGATGCGCGGCGCTAAATCAGGTGACCTTGCGCTTGTCCGCATGAAAAACGTGTCAGATGAGCCTATTACCGTGCTTAACCCCAAGAACTATGTGGAGGGTGAGAAAGCTTCAACTCTCGGGAAATGGGAGCTGCAGGAGGTGATGCGTGAACTCGTGGGGGAGGAGGATGCACAGAAAATCTCGTCGCTGCGGGTGTTGCGGGACTCGAAAACCCGTGTCCATGAGGTGGTGGAACCAGGGGCGGAAGTTGTCATGTCCAAATTCGCTATGGCCGTGTCCCTGTTCGTCTACTCTCGGATGACCGCAACCTACGGTGGGCATATTGCGGCAGACAACCGTAGCACGTTAGCGGAAGGGTCACGGTTCTGCGTGAAATTCACCCAGTCAGGTGCCGCTAAACCCAACAAGCGTGAAGAGGATGCCCCGAACTTCCTGAACAGCAGCATCGACTCGTCTGCTTTCTGGGTGGGGCGGTCAATGGGGCAAAGGTATAAGACGATTCATAACGGGGGGATGGTGGATGTGTCACTCAACGCTAAAGACCACTCACTGGAAATGACGTGGCTAGCGTTCAACGCCTCACCAGATACCCCGTACAAGTACACGCGGCATAAAGAGAACGTGAAATGGGTGGATGTGGCTTACGACTACGGGCTTGTTGATCGTTTCACTCACTTCTACGCTGGGGCGGGTGCGGCAGTGAAAAAAACTGTGCAACATACACGCACCTCCGTGATGGAAACAAAAGTGCACCCCGACTACTGGGGGCTAAGTGACGCCTTCTAAGAGGAAACCCTAATGGGGGCTGTTATGAACACAAATATTCGTCATATGAATGTGGTGGAGGGGAATCTATGGAACCACAAACAAAAACCGTTCCTTCTAACTCAGGTAAACGCCTGATACCTAAAATCAGTGCCGCTGGTGCTGGTGTAGCCCTAGTCCTCGGCGGGCTCATGGGGTCTGGGGTGGTCACCCCCGTTGTCTCACCTGACGGTGGCGGGGTCACTATCGGGCAGTCCGCTCACGCCGCAACGAACACTGACCCACTGGGTGGGTCTTCACGGCAGAAACCGTCCCCGAGCGAATCCAGTAAAACCAGCACCCCTAAAGATGACGAATCATCATCCGATGAGGGGCGTATTGACGTTGGTACAGCTGAATCTAGGAAGACTAAGAGTAGTAAGGATTTGAACGGGGCGACCCCCACTGTTGACCTGAATAAGGCTAAGCACACCACCTTGGGGCATATCCTCACAGATATTTTCAACTTTCTTGCCCCGTTAATGATCCTCTACATCCTTATCAGGTTGCCCCTGCAGATACTAGCTGACCTGATATACATACTGTTCCCTGATACTAGGCCGACACTGGCTGACCCGAACGAGGATGGGCAGGGCGCGAACCTCGCAAACGCTGGTCCTTCGTCAAGGAAACGCGCGTTCCTTGACCGGCAGTGGGTTAGTGACACCGCTGTTGACCTAGTGAAGAAATTCGGTGGCTCAACTCAGGCACTCAACCAGATGGGTGGTGGCGGACGCGGCTACGGCATGGGTAACCGAGGAGCCTTCGGTGGCTCATTCGGTGGGCAAAGCTATTCACAAGCCGCTCAACCTGACTACACGGCTGACGATAACGGCTCAGTTTCGATCCTCAAGGAATACATCAAACGCATGACTGTTGTTTGCATCATGGTTGGTGCTTTCCTTGTTGTCCTGTCAAGCGCTGTGATTTTCAAGTTCGGGTACTACCTTGGTGATTTCATCGTCTTCGGATTCGGGAAGATCACTAATTCTTTCTAGGGATAAACCGGTAACACTCAACTTAAGTAATTAACTGGGTTGGGCAGGTGAAAAAAGAGAACCTGCCCAACCCGCACCCAAAAATAAAATACGCAACATCACAAGAAAAGAGAAGAGGTGGACATGAGTAGCAATAAAAACAAAATCCCGTCATTTAAAGAATTTTTCAGACTCGTATCAGGCAGAGGTAAACAGCAGGCGGCACAAGGTGACCGCACACAGGGGCGGATCACTGAAATGGCGTCAACAGGGGTGAAATACCTAGACCAGGCATTCCGTGAAGCAGAGGAAAACAATCAAGAAGCACACAGGGTCTTCTTCCAATATGACCCGCAGGACATGCATCTTGCCACGGAAATAAACGCGAAAATTGAGGAGTTCTCTGAGGGTAAGTACGAAATAACCCGAGAAAACCTTGACGAACTCAACAACATACCAGGCGTCTACTCGGCGACGAAACGTAAAGGAATGGCAAGCAGAAGACGGAAAATCAGGTAGGCACCAGAATGAAAGTAAAACCAGGAAAACCACAAAAAACCGCCCGTGTGGGCAGAACCATAGCGCCCACACGACAAGACACGCGCCTCAGTCAAAGTGACTATGTGCAGTACCTCTCACAGAAACTAGGTATCCACAAGACACGTGTCAAAAACATACTTGACAGCTACCATGCCGTAGCCATGCGGGATATCCAAGAATACCAACAAGTGTACGTCTACAAAGACATCCTAGCCACCAACAAAAACGCCAACCCAGACAACAGTGGTGTGCTCAGCAGAACCTTCGCAGCGCAATGCGGTGACGCAGCCGCTAAGGCAGGCGTACTCGGGTCTGAAGCTAACCGTGTCGTCTCAGCCTACGTGGAAACCATCACTAAACAAGCATCCAGTGAGACAGGTGCGTGCGTTTTCAAAACATTCAACCTCAAAAAACAAGGGGGACAATACAGCATCAGCAAAACACCGCATATTGACCTCCCCAACAAAGGCAACGGAGTGGTGTTCTCCGCGAAAACCCTCAACAGCCGCGCAAGACACACAGGTCAGGGCAAGAGGTAGGCTGTGGAAGGGAAAACTCACGTCATCGGCGGTATCAGTGCCGCACTCACAGGCACCCTGCTCTCCCAGAACGGTGTGACCGTCACACCACTGTGGGGTGGTGAAGGCATGTCACACACACTTACCGCTTTCGAGTACACGACAGCCTGCTTCACGGTGCTCGTATCAACCTACGTTTTCTCGATGGTGGGCGCAAAAATCCCAGACCAAGACCATAACGCGCGGGCGATGCCGTACAGGGACCCGTTGGGGAAGCTCGTGTGGAGAGCCCTTCACCCTGGGAGCATGATACCCGCGCTCAAGAGGTTTGATGCGAAACACCGGTCATGGCAGACCCACAGCGACCTCACCCTGCTCGTGCTACTGGGGGCGAACATTGCGTTGTATTCGGGTCTGCTGCCGATACCCGCGAACTCCCCCATTGGTGGGATATGGTCAATTATTTTCCTTGGGTTATCGCTCGGGGTTTTCTCACACTTGTTCCTTGACGCTATCACCAAGGAAGGTGTGTGGCTGGTGGTTTTCGGTGTTATCCCAAACAAGATATTCAGGGCGCGGGTGTTTCCTGAAAAGTTTCGGCTTGTCCCTAAAAGATCGAAATACTTCAAAACCGGTTCAGGGAAGAAAACCAGTAACGGTGTGGAAGGTAAAGACCATAAAGGCAGGACATGGGAAGACCTTGTTAACTCCCGCCTGTCGTTCTACAACAACCTTGTGCTTGCCCTCATCATCTGCTCATGGGCTGTTTACCTGCTCACAGGGGAGAACCTGATTAACGGGGTCACAAAAATTTTGGCAGTAATGCGGGGGGAGGCTGTTCTATGAGGTGCGTGAATTTCGCGCGACCACCCTAAGGGGAAAAGTTTAAGAGTTAAGTAAATAGTATCCGTGGTATAAGGCGCGGGTGGTGTTTACTCAGAATAAGCAACCTTTCATGAGGAGAAATATAGGAAAATGGTTAAACAAATATACAAACTAGTGGCAGGCTTCATGCTTGGCATTATCCTCGTGTTCGCGGGTGGTGCAGCCGCCAACGCTTACACTCAAGAGGATGCACAGAGCGTCGCAGCGCTGTCTTCAAGCGTGTACGAGCAGGTTTCCGCCAACAAGTACGAGGCTGCTGGTGGCGGAACTAAGAGCTCCATGATCGCTGGTTCCCGCCTTTTCACTAAGGACGAAGAGACCGGCGTGTACAAAGTGAACGAAAAAGAGTTCGCTCGCCTGTCCACCAACGGTAAGAACAAGGTCGCTGACGACGTTATCAAAGCAACCAACGAAACCGTAGCCAACGAAGAGGGTAACGAAACCAGCCTCATCGACCAGTCCGCTAAAGACAACTGGTTCAAAGACCTGTCCAAGTCCAAGGGCCTCGGTTCACGTCTGATCAACGACACCACCTCCGAGTGGGTCCCAGACTTCGCTGCTGGTAAGCGTATCCTCGCGCCCCTGACCGGTATCATCTCAACCCTCATGGGCTTGGGTGCGATCCTGATCATGTCCCTCCTGGGTCTGCAGGTTGTTGCTGAGGTCCTGTTCATCACCATCCCCTCAACCCGTGGGTTCTTCGGTGGTGTCGATACAGGTGTCCTGAACGGTGGGGACAAGAAGGTCATCTACCAAGGCTTCGTGTCCGGTGCCGCACGTAAGGCTGTTGAGAAAGCTGACAGCAACGACGGTAAGGCGCTCGCTATCTGGGCTGGTAACACCTTCATTAAGCTACTGGCTCTAGCTATCGTCCTCGTGTTCTTCATCAACGGTGAGATCCTGCCGTTCATCGGTGGTCTGACTGACTGGGTACACGCCCTGTTTGTCTAAAACCGGCACCTCGGGTGCTGTAACCTGAGGGAAGAATACCTGATGTGAAGGGGTGAGCACACGAAACTAGCAGGGGAAAATGTTACCCCGTTCGTGTGCTCCCCCTTCCTAAGGGTTTATCTAGTTTACTGAGAAGACTCCGTCCTTTAGGGGGGGGGTGAATCAGGTGCTAGTCCGGTCCTGGGTCTTCACATGCTCAGTAATCACATTCAATGGGGCACCAGCAGCAGAACTGGAATAATAAGGCCGTGACCACAGATGCCCACCCCATATCGGTATTATTTTCCGTGACACCAAGTATATAATAGAGGTATGAGCATCAAACGTTATCGTTACCGCGCCTACCCTAGGAAAAGGCAAGAACAGCTGATTGCTGCCCTGTTCGGGTGTGTGCGTGTGGTCTATAATGATGCTTTAGCCTACTCGGAAGAACAGTACCGCCAGACGAAAAAGAAGCCTTCCAGTAAAGAGCTTTCTGCTCGGCTCACTCACCTGAAACAGACCCCTGAAAAAGCGTGGCTGAAAGACGTTTCCGCTGTACCCTTACAGCAGTCCTTACGGGATCTGGGTAGGGCGTACACTAACTTTTTCACCTCCGTTACAGGTAAGCGTAAAGGGGGTAGGGTTGGTGCCCCACGGTTCAGGAAACGCTCATCTCGGCAAGCTGCTAGGTTCACGTCCCAAGCATTCAAGGTTAGACAAACCACCCACGGGGTAGGTTTCGTGAAACTGCCTAAGATCGGTGAAATCCGCTTCAGCCTCTCACGTACCCTACCCTCACCCCCAACCTCCGTGACCCTGATCCAGGAGGCGGATGGTAGGTATTATGTGTCTTTCGTTGTTGAAACCACCCCCACCCCAGCCCCGAAGCCTACCGCCTACGCGGTAGGCGTGGATATGGGCTTGAAGAACCTAGCTATCGCGGTGAACAGTAACGGGGGAAGCACCGTCTTCGCTAACACTAGACCCCTGAAACAAGCCGAGAAGAAACTAGTCCGGTTACAGAAACAACTCTCGAAAAAGAAAAAAGGCAGTAACCGTTACACCAGACAACGACTCAGGGTAGCTAAAGCCCACACGAAAGTCCGAAACACGCGAACCCATTACCTGCACCATGTAGCGAACCAGATTGTTAACGAAAACCAAGTTATCACCCTGGAAACCCTCTCAATCACGGGCCTCGCTAGAACCTGGCTGGGTAAGAGCGTGTTGGACGCTAGCTGGGGGCACCTCAACCAGCTGATTGAAGAGAAAGTAGCCGAACATGGTAGAACCCTTATCCGCGTGGATAGGTTCGCACCCACTACCCAGCTCTGCTCGATCTGCGGGGCACCTAACGGCAGGAAACCGTTGAATATCCGCGCATGGGTCTGCACTGGGTGCCAGTCCCATGTGGACAGGGACTTGAACGCGGCGGTTAATATACTACTCGCGGCAGGGCTTGCCGAGAGTCTAAACGAACACTGCGGAGATAATGTAAGACGTTTGCTAGCAAACGCTGTTATTGTTGATGCTGTTCACCCACCGAGAGCAGCTACGTTCTAGTGAACGTGGCTACTAGTAGGAATCTCCGTATTTCAAGACGGAGAGGAAGTCAAATGGAGAACAACACTCGGAAAGAGCTTGCGGGGAGGATATGGAGGAAAACTGTGGCGACCACCCCAATACGCAAAATAGTTGCAGCACTGATGCTCGCCTTCGGTCTTCTGGTCCCCGTGTCCTTGACCGCAGCATCATCAGCTTACGCAGCTGAAACGCCAGCTAGAACAGCGGTTCTAGCGGAAGACTATAACGACCCAGCCCCCAATGACACATCCAGCGGGCAGGGCGGTAATGAAAAGATTAAAGGCACCAAAGCCAAATCCACTGTATCTATAGCTAAAGACAACGGCGACCTGCAGAGCGTCGTTGACTCAATCAACAAGGCATCAAAGAAAGACTGGCTGGAATACGACCCTGCGCAAGGGTACGTCACCTTCGATAGTCAGAGCTTCAACAGGCTCGACGTTAAATCCCGCAACAACTACATGGAGACAGCGGTGAGCGCGGTGCGCACATCCTCACTGTCAAGCATGTTTAAAAATAAGTTCTATGGTTTCCTGAAAGGGCAGGACAGTAGCGCCTACGAAGCGGCCATGCGTGTTCAACGAAACACCTCTGTCGATATTGAGCAGGGCATGAACATGCTGAGAGGGTTCGGGGTTATCTCGGTTGTGAGCGTGATCCTCGGTCTTCTCGTGATCTTCATCTGGATCGGTGTCGTGTGGGTTACCTTGTGCGACGTTGCGGTTCTCCTCCTCCCCGTCCTACGGTGGGGCTGGCTCAACCCTGTAGCAGCAGACGGCGGGTACAAGCGCGGGTTCGTGAGCCACAGCGCGTATAAGGCTATTAAGAAAACTGAGATTGACGGGTCAACAGACCAGCCGGAGCTTTACATTTATTTCAAAGACCGACTCGTATTCGTGGCTTTCGCACTATTCACTACAGTACTGCTGGTGAGCGGCGACATCCATATGATATTCGCAATACTAGCGGACATGGTTTCACCGCTTATTGATTCCGTTGTTTCGGGTTTTAAGAGGTCTTGAAAGTTCCCTCCCCACCCTTTGTGGGCGTGGGGAGGAAACCCGTCCTCACTAGTATGCCTCACCGCCCCATAATTGGTTTTTATGTTTGCGTACCCATATTCTTATCCTATACACTGTCGTTTATGAAGACAAAGGAAACTATCGTCCTAGCACCAGGGACAGTGGGTGTGCGCACCTTGCGCCTGCCTTTGGTGCTTAGTGGTGAACAGTTTTCTGCTCTTGCTCCCGTGTTTGATTTATATAATCAAGTCTGGGGGAAAGTGGTCTTGTGGTGTAACCAGAATAAGTCCGTAAACCGGGTTCGACTCCAGAAAGAGCTGTACCACCCACTACGAGAAACCTACCCCGAGCTACCTTCACAGTACGTATCGATTCTGCTTCGTGAGGGTGCTGGTGCGGTCAAGTCCTGGAATAGCAATAACCCTAAACGTAAATGGGAACTCAAAGCTGTTCGGCGGAGAAAGACGCTTTCTCTTGATGCCCGCCTCTTTAGTGTGCGCGGTGCTCTCCTGACTGTCTCTACACGGGTCAAAAACCCGCGTCTACGCCTACTACTACCTGAGACCCCTACTTGGTTTACCCAACGCTACCCCCAGGGGAAACTTAACGCCGCGAAACTAGGTATCACCAGAAGCGGTAAAGCCTACATCAACCTGATTTACCGTGTCCCACAACCCACCCAACCCCCTACCAGTGGGGAGACACTAGGGGTAGACCGTGGGCTATACAAAATCGCTGTCACCAGCAAAGGAGGTGAATACACCTCCAACCAAGTGCGAGCTGCACGCCGGAAATACCAACACAACAGGGCTACACTCCAACAAAAAGGCACTCGTTCAGCTAAACGCCGTCTTAAGGCTATGAGCGGACGAGAAAAGCGGTTCATGTCGGATATAAACCACTGCGTTTCCAAACACCTCGTACACACCCCCAATATCGGACGCATTGTTTTAGAGGACCTGACAGGTATCCGCAGAAACAGGTGCAATAAAACCACCCGTAAATGGTTAGGGCAATGGGCTTTCCACCAACTAGAGCACTACATTACCTACAAGGCGCACCAGCAGGGTATTGAAGTGGTCCTTGTTGATCCCGCCTACACGTCACAACGCTGCTCTGCCTGCGGATACACGGCTAAAAATAACCGGCGTAAAGGGACATTCGCGTGCCGCCAGTGTGGGTTCATTGCTAACGCTGACGTGAACGCCGCTATAAACATTAGAGACAAATCTCTTCTCCCTACCACGTAGGTAGGGCAGGGTGCCCGTCATTCACCCGCATGGATAGACAGACGTTTTCTGTCATGTCCAAACTGCAGCCCTGAGGGGGTGCAGTAATTGACAAAATAGTGTAAAGATTTCATGTGGACAGGGTTCCCGCTACTGTTATGATTGTAAAGTATCAGTCAAAGGTTAGCGGGGACCCCTTATTTTTTATGGGGTTCCATAGGGAGAGCACGTGGGTATTAGGGAAATAATAAATACTCTCATCAGATGGGTGGCGCGTATTGTTGGCGCGCCCCTAAAATTGTTTAAAAAGCAGGATAAAAACAATAAGAGCGCAGTAGAGGAAACTGAGCTGACGAAGCCAAGAAAAGGTGAAACCAGTAAAAAAGCGTGCCTATTCACCCTCGCCGCGTCCATTGCGGTCATCCCCACTTTGGCGAGCGCTAATATCGCTAACGCCGCCGAAAACCAGTCGCTAGAAACACAGACGAAATCAGTGATCCTAGCGGACGATAAAAAAGCTACTGGTAACGGTGTTAACGATAGTCACGACGGGAACAAATCAACCACCCAGGTCAACGACACGATCCGGGTGTTTATTCAGCTCGCAAAAAACAAGGATAAAAATAAGAAACTTGACCTCACCAAGCTAAGTAACGGTGACGCACGATTCATCGGTAAATACCTCTCCAACTTCTACGCACCTTACGGCACCCAGATAGCTAACGCTGACGGGCAGATGCCGAAAGAAGTTGAAGAGTCTATGATCAAAAACCTCACCGAAACTGTTGGTATCCAAGAAGCAGACGCTAAAACCCTCGTCACATGGGTGAAAGCGCAGCTCGTGCAAGGCTCAACCGAACTAGAATGGAAATTCAGTAAAGACGGCAACGCCACCAGCGGCTCCGGCATGCTTGAATCTCCCACAGTGAACGGTAAGAAAGCTGTGGGCGCTAATCCTTACGAGTTCATGAAAATCGCATCCGGTGCGTATGGTGCGGGTAGCCTTTATCTGCCTTATGATATTGATGACACTGCCCAAGCATGGGATGGTGTAACAGGCGGCGGTAACTTCTCCAACAGCGGTGGTGAAGGCGCTAGAACTTACCGTTTCAACGATGCTGGCTGGAAATGTGTCCAAGATAAAACAGGGCTTTCAAAAGAAGACGCTAAAAATAAATACATTGATCACGAAGGCCCCAATGATGCTGGTGCTCTTCACCAAGCAGCGTTTGAGGATAACAATCGTGGTGTTTTCCAGCACTATGGTGAAGAACGTCGCACTGCGTGGAAAATAGCGTCATGCTCCGAATCGTATGCCGTGCTCTCAGGCGGTGAAGGAGACGATGCCTCTAAAGAAGTCATTCGTGTAGGGAACTGGGGTGCATATGCTGGTTACGCTAAAGACCGTGTGAAATACTCGAAAGATGAGCTGAATTTCTACAAGAAAACCCTTGAAGAAAACGAAAATTACGCTTACCTGACTGACTCTAACGGGCATATCGCTTTCAAAATTGATACCACTGGTGAACAGACAACCGCGTCTGTATCAGCTCTGATGCTCGCCGCCCAGCTATCGAATCCTGGGCAAGGCTATGGCAACTCTTTCTACGACCTTCTGAAAGAAGAGTACGAGAAGAACAAAGACAACCGCGAGTTCCTGTCGAAAGCTACGATCCTTGACTCGAAACTCAAGATGTCACCTTTCGGCGACCTGCTTTACCAGTCAGGTAACACCACAACCGTGGTTATCCCAGCTATCCTAAACCCCTACGGTTTCGAAGCTAAAGACCACAAACCAGGTGACGTGCTACCTGCAGCCAACTCATTCGGGTTAGCGGGTACCGGATACAACGCTTTCAGTAGTGTACGTAACTCTGGCACCCCTCTCGCGCAGTGTGTCATGGGCTCAGGGCACATTAACGACCTTCGAGGGAAAATCTCAGGTCACTATGACGGTGGAGAACATGTATCCAGCTACCGTGCTGTCCTAGGTAAAGATGATGTTCCCTGGACTACTAGCTGGGGCGGCGCGAGTGACCCAATATCACAAGGCGCGATGGACGCTATGACTGATTACGGTGGGTCAAAGCGTCTTTACGGGCAAGACTCCGGCGAAAAGGACGGTGCAGATAGGCATAACTACGCACACCGTATCCCCATCTCATGGAACAACCACGACGACGGGCGCTGGGGTGCTAACAGCAATATCTTCCCTAACTTCTGGTTGGGTTGGCATACTCGTTCCCTGTTTGATACGTATAACCGTGAGACTACTGACTGTAACGGCTCGGTGGTTGTTGCCGACCTCTACAAGCTTTATGAGGGTAAAGACCCTAAAGCTAACCTAGATGAGAAATCCACCTTCCAAGTGATGCATTCGCTGAAGGATGACGGGTCTATGGCTATTAAGCAGGTTCCAGATTTCAAGGAAGGCACCACATTTGGTATCCCCAAAGATGGTGGCGGTGCATACAACCTGGAAGGGCGTGCTGGTCTGCTGGACTTCAACAAGGTCCTTGACAAGAACGCCGCTATGACCGTGTACCTCACCCTGCTCGTGCAGCAGCACGGTAAAGGCACCAGCCTCTACGACCAGCTGGGCATGGGGTCTGCTGACTCGAACCTGCCGCCCATTAAAGATGACGTGAAGTTTGATGGGCTGAGTGAGGAACAGAAGCAGCAGAACGCTAAGGAGCTTGAGAACCAGATTGATAACCAGCTCCGCTGGTACACTTACTACCTCTTGCACCCCACGAAAACCAAGTATAAGAGGGAGCTGGACAAGAACTCTGGTATCGCCACTGTCTCTGAGGCGCACGCCAACATGATTGGTGCTAATAACCAGGCTGGTACTACTAGTGCATCTAAGTTCACTGGTTTCGTTGCTTATTCGGCTATCCCTACGACGGATGATATTAAGTGGACTTCTGGGTTGAAGGACATGTATTTCTCCCAGATCCACTGGGTGTTCGCTATCATCCTGGTGGTGTGCCTCATCTACTGGATCGCGGGTTCTCTCACCTTGGGGCAGGCTATTGGGTCCCTCATCGTGTTGTGCTTCCTCTTTGGTACGGTCACGCACGTGCAGGATTGGGCTGCCGATAAGGCTAACGGTATCGTGAATAACATGTACTCGTCGAAGTTCTCTTACCTTGGGCTGGTGCAGGAAGAAGCGTATGCCGATAAGATTGACGAGGCTGCTAAGGGTGACTCGTACAACAACTACCTGCAGGCCCAGAATGAGGAGCTTCAAGCCCTAGAGATTGATGGGGAAAACAACCCTCACACTCGCGGCATCTCGAACGTGACCGTGAAAATACAGGCACCGAAGAAACTGCAGTCACTCGTTGTTGGTGGTGGCAAACAAGACCAGGAGCTACTGGACATTGCGGGTAACTCACAGTTCGGTGCCGTGGGTTTGAGCGCCTACACTAAATCCGTGTCTGGGCAGGGTTTCACAGAAAATCCTAACGACACGTACCTGTACCGCTCATACGTTGACCTGTCAAACTTCGCCAAGTACACGTACCTCGGGGTCCGCCCAGGTTCGGAGCTTGTGAGCGGTGTTGAGGGGCATGCTGACACCAGCAAGTGGACTCCTTCTCTCCGAGACGCATGGAACAACAGGTCTCAGGCGTGGGACCAGGCTGTTGAGCTGGGGTATAACATCCCGAACAAGTCTGGTGGCGTGAACAGCACTAAGGTTGTGCCTGCCCTGTCGTCCCGGATCGTGACGGACGCCTACGCCTCCAAGGAGAGCATGGGTAGCCTGTCACTGGACCAGAACGTTGGTATTGACACCCGCAGGTTCAACTTCGGTATCGTGAACTACACGAAGCAGCACGACTTCCTGTCAGCTGTCCAGAAGCAGACTGAGGCTAACCAGACTAAGAAAACGAACATTAAGGGGCGCGATAAGACGGTGAACGCCGAGAACGCGGCACCGGACAAAGAGAAGGAAAATAAAGATAATAAGGACAAAAAGGACGACCAGAAAAAGCAAGAGGAACAGCAGCAACAGCAGCAGTCCTCTTCTGGTGGTGGCTCATCCAAACCTAACCCTGACGCGGCTACCCTAGAAGGGTTCCAGCCAGACGGGGGCGGGAAATACACGAACCTTGACTACGCAACCCTCGGCGCTTTCGCAATGTACAGCGAATCCCCGTTCTACTATTATTACTACAACCTAGCGGATCAGGGGCTCAACATTGACGGCGGCAGGGGCGGCTACAAAGACCTGCTTCTAGGTGAAAACAGCGGAGGTAACTACTTCTACAACACCAAGGGCAACGGCGAAATGAGGGACTTCAACGACTCAAGGGAGCTCTTCACCTACGTCATCCCTTACCTGAGGCAGTCCAACAAGTCCGTGAACGCTTTCAAGGAGCTCTACGGTCTTCACTACCATGAAGGTATCCCCACAACTGAGGGGCACTGGAATGATGAGGGTATCCGAGACGATGCTGTAGCACAGCAGAAGTACTGGGAGAACCTGCAGACCGCGCGCCTGTACGGTTTGTACACCCCGTGGGTTGACCTGATGGAAACGGGGCGTTACGCGAAAGAGACAACTATTGATGTTCTCGGGCAGAAACACACTGTGAAAGACCCGTTGGACCCCGCATCCTACCCTGCTGAGCGTCCGATGGTGTTCAGCCGCTCCGAGCAGCTGGATAACGGTCTCACCGACGACCAGCTGACCGAGGTGGAGAAGAAAATTCAGGAGGTGCAGCGGAACACTGCGGAGAAGATGCTGTCCCTCATGAACTACTATTCGTTCCGGGATTCAACGGTTGATACCGCAGCTGCGCTACTCACCACCTTCGAGTTCAATAAAACATTCAGTGAGCGCCACTGGATGGATGAGTCACTGAACCTTTACCCACAGTCAATGGACGCTAAGAATATCTCGTGGGACGGGTACCTGAGGCTTATCCTGCAGACCAGTGAAGACGGCGGCGGGTACGATATCGGTGCTGAGGATTTCTACGACCAGATCATCCGTGACCAGGGCGTTATTTTCGGTTGGGCTCTCGTGGCTGTGTCGGCGCTATCGGGTATCGGTGTGCCCTACCTGCAGTGGCTCGTGTTCTTCCTGCTAGCGGTGCTGTCCATCTGCCGGCTGGTGATTATCTTGCTGAGGGCGTTACCGCCTCTTGAGGTTCTGAAAGAGTCGGGTAAGCATATTGGTGGACCAGCTATCATGATGGGGCTCGTGTTCTTGATAAAGAACTGGTTGATGTCTCTGATGATGTCCAGCGGTTCGACCCTCGTCACAGGCCCGCTCGGTAATGATGGTGCGCTTGTGGGTATGCCTGTGTGGGGTAAGATTGTCCTGCTTCTGGTGATTGACCTGCTGTCTGTGGGTATCCTGCTCAGGCTTGGGTTCAGGATCGTGGGGAACATTTTCGGTGATATTGTCACCCTGAAAGAGAACTTCAAGGGTGTTCTGCACGACATGAAAGTGAACCTTTCGAACGCGCGGGCAACCGGCTCGTTCACTGGCGCTATCAGTCATATAGCTGGGGTGCGGGCTGAGAGGCTTGAGGTTGCTAAGCAACGGTCTGTGCCGCCCCCACCGAACAGTGTTGAGGGGCAGATGCTCAGGTCTGCTTCACCGCTACGTCGTGGTGGTAAGAACACTGCGCGAACCACAACAGCCGGTGGTGGGGATAGCGCGAACTATGCTGCTGAGGCTAGTAACCGTGAACGCCGGCGCGGTGTCACCGACTCAATCAAAGCAGCTATGGCGGCTGGTGCGACCGGTGCGGTGGCAGGCTACGGGGCTGGTAAGAAAGCAGTCCGTGTGGCTAAATCTGCGAAGAGGCTCACCATCGGTTCTGTGGACAAGTCCAAGCTGAACACCACCGAGAAACCAGTAGCGCAGTCTAAGAGCGACCTGCAAGCAGCTGAAGAGCGGATCAGTAGCCTCGCCAGCGAGAAGAGGAAAGCGGAGAACGAGCTGCTGAAAGCACAGCAGAACGCTAACCTGCGGGGCGCAACCACGGAAAACCAGCAGGCTATCCGTGCCGCGCAGCAGAAGGTTCACAACCTGAACACTGAGATCGGTGAAGCTAACTGGCGGATGAACACCATCAGGCGTAAAGTCGCTGAGGAAGAACGGCAAATCAACGCGGAACATAAACGTAAAGTTGGTGCCGAGAAGGGGCAGCAACGTAAAGAGTCCCGTGCTGAGGAGCTGAAACGGGTCTGGCGGGGAATAGGGAAGAAATCTTCTAACGCCAAGAAGGACAACACCTAGCCCCACCCCTGTAAGGTATTCGTCCCCCATTGGTTAATGTTTTTGGCTGGTGGGGGACGAATTATTTACCTAGATAATCCTGATAAAATTTTTAGTGGATAAAAACTAAAACAGAGAAAATGTATGCAAAACCCTCACCTGATTCTATTGTTGATAGTGCTGCAGATATTGAACTGCGCGATCATTGTTATTGCCCTGCAAGCGGGGAAAGCTAAACTGACTGTCGGGTCCCTCGGGAACCGTGTAGCGACCCACGCAGTATCGAAAGGTATAGCCGCTGGAACTAGTGGCGCGGGTAAGTTCATTGACACTAAACTGGGCAGGAAAGCTATCTCATATGGTGTTGACAAGGGCGGTACCGCCACATTCCGGGTGTGGCAGTCTGCGGTTATTATCCTGACTGTGGGTCTAGTGGTGATTGAGGGTTTCCTTTACCACTCTCTACTGTCCAACAATAGAGCGAAAACAGTAGCGGGCGCGTACACGGCACTCTACTTGGGTAAGAATAAAGGCAACGAGCTGCAGAAAACACTATCAGGTGACGACGGGGACAAGAAAAAAGACGACCAGCAAGATAAGAAAGACGACAATGGAGGCGGGGCAGGTGGAACCGCACCAGTGAAAGGTGACACCAGCGTCCCAGAAGGCATAGATGAGGGCGACTGGAACAAAGCATCAGACCTGCAGAAGCAGATAGCTAAAACCGCTTACGTTGCCGCGACCATGAAATTCCCGAAAGCAGGTAACCCCAGTGACGCTAACCCCGCTGGCGGGTTGAGGTACGAGCAGGGCAACACCCCCATCGGTGTTTATGACTGCTCCACCTTCGTGTCCGGTGTGCTTGAAGCAAACGGGCTCCGTAGCGACGGGGGGAAACGTGACGGTGAACCATACAATTTTGAGACCATGAAAAAAGCTGACCTCGTGAACTACGAGTTCACTGGTGCGGAGCTCACATCCTGGGAGCGCGGTAACGGTTTCACTGGCACTTTCAACGGTGACACATCCGGTATGACACCGGGTGACATTATTGTGGACTCTGAGCACGTCGCAATATATGTTGGGAAAAACAAGGCAGGTAAAGGCGTTTTCGCGCACGCCTCAAGCCCAGGTAACCACTACATTTTTTGGGATGCGGACAGTAAAAACGCGACATATGATGTTGGGTTAAATGATGCCGCAGCTATGGCAACGTTCATGAGCGGAGCAAAAATAATGCACCCCGATAAATATTACAATTGACTTCCTCTACCCCATAAAAATGGAGCAGATTCCTACCAGTCACTACAACCAAACTAGGCTGTGGTGACTTTCGGCGGGTGAACAGCATCAACAATAACAGCGTTTGCTAGCAAACGTCTTACATTATCTCCGCAGTGTTCGTTTAGACTCTCGGCAAGACCTGCCGCGAGCATGATGTTGACTGCCGCGTTCCGGTCTCTATCCACGCGGGAGCGGCAGCTGGTGCAGACCCATTCACGGATGTTCAACGGTTTCCTGCCGTTGGGTGCCCCGCAGATTGAGCAGGTTTGGGTGGTGGGTGCGAACCTGTCCACACGGATGAGGGTCCTACCATAATCGGTGGCTTTCTCTGCGATCAAACGGGTCAGGTGCCCCCAGCTAGCATCCAGTATACTCTTACCCAACCTTGTTTTGGCTAGACCCCTGATTGTGAGGGTTTCCAGGGCGATGACTTGGTTTTCGTTAACAACCTGGTTAGCCACATGATGTAAGTAATGGGCGCGGGTGTTCCGGGTTTTCGTGTGGGCTTTAGCTACCCTGAGCCGTTGCTTGGTGTAACGGTTGCTGCCTTTTTTCTTTCGTGAGAGTTGTTTCTGTAACCGGGATAGTTTCTTCTCTGCTTGTTTCAGGGGTCTAATGTTAGGGAAGACGGTACTTTCTCCGTTACTGTTCACCGTGATAGCCAAGTCTTTTAGCCCCATGTCCACACCCACAGCATAGGCGGTTGGTTCCGGCGCTGGGGTGGGGGTGGTTTCGACAACGAAAGACACATAATACTTGCCGTCCGCTTCCTGGATCAGGGTCACGGAGGTTGGGGGTGAGGGCAGTCCACGGGAGAGGCTGAACCGGATTTCACCGATCTTGGGTAGTTTCACGAAACCCACCCCGTGGCTGGTTTCCCTGACTTTGAACGCTTTGGATGTGAACCTAGCGGCTTGCCGGTTTGAGCGTCGCCTGAACCGTGGGGCACCAACCCTGGCCCTCTGCGTTTACCCGTGACGGAGGCGAAAAAATTAGTGTACGCCCTATCCAAGTCCCGTAAGGACTGCTGTAAGGGTACAGCAGGGACGTCTCGCAGCCACGTTTTCCCTGGGGTGCGTTTCAGGCGGGTGAGCCTAGCGGAAAGCTCCCCACTGGAGGGCTTCCTCCCAGTTTCCTTATACTGCTCCACCGAGTACGCAAGAGCATCATTAAAAACCACACGCACACACCCGAACAGGGCAGCAACCAACTGCTTCTGCCCTTTCCGGGGGTAGGCGCGGTAACGATAACGCTTGAGACTCATGGCAACTATTATATACTGGGTGTCATGGGTAATACCACTAATATAATGTAAAGCCCCAGGTTTACCCCTAGTTAGTTGATTCAGATCCACCCTAAAGAGTGGAGATGAATCAGGGAACTAGATAAAAAATACCCCGCAGAATTAGTGAAGAACGGAGGGACGCGAATAATTGGCTCTCGGATCAACGATTAACGCAACCCCAGATGTTACCCACCAGGACATAGTATCCGCCCTGCGTCCCACCGCCATGACCACTAACCAGTGGATGATCGACACCCCACGCGGGCATGGTGGGCGTCGCGGGCTGTATAAGCGTAATCTCCTGTGGACTGCTGGCGGGTTCATGGCTTTCATGCTCGTGTTCTTCATCATTTTCGGTGCGGGGGGTATCATCCCAGCCCTACAATTCTTGGTTTTTGCGGGGTTCCCCCTGTCCCTTTTCGTGCGTTTCTTCGTGTTCAAAGAACATCAGAGGCGTAAAGAGCTGAGATATCAGGATGAGTACGATTTGGAGATTGACCCCTCAGACTTTTTCACGCTCACAACCATCACCCCAGAGGGTGTCGGGTTCTACTCGGACAATAGTGCCGCTGTGATCCTCAAAGCAGACCGTAAACCTTCACTGGGGATGACGTTCGAAACAGCTTTTAATCAGAGGATGTTCATGCAGCACCTTCTGAACTCTTGGCATCAGCAGTCCGGTATCCAGTTCACCCACTACACTGTGAATCTTCCTAGTTCTTCTGTGGACCCGAGGTTCACGAAAATGTGGAATTTCATTTCTGATCAGAAAGACACGGGGGCTCGTAAACTAGTGCGGGCAATGATTGACCAAGTGTATGAGGACGGGCAAACATATGTGTCCAGTATCGACTACTTCCTCATCATTAAACGCCCTAGCCGGAGCATGTCTGATTTTATGGGCTATGTCAGTAGCCTACGTTCACATATCATCGACTCCCGCTCACCATACAGGTCATGCACCTACCTGGACTATGCGGGGTGGGAAGAGTTTGCGCAGCATATTACTGGTATTGAGAACTTTGATCTGCGTGAGATGATTGAGAAATCTCACCAGTCTGAGGAAGACCCGTTCAGGGTTCTTTGGGTTGAAGACCGTGAGGGTAACATTATCGCGTCTTATAACGATGTGGATAACGAGGATGACACTGAATATGGTGGCGACGATAGTGCTTATGTGGAGCCAGTATTTGAGGAGCCTGAGAGTGGGAGCCTGTCATTATCTAAACTAGTCGCAAACGAGAGTGCTAGTGGTGGTGGTTTCGGGTTGGGAGTCCCCGCCTCTGCAGCTGTCGCTACTGAATCTGATACGGAAGAACCAGTAGCTTCATCTACCCCCCGCTCAGGTGGCTTCGGGTTATCTCTAACCAAAACAGGTGGCACCCTCTCAAACACTAATCAGGGCGGGCGCACAAATACTGCACCTGCAGCCCAGAAAAAACTTCCCACACCACGCCCTGCCCCCAAGAAAACTACGCCCGCGCGCCCTCAAAGAAGAACAATCACCCGACGATAGACAGAATACATGGGGCGAGCGCATATAAAACACTCCGCAGTTTCTCTTACGCATATAAAAAACAATCCAGCACGGGTTGAAATTCGGTTTTCCATAACAAAAAATCGGGTAGAATTTTTATAGATAAAACCTGAAACCCGCAGAACCTAAGAGGTGGCGTATTGGCTAAGAAAAACAAAAAAGTAGCTCTCATTATCCCTAAAATATATATAGGCATGATGGGACTCACTACACATGGGGAGCATAAAAACAATGCGGGAGATATCGTAACCCCGTACCCCAGTATCCAAGATTTCCTAGAGCAAATGGACTCTTACGAGATTCAATATTCTAGGGTTATCATTAGTGAATACGGCGGGTTGCTACTAGAGTTTCCCCAAGCATTAATAAAGAAAGAAGGGTGGCCTTTCAGTAAATATATTGGCACCCTACTGTCTGGAAACTCGACTCGTGTCACGTTATCGCTCACAAATTACTATGAGCATAGGAAAGCCGAGAGAGGCGGCAAAGAAGGCCCGTTTGTTACCTCAGAACAGTACGATGATGTTGATGATGCCGATTTTTCAAACCCAGAATATGAGGGTCTAACAGAAGACGAAATACGTTACCTGAAACAGGAGGATGAGCTCAGGTTCATCCGAGAAGCCTATAAGGAACGGGACGAACGGTACCAGCTGCTATCTGAGTACTATGAAGGATACGTAAACCCTCTCAAAGAAACCGGTTTTACTGTTGAGACAGTGTACGTCCCCGCTAACCCTGTAACCTATGAAAAGCTACCTGATGGGATGGGTAATGAAGATGAGTACCCTGCGCTCCCCGATATTTCATCGAACATTTGGGAGTATATAGGGGAGCTTTCTAACGACCCTAATATGCTCGCGAGTACATACTGGTTCGTCCCAGAAGGGCAAGAGCTAGGTCCAACTGAGGTGAAGGAATATCTTCCCTCCGCTCCATTCCATGAGCTGGCGAATAAGGTTTCTGACGATAATGTTGAGGTCAGTGAGTATCATCAGATGACCCCACGTGAGTATGATCTGTTTCATTTCTTCGAGGGGATGCGTCGCAGGTTTGATACTACCCAGGGTGATGTTACCCATGATTATGATGATGTTTATGAGCATGAGGACACTGGGGAATGGTCAGCGACCGATGTGCAGGCAGGCTTAGGTGATGACTACGCAGAAGGTTATGTGCAGCCTATGGAGGAAGCCCCAGCACCCGTTAGTGCTCCGACCCATGACACGTTAGGTTACTCGACCCCAGTGGAAGAACCACCTGCTGAGGAACCAGTCACAGAAGAAGCATGGGAACCTGCCCAAGTTGAATGGGTAAAACAAGAAGCACCAGACAGCCAGTACGATGATGACACTTCACTAGGGTTACCAGTAGCAGACAACACCAGTGAAGCGATCATGCTCACCCCTATCCCTGTGGAAGACAACCACCAGGAAGTGTGGGATAGCGCCCCATCATATGAACACCCCGTGCAGCAGGACTGGGGTGCCACCGCATATGATGACCCCGCACCCGCTACCGTAGCTCCTAAACGTGGACTACTGATCCTAGCAGGCGCACCAACCGCGTCGCTTGCTGACGAGATTTTCGGGACAATCCCCGATGACGGCTCGAAAGCGTGTGTAGTGAACCTTACTGGGCAGACCTACGGTGTTTCTGGCTCCGTGGAAAACCCAGCCGCCCTACTACGTGACGGGCACAGGCTCTCAGCTGGTGAGCGACCGTACACGGATCAGGGGATCGACTGGTACGCCCCGACACTGACTCACCCGTACAGCAGTGTGGCGGGTGAAACTAAGGCGCTTGGGGATAAGCTGCAGAGGCTACTCTTGGAGTATGACCTTATTGTGGTTGAGTGCGCCTCCCCGTCGGTTCTTGAGATCATCCCCGCTGGTGTGCCTTACGAGTTGAGGTATGTTTTCGGTGACAACCCCGAAAGCCTGTACCATTTCTTCGCTTACACGTCACTGATCCCCAAGGCTGTGCAGGGCACCGTGTACGAGAAGCTGCAGGTCACCCTACCCCCGCTCACGGATAATGTTACTGGTGAACCAACCGTGCTGGGGGATGACCTTGAGAAACACAAGAGGACGTACATCCCCTTCACCTACAACTGGCTCAGTAAGGTAGGGTGAAAACGGTTTGATTCACCTGGTTGCGGCGCTCCCGTTCATGCTCCCCATAAAGGGGCTTGCGCAGGCTAAGAATATTACCCTGCAAACGTCGCTTGTCACCGCCCTACGCAGTATGCGGGACGGAGATAAGCTGGTGTATGTGTCCTCGAAAGACACACCCTATGAGGCGTTAACCGCGTACTTCGAGTACGGGCAACCCAGTGGGCATGTTTTCTTGGACAAGGAAAAGAGCGCTGGGGCTGCTGACTTGCTTGTTGCTTGCGCTATCAGTGGGGACGGTTGGGGAGACGTTTCTGTGCTCCCGACTGACCCCGCTGATCTGGATGACTTCTTGGAGGCTTGGAAGCCGCGTCCCGCCACCCATAGGACTCTGCGGAAGCTAGTGGATAACCCGCGTGAGGGTCTGACAGGCGCGGATATGCTCGCCATTTCTAGGGAAGCGGAGGTTCTGATGTCTCAAAGTGAAAACGTTTTCGAGTTCCACGGAAAAATTAAGCTCCTCGTAGAAGAAGCCATAGAAAAAAATAATGAGCTGAAACGAGAAAACCTGAAACACAAATCAGAAATCCAGAAACTAGGGCAAGGGCAAATAGTGGTGAGGGAAATACCGTCATCCACGAACATCCGTGGAGTGTACGACCCTATCCCCTATAAAGACCCGAGGCACACCCTGCTAGTCAAAAAAATAGGTGACGCCCCGAAAATCGTTTCGTTCTTCCTAGCATTCAGGGAATGGTTGAGCCGGAAAAACCTCAACGCGAAGCTCGTCATATTCTACGATGGGACAGTGTACAAGTCTGACAGGTACCGGAGGATCGGTGGTTTAGCTGGTATCCAAGCTGCAGCGACCAATGACAACATCACATCCCCCAAAGTGTATGAGAAACCGGTTATCACCACCCCAGACGGTAGTAGGAGTGTGATGGAAGGTGTTCTAGCGGAGGAAGGCACCGACCTGCTGATCGTGTTGGACGTGAACGCCGCATCCTCATGGGAGCACATCTTCCAGATCACCGGTTCATCAATTGAGACGCAGCTTCTATTCGCTGTGGGGTCAACCCAAGACGCTGAATACCTCATGGGGCAAGGAGTGGGGCCTGACGAGATAGTCTGCTCCCCAGGGTGCGCTGTGGACGGCTCCATCGTTGAGATACCGTTCCTCACCCAAGTACCTAAAGACCCAGCAGCCCGCATGAACTTCCTCGTCACACAGTACGAGGGGGAGTTCAGGAACCTAGAAAAATTTTCCCGTGGAGGATGGTAAATTTTGACAGTTGTTCACCAGGATAATGACAGCGACCAGAAGAAAGGGTTCTGGTACCGCGCCCTAGATGCCCTAACAGGGTACCCCGTGTGGGCGCGGGTAATCGCGGAACGGGATAAACGTAACCGGTCAGACGCCTACCCCAAAAGGCGTGTAGACATGTATGCCACCAGTGACAGGATCTACATAGACACCGATAAGGTGATGTACATGTACACCATTGACGGGTACAGCAGGACCGTGCCCGTCCAGTGGAGGCATGACCTTATGCGCATCATCGAGGACGCCCCTGACATGAACATTAATTTTGAAGAGGTCATGGTCCGTGACGAGTACGATTATTCGACAGGTAAAAATAAGAGCTGGCTTTCCCATGTTAAACGGCAAGAAGGTAAGGTTAACGAAGGTGACCTGCATAAAACCCTGACCCCTGAAGAAGAAGAAGCGATCTCGAAAACTATGAGGCGCAGGGAAACCCTGCAGTACATTCTTTACACCAAAAAGAATGGGCACCGGCTACTCGCCCCGAAGCTCGCGGTGAAAGTGTTCGGTAAACGCGGTCACGACTTTGATCGCCACATCAGCGAAATCGAAGAATACTTCGAAAACAATGGTATCCAAGCTAACCGAGTCACAGAAGACATCCAAGAATACTACGGATTCTTCAGCCCGTTCAGCACCGACTCCAACAGCACCCAAGCATTCTACAAAAAATTGGGACACCAGATGATGTCCGACGAACAAGTAGCGAACCTCTCATTCGACACAGGCGGCGGCATCATCGGATCCGGCGACTTCCTGCTAGGCGCAGACGTGTTCACAGGAAACATGGTTCTGACCACCATGAAGAAAGACTCCCAAGAGCCAGAGAATACGTGCATCATGGCTACTACCGGTGGCGGTAAATCGTTCAAGTTCAAATTTCATCTTGTCCAGTTCTTAGCGCGAGATAATTATGTTGCGACCATTGCAGATATTGAGGGTGACGAATACCTTCAACTGGCAACATACCTTGGGAAGACAGGTGTCTCTACCACTATTATCAAGATGGGTTTGGGTGGTGAAGATAACGATAATGTGCGCTACTATGACCCGTGTGAAATCCACAGTTTCGTGGCTGATGTGGATGGTGAAGGCGACGAGAAGGGTATCAGTGGTTACACTAACTCTTACGACTCTGCACTGAAAATCATTCAGACCCTATGCTTCGGCACCAGCAAGCTAAACGAAGTGCAGAGGATTCTAACCGAAGAAATAGTTGGGCAAACATATCAGAGGCGCGGTGTTAACCCGTCAGATAAGAGCACTTGGGGGCGTTCTGCTGGTATGCGTTTGCATGACATGTACGACACGGCGGTATGGCTACGTAATATGGCTAAATCTGGTGACCGGAACACCCTAGACGAATCGTCTACCCACATCATTGATGCTATCCGAGAGTTCAAAGCATACGCCCAGAATCTAGCCACTATTACTGTCTCACTATCTAGGTATTTCACCCCCCAGGGGTCTAGGGCACACATTTTCAAGAACCGTATCACCCTCGACGAGTTCATTGACGCTAAGCTCGTGATCAACAGTTTCGGGCTGCGGTTCCAAGCGCAAGGTACGGTAGACCCTGTGCTTATGGGTTTGGCGCAGCTGTATTCTTCGCAGATCACCTACCTGCGCACCCATTACGCTTTTTCTCGCGGGAAATACAGTGTCAACATGTTTGAGGAGTTCCAGCGCTCCATAGAAATTGATGGGCTGTACGAGCACCTGAAACAGATCCTTTCTGGTTCACGTAAAAATGGTGGGGTGAACTATGTGGCAACTAACGAGCCTCTGAAACTTTGCATAGAGAAACCTGATTTCTTTGAGAATATGCAGAGCTTCATTGTGGGTGGTATAGCATCTGACGCTGTTAAAGTTGTTGCCGAGAAGATTCGAGCATCAGCCTATGTTGATATTCTCAAAAAGATTGCGGAGGAAAATAAGGATAATGAGGAGGAGCAGAAGCAAGCGCATTATAATCCTCTTCAAGGTAGGGAAATAGCGGACTATAAGAATATATACGACAACCCTTATAAACATGCCTTCTTTATTTTCAGGAAAAACGGTAGCCAAGTCGCCGTAACCCGCGCACCTGCCCCACCTGAAATTATTGACAATGATTTATTCTATACTGGTGTTAGGAAAGTTGATGATAATGATAGGGTGGTGACCAGTTAGTTTGGCTGCTAATAATGATCGGATGAGACGTATGCCCCCTCCGAGGCGTAGTAGTGCCACGCGGGTGCAGGCTCAGCCCCGTGATAATTCTCGTGGGCGTGATTTGAGTCGTGGGCGGGAAGAGGAATCTGGGTTTAAGAAATTTATTAAATCTAAGCTTGTCATTGGTATAGCTATCGTTATTGCGGTGCTTGTTGCTTGGAACATGTTTTTCAAGAATACCCCGACCGTTGAGGAAGGTGAAGAGCCTACAGCTGCGGAGACCACCACTAAAGCTAAAACCATCAACGGTGGCACCGACACGAGTCTAGCGCAGATGCAGGACAGCCTCATCAAGCAGAACGGGCAGCCCCCGAAGGGTTTCGTGTGGGGCAAGGATAAGAAGCTTTGGTCTTTGGGTGTTGCTGATATGAGTGAGGATGACGCGGTAATAGGTTACCTACGTGCCCTGCAGCTGTTGGATATTAACCAGGCACAGCTTTTGAGTCATGACTCTAAGGTGCTGGAAACGTACCGTTCCCTCGTGGAGAATAAGAGCAAATCAGCAGATAACGACTACCAGCGGGCATCATATATTGCTGCGATGCAGTCCATTGAGGTGAAGCAGATCCAGTCCTCCGCTGGGCAGGCTGATAATAAGAAAACCTACACTATTGATATTGAGATCGTGGATTTCTCTGACACCTCATTTATTGAGGCTAAGAAACATGAGTGGTTTGAGAACCTTTACCGGAAAGAAGTTGTTGAGGGCAACAGCACCGGTGCAGACAATTATGTTCAGGAAGAACTCACCAAATACTATGCCTCCCCAGAAGCTAAGAAGAAATCCGAAAAAATTTCCCTGTCCGTGGAGAAGCTAAAGGAAATCAACAGTGGTTGGCTGGTGCGTGGTGACGGTTCCCTGAACACCAAACTAAAAGACAGCAGCTCAAAATCCGGGTACCAGGGGACACTGAAACACGTCAAGGACCAGTACGTCTCCTACCGTAAAGACCGCACCGCGAAAGAACAGCAAGAGAAACGGGACGCCGAGAAAGCTGCTGCTGAGCAGAAGAAAAAAGAGGAGCAGGGTAAGAAGGACGGGGGTAAGTAGCTGATATGTTGTGGGTTTTCGTGCCGCCTATCCTGATTATCCTGTGCGCCTACATTGGTTCTCATAGGGATATGCCTACGCAAGCTAATGTTTTGGCGCATGTGTTCGGTATTGCTGTTCTCATGTTTCTGCTTGTTAACCGGATGTATAGTTAGAGGTAGGTTTTATCTTACATGAATTTCGATCCTAGAGACTCGTACCCGTCAGGTTCACCGCACGCCCGCAGGTCTTTTGACGGACCCCCTAGTAATGATTTCAGAAGAGGCGGTAACCCCCGTTTCGACAGGGGTGGTGACCCGAGGGCTGGGCGCGGCGGAATGTTCGACAGCATCCAGCCAGCCCAAGGTGAGCCTGAGCAGCAAAAGAAAAAAGATGGTTTTGACACCGGTTTAGAATATGCTGGTAAAGCAGCTAAACACACCGGTAAAGGCATCGTAACATTCGTGAGCTCACTCAAAGACGTGAACCGTGTAACCTCAATGGACACAGGGCGCGCAGGCATAGCCTTGTCAGGCGGGTACATCCTAGCAGGCATGCTCCTATGGGTTGTCGCCTACTTCGCGCACCTCAACACCATCGGTTTAGCGGTGCAGATCGCAGGCGGGCTCATTGCTTTAAGCGTTTCCGTGCTCCTACGTTTCGGTCCCGTGGAGAAAGCTATCAAGAACGGGGAGCTTGAAGAACTACTCGGGGACGCCACCGAAGAGGAAGACGAAACCAGTGAGGATGGTGACGAAGTATGGGAAAGCGGGGGTGAACCATCCAACCCCACCATTGCGCCCACGTTCCCAGTAGTCATAGAAGAAGACGCGCCCGTAACACCAATCGAGGATGTGGAGGATACCGCCCCGACACTACCCCTAACGGACGTGAACCTACCCGCGTTACAGGAAGAAACCCCTACGCCACCAAAACTACCAGACCCCACACCAGCCATTGAACTGCCCACCCTGAAACCAGTGGAAACCGAGGTGGTATCAAACGGACCAGTAGCCCCACAACCCGCTGGCGGCGAGTTCAACCGTTACCGCACCCCATCGAGGGAATGGTTGTGGGAGCAGGTTGTGAGGAACCTGCCGCATGCTAATCGAAACTATACGAAGTGGCGTAAACTACCAGAGTCTAATAGGCTGGTATCTGAAATCAGTGAGTTGCTTGTAAAGTGTGCGGTTTTCACTCTTAATATCCAGGATGATGACTATGACAGTAAGCCTGTTCTGGTAACTGATTCTGTTGAGCAGAACTCTTATGTAACAAGGTTTACATATAAAGTGAAGCCCAACACCCCACTTAGCGGCAACTCTGCTAAAGAGAAATTACTGCAGAGCCTATGCCTACAGTGGGCTAACAAAATTCAGGAAGAAAAAGGATTAAAGAGTACTCCGAATTACATATCCGGTCGTCAGATAGACCGTTTAGGCGAAGTTACGGTTGAAATAATTGATCGTAGTAACTCTAAGCCAATCACCATTGCGGATGCGTGGGAAGCTAATAAAGATATGCTGCTTTCCAGTGAACTTGCGATGCCTATTGTGCTAGGTATCACAGATGAAGGGGATGCTAATTTCCTGGATCTCCATAAGATCACCTCTATAATCGTCAGTGGTAAAAGTGGTACAGGTAAGACCACAACGATGATCTCTCTGTTGATGCAAATAGCAGCGTTAAACTCGCCCCGAGAAGTGAAAATTGATGTTTGTGACCCGAAAGACAAAGCATCTGATTTCGCTCATTTCGGAGTCCCCCACCTCAATAAGTTTGTGTCTGGCATCGATGACACTATCGACTACCTAAACGGACTTGAAAAAGAGAGGGTTGAGCGAGGCGATTTCTTAGGAAGCGTTGCCGAAGATAAAGACAATCCTCCAAGCTGGGCTAACTACTACACAGATAACCCTACAGCACGTGACAAGCTTCCCCTGAAAATTGTGATTATTGATGAATACAATAATTTCAAAAAGACATCACGTGGCAAAGAATTTGACCAGCTTGTGAGTTCCTTGGTTACAACTCTTCGTGTGTACGGTATTTTCTTGTGGCTGATACCGCACCGTATTGTTCAGGATAATATCAGTACGAATATATCTAAGAACATTGCGGTTCGAGGTATTATTAACCCAACCCCAGAAGATCAGAAGATATTAGCTGCGAGTACCACGGTCAAGCCGATTGATACTTACAACCAAGGCGATTGTGTGTTCTACTCTGATATCGGTCCTGTGCGTGATGGGCAGGGGGAAAAGAAAACTGGGTTGTTTTTCAACAAAAGCATTGTTCCAGCAGGAGATTTCAAGGCTAAACCGGTGTCAGATTTCATATCGGCATTGTGGCATGGTATTGACCCTGAGGGTTTCCACTCAGGCGATTATATTGATAGCCGTCTTTCGTCTTGGAAATGTGATTGTGAGTTCAGGAAGCATACGGGGCAGAAGGAAAAGGGGGAGCCTGTAGAGGCTTCTTCACAGGGTAAAGTTTCGCTTGCGAAGCAGGAGCCGTCGAAGCCACCAGCAGATAAGCCTTCGTCTGGTTCTTCTGGGGACATAGACGACGTGTTTGCCCTAATGGAAAGTCTTGCATTGGGTTCACAAGAGATTAGTGCTGATCCGAAAAAAGAAGAGGCTACTCATGAGAGCGCGCCGCCTAGTGTTGAACAGCCACCAGTCGAACCAGCTACTACACCAGTGCCAGAGGAGGAAGAGGGTCCTCAGCAAGCCCCACCCAAGTCTGAGGCACCCACTGCTAGGGATAGGTTGAGGATGCTGGAAGAAGGTTTCTAAAAACAATAAATAACACCCTCTAAATGCGGGGCGGGGTACCTAATAAAAATGGTGTCCCGTCCCGCGTTAGTTATATATACTTATAAACAACTAGACCACTAGTTCTGAGCGTGAAAGAAGCAAAAAATGCACGACATATATAATGAAGGAAAAACAGAGTTTGTGGGACTCATCCCAGGGGCACCTGAGGCTGTCACCAACATCCTCTACCTAGTATTAGTCCTATGTGCTGGGTATGTGCTCCTGAAACACGGTTTACCAATAATTAAATCCGTTACGGGGACAATAATCTCAGCAGTTTCAATCGCTGTTACGCTATTATTCCTCCTATTGTTTGCGCATAATCTGGGGCTTGTTAATGCCACCCCAGTTTTTGATTGGTTGGGCACGGTATTCCCAATCATCGCAAGAAAACAATAGCAGAGGGGTGACGCGCGTATGATGAGTGAAATGTACGGCATGTTCGCTGGTGTGCCCGACTATTTGTGGTGGTGCTTTGCAGCTTTCCTAGTCTGGTTTCTTCTGGTGTTCACGGGGCTGGATGACCTGATACCCGATATCCCGTTCGTACCATTGAGAGGGATGCTTCTCGCAGCAGGTATTTTCGGTGGTGTTGGCATACTCCTGTACTCGCGTATAGGCGTAACAGCACTGTATGTTGCCGCCGCTATCGGACTCGTCATTTCGGTTCCCATTACCCTGATGTTTACCAAAGTGAAAGCTGACTCGAAAGACATAAAACCCAATAGTATATCTGGGCAGAAAGGTGTCATCACCTCAATCACCAGCAAAGGTGAATATCTAATCCAGCTGGAATCCGAGTCCACAGGAAGAGTATGCGAACCAGCGTCAAAAAACCGTAACGAAATTTTTGAGATTGGTGAAGAAATAATCATCACAGGTTACTCAAAACATAACCATATGCTACAGTTCGTTTCTGTGGCAGAAATATAGAAGGAAAAATAAATATGCAACCTCTATTTCTCCTAGGCGGAGCATTCGTTCTGCTTGTCATTATTGTTACAGTTCTTGTTGCGACAATCAAAAAGTTCCTTATCACACCTGAGACATACAACGCTTATCTCCGGTCTTCTGGTAAGAAACTGACTGTTATCAGGAACACGCCATTCATTTTCATTCCGCTTTTCCAGCGGATCACTAAAGTGCCAACAATTAACCAGACCATTGATGAGCTTATTGTTATCTCCCCAGATAACAATAAAATCCAAACCAAAATCACATTCGATTCAGTGATCGCTGTTGGGGAAACAGATGAAGATATTAGGCGCGCGGCCACACGGTTCCCGTTCGAGAACGGTGACGCTGAAACTGAAATGGAGAAACCTGTCGATATTGTGGCAGAAACGATCCAGAATACTTTGCGCGGGCTGGTTGCTCGTCAAACCGTCGAAGAGCTTATTGAGAATAAGGATAAGTTCGCAGAGGAAGTGTCAGCGGATGTTAGCCCCATCCTAAACAAGATGGGACTTGTCCTAGTCACCTTAACCATTAGGGAAGTTACCACCCCACCTGAGCTAAATGACGGGCGCGATTACATTAGTGACCTTGGTGAGATTAAACGCCAAGAGCGTCGTCTTGCTTCTGAGACCGCTAAAGCTGAGACCGATTACGCGGTGAAACGGGCGCATGAAGAGTCAGAGCGTAAGAAGTCTGAGGAAGCAACTAGGACAGCTGAAACTATCGCCGCGAATGAGGCTAAAAAAGCTGTCGCACTCCAAAAAACTGAAACCGTTCGTGCTGAGGCACAGAAAGCAACCTACCGTGCTGACGAACTAGCTAAGCAGGAGATGCTTGCCGAGTCGGATCGTATCAAGGCTGAAGGTCGCCGGCGTGCCGAGCAGGAGAAAGCTGACGAGGAAGCATACAAGAGCATCCGTGCCGCCCAAGCCGAGAAAGAGCGGGCAGAGTACCGTCTGCAAGCTGAGCAGCTTGAAGCTGAGCGTGTCAAGGTTGCTGCTGAGGCGGAAGCGGACGCGGCACGTAGTAAAGCCAAAGCGGAAGCAGAAGCTATCGCGCTCCGTGGTGAAGCTGAGGCGGAAGCCATTCAGAAGCGCGCTGACGCCGAGAAGTCGCTCAGTGACGCATCGCTGCAGGTTCAGGCGCTACAGATGTACCCTGAGGTTGTTAAGAGCGCTGCTGCAGCCCTTGGTAACACGAACATGACTGTTGTGTCCTCTGACGGGCAGTCGGGTGTCGCGGGCATGCTCGCTGAGCTTATTGGTGTCGCTAAGAACATGGATCTCGGGAAATTCACTGAGGACGCTAAGGCAGTTGTGACCTCAAACAATAAAGAATAACCTAGTCGCCACATAAACATGTGGGGCAGGTGCTAACACGGAGCAATCATGTTCCGGTAGCACCTGCCCCTTTCCACATATAATGGGTGACATGACAAGAATCAGACGCAACATATCGCCACTCCGCTACCCTGGGGGTAAAGCGAAACTAGCGCCGCTGGTTAGCGGGCTCGTGGAACGCAACTGGGGCACCCCACCGGTTTTGGTTGAGCCGTTCGCTGGTGGCGCTGGGCTGGGGCTGTCGCTCCTTGACGCTGGGATTATTGGCGGGTTGCATCTTAATGACCTGGATTACGGTGTTTATGCTTTCTGGTGCTCCGCATTATGGGAAACAGAGGATTTCTGTGACATGGTGACAAATACGCCTGTGACTGTGGAAGAATGGCACCTGCAGCAGGAGAAATACCTCAACCCCAAGCAAGCCACCCTATTGGAGGCGGGGTATGCGACGTTCTTCATGAACCGAACTAACCACTCTGGGGTGCTCACAGGCAGGCCCATAGGTGGGCTGAAACAAGATGGGAAATACGGTATAGGGTGCCGCTACAACGCCCCTAAACTTGTGGAAAGAATCAAACATGTTGCGGGTATGCGTGACCTCATCGAGGTCACCAACCAGGACGCCACAGAGGTTATCGCCGAGCACAATCATGCTAGTGACACGCTACTGTTCGTTGATCCCCCATACGTGGTACAGGGCAACAGCCTCTATAAGCAGACACCGTTCGGTGAAGAGCAGCACGCGCGGCTTGCTGATCAGCTTCACCAGACCACCACGCCTTGGATATTGACCTACGACAACCATCCTCTCATCACTGAAACGCTATATGGGCAGCAGACGCAGAAAGATACGGTTCTCAGGTACAGTTTGAATAGCAGAAAACGGGAAACAGAGAAAATGATTCTTTCCCCAAACCTGAAACACTAGACTTACCGATCAACAGGAAAGGAAGAACAACATGGGCAGCATCAAACAAGCCAACGAATACAAGGCTGGGGACATTATCTTCTACAAGCACAATCCCACCTCCGACTACGCGCCCTGCCTCGTGATCGAGCCGCCCGAAGAACGGGAACAGAAAACAGGGCGGAAGGAAATGCTGATCCACGGCATCATCCCCGAATACTATGAGGTGAAACACGGGAACAGTACCCGCCTGTACGTGTCCTATGATGCGGAAGACCACGCGATGAAAACACCTTTAGCGCATATCGCGGTAGCGCAGCATGTGCAGGACGAATGCTACCGCCCGCGGGATGAGCGGGCAGTGTTTTTCGACCCCGACGAATACTATGTGGTACCCACCGACAGCTGGCTTATCGGTGTGTCAGGTGACGGATGGTCTGCTGGTGATAAAGAAACCGTTATTTTGAGTGATATTGACGAGACACTACCCAGCACCATTGCTGTAGTGTCTTCCCTCCCAGAAACCATCAAAAACGCTGGGGTGCGGGTCACCAAGAAACGCAACAATACTGGGACGAAACATTTCATGCGAACAATCCAGGGGATGCAGGAACGGAAATTCTTTCCGCTGCTGCTCCCTAACCTGCTGGACGGGTTCAACCCTGGGGCGGAGGATGATAGGCACGGCACGGTTTTTGAGCATAATATCCTCGGAGTTTTCCCTAACCTCGGGTGGGTGATCACGAACGACGGTGAGGAAGCTAAACTAGTAATGCGCTGGGACGGTGAGAACGCTACCGATATTGCTGTGAAGGCGCATAAGGATTTCAAGAAGAACACCCTAGCGGCGTCGATTAGTAAAACCGATGGTTCCGCTACCGTAACCATCAAATTCTAAAGAACAAGCCACGAAAAAGGGAGAAAACCTAATGGCCGTATACATCTGCGAAGCAGACTACCCACACAGCAGCTTCGACCTAGAACTCACAGAACATAGGGACGGCACCTACGATGCGGCATTGGGCATCATCCAGTACGACGAAAACGGTAAAGCGATCATGACTGGGGTAATCACCGATAAAAACATCACCGAAGAATCTTGCCTACCCAAGGGTGAAATGTCAGCAATACACAAGGGAATACGGGAACTAGGCAGAAATAATACGAAGAACATTATCCTCAGCTTCCTCGAAGACGGTGGGGCAACACAAATCCGTGAAGAATACAATACAATGCGCAGGAAGTCGAAATCTTGGGAAGATACACGGAAATTCCACGTATGGGCGAACGGACTCATGCACCATATCCTTTTCGGTGATGTACACAGTAGGTAATACTGATTCACAGTAGATATTCCCCGTATCAATAATAGAATAAACAATGAAGCTTGAGTATGTTAGTAATATGCACTCAAGCTTCCTCTTTTCTCCGACACCACAAAAACAAGACCCAATAAACCAGTAGGCAGGATATAATTCCTACAGGATTAACTCACCGAGTAAAGAAAGAACCGTGGATACTATGGCGCAGGAACACTCCACCCCACAGAAAATTGAGTGGGCAGAATCAGCTAACCTCACCGATATTCTAGAGAAGCAACGTAAAGAACACCCTAACAGAGTGTTGTATCGCCTCAAAAGAGACACAGAGTGGGAGCCCCTAACAGCAGAGCAGTTCCATGAGCAAGTCACCCAACTAGCTAAAGGTTTGATTGCTTGGGGTGTGGAACCTGGGGACCGTATCGGCATCATGAGCCGCACCCGGTTCGAGTGGTCTCTCATTGATTTCGCTATCTGGTATGCGGGCGGCGTGTCTGTGCCGATCTATGAGACTTCCTCCGCGCATCAGGTGCACCATATAGTCACAGATTCAGGTTTACGTGCGGTGTTCGTTGAGACCGAGAAACTGGCGGTTCTCGTGGGTGAAGCGACCAGCAGTGTTGGGGGTAAACTCACCACCTGGGTTATCGAGAATGATGCTATTGACACCCTCAACACGCTCGGGGAGCCTGTAGACGACGGGGCGTTAGAGAACGCACGCACCTCACGAGATAGCTGCAACCTAGCGACTATCGTGTACACCTCAGGGACCACAGGCGAACCAAAAGGATGCATGCTCACCCACGGCAATTTCCTGAACCTCAGCAGTAACGCGAAACTCGCTATGAGTGAGATCGCCAACCCCAGCAACTCCACTATCCTGTTCCTACCCTTAGCCCATGTCCTAGCCCGCACAGTGCAGATCCTCGCCCTCGACTCAGGTATGGCAGTGGGGCACGCACCCGACATTAAGAACCTCACCACTGACCTGCAGGAGTTCAAACCAACCATGCTGCTCGTTGTGCCCAGAGTGCTTGAGAAAGTGTTTGAGGGTGCAGCACTGAAAGCCAGTAAAGGCGGGCGTAGGAACGAAAACATTTTCAACAAGGCAGTAAAAGCAGCCCAGAGCTGGTCCGAACGGAAAATACGTGGACGCATCACATGGGGACCTTACCTGCAGCATAAGCTCTATGACCTGCTCGTGTACTCGAAGCTGCGGTGGGCGCTCGGTGGTAACCTAAAATACGCTGTCAGTGGTGGTGGTCCACTCAACCCTGACCTAGCGCATTTCTATCATGCTATTGGAGTGAAAGTCCTTGAAGGATACGGACTAACGGAAACCTCAGCACCCATAACTGTTGGGTTACCCGACAAGTTCAGTGTCGGTAACGTCGGTTACCTTCTACCTGGGGCCTCTGGAAGGATCGCGGCTGACGGGGAGCTGGAAGTTAAAGGCCCCGGTGTGTTCCCTGGGTACTACCAGCACCCGAACGACACGAAAGACGCTTTCACTAGTGACGGCTGGTTCAAAACCGGTGACCTTGCAGAGTTCACAGAAGATGGTGCGTTACGGATTATTGGGCGGAAGAAAGAGATCATTGTGACCGCTGGCGGGAAGAACGTCATCCCAGCTAAAGCAGAGAACATGCTAAAGTCTTCTCCCGGTATTTCACAGGCTGTTCTTGTTGGGGACAATAAGCCGTTTGTGTCCGCACTAGTTACACTGGATCCTGATTCCCTACCCGACCAGTTGGAGCATATCGGGTTACCGAAGACTATGAGTCTGCAGGATGCTTCTGTGCACCCAAAGATCCGTGAGTACGTACAGAAAGCCGTAGATGAGGTGAACAGTTTCGTATCTAAGGCAGAGTCGATTCGCGAGTTCCGTGTCCTTCCGACTGATTTCACGGAGAAAGCGGGGCATCTGACGCCTTCGATGAAGGTGAAGCGGGTGAAGGTTTTAGAGGATTTCTCGGCGTATATTGAGGATATTTACTCTCGTGGGCGTAAAACTTTGTCCGTGAAAACACATGATGCTAAAGCAGCTGTCGCCGACCGGTTGCATAGTGTCGCGGATAGTATTTCCCCAGTAAAGGATAAGTAGGAAAACAGCTGAGGTGGTGCGCTTGTCGTGTCTTTGGGATGCGCGAGCGCACCCCTTTGCTTTATCCTTATACTGAAACAGTAAACAGAAGAAAGAAATGGAACTACCATGAGCAACCAAACACCCGTCCAGTTGCACTGGACGGTGCGCCCCGCCTACAAGAGCTACAGCATCAAACCCGTTATTGGTATCACTATCAGAAACACCGCAGGGGGCACCCCCTTTATCTTAGTGAAATTCGTGAACCTAGGGCACGAAACCATCTACGACAGCACCACGGCGGACACTGGCATGGAGATGCACCTCTTCGCTGAACACACCGTCACCGAAGCTGCAACCATAATCAAGGGCACTCTCACCTCACCCCCGATGGTAGACCGTATTAATCATTTCATCGAGGAATCACGTAAACACCCAGCAGGGGAACTACTGTGTGAGGTGCAGCAAACCCTTATCGTGGGGATCCACAAGAATCTGCACAGTCCAGCCCAATAGAAAACAAACAAGGGCACCCAAGCCGCTCACCCGCAAGTAAAGGTGGAAGTTTATATATGAAAAGAAAAAACCACCCCTATGCTAGGTGAGGAAAAATGCAGGCACCCCCAAAACAGCAAACCGCAGGATACGAATCCGCCATAGTGTTAAATCTCAACACCTTACAGTCAATCGTGCCCCTACAGGAAATAAGCAGCACACTCCCAGGGACAGTCATTAGACTATCCGCCAGAGTAGTCACCTCAACCGTGACACGCCGCATCAGCTGGGAGCTCCTAGCATGGTATGAGGGAATGTTTGAGCCTGAGGTGTGGGTATCAGACTATTTCGAAACCCACCCAGGGTACAGTGTGTGGGGTTCAACCATGCCGCAACCGAAACTAGTGTCTGGTGGGCGGAACACGGAGATAATCAGTGGAAGTGTCACGGAGGGAAGAATGGTAGGGCTACCCAAAACCCTGCTGCAGGTGCTATCCCTCGATGGTGTCAGCATATACGCCGAGAAACTACTGAAACATATCAGCATCGTTCGCGGTGTAGGGTATAGGCTCAACATGAAACTGCAATCAGTGGACACGCAAGAATACCTGAAATACCCCGTCACGAGCAGGGCGAAACTATCTAGGCTGATCAACGCACCGTTCCGTGACCTGCCACCAGAAGCCAGCAGGCGCATCAACGTACCGTTCATGTGCTTCACCTTCCCAGAGGACACCACACAGCAAACAGGGCACGGTGACGGGCGTATCATCCCCACTGCAGAAGGTGTCATGGGGTTCGGTGAAGCTGTGGGGCGCGGCGGTATGGAACTGAAAATACTGTCATCCCGCACATGCCACCTCGGTAACCTGAACACGGGTGTGGCATCCCCTGGGTCTTTCTACCCGTCAGGGGGCAACTATGCGGGGCTGCAGGTGGCGTCCAAGGATTTCCGGGGCTTCGTGAACGAAGCCAACAGGTCATTCTCTTCGGGGGTTGACTACCGGATACCTATCATCGTGGCAGAGAATAATACGAAAATAGTAGCTTAGAGAAGAAAGAGGGCTTTCCATGAAACCAGAAAATTACAGGTTCGTTTCACTGAAACAGGACATTCGGGATCAGTGGGCTACCCTTGGGGTGTCCAGCAGGTCAGAGTTTAGTGTCAATACCATCATGTGGTGCAAAGGGAGTAGTATCGGATGGGAGACGCTGGTAACTACGGTTGAAGGCAGAAGAAAAGCCCAGCACCTTATTGGGGGTGGAGCCTTTTCTTCCCCTCATGGTTGTTTCATCGTTCACCCGTGGGGTGATAAGGCAAAGAACCTTGTTGAGGTTGGTGATAACCCTAGTGGACTCCAATCGTTTTGGGATAAATCTCAAGAAATTGACGGTGTTGGTTCTAGACTCAGTGGGATTTACAGGGCTCTCGCGTTAGATGGGTTGTCTGGGTGCGCCGAATCTTTCCCTATTGGTAGGCTGGGTGAGAAGGAACAGACCCTCACGTATTCACCCAACAGCGGGTTAGAGATTCACCGTGAGAAAGTACTGATCCCTGGGTTTGTCGGTGTCCCGTCTGATAAGGGTTTTTCTCATGCTTTGTTGTCCCCTATTTTTGCCGTGTATGGGATGGGGGTTCTGCCGTGTGTGGGGTACCTTGCTGCTGATGGTACTATCTATTGTCTTGGGGCTGATACCCATTATTATGTTGAGGATTTGAGGGATGCTGGTCTTGGTTTAGCTGCTGGTTTTAGGTTGAAAGCGGCGGAGTTACCTCCAAGGGTTGCGTTGGTGGGGGAGCTGGTTGCGCCTGTAGCTTTTTGCTGATTGGTTTTTCTGTTGGTGGAACACGCCGTATTTACTATTATTTTGTCTAAAAAACAACATGTGCTATTCTCTGTAACAGAAAGCAAAGTAAATACGAAACCCAGTCAATGAAAGGAAAAATAATGGGACTACTAATCGCAGGCGCAATCATAACCCTATGGTCATTCAGCCGATTCGCGCGGAAACCACACGCAAAAACCAGGAACTTCATCGTCTTCGGAATCGGTGCGACCCTATGGCTCTTCGGAATCCACGCCCAAGCAGGCATCCCCGGAGTACTGATCAGCCTCATCGGACTAGCGGTAATCGGAGTCACCCGCATGCTCCGGTCACCCATCAACTAGCCAACCAGAAGATAAGGAAAAACCCCAGTGAGCCACGCCAGCCTCCTCACCCTACTCGCGCTCATTAGCGTCATCACCTACCTGCGGGTAGCCCACCTCACCTGGACTAAAGAAACCCGCAACATCCTCCTCAACAACCCCATCGAGTACAGTGAAAACCCGCCCACCTACACGGCGCGAGACGCCACCGACGGGGAACATGCGGAGACCCTGCGGAGCCTCCACCAAGAATTTTGTGAAGAGCAGGCACAAAAGTACACCCTGAACAAGCTCCCACAATACCTTGAGGCCCTGCAGGAAACCCCGTCACCCCTGAAAGTCCCGAAAACACAAGACGGCATGAAGGCCGACTACTCCCCAGGTATTTTCAGGACGCCCCTTATCATGTGGATGATGAAGAACGTCCTGCCTGTAATGTATAAGACACTGTACTGGCTGGGTTCACCATTCATTGTGGATAGGCACGCGAAAAGGTACAAGGAGTTCTTCAATGAGAAGCAGGGTGACGCTCAGCTCATGATCCCCTATGAGGGGCGTGTAGCTTTGAAATATGTGGGCTCCGGCGTGAAATGGGGGCTGCTGTTCCTCCCGTCAGCTGTACTGAGTGTCCTATTCGTGTGGGTCTGGTTGAAACTCCGTGAAGCCTACGTGGATAACAGCTACGCTGTGCCTGAGGGTGCTGTCGTGTACCAGCCCGCAGGCAACGACCCGTACCCGAATTATGATAGTGCTGACGAGTACCCCGTTAAGATTGAAGAACAGCCAGAGTCCGCACCCAAAAACCAGTTTGAGGACTGGGACGCACCCACCCAAGTCATCGAGAAAGTCCCACCCCAGCCCTCAGACATGAGCGACGGTGAACCAACCGTACACATCGGTGACCCCAACGCACCTGGATTGGAAATCACTCACGAGACGTACAGTAGCGGTGTTGATGCGGGTTCTAGCGATTTATAGTCCCACAGTCTGAATAGAGTTGTGATATGTGCTCCCCATCCAACCCAATACAAGAGTTGCTTAATAGTACCCAAAAATATGGACAAACATGGATATGAGTTTTGATAAGAAGCGATTAGCACGTTATAATTGATTCCATGTTCAGTATTTCTGAAGTAGCACAAAATCTTAGAGTGTCCACTTGGTTTTGAGTGGTTTGAGAAGTTTTGCCTGACATTTGGAACTATAATCGTTATTATTAATCATGTGGGATATTCGCCGGATAAAGAGCTGGTAGAATACTTTATATCTATTATTCATGTTTTCTCATCTAGGGTTTATGGTTTAAGGAAGTATGGAAAGGTGTTAAAAGATGATGGTTTACAAGATTGAAATTAGCCCGACTCAAGAGCAGAAGTCCATCATTTTTCGCACCTTTGACGCTACCCGCCTTGTCTATAACTATTTTATTGAGGTTAATAAGGCTCGTTATGAGAATGGTTACCCCTATATGGATAACATGGAATTTTCCAAGACTTTCAACAATTATATGAGTAGGCTTGATTGGGTGAGGGATAAGTCTCTAAAAATCTCTTCCAAAGCTGTAAAAGAAGCAATGAAAGACGCGGATAAAGCCTATCAAAGGTTCTTCAAGGGGCTTTCTCGTTATCCGCGTTTCAAGTCTCGCCGTGAGTCTAGGAAGTCATACTATCTCTGTGGTTCCATTCATGTTAAGCGCCATGCTGTAAGACTGCCTAATCTGGGCTGGGTTTTACTCAAGGAAAAGAACTACATTCCTGCTGGTTCTGGCGTTGTTTCGTGCCGTTTGATTTATGAGGGTGGCCGTTTTTATGTTGCGATACTCACTCAAGACGACAATAGCGTTAATAATCAGTTAAGTAATGATGGTTTGGGTGTTGATGTGGGTATTCGTTTCCTAGCTACAGACTCCGATAAAGATGTTTACCCTAATATTAATAAGTCTTCCAGGGTCAAACATTTGAAGAAGCGTTTGAAGCGTGAACAAAGGAAATTAGTGCGACGAAATAAAAAGTCGTTACGCCGTGAAAAGACCCGTCAAATTATCAATCGCATTCATTATAAAATTTCATGTATCTGCATTGACCATAAGAATAAGGTTGTGTCGGCTCTCGTCAAGAAGAAGCCTAGTTATATCACCATTGAGACACTGAATATCAAGGGCATGTTGAAGAATCGTCATCTTTCTAGAGTGATTCACGAACAAGGTTTGCATGACTTTATGACGAGACTAGCCAATAAGGCTCGACAGTATGGTATCGAGTTGCGCCGTGTTTCTCAATATTTTGCCTCCAGTAAATTGTGCTCAACATGTGGAACGAAGAACGACCCGAAACATAAGACTTTCTGGGTTTGCGCCTCATGTAACACGCGACACGATAGGGATATTAATGCCTCACTGAATCTTTTGAACGCTACCCAATATATGATTGATAAGTGATAAAACCATAGTTGTAAGGACTTGGCATGACCTAAAACATTAGTATAATGAATAATGAGACCAATTAACCCGTTATGTCTCTAAAAACTATCGTTGGTTCTACCGTGGGTTGGCAGGTAAGTTACGCACGTGGACTGTTATATCAAACCGTAGTAGATACTCTTACAGTTTCGAGGCGGGACAGGAAGAAGCGTGAAAAAGCTCAACCAGATAATGATAATATGCGTATGGTTGAGTTACTGGCATGGAATAGCATAAGGCAAATATAAACTGATACCCACATTTGTCCATGTTTCAGCCAACAGTGCTAAAATTACTTTTAGCTCACGCTACCAAATAATTGCAATTATTTACGGAGAACACAGAAAACAGTTTTATGGATAACAGGTCTACACAAAACAGAAAACTTCCCCAACCACGAAACAACCGCTCAACCCCGCCAAGCCCGCGCCCTAAATCCTCCACCGACCCGCGTAGGGACAGGAGAAGGGGTGAGCAGCAGCAAGGTGGTGCGGCACAGCAGGGTCTACCTGTAACCAACGCTGCACACAAAAGCTTAGGTGCCCGCGCGCGGATCAGGAATGCATTTGACTACGCCGTGTCTGAATTTAAGGACAAGGGGTTCAAAATGTTCAGGTTCCGCGAATTTATACTGCTTGTAACATTCGTGGTTTTCGCTATTTATGTTATGGGAGGCAAAATCATCCCAGGATTCGGAGAAAGCGCTTTCCGTAGGAACACGGCCATGTTCGTATACTTTGGGTCTTTCATAATTCTATGCGTTTACTGTGTAATGACGCCGAATAACCCCATCGGAACTTGGGTTAATAGTATACGGTTCGGAACTGCCCTTAGGAAGAAAAAGAAGGGTAACAAGCTCAGTAAAAGTAGTGATAAAGGTAAAGACGGTAAGAAACTGAAATAGCCCCTAACCCACCACCAGTAAACACCCCTCCCTGGGGTGTTTACTTTGTTGTAGAAAGGGTTTCATGCTAGTATTTGAATGATTACTCAACAAGAACCAAGCAAGGAAAAACCATGACAGAAGCCCCCCAGATCGGGAACGAAAAACCAGCGCATAATATTGCGCTCCTACCAGTCCCCTACCTAGATTCCGACAGGGAAGAAATCGCAGCGTCAACGTGGCGCGTGAAGAAAAACGATAAGGAAATGTGCTCTGGGCGTGTCCTCGTGGACTGGTTCAGCAACATTGATCGGGGTTTAGAGCACACGAAATACGAGGCATCCATCACTGATCTTGGTGCCACCACGGAAAAACCTAGTAGTGGTGTTGTCAGTCTTGTGAACACGCGGGTGCCCACAGAGAACATCGGCTGGGTTGATAGTCTCGTCACGGGTGTAACCTACTTCGGGATTCTCGCGCAACACAAGTACAGTAACCACCCGTCCCTCACGGAGCTGACAGGAAGTATACCGCAGCACCTTTTCGTATCCAGGAAACTATCTGTCTCAGCACCAACTGAGGTTCTGAAACAGAACTCAAACAACCTACTCAAAGCTTTCGTGCTCCACACCCAGAGAATCATGGGGCAGGACACTATCAGCCTCGACACTGATAAGGTTCTTCTACGCAACTTTGTGCAGCAGATGCACGCTATCAAGGATTCCCAGCAGGCATATAGCGCGTTTTTCTTCCACACCCTACTAGGTGAGCAGCAGGTGCTAGGTGCCCCTGAGCAGGCTGACCTTGAGTATGAGGCGTCATCTTTCATTAACCCTGAGACAGGTGAAGAAGAGTTCTACCCTGGTGTCGGGTATGTTTTCTCAATCATGCCAACCCCACCCGTGGATGGTGACGAGACACACCTGTATACTGCCCGTGACATTACGCGCAGGGTGCTAGACATGGGTGTCCCCCAAGAAGACAAAGTTAAACTACTGATGCCATACCAAGAAATCATGGCGTTCACCCACTGCCTAGAAGCCCTACACGAGAGCCACATGTTCGGTTTCACCATCCAGGAGTTCGTGGGCTCCGTCAAATTCCCTGAGCTGACAATCGAAGCCGCCAGAAACATTATTGACCTGCCCGTCAACGCAGGGGAAATCATCAGCCTAGCCTCATACCCCGCAGATGTTATCGCGGGTGTCCTGCTCTCCGACGAGTACATTGAGCACCGGAAACAAGGGACCACGCGAGAATATCTCAAAGAAATCACCAGCCCAGAGGAAAAGCTTCTGCAGCTCAGGGACAGTTATTTCGCTTCACCTGAGGAATAACAGGGCGCATTATTGTGCTAGTGATATGATTAGAAAGTATACATGTAACCCTAAACAATTTTTGTGAGGGGGTAGAGGTGCCGTAGGGTGCCTATAACAGGTCCACCTGTTATGAATTAAACACAACAATCGGATGTTATCGAAACAATCCGACACACCGTTTAAACCTATCAGCATATCCGCTAAAAAAGTTTTATAGGGTAAAAATTTTGAAAACAACATACGCAGCCCAAACATACGACCCAGATAAACACCACCCCAAAATCTTTAAAGGGGTTGCTATTACTGCACTGTTCTTCGGGGTATTGTTCTGGGGTTTATCTTTCAGCACGTACATAGCTAAAACCATGACAAGCGGCGCGCAGGGTTTCAGTGCGACACACCTGCTTTCTGAAGAGTTCATTGATTACGCGCTACGTGTATCCATGCTCTACATCCTACCACCCTTGATCTACGTATCCTTCGTTCTCCTAGTAGGCAAGTTCGCGGTGCGCCTATACCACCGTCGGAAACCTGAAACATATGAGGTTACTAGGGCAACCCAGCTCAGAAATGATGGTGACGGGCTGGCGTTATGGGTGAACGGGCGTTTCCAGACCTATATTCTGCTTCCCCAAGTCATGACTCTTGACAATGCTACAGGTTTAGCGTCCTCCGCTGGGTTCTGGGAGAACAATAAGTATCTGCTGCAGGAAATTGAGTCACTAGCAGCTGAGCAGGAGCAGCTACAGGAAAACCATGTTGAGTCGCTGGGGTACCCAAACCATGCTAAAGCTAATACGCGGCTAACAGAGAACAGGGAAAACCTGAACCAAGCAAACAGGCGTTTCGTGACTAATTTCTATCACGCCGTGTCCTCACAGATACCCCCCCTGGGTCCAGGCATAACAGTCGCCCCATCCGCAGAGAACCAGGATGGTAGCCTCTCATTCATGGAGAAAGTTACCCAAGCATCAACGATCCTAGTGTTCTCCGCTTTTATTGCGACCATACTGTACTTCCTCCCACCCATCCAAGGCGTATTAGGTGGAGTATCTACGGCACCACTTATCCTGCTCTTCACAGCTGTAACCTACCTCATCTTCTGGCAAGGATACAAGAGGTGGAGGAAGAAAAAAAGCCACCAGTCTCAACGCATCGCGCTACTACTGCACTCCCTAGCCCACAACGAAAAAGGGCGCAGGATCATCAAATTTGAGTGGGAGCAAAAACTAGGGGAAACCACAAACGATGAGTGCGAGATCAGTGTGATAGAGAACAACCGTGAAACCATCGCATCATACCCTCTCACCATGAGCGCAAGCATGCTGCCACGGTACGCAACCGAGCAGGCTGCAGCATTAAGGCAGACAGAAGACGACGCTTTGATCGCGTTCGCCGCTACCCCAACTGAGGAAGGCGCACAGAAGGTTCTAGACCTGTTCGAGTCGGAAGATCTTCAACAAGCACGACGGCTAGGAATCAAATAGGCAAGAGGCGGTTTCATGAAAAGCAAATATTTAGCCTTCTCAGGGGCGGACCTGAGAACAAACAAAATTTCCCGAGGAATCGGTGGACTGTTCGCAGGTGCTACAGCGTTTAGCCTCCTGAACCTCATGATGGCAAGTGTGCTCTTACCTAGGGTTTCGGCACAGGATGTTGCGGAAAGAAAAAACCTTCTCCTGCTCCTAGGGCTTGAACAGATCGTGATGTTCCTCCCGCCCATCATCATCCTAAGCATCCTATTCGCTAGGGTGTTCTACTGGGGAGACGAAAAAATCTCCAAGAACATGGGTTCCATCGGCGACCTAGACGGGCTACACATCCTGAAACGCGCGGGGCATAAAGAGTCCGCTAAACCTGTTCTAGCGTACAACGGGGATATCCTAGGTGAGATCATTATCCCTGGGTGTGTTACCTGGCGGGAGCTGACTCTCCTTATTAAGAAAACAGGTTTACTCGCTAAAGATAGCACGGAAGCCAAGGCGGTCACCGAAGCCTACGACGCATACGCGGAAGCTGAACAGGATTACAGGGGAAACCCCTCCGACGAGCTGGGTGCGGAAGCCGCGACAGCGTTATCAGTGCTGAACAGTGCGGTGGATGAATGGGTTGCCTCATTCTACACTGAGGCACGGACCCGCCTCAACGACAATGATCTTGAGGACATCGACCCGAGCATCAACAGCAAAATCACCTCCGTGACGTTCAAATCATTCAGGTGGCTACTAGCCCCAGCTGGGGCGTGGGTTGCAGCCGCAGCGTATAAAGCTGTCATGGGTATGGCTGGGCAGCCAGCTCTCTACGATTACACTACCTTAATGGGGGAAAACCCGCAGGTTACGGAGCGTGTGTCGTTCTGGTTTGATATGGGGCTCCCCATGATACTAGCGTTACTCACAACCATTGCGGGTGTTGTCGGTTACTATATCTCGGCGCACCGTGAGTCGAAGGAGGCACGCTCCACCTTATCGGGTCAGGTGATCTACAAGTCACAAGTGCGCGCTGAGACTAGGGCGGTGAAACTATCCAAGGCTGGGGGTTCCCCGTCGGGTTACATCATCTCTGTCGTTGATAATGGGAAAGTTGTGGACAGCCACCTGATCGGGCTCACGGGCACGCTATCCTACGCTGGTGCCTTAGCGTTGAAGCGGGTGTTCACGGGTGACCTCACCGCTTATGGGGAGGTGCTGCACGAGTATATGCGTAACCCTTCAAAGGAAACAGCTAACCGGTTTGCTGATAGACTGAACTTTCAGCTGGTTATGTTCTAGCGGGCTGTTGGGCGTATAATCGGGGTGGGGAAACAGGTTTTGGTTGTTTCCCCACCTTTTCTTTATTCTTTACCTACTATCCAAGTTACCTAGTGGTGGGTACTGTTTGGATATTAGCCTAAAAAATAAATAAAATATTCTACTTGTTAAGGCAAGGATCATGGAAGCAAAATACGAATCGCGTCTCACGAAAAGCGTCTTCATTACGAACGTCACCAAGCACAAGAACGGTACCCTAACAGCGTCCCTGCAGCTTGTTATCTACAGCCGAGACGATCACCCCCGTACTGTGGCGACAATCAGCTCCCCAACCCTCACAGGGTTTCAGGAGGTTGGTGCTAAAACAGCCCTAGAAGTAGCAGCAGAAAAATACGGTTCACGGGGGACTATTGAGAGGGTTGTTTCCTGGCTTGAGGACGGCGGGGGAGTGTTCCTCTATAAACTGTACGCGGATATGGTGGTGAACGGCACTGGCGGCAATGAGAGGTATAAAGATTTCTATTATGAGGTGAACCGTGCGTTGATTGATGCACTAGAGCTGCTGCCCTAGTGTTCTGTTTTGTTCGTTATGGAAAGGATAAATAGTAATGTCTGAGAATATTGATGTTAGACCAACATTCCCGTTGAGGGAGTTTGTGTCTCTATATAATCAGGGGACTTTGAAAGTAGAAAAGGATACTAAATCCTTGTCTGATCGTGACTCCAATGATCTTCTCCGTATTATTTTTGAGACTGGGGTAGTTCCAACCCCTTTTATTTGCGTCTCTCATGGGCGTGAGGGCTGGGAGCTCATTGCGGGTTCCGAGGTTTTCAATGCTTTGATTGGTGAGAGGTTCGATCCTTATTGGGCTGAACTAATATCTAGGGGCATTGTGTGTAATGTTGTTGTGCTCCCTAGTTCTGATCGGGGTTTGTTGAGGTTCTGGGGTTCTGGCTTTTAGGACTTTAGGTTTTGGTTGAGAATTTATGCAATATGTTTATTGAGGGTTTTTGTCTGAGATTGTTGCGTATTTTTAAAACCATTGCTTTAAACCTTGAAAAATTGTTAGACAAGCCAATACCCTTATGAGGGAAATCACCCCTCAAATAATTTTTACACGTAAAACAAACATGCTATGCTATGCATGTCTACGGAAGACTATTCACTCAGCGTAAAAACAAAAAACACATAAACCACGCACAAAAACGTGTGAATAGAAACGCATGTAGACACGCAAAAACTCTAAATTGTGAGGAAAACAAACATGCGAAAAACCACACTGCGCAACGCACTCTGCGCAACCACGCTAACTGGGATCACCCTGTTCAGCACCATCACATCAACTGTCGTAGCAAACGCGGCACCAACAACTAACCAGTCCGCAGCAGCATACCAGCAGACAAACACCCAAATCCCCCTAGATGACAGCGCTTTCGAGCAGGCAAAGAAAGATGCTGAGGCACAAGGATTCACTGTCAATGTCACAGAAGACCCGACAGTAACCGAATCCGGCAACCTAGAGCAGGCAAAGAAAGACGCGCAGGCTAAACTCGATGCCGCGAAGAAAAACATTGAAGATGCGGTAGCCAAGTGGAAGCAGGAAGACGGTGCCGCACAAGCAGCACACCAAGCAGGCTCCGCAAAGATCAAGGCTGCAGAAGACCGCCTCAAGCAGGCTGTGCAGTCAGCTAAGGACGCGAACCTTGTTGTCACTAGCGGGGATACCCAGAATATCACCAACTATGATGAGGCTGCTGCCGCAATGATTAAGCAGGCTGAGGCTATCGAAAAAGCCACAGCTGAGAAGGTGAAACTGGACCAGGCTCGCGCAGCTGCACGTAAGGTTCAACCAAACGCAGGGGCGATGCCAACCTGTAACCCTGTGACCGTTGCGGTTGATCTTGACCTCTCCAACTCGTTCACAAACGATGAGGTTCGCCAAGAAGCTGAGGCTGCCAAGCGAACCATTCTCACCCTATCCAAGACCGGTGCGAATGTCGTCCTGAACACCTTCGCACTCACCTCACCCGTGGACTGGGCTAAGGGTGAAAACCCCTACGGTAGCCACGGCGAGATCAAGCCGATTGTTGCTAACCACCAGACTAAGTTTGACCTATCAAAACCTGATGAAGTTGCGAAAGCAATGTATTGGCTGGACCATATCACCAAGGGAACTGACGAGAACGGCAACCCAGCTATCAACGTCCCCAAGGAAGGTAACTGGGGCGACGTTGTCTCCAATTTCCAAACCGCAGGCACCAACTACGAGGCTGCCCTTAAGGCAAACCGTGAGTTCGCCAAGGCTAACGGTATCCACTTCACTAACATTATTCTGATTTCTGATGGCGCACCGACCCACTTCAACGTGAATCCTAAGACCCTGACCGGTGAGCAGGGTAACTTTGACCCAACCTCATGGTCTTCACGAGATGCATTGGACGCTGCTAAGGTAGTAGCTGATGAGTTCGAGCGTGAAGGTACCGCTGTCATCCCTGTGATGGTTGCTGACCCTGACGCTGAGGCTTTCGCCACCGGTGGGCAGGACGCACTGATCGCGCAGATGAAGCAAATGGCTAACGTCCGTGACGGTATCGACCCCGAGTCCGTCGGGCTGTTCTTCTACGCTCGAGACATGGACGAACTGTCCAAGAAAATTGAAGACGGCGTGAATGTCACCTGCGCGACCTTCGAAGCACGTGACATTAAGGTTCCCCCAACAACTGTTGATAAGCCTGTCATCAACGTTGCTAAGCCTTCACTCGCGGCTAAGAACATCTCCCCTGATAAGGTTGCAGATAACGAAGGTAAGACCGTCCTCGCAGGTCAGTCCACCACCCAGCACGTTACCGGACACACCGGTTACCGCACCCTCGATGCTTTCGCTATTGGTGACAGCTACCGTTGGGTGAAGGATGCTGACGGCTCGTGGCGTAACCCTGTAGCAACCGACCTGTCGAAGGTGACCGTCACCGACGAAGCAGGGCAGGATGTTACCAGCCTTTTCAAGATCGACCAGGTTGATGGTGTCGGGCCTGACGGTGTGAAGGTCCACTCTGTTGTTGCTGAGGCAACCACTGAAGGTCTCGCGCAGCTGAAACTGAACCACAAGTACACTCTGCATGTCACCGCAACCGCGCTGGATGACGGTCACGTGGATGAGCAGGTGGACTACGGTTTCTCCATTGTGAACGACAACTTTGTGTACACCACCGACCACTCGTACCGCGAGTACATTCCGATGCCGCGTAAGACTGTGAACACCTCTGATGGTGTTGATGCTAGCGGTAAGACTATGCTGCCCGGTCAGGCTCTCACCTATAAGATTGAGTTGGATGCTGACAAGTTCACCCCGAAGGATCTGGCTGAGAAGCTTGAGTCCCTGGGTGCTGAGGATGAGTACGATCATAACTACTTCACCCCGGACGGTAGCTACCGCGTGACCGCATCTGATGGTACTGATGTGACTAGCGATTTTGAGTTCAACGCGGATGAGAACGGTAAGGCTACTTTGAAGGCTAAAGCTGACCGTGTTGAGGCTCTGACTGCTATGGGCACTGATTTCACTTGGGAGCTTCCTGGTGTGGTGAAGAACGACGCTAAACCGGGTGAGTTCTCCAACACTGCCGCGCAGCTGACTAACGGGCACCGTGTGCAGACTAACACTGTGAAGAACGTTGTTCCGAAGGTTGAGCCGCACAAGTTCGATCTATCCCCTGTGGACGGTAGCAACATCAACGGCAAGTCCGTTGTTGTGGGTGACACCCTGAACTACGCTCTCGTGGGTGACGCATCGAACCTGAACAACACCGCGTACAATGTTTCTAAGTTCGGTCACCGTGACGACTACGATCAGGAGCATGTCGCTATCCAGAAGGATGCGGTGAAGGTATTCAAGGTGCCTGGTAACACTGACACTTCCAACGTGAACACTCTCCACAAGCTCGCAACCGCTGGTGAGGACGTGACCGACCAGTTCGACATGAACGACGACGGGGACAACTTCACCCTGACGATGAAGACCACCGAGAAGGACGGGAAGCAGGTTCTTGTTGGCGAGATGGGTGTGAAGTACATCTACTTCCTGCCTGCTAAGGTCATCAAGAACACCAACGCGGACATCCCGAACACCTCATGGCAGATCGTGAACAACGACGAGCACGTCACGGAGACCGTGGTTAACCCGCTCAAGAAGATTGAGCCTTCGAAGGACATTGTTGTTGACCATGAGCACGCTAAGGACTCTCTGAACGGTAAGACCATTGAGCTGGGCGCGACCTTCAACTACAAGCTGAACTCTTCGACCCTCCCGTCGAACCGCGCATCTGATGCAACCTCATGGTCCATCACCGACAAGTACGACGTGAAACACGACCAGTACGAGGGTAACTTCGAGGTGTTCTCACGCGCCCCGATCTTCGGTGAGAACGGTGAGAAGATCGTCGATACTGACGGTAACATCACCAAGTACTTTACCCAGGAGATCGACGCTAAGAACGGCACCGTGAAGTATGTTGCTTCTGAGGATTTCTTGAAGCTCATGAACCTTGACGCGAACAAGAAGCAGGATCAGGGTTTCACTGTTTACATGCAAGCTACCCGCATCGCTGACGGTGAGAAGATTGAGAACACCTTCGTGGAGAACTTCAACGGTAACGACCTCGTATCCAACACTGTTGTGACTAACACCCCGAAGCCTCCCGCCCCGCAGGAAGACAACCCTCCTGCCGAGCCGACACCGGAGCCTACTCCCCCACCAGCCCCGAGCACCCCGCCTGCACCTACCCCCGCACCGAATGATCCTCCTCAGCCTAATAAGCAGGAGTGGCACACCGGTGAGGGTGGCAATAGTGGCGTGACCTTCGGTTACGGACTGCTCGCGGCTGGTTCGGCTACTGCGGTCACTGTGCTGAGTGTTTCGACTGCTAAGGCGCGTCGTAAGCGTAAGGCTGCTGATGTTTCGGTGTCTTCCGGTGAGTAGTTTATTCACTGGTGTGACCCGCAGGGTTTCCTGCTAGTGCTGATGTGAGCTAGTATGGAAATGGTGACGCCCCACATGCATCAACCCAACGTAGGGCATGTGGGGCGTCACTAACTCACAATGGAGTGCGGGGCGAGAATAGGCTGTTTCTGCTATCTTTTTCTTGTAGCAATCTACCCACCCAGTTCATGGAGGAGAATATTTGTGTGTTTCTCTCTCTTGTTCTGGTGCTACAAGGTTGAGTGGTAGCGGGCGTGGCTTTATTCTCGCCCCGTTATTATTATTTATATCATGTGGAGCCTCTGGTTGTGGGTGAAGGTTCCCTTATTGTTTGTGTGGAAGGATTATTGTTTTGGGTTCTGACGTGCGTGTTTCCCCCGTGTTATCGGGGTTCCGACGGGTTGGGTGGTTGAAGTTTTTCCTGATCCTGTTGGGCGTGTCGCTTGCTGGTGGTGCCGTATGGTTATTCACTGCGGGGGGTGCTAAAGTCACTAGGGATGGTGTCACGGTCCCCGAGTCCACGATCTACAAGGTACTCCCACCAGACGGTGTACACCCCTACACGCGCCCAGACGGGCATAAAGTGTGGGACAGGACCAGTGAAGGGAAAATGAGCGTCTGGGACGGCTCAGACCGCCTCTACGCACCCGACCTGCCAGAAGCCATACACGCAACCTGCGACACCACACCCAAAAACGAAACCACCACCACACCAAACACCTGGGCAATACCCCAACTCAACCAAACCGCGAAAGTAACCACCAGCGGACACAACGGGCAACTCATCGAACTACCCTTCAACAACGCTGGTGACGGGACCATGTACGCAGACGGAGCGAAACTCGGTGCGACACAAGGGGCGATACTGGAAGGCGGGCACGTCAACAAAGCACCCGACCTGTCCCTATCACCCTGGGGGTACCTGCACAAACTCAAAGGCTGCGAACACATCTACCAAGCAGACGCGACAGGTAAAACCCACGAGTACGTAGTGACCGACGTGTGGACCGTGCCCCACGAGAAACTAGTAGACACCGAAGTCTACCGGACGGACGGGGAACCAGCACTGTACATGGTGACCTGCTCAGGCCCGCGCGTAGGTGATAGCGGTGAAACAGCTGATGGTGGAACCGCTAGTCTGGGGTTTTATCAGGATAACCTGATTGTGAAGGCTGTACCCGTATTGCGGTAGCATGTTTTTATAGTGTGGGGCTGGGTTTTATTCTCAATGGGTGTGCATGTTCTAATAGGGGTAGAAGATACGCCCACCCTAGAAAGGAATGATTAGAGTATGACTATTCCTTGGGGTAAACCACATCTACTGTATTCTTAGTAGTCTGGGTATCCGCTGGATTTGTCGTGCCGCTGTTTGTCTGAAACCATTTCATGTGGTCCACCGCAGAAACCCTAATGTCTGCGGGGCACATCCTTACGCTCACCTCCCTCCTAGGGGCAGGGGTGCGGGTCTTTTTCTGGTTTTGTGGAGCCTTAGGTGTGGGGCGGTTCTTCGTACCAGGGTGTTTCAGAGGCTTCACGTGGCACTTTGATCTTCTAATACGTTTGGTCTTTGTTGCGTGTCGTTTCCTGGTTTGGCATGCCTTGGAGTGGTTTGCTTTTTGGGCGATGTTCGCGGCGGCGTTGATGTCTCGGTGGTGTGTGATGTTGCATGAGTTGCACACGGGGTTACGGTAGTCGCTTGTGTCAAGTTTTGTCTGGCAGATATAGCATCTTTGGGAAGTGTATGCTGCTTTGACCTTCAGAACCCTTCCGCCGTCGGACTCAAGCATGTCACGTGTACGCCTGTACACCTCACCTCTGAACCATCTACCGAACTTCATGGTGTTACTAATGTGGGAGAGGTCTTCGAAGACCACTAGAGCATTGCCGTATCTCCAAGCTGTGTCCGCAATCTCTTGGGCAATAAGTATGCTCAGCTCCTTACGCCGGTTTGACAGGTGCTCTCTGTGAGGAACAGCTTCATCGTCCCTACCCTGCCGTTTCAAGGACGCGATCTGGGTCTGTGTCCTCTTGATTTTATTATGTAGAGAACGTACCCTCTGACCGAGGATAGACTGCTCAACAATCTCTTCCTTGGTGCTGTCCCAGACCACATAGGTTGCTGGGGTAGTAACTCCAACATCCACACCAATAATGTATCTGGGTGAGAACTCTGGGCGGGCAGGATCCACTGTGCCGTGAAACCCGAAAACTACTCGGTCCTGACTGTCAATCCAGATATCTGGAACACCAAGTCTAACTCCCTCTTCCAGGAGTTGAGGTGGTGTCGGGAAATATAGTGTCACCCACTGCCCCTGGACGACCATTTCAAGAACGATACGCTCACCAGTGAAACTTATACGCCTGTAATACTTGTCCGCAGCTGATAACGCGAGTCGTGGTTGCAGCATCTTTGGTTGCGAGCCCCTGACTGTCCTCTTCCATCCGGCAGAGACGTAACCACTATGAGTTTGGTTAGTGACACTAACCCTAGACGCCCAGGAACGCAGAGCACTTACAGCCCGCTCCTGAAACATCTTCTCCAACCGTGAGGCACCGCTTTTAAACCGTTTCTTCACATCCTCAGGGAGGAACAGCCCCATTCTACGCCCCGCCTCAGCAGGCTTGTACCTGTCAAAACTGGACACTAGGGCGAGGTTCCGCTCAGTCATCTCCTTCAGAGCGTAGCGGGTAACTAATTCAGCATCTTTCTTAATGTCATCCAAAACCTTACCCAGATCCAGAGACTCACCGTTCTTACCGAAAGCAGCATGCGGCACCCTCGGATATGTGCGAGACACTACTGATCTGGGTGGCACCTAGTGAGTCTCCCTCCCCTTAACGATTTGACTGATAATGGTATGCATGTATTATAGCGCAAAACAGACAAGGGAACACCAACACAAACAGGGTAGCGTAATAATAATTGGTTACAGTGGTATAGACTTCTAGTTAGAGTTTTTCTTACTTCAGTGAGGTTGCGCGCCCCTGCCGTGTTGGGTGGGGGTGCGCTTCTTTTTTGCTGTTTTGTGTGGTGGACTGGGTACGTGCTCAAGGTATGATAAGGGTGTTTACGTAATATTTTGGATATTTAGGTAAGAATATGGCATACTGTAAAAAGTCCACGCGGACAACAAGCACCATACGCACAAAACGTTGAAAAGGAAACACGACCATGCTCGCAACACTCACTTGGTGGGGGATCGGGATTATCCTATCCGTAGCTACCATCACCTTACTCATTAATCTGAATATTATAAAAAGAGCGCTTCCTGGGGCGACATCTCCTGTCGCTCTATACAAATCTATTAGAGCCGCTAGCAATCTTATCCCCACCCTCGCATTTATTGGGTTTAATATATATGCGATTGTTTTATTGGGAGCGCGAGTAGTCATTATTGCGCCAGTAAGCATAATGGCAGCAATAGTTCTGTTCTTTTTCTCGACATTCACAAGCGATATAGAAGAACTCTGTGCGGTTAAAGAGGAGCCTGATAGTACTGCCTCAGCTTTGAGTCCCAGTATTGTATTAACTGCAACATATGTAATTGCAATATTTATCATTTTTAATCTATTTACTCTACCATTACCTTACTCAAGCGTAGGGCACGAAGAAACATATACTACTGTTACTGAAAAATCATCTAAGAACACCCTAGTACGCTCTAAACTTATTGAGCAGAACACCCAGCACACAGAAGCAGATGGTGAAACGTTCCTTGGTGCTGGTTCGTTCACGATGCGCTCTGATAGTGATTTGAAGATCTACCATGTGTGGCAGGAGCGTGACGCATCCGGTGTGCTCCACGTGAACACCGCGCAGGATGGTGAAGGTAAGGATGAGAAGAAACGAGACAAAGCCGTCATCAAAGACGATGTGCCCAAAGGCACCGAACCATACGTTGAGCGTATCCCCGTCTACGAAACAGACCCGCTGTTCGTCCAAGAAAACAACGGGAAGCTCTGCGTCGAAAACCAAGACACCAACTGCCGCGTAAACGCGAAGCATCTTTACGACAAGGTTATTATTCACGTACCTGCAGGCTCCGTCGTACCAAGCGTAGACCCGAACCTGCCTGTAGCTAAATAGTAGAGAAGAGAGAATAATGAAAGCTCAGATCCTTATTTTCGACAACATCAACCTACACACCCCAGAAAACGGGGAACAAACCAATACCCCACCAGTAGCAGCCTGTAAAACACCAGACGCTACAAATGGCGTACTGGATGCAGTGGCTAGCCTACTTACTGAGGGCGCTTCGGGGCAATATGCAGGTATTGTGTTACGCAGCAAATCAGTTAGCTCTACTAGCGGCGATACGGAACTCTCTGACACTAACGCGCATGATGCGTTGTTAGGGGAGCTTGAAGCACTAGGTGCCCCAAAGAAACCATATGTCACACCATCCTACGCTATCACTGTCGGAGAAAAGTACAGTAAACCACAGATACTAGAAATACCCGAATACGGGTACTTCGCGGCAAGGATTGTCAATGGTTTCAACGTTAGAACTTCTGATGGGTCGAATAACGATTCAGTTTATGATTTGTTCCTGCTGACTAGTATTTTCCCGGTTTCTATAGGCGAAGAAGAAAAAACTTTGAACCTCAACAACCAGAATTTTAAGGGCGAAATACTCAACCTGAACATTGAAGCTCAAGAAGCCCAACTGACTGGTAAAACTTGGTATAAGGTCACTGGTCTTGAACTAGGGAAAGACGAAATCTCAACCTACCTTTTCACCCCATACACTGGTGACTATTCACCACCCAAGGAGAGTGTAGCCATTGAAGAAGGATACGCATATGAAGAAAAAGTATCTCTTCTCTACAATGCTGGTATTATCACTGGTGAAGAAACTGACCGTTACACTACAAGTTGTATAAACGACCCAGGGCCAAGCTACATATACTATCGTCTAACAGCTCAGGCCCTTGAATATGCTCACCGGAAGCAGGGAAGCTAATTGTGTTGAGTGTGAAGATGAAGTTTCTGAGAACTAGTTGGAGGTGACCTGTGGTCTTAGTAAACCCTGTTCAAAATCAGGAAGAACCGCTGGGTGTCGCTATTGGTTTCTATGAGACTGGGTACCCCAGCATTACCCTGCGTGATGAGCATGGGGATAGGTGCCTCACGGTGGATTATCGGGGGTATGTTCCTAATCTGCATATTGCTGTTCCAAGGAAGTCAAATACTGATATTGAGCTTCTACGCGAAAAAGGAGTTATACGCTCCTGCAACCCTGTAAAGACGGACTTTCAAGGTGGGGAACCAGTAGGGGTTTTCCCCCTTACTCGGAGGTGCGTGCTTGAGGTTTTCTCGGCGGTTACGGATCACTGTTCTTGTGTGCCTCAGGTGGATATAGATTTGGTGTCTTTAGAGGGATGCTCCGTTAGAGGTCCTTTTAGGGTCTCCTATCAGAAGCAGCTTCGAAATAGTGCAGCTGCGGACACTGTAAACACAGAGGCCCCCGCCAAGGGGTATGGTGAGATAAACATCCTAGAATATGCCCTAGAAAAAGCACAGGAACGCTGGGGAAGTAGCAGTGATATTGGCATACTTATCGCACAAGACGGAGACAACCAAGAACGCACTAACCTAGCACGGTGCGCCCAAGAAAATCTGTATACCCTAATTGTTGAAGAGCTTACCACACGGTGCGGACTGGGACTTGAGGGGCAATATTTCTTCGAAGATGACTGGAACGCACTGAAACGTATGATCCGTCAAGGCAAGGTTCCCCCTATCAGGTTGGGGGATGATGTGTGGGAGATCAGGTACTATGAATCCCCGCTGGAACGTCAAGACCCTTACTATAATGACTGGCACTATCGGTATGATTGCCTCGGGTTGCACCAAATCGAAAAACTGCGGGGCGGACAGTCTCAGCCTGATACAGGAAAAATTGAGTTCAAGCTTCTTACTAAGAAAAGCGGGATACTGCCGCGCGTAAACCAAAACCACGTGGAGCACGATACGGTTAGTAAGTTCACGATACGCAATGTAACTGAACACCCCGGAAGTATCATTGAATACGCTGTTCAATGCGGGCGTAATATCGGACTTTCTCCCAATAATATTCGGCTCGTTGTGGGTGAAACACCTGCGGATAAAAGTGTTATCAGCAATAATATTATTAGTAAGGTAGTGGAAGAACTCACAGAGAAACAGGGGTTCACCGCTCCGGTAATCGACTATAAGAGTAACCCTTTGGGGTACCTGAGGGAACTCGTTGCCACGAACAAGAACACACCTATTGAATTGCCCTCTGGCAAATGGGTGCTCGCACTTACGGAAGAAACACGCCCAGAAAGAAGGCTGCAGAACGGTCTGATACAGGGATTTTATAAGCAGTATCATGTCTTGGAACTTACCCAGCAAACAGGATGATGAATAATATTTGAAGGAATTGTTGGTTTCTATTTTAGGAAGGAAATACGCCATGAACGATACACAGGATACGGTGAAGCCCTCGGGTGATGAGGGTGGGGCTGTGGATGATTCTCTGGACCATCTTATTATGATGTTTTTCAAGCTTGTTAGTGTCGTGATTCTAGGATTACTAGCTGTATCCCCAATATTGTTTGCACAGATCTTCTGGGGTTTCACTCATAAAGAGTTTCTTTACCTGCTGGGTGAGGGACCTTTGGCGGTAGTTCTGTTTGTTACTATTATCATGATCTCAGTGAGGTTGATTGATAGTTTTAGCCCAGTTCTGAGGAGATTTTATCGTCTAACCGCATGGGTGCTGGTGGGGTGTTTCATTGCGTGCGCCGCTATCGTTGGTTGGCAGGTCAATGACTCGTCCCATGCTTGTTTCGCGTCTAGTAAGCACGCTGAGCTGCGTGCTATTGGGTGCTCCTATGTTGAAGAAGTTATTGTGGCGGATCAGGTTTTCTCCTACACGGAGTCGTATCCTCTGAGTAAAGAGGTGGGCGGTAAAACAGTGAACGGAACACTCTATGTTGTGGATGCTGGTTATGATGGTGACCGTAAATACGGGCACGGGGATGAAATATTTATCCCCAAAGACGACATGAAAAACAATGGGTACGGTGGGTACAGCGAATCGAAGGACTGGAAAAAATCCACTGGTATATTCAGCCCAGACAAGGGCACCACTAAACGGTACATCATCCACACCACCAAAACCCAGCTGGTGCGCCCCATCACTGATCCGCAACCGAACTGGGAAGAAAAAGTTGAGCAACGATTCGGTGAACCAGACAAAGGTGCAGACTATGTTTACATGGGTGAAGTGTTCAAGAACCAACGGAAACACGAGCTGCAAGGTACTTACCTAGTTGGTGGGGGCACAATGGGGGATCACGTGCTCTGGAACAAGAACTTAGTCGAAGGGAGCTAAAAGCATGGGTGCGCTAGAGCCGAGTGTCACGCAAGTAGCGTTCTTCTTCTTTCGCAAGCTGAAGCAGCATAGTATCTCAAAAATGAAGATGCACGCCCTCTGCTATCTAGTTCAAGGTTGGTGGGCGGCTAAAACTGGTGGGAAACTCTTTACAGAGGATTTCGAGGCGCGTAAACACGGACCCGTGTCACCAACCCTGCAGAGTATCGGCACTCACGATAAGCACGGGTTCGTGAGGGAAGATTTCGATGGTGTACCCATGCCTAGGTTCAATGAGGAGGAAGAGAGGTTTCTGAATCTTCTGTTGTCTAGATACGGGTTATGCACAGGGATACAGCTGTCAGAGAAGATAAGGGATACCGCGCCATATGCTGACGCTAGAGCTTCGGTGGTGAATACAGTTATCCCTATTGAATGGATGATTGCTTATTATTCGCGGTTTTTAAAGAAATAACACGCAAGAGGAGGGGGTGCTGGGCACCCTCTCCTTTTTGTTTAAAGATAGTTGTGCACTGGGTTCTGTTGCCACTCTGTGCGGTTCAGGTGTATACTGAAAGCCAATAAATGAACCAGAATAAAGACCATAAGAAAACACATCAACCCTTAGAAAGGAAACACCACACATGCTAGATATACACCTCACCGAAAAACACCTCAGCCGCATCACCTTCATCAACGGGCAGGGCTGGGACGAACCGCACCCCACCTGCGAAGGTTTCACCCTCACCACAGAAGTGAAGATAACCTCATGAGCAAAGAATCCATCCACAACGATTTCATCACGATCATGAAAAGTATCTAGTTGTCATGAGCACACAACCCACAAGCATCATCAACGTCGCACGGCACATCCTACTCTACGAGAGCGACGGAATGACCATCATGAAGCTACAGAAGCTCTGCTACCTCACGCAAGCATACTCACTAGCATGGACAGGTGAAAGGCTCATCACAGAGCGGTTCTACGCCCACAAGAACGGACCCTACAGCAAAGAACTCGCTACCGCCCTCAAAGGCATATACTTGGTGTACTACTCCGACCTGAAATACGCCCCAAAGTCCCCCATCCCAGTTGCAGGTGATAAAGTTATCATCGTGGATCAAGTACGCAAAACAATGCGAAGATTCAGCAGCGACGCCCTGAGAACAATGTTCCAGCACGAAGCGCCCCTACAAGCAGGACTGAAAAACAAGGCTGAGGACTACCTGATACCCGAGACGATGATGGAAGAATACTATAAGGAATAAGCATGATATTAGTTGAGAGAAGCCTTATCAATGGCAGTAAAGAAAAAGAAGGATCATTCCTTAAATTATGGTTCTTCCTTTTTGTAGAAAATGTGATTTTCTTACTTGTTTCCGCATCCCCATTGTTAATCACAGAGTTGATGTTAGGTGGTGGAATCACAGCTAAAATCTTAGAAAATTATATAATGCTACCTATAATACTGGGGTTACTTGCTTTGTTTTCATTTATCCCATTTATTATTTTGGAGCTTTTTAGCTTGACATATTCCCTTAAGAAGAAAATAGAAAAAGTATATAAGGAAATAGTTCCAGATGAAAAAAGTTAAATCATTCGCAACCCACCCAGTGACGCTTCTCGCTGTCGCCGCAGCTGTGCTCTATTTCGGTTGGAAATTGGTGGTGGCTGCTGGTTTAGAGATAATGGTAGCTGGTTTTCTTTTGGGTATCATCACTATTTTCTCAGCTGGACTCCATGTGAGAATAGTATTTTATGGTGCGAAGGAAATCAGGGATAGACGGAAAAAGAAGTTGAAGCCAGCTTCTTTTACTGCAATAGGTTCAACGGTGATATCTGCGATTGTTCTAGCGGCCATGGCTGTGCTCCCTATTTTATATGGGCTTGAGGGAGTTTTCCTTGGCGTGTCACTACTTATGGTAACGGAGATGATATACGTACTGATTTATCATATTTGGTGGATGCTTGCTCCTTATTTTAGGCTCTATAAGGTTTCAGACAAAAAAGCTAGCTGTTAGCAACATTTTATATCACAAGCGGTTTTTGATATGAAACTGGGAGGTTCAGATTTTGTCTGATCCTCCCAGTTTTTCGTTATACAGGGTACCGCTGCAGGTGTATGCCCTCTTCTTCGTATATGTCATATATGCGCCCTTCGCGGGCCTCAATTATGGAGTATTCCACGTGTTCGCGTATTTCTTCATCTGTTGCTTCAGCGTAGGCTTCTGCGACTGCCTGCCCAACTAGTGTCTTTACTTCTTCCAACTCTTCGGGTGTCATATTCCTATGCTCCTATAATCTATTGGTACTATATTTTATTGCTACAGATAGGGTATACGATTATGAGTGTAAACTGTTAATTCTCACCCGAATATTACGAGCCGAAAAGGAGGGTCTAATACCCCTAAGGGTTTTTACTTATAGAACTCCACCAAGTGGGTGTGTTTAATAACCTCCCCGTTGCGTTTACTGTGTCCGTCACGACCGTCACAGACGACTTGATCCCAGTCGGAGGTTTTCTTGTACGAGTACCCAGTGTCAGTGTCTTTCAAGTCATCGTTTTCTTGAACCCATCCTTCTTCAGGGTTATCGTATTTTCCTTGTTCGCGCCATTCGAAGTGTCCTTGCACCCAGATAGTGTCATCGTATGGGCACATGTTCATTGACCCGTCAGGGTTGAGGCAGGGGCGCATACCATAGTTTTGTTGGTAGTATCCTGCTTGGTGGTTCCGTATTTCGATGCGTGTTTCTTGGAAGCTGTGGTTCGTGTCGCACGTGTTGGGGGCGTTGCACCCGGTGAGTAGCGTGAGTGAGGTGGCTACTGTGAGGGTTAGGTTTATGATTCTTTTATTCTTCTTTTTCATGGTTGAACTCCTGTTGGTGATTACGTTTCGTTATCTGTCTAAAAATATAACATGTTTGTGTGGTGCTTGTAAACAGCAAAATGTTTGGGTATGAAAAAGCTCCTGCCTAGAGGCTAGTCGCTACTCTAAACAGGAGCCAATGGGGGGTAATTCTACTTCCCGCGCTTCCTCTGCACATACACCCCATACTTGTCTTCAAGTACGGCTGAACGCCGCCCATCACCGACACCATCCAGAAGGTCCATATCAACAACATCATAGCCCCCCCCTGAACGGAAGGTGAACCTCCTCTTGGCGTTGATCCGCCCGTTACGGGCAGTATCTAGGATGGTCTCACCCCAGCCTTCCTCACGCACAATATCGGATAGCAACCTGAAATGCTCATCCATGTTCTGCAGTTCCCATGTGCAGAGACCGGTTGACGGGTTCTCGTAGATTTTGCGGAACTCTACTGTTGTGGTGCTTTGCATTTTTACTCCTCTTTGACGGGGTGTTTCACGCCCCGTTATTGCCTTTACCTTTGTGTGCCTCAGTGACACTAGGGGGTATGTTACCCATGTATAAGCATAACAGCCGCCCCAGTGCGGGAGAAAAACACGGAGAACACGACTTGAACCCTGAGCACATACTCTATCTTCTAGACCCAAACTACAAGCCACCCCAACCAAACACCCCAGAAGAGCTGGAAGCCCTCATTGGCGACAAGATAGCCCTCATGGAACTAGCTGAAATCATACGAGCCAACCTCGAACTTATTGACGACGAGCTCGCTCAAAGTATCGAACCAGGTAAATCCCTGCAATACGGTGACTTCAAAATCACCCACACTAAACCCCGCTCCACGTTTGATAAGGCGGCGTTTGAGAAAAAATACCCTGCAGACAAGTACCCTCACTTGTATGACCGGAAGGTAGTCCCAATTCCTGCTACAGCTTTGAAGAAAGTGATTTCCGGTAGCGAGTACAATGCGTTCCTGAAAACTTCTGGCAGGGGCGGGGCTATCACAGTAAAACACCAAGCATAAGGCACCCGTAAACAAAAAAAGTAGCGGCTCAACTCTGAACATTCAAGTTCGGAATTGAGCCGCTACTCTCTTATGAATTAGGGTGTATTATTACCGCAACTCAATATCTGGGACAATGGTTTCCGGCTTGTAAACAACCTTATAATGATTGACAGAAACGTTAGCCGCGTCTACCTGCTCCACGAAATAGGTGACGTTATCCGACAAGCCAAGGAAATGCTTCTTGTAGTCGTCTTCACCTACCTTGCAGGTGACCTCAAGCTGCTTGTCGCCACCATCTTTCTTGATTGAGCATCTGCCCTCAATAGTCATCAGGTACTTGTCGGTGATGCCATTGAAGAAGACGATACGGCGGGTCACTTTGAAGTTGTCGCTGTCTTTTGATATGTTCCGTGAAGCCACATCGGCGTCGTTACTGCACCCAGCTAGTCCGATGCATGCAGATAGTGCGAGCGCGATAGCGGTGAGAGTTTTCTTGATTCTCATGGTCCGGTGATCCTTCCTTGTGTTAGGGGATGATGTAGTTGGGGTGAGTTGAGGGCACAAAAGGATTCCTGAGTGCCGACGTTGTTACCCGCGCTTTTCCGTTCTGATCAGTAATACGAATGTTAGCGCCGTCCGCGTAATCGACTGAAATCCCGCTACCTCCGTTGGCGAAAGATACGTTGCTGATGCTTATGATAGCGCCATGCTGCGGTGCATACGATAAAGCTATCATTTCTGCTTGTGTTTCAACATCAAAATTTTTCACATTGATTCCCTTTTCTGAACATATGGGCAGGGGTTGGGGTAGTAGGAAGATACCCCAACCCCTAAGCCGCCCTACAGCCCGAGCTCACGCGCAATATCTGCACGGGTAGTACCCTCACCCACCAGAGCCTCATAACGGGCCTCAGGGGAGCTGTTACGGAGCTCCTGTGCCGCCTCAACCTTCGACTCCTCCATAGAAATATGCTCCTCAAACCGTGCCATTTCACTAGACACGTCAGAACCATCGAACACACGCATGGCTTCCGCCATATTCTTCTGCGCATCCACAGTGTTCTTGCGGGCAGTGAGCAGACTCAGGTCATTCTCTAGATCTTTCTTATGCTGCCTCATCTGATCTAGGCTTTCCTGTAACTCAGTGATCTTCGGTGCCTGCTCGTCAATAGCTGTCTGCAAAGCCTTCGCTTGCGCCTTCTGTGCGTCCAGCTTTAGCGCTAGATCAATAGCAGCATTCTCAAGCTTTCCAGCCTTGACCGGATCCTTCTCATCCTTCGCAGCTTCCACAGCTGAGGGAACCATCTTACCAAGCTTCTCAATGCTCTCATTAAGCTTCGCAAGGTCCTTTTCACGCTGCTTCTGTAAAGCAATAACTCGGGCAACCGAAGCCTCAGCGTCAACGATCTGGCTGGTGTATTTACGGAGGGTATGCTGCATAGCGGCTTCACTGTTCTCGGCTTTATTGAGAGCGTAGTGTGCGTTCGCAGCGAAGATGTTCGTAAAACGTGACCAGAGGGTCTGTTTCTTACCCATTTCGGGCACCTCTTTCTATATTTGATAGTTTCAGGTTTCCGCACCCACTCTTGTCTGGTGCGTGTAGGATAAGGCTATCATGCCGGCAAGCCGTTTCGCTAGTTCAGGTAGTGCACACCAGTGTTTCAGCATTACTCGGAGATAATTTCCAGTAGGACATTCCGGTGACAATTCACTTGTTCCTCCTCATAGCAGAGAAGCACAACGTTACCGCTCTCCGCTAAGCGTGTGACCTCCCGTAGTGCCTTCATTTTCGTGGGGTCACTGGTGATGATGTCACGGAACCTGTTTACGCACCGTGCATGGGGTCCTGTTCCTGGGGCGTCCCAGAATCCGTCACGGTTTTCTTTGGGGTTGCCGAGTTCTCTGAGGTGAATATAGTTGATCCCGTGTTTTTTGAGATGGTTTTTGAGTCTTGTTTTTGAGAACCCTGGTTTCCGTGAGATGGGGGTCAGGCGGACATCTACTACTGTCTGGGTGTTTCGTTCCAATAGTTGTTGGGCGTATTGGTCTATTGTTAGCCCTTGGTACCCTAGCCCTGTTATGTTTCCCATGCGTGTCCTCACCTAACCCTTCTCTTGGTTCTGCTTGTTTTTAGAGCCCTAGAATATCTCTGATGATCTGCGCGGCTTCACGCTTATCAACATCTGACCTGTTTTTCAGGTGCCCCATAATCAACCCGATAGCTTTCTTGTCGCCAGCTAGAGAACCATTTTCTTCTTCTAAGCCAGCGATGATGTTCCCGATAAGCTCCCGCGCCTGTTCTGTGGTGAGCATTTTGGGGAGGACGGTTTCGATGAGGTTAGCTTCTAGTTCCCTCTGGTCTGCGTATTCGCTCTGCCCGTTGTTTCTTGCGGTTTCGGCGAGTTCCCTGCGGGCTGCCACAGCGTTTCTGACGATTTTCTGAACATCAGCGTCGGTGAAACTGTACGCGGTGTTTTTGCGTTCCGCTAGTTCCCATGCGGCGCGTGATGCTTTCTCAATGTCGTCGAGTACACCGTTGAGAACTTTCACTGATTTGTGGTCTTTGGTGCGGCGCGCACTGTCTCTGAGATTTTCTACTTTCTGCTGGGTGCTCAATGTCCCCATTATGGTTTCCTTTTCTTGGGCTTCTTCTGGGTGTGGGAATGTTGTTCCGTGTACTCCCACCAGCCTAGTGTAACACCTGCAGAGGCTCGGGTGGGCGCGGCTAGCTGTTTCCCTTTAGGATACTGAGCGCTATCTGGTGCGCCGCCGTGTTGTCGATGTCTGCCCTGCCTACTAGGTTTTTCATGATTTGCCCGAGCGCGGTTTTTGTGGTTGTGTCGATGCACTGGGTTTTGATGATGTGGTGGATGAGTTGGCGGGTTTGTTTCGGGGTTTTGAGGGGTGGGAGTACTGATTCGAGGATTTTGATTTCTTTGTCTATGAGCGTGCTGAACTCTTTGTTGCCTCCTCGGAGGGCTGCTTCTTGGAGGTCTTTTCGGGGTTGGATGGTTTTTTCTATGGCGCGGCGTTTGTCGTTTTCGGTGGGTTGGGTGTTGGGGAGTTTTTGGATGTTGTTGATTGCTTCTTGGATGATGGATGCGGTTTTGTGGTCGTTGTGGGTGTGGGCGCATTGTTGGAGTTGGGTGAGTTGTTGTTCTAGGGGCATGGGTTTTTCTCCTGGGTTGTGTGGTTGGTTGTTGGGTTGTTTTTTCATTGTCTCATATTTTAGGTTTAAGTTTAAGTTGAATGTTTGATGGGGTGTTACTCACATAAAATCAAACCTAAAAATAATAACAGAAAACCCCACCCCAACCACAAAACCCCCAAATTTGAACAACAACAAAACATGCACTAAAATTAAACACACAAGCCAAAACCACAGGGGATACAACCCCAGAAAGAACACCATGAAAATCATCGACACAATAGCCGCCGCAGCACAAGCATTCTTCGGAATCGTCATCGGCGGAGCAGGAATCATCCTCACCATCACCATTATCTTCCGGCTAAGCCCAACCATCCCACTCACAACACCCGTAGGATACCTCATTGTCACAACCATCATGGCCGTCTACGGAGCTGCAAACATCATCCACGCACTCAAATAAAAACCAGAAAGGAAAAACAACCATGCGACCCCATGACACCCACATCATCGAAGAACCCATCAAAGAAAACCACACAAAAATCTCAGCAGAATGCATCGACTGCAAAACACAAGGACTCTCCTACGGAGACAACCCAGCAGGCATCATCGCCTCCACCGAAACCCCAAACTCTGAAACTGACGAAGGCACCTTCAATAAAAACTTCGCGCTTGTTGCAACTATCATGATCAACCACAGTAACACTAATCACACACCCAAGCCAAGCATGTGGAAGGGAAAATCTAGGTAATCACAAGAAACCAAAAAAGAGGCGGTAAATTAACACCGCCTCTTTCTTCATGCTCTAAGAACCACCCCGAATATGATCACCATCCACCATCAACTCATGCTTCGGTTCCCACCATGTTTCCAAACGCACAATGTTCGTGGAATAACCCGCATAAGAATTAACCCAAGGTTCCAGATATTCGCATTTCTGGGTGGGCTTGAAAACCATGTTCTCTTCATGCTTTTCTAGGCTATAGTGGGAAGACCTTCCAAGCAGCATAATAATCCTGCTACCCGCATTGGGGAACACTAAAGCGGCATGGAAAACGTGAGGCACCTCAAGATTATTCGGGTACGGGATCACCAGACCCCGCATCATATTAGGAAGCAGGTTATCTTTGAACGTCTCAGCGGTAGCTTCCAGCGTGACTGTTGATTCTATCCCGACACGAGTCACATATACTGTCATCATCCCAGTGTCATCTATCATCCCAGCCTTCTCTATCACACTAGGAATGCTTGAAGTCATACCACTATCCCAAGAGCGCAGAGTTATACTAGTAGCCCAACCATAATCATCATATGCGTAGACAGGAGAATGCCCACACCTGCCGTCAAGCCCGATATTCCCGTTCGCACCAACAGCGTTAGCGTACACCCGCACACGCGACAGGTGCTCCTTATCGTTACCGACCCACAGGGTGTCCGGTAGCGAATCGAAAACAATAGGATCCCGCAGTTCCGTGTAGTGGATATTCTTCCAGACGGTAGCCATGTGCTCCTGGTCTGTCCCATCAAAGAACGGGTAGAGGGGGGTGTCTTCTTTCATTGTTTTCTACTTTCTGGTGCGTCGAAAATATGCGGGTGAAGGGCTTCTTCTGGGAACCGTTCAGCAACGAAGTACAAGCGGGTGTGGAGGGCACCAAGGTCATGGATGAACCCAGAGAAGCACTCCCTTAGTTTGTCCCAAAGGATTGTTTCATCCCCGTAGTATCCTTGGAGGCGCACAATATTCCGCAGAGCCACGAGGAACATGTGCAGCAGCTCGGCGTGGAAAACGTCATTCTTACGCCTGCTCGCGGCGTGGAGGATTTTCGTCATGTTAACCATGAACCCTTGAGGGACATTTATAGGCTTGACGCCTGCGCTAAGGACGTACTCTTCAACCCCTGCCCGCGCCAGACGGTAATCGTCCTTCAAACCCCTCACTGGTGCTAGCCACAAGCACGCTAGAACTTTATTCAACGGCTCGGGTAGCACCCCAGTGAGGTTTTCAAGGTGCGCACCCCCAATAGTTGGGGTGTCCTGGTATTCACTATTCATCACTAAAAACAGCTCGAATCAAATCGTTCTTAGCGTCCTCCAATGCCCTCCAATGGTGGTAAAGTTTCCCTTGAGGATCGGAGAGTGCTGCTTTCCTGCATGCGCGCCCAGCATCTAAAAATTTTTTTAATTCTTCTGGATGTTGATAGCAACGATTTCGCATTTCTGAAAGGGAAATAGGGAAAGGGAGTTCTGATTCATAAATGCAGGCATAGTTCCAGTAAGTTTTCCAAGCGGGTGAAAGCGTGCACATTGCATTGTTGCGCAGGCGAACGATGTGATCGTTCATCTCTAGCCCAATACGTTCAGGTGCAAGACCGGACACATAGTAATATCCGATATTGAACTTGAATGTATGTAATCGCATACCGTTATTTACGGTTTTCTTTTTATGCCAAAACATGCCGTGTATTCCTTGAATACCTTATGGTTTGTGGGTTACTTGTTATCAGGGGCGCTTAGCATGCTCCCAATCACAGGAAACAGCTACATCGCTCCCATTCCCACTGTTCGCGTTAGCAGTCACACAGTACACTTCAAAACCAGATTTTTCGTACTTGTCTAGGCAGCTGATCGCCTGCCCATGTATGCCACTGCTTCCGCATACATGTTGATCTCCACGCCCACCACCGTCAGCGCCAGCTCCGGTCATGGAGGTGATGGTGAGGATTACTGCTACTGCTGCTAGTGATTGTCCGATTTTTTTACGCATTTTTGTTGCTCCTGTCTATTTTTTGTTTCTGGTTTGGGTAAGTGTACGGGGCTGGTTTCTTTAGATACCTAGCTGCCCGAGGATGATTGCTAGGATAATGAATCCTGCGGCGAGCGCCCATCCGATCATGATTGCGGTGTCGTTAGCTGGTTCAGGTTTCTTATGGGGGGGCATTTCTTGTTCCCTTCAGTAGTTGCTGGTTTGTTTTCTGGTTTTTCTGATGTCACCACCATAAAGCATAGTTCTACTGAAAGTCAAGCAGGCACTATGTTTCGGCGTTTCAGATGGTTGTCTCTAGGGTGGTTTTCGGGTGTTCTTCTCTGGTAGGATGTGGGTGTACATTACACTCAACAACCAAGAAAAGAGCGACCATGACAGCCACCAAATACGTCGGGAAAATGCGCACCCCAGAAGACGCGGCGCGCTCGCTCGGGGTAACCCTATCCCAGCTAGACACCCTAGCGGACAACAATAAGATCCTTCGTCTCACCAACGCGCACGGGCAGACTGGGTATCCCGTGTTTCAGTTCGATAGGAACGGTATCAACCCCATTGTCCAGCGGGTAGTAAACACCCTGCTCAGTGGCGGGTACGACCCGTGGACTGTTGCTTTCTGGGTTTACCGCCCGTCAAGGGTTTGGGGTGGGTTGAACGCGATTGATTACATGTCATTATCAGAGGAGCACAAGGCGCGCGTCATTCTTTGCGCCGAGACAGACGCGGCTAACCTGTTAGCTAACCCCTAAAAAGAAAGAACACCACAAAATGAGTATCGCCAACCCGCGCCGTATCAACCCCAACACGATCAGTAAAGCCCTCACCAGTGCAGGACTCGGATGGGATAACGTTATCTGTTACGGGTACTACGGGTCACAGGCAGACGGTACGCTAAGAAGCGTCACACAGAAATTGATGGTGCCGATGTTAGGCTCATGTCCTATGAGAATATCAGGGCAGAGTTCAAAGGCATGTTTGACGTGTTCTGGCTACACAACTTCGTGTACGCCCGTCCCGACGGGACGGTTCACCCATACGCGGATTATGTTGCGAACACTAGACTGAATGCTTGGGAGTGCGCGGATTCACTGTTCAAAGCAGTTGTTCACAATATTGGTTTCACCGTGAAAAAAGTGGGGGAATACCACGCCAACCCCACTGACTTGAACAGGGTCAAAGTGCACAAAACAGTGAAACGAGTGTTCAAGCACCAGTTCGTGTACCTGAAAATTGAGCAGCACCTCACCTCAACTACAGGGGAATATCACCCAGTTTTCACCGAGCAGGAAAGACGGCAGCTGCTCAACTCCGCAGAAGAAGCAACACAGTGTATTCTGGATAACGGGTGTGACCCCATCGAAATATTAGGGCGATACTCACCCGACCAAGCACTATTTGAGCACGCTCTATCCGTTTACACGAGACACTAGAACCCATATCCAACCCACATTAGGAGACCCCATGAAACGCCTCGTAGCGACCACTGCCGCCATGACACTCATCGCACTACTAGCCAGCTTAGCGGGCTGCAGCACACCCAAACAGCAGGACGCGCAGATGTGTGACATCAGCTCCGCAAGGTCAGAAATGCAGATCGAGGTCAGGGGGTACGACCCGAACGACCCGTCAGGCGCGATAACACGCTTCGAATGGAGGGAATACGGTAAGTACAACAACCCAGATGAGGGCTGGGTTCCGCATGAGGGGCACCCTGAGGATTCGGATAAGCCTTATTCGTATAGGGAAACTGAGGATAAGGTGAAGATCGCGTGTGACGATAAGGCTGCTTCGCCTGTGCATGAGTATAGTGAGAAAATTTTTGTGAAGAAGTGACCATAACAGTGGGGCGTAACTGACAGGATAAAAACCTGAAAGTTACGCCCCACCGTCTTCGTTCAAGCCCCTTCCTACCCCTCGGGCAGACAAGAAATCACATACGCCTTACTATTTAAATTACTGTAATCCTCAATCACCACAATATGCAGCACACGAGTAGACCCGCGCCCAGCTTCAATGAGCCTGTCCACACTCAAATCTCCGTGCTGCAGGAGCGACTTCTGCGCGACCTTCCAGAACGTGATCGTATCATTATTATTGGACACATGCACAGGGTCACCCACCCTGCACCCGAGCGCTAAAGCGCACGCACTGTACTCATTCAACGCCTTATTCTTGAGAACACCCGTGAGTACCGTGGTACCAGTCTCCGATTCAATAACGGGAAGCTGCTTCGTAGACGCAAAATATTCTGCTGAGGTAGGCAAACCAACCAGCCGGTTCTGCGGGTTGCCTGCCCGTGACGCTTCCCCAAGGTTTTTCAGCTCTTCGTCATTCACGACCCTGTTTTCTTCTTTAGGGTCATGTTCGATATTTACAGTGAGGGTTGGGAACGTGATGAAGTTCTTGTAGAACCCCGCGTAGTTTGAGGTGTCGTAGTCGGAGACCCTGTTGGGGGTTTTCTCGATTTGCTTGATTTTATTCCCTGAGTCCCAGTCCTGCAGGATCGTTACTTTCCGTTTGACGGTCAGGTCAGATTTTTTGATTTCCCCGTCGGGCGTGTATTCTCTGACGTATTTTTCTTTGATGTCCTGCCCCGACAGCATGGGGGATAGGTTTTGGTGCTCTGCGGGGTCTGGGGGTGTGGCGCAGGACGCGAGTAGTGCGGTTAGTCCTGTTGCGGTTGCGCCGATGAGGGTGTGCCGGCGGGTTATTTTGGTGTTGTGCATGGTGTTGCCTGCTTTCTGTGTCTGGTTTTTCCGTGGTGGTTGGTTGCCCTAAGGGTATCATATACCGCCGCCGTTTTGTTTTGCGGTATCCATCAGGTATAAATATTTTCTGCTGCACATATTTCTGCAGAAACTTTGGTGGTGAACATTAAAAACAAAGTGCGCCCCGCCAGCACCACCAAAACCCAGCTGGCGTGACACACCAACCAACCCGCAAACAAAAACAAAAAGGAAGCAGGTACAATGCGTAAAACCGCGAAACTATCACACAAGCTCATCGCAAGCACCGCAGCCGCAGGGTCAATGCTATCAGCCGTGGTTATCCCCGCAGCCAACGCAACCGAACAAACACCATCCCCCGCACCAGAAACCAGTGCCGCAAGCACACCCGCACCAGAGAACACCACCCCACCCGTACCAGCTGACGTGCAGCAGCAAGCCGAGCAGGCTCAGAAACTCCTTGAGCAAGACGGTGTTGAAACCCACACCGACGGGAAAGAAACCCAGCCCAGCAAAACCCCAAAAAACAGTATCCCAGGGCTTGGCGGGAACTCCCCTTTTAGGGCGCGCCCACAAGCCACTGGTGTGCCGAACTGGGGTATCCCAGGTGCGGACGTGTCCTCCCACCAAGGCAACGTGGACTGGGCACACCAGAAACGTCTCGGCGCGCGCTGGGCGTCAGTGAAAGCCACGGAAGGGCTCTACTACAAGAACCCCTACTTCGGGCAGCAGTACGGCGGCTCCTACGACCAAGGACTAGACCACGGGGCTTACCACTTCGGTATCCCCACACAGGACGCTCGGCAGCAAGCTAGGTTCTTCGTCGCTAACGGTGGCGGGTGGTCCCCTGACGGGCGCACCAAACCAGGTATGCTAGACCTAGAATACAATCCTTACGGTCACATCTGCTATGGACAAACAAAAACCCAGACGCTAAACTGGATCAGGGACTTCGCAGACGAATACAAGAGGCTAACAAGCCGCTACCCAACCCTGTACTCCACAACCGATTGGCTCAACACCTGCGTGGGGGATATGACACCCGTTAACCACCTGGGGCTCTGGGTTGCTAACTATTCGTCAGGCCCAGGTAGGATGCCTGTCGGGTACACCAACTTCGACATCTGGCAGTCCTCATCAGCTGGGCCTTTCACGGGGGACTCAAATGTTTTCCGAGGCACAGATCAAGAATATAAGGACTACCTAGTGAATCCTTCATGGATGAGCACCACCTGGCGGGACCAGCACCCGCAGCACAGCACCCCAGTGCAAGAGACATCCGCACAGAAACCAACTGAGAAGGCTGGGCACTTCTGGGATGTCCCCGCGAACCACCAGTTCTACACTGATATTGAGTGGGCAGCAAACAAAGGTATCGTCAAAGGCTGGGACGACGGTCACTTCCGCCCCGAAGCGCAAGCTGAAAGGCAAGCTATCGCCGCGTTCTTCTACCGTATGGCTGGTGAGCCTGAGGTGAAACTCCCCGCGTCCTCACCGTTCAAGGACGTATCACCAAGCGACCCGTTCTACAAGGAGATCGTGTGGATGTCCCAGCAGGGCATCACCCTCGGCTGGGAAGATGGGACGTTCCGCCCACACGATCCGGTGAGCCGTGAGGCTATGGCGGCGTTCTTCTACCGTTTCGCTGGTAGTCCCAGCGTGACCGCACAGACCACTTTCAACGATGTGCGCCCCGCATCCACCCAGTTCTATAAGGAGATCAGCTGGCTACAATCCACTGGTATCACCACAGGCTGGACGGATGGCACGTTCCGCCCGTATGCGCCTGTGGAGCGTGGAGCTATCGCGGCGTTCATGCACCGTTACGATAATGTGAAAAAGTAGAGTGCGGGTCATTCACGTTTGTGTGGTACACTAGATATTAGTTCCAGGGCGACCTGAGCTGAAGAAGAAAATTAATATTTATAGCAAATGTTCATCAAGACGGGGCTTTGGGTTTTGCACCTAAGGCCCCGTTCTTGTTGCCGGATAAAGAACTTTTCGTGAAGGAAACAACGAACTATGGGAAAATCAACACCAGCTCTACTGAGATCATCCACATGGAGGTACGCCGCGAAAACAGGTGCGCTCCCACCGAAACTAGCGCCCCTATACCAGTCACCAGAAGAACTGGTGCGCGCCATAAATGAAGAGTACGGGCGGCTACTGCACAACAGTAAACCAATAGAGTATGTCTACAAGAACGAGTATGCGAGGCACATGCTATCCGTCTACTGGGATAGTTTCTCAATCCAGTTCGAATACCCAGTAGGGGACAGTTGGGCTGATATTATCACTGTCACAGAGGACACAGGCATTAGCGTGGTTGAAATAAAAACTGAGCGGGATACCCCAGCACGTTTAGGGACACAGGTTAGTGATTATAGGCGTTTGACCCCGCACGCTTCTTTACTGGTTAGCGGTAATGACACCGAGAAGTACGCTCGCGCATGTGAGGAACTAGGTATACCAGCACTAACCTTCTCCATATCAGAAGGCATACAAACACCAGCGCGCACCCCAGAACCCATAACCCATGCGCACACAGACCCCACCACAATAATCAGCTACCTACGAGACAAAGAACAGCAGCAAGCCCTCAAACTACTCGGCGCGACACCCGCAGGACCGGAAACATCGAACATTACTAGGTGGCGGCGTAATAAGGAACTGCTTTTAGGGTACCCCGCACATGTGCTGTGGGAGGCAGCTTCCAGCGTTGCCCTAGACTCTAGGCGCATACCAGATTATGCGTATGATCTACTGATGGTTGCGCCAGCCCCTTTGACCGCTTGCCTTCTGCAGGTTGCACCGAACCGCCCGCAATGTGACCGGTTAGCTGGGCTGCTAGTCAAATAGGGGCATCAAACAAGCGAGCGCCCGCGCGACACGAGGATAACAAAAAATTTTCGCCGCCGTTACAAAACCCACACGATAATGTGCTACACTATTTATTACGCGAGTCAATATCGCATCCTTCTTGGAAGCGGAGGATGAGGGTCCAAACATGGTTGGATTATATTTTGATTCTGTGTATCGGTGATTGCGACGCGGGACTCTAAGGTATTTCTGTATTTTTCCTTAGAGTCCCGCATCTTTTTATATGTTTTTTATTCGCCGTCAATCTCTGGGAGTTTGAACTGGGTGGTGTCCACCCCTTCCTCCTCAACACGGATCCTCGGTAAAGTAAGTGCAGCATAAATGCCGCCGCCGAGTAGGGCGGCTACGATCAGGAACCCAGGGTTTTGGGTTGCCATGTCTGGGTTGGTGAACAGGATGAGGGCAGGGAAGATTAATGCTGAGGTGATCATCCCCAGGATTGTCCTTTTGAGTCCCACGTGTCTGGGTTTCTTATTTTTGTGTGTCATTGCTTTTCCTTATTTGTTTGAAGCTGAGTTTTGTTGGTTTGGGGGTTGGTGTACTGCTGCCTACAGTCGTGTGGTTTGTGGGTGGTGGCGGGACAGTACGTATAGATTACTATATTTCTGCTGTGGTTTTCCAGTGTTCCCCGTAATATTCTGTACTGTTAGGTGAGGCTAACTGGGGCTTTTTCTGTTGCGTGCTACAAGGTTCACTGAACCAGCCCGAACCATTCTCGAATACTCATACCCGAAACAACCCTACACTTCAACGAACACCCTAATAAATTTCAGAAAAAATGCATAAAATAATTTGACACCCAAAACGGCGGGGAATATTCTAACAATGTAGGGAAACAGCACAACAGGACGTGCAGAAACCTACGCAAGAATAAACCCTAAAACATTGGAGTAACACTATGGAACTCACCCGCAAGAACCTGCTCAAAGGCGCAGTTGCCCTGTCCCTCACCGGAGCTACCCTGTTTGGTGCAGGTGCACCCGCTGCTCTAGCGCAGGAGGTTTCCGCACCCGTAGCGTCCGCTGTGCAGGCTAACAAGAACCCGCAGGTTGCGGCAGATATGGGTGCTAAGGCTATCCAGTCGTTCAAGGATGTGAACGAGTCCACCACCCCGTTCTACAAGGAGATTGGTTGGCTGCAGGAAGCACAGATCAGCACCGGCTGGTCTGACGGTACTTTCCGTCCCCAAGCAAAGGTTGAGCGTGCAGCAATGGTGGCTTTCCTGTACCGCCTGAATGGTTCACCTGAGGTTGAGCTGCCCGCCGCCTCACCGTTCAAGGATGTGGACGCATCAAACCCGTTCTACAAGGAAATCGTTTGGGCTCACCAGCAGAAGATCACCACTGGCTGGTCTGATGGTACTTTCCGTCCGTGGGAGCCCATTTCACGTGAAGCTATGGCTGCTTTCTTCTACCGTGACGCTGGTCGCCCACTAGTAGATATGTCTGTACACCAGCGCTTCAAGGATGTGGATGCATCGAACCCGTTCTACACTGAGATTCAGTGGTTCGCTCAGCGCGGCATCACTACTGGCTGGGGTGACGGAACCTACCGCCCCCATGAGGCAACCAACCGTGACGCAACCGCTGCGTTCCTGTTCCGTTACGCCGTGAACGTGAAGGGTCTGGGAGCCTAGTAATTTTAGTTCCTTAACCTAATTGTTTAGCCCGCCATACTTGAAACACAGTGTGGTGGGCTAAAGCTTTATGGGGTACCATTACAACTAAAGAACACCACAAACAGAAAGATGAGTACACTCATGAGCTACTGGGCATCCCTCGAAGAAGAAGCCAGCGGCACCCCAAACGAAGTTTGCGGCTTCAAAATAACAGATGAACTACTGGAACCTCTACGGTTCGCCTTGGGTGGTGACGGGTTGTGGGAGCTTAACGGAAAAACAGGTGGTGAAGCGACACCTTTGATCCGTAGCGGGTTGGGGCACCTGTCCAGCAACCCCCAACCATTAGGGGGGCATTGGGATCAGGTCGCGCGAGCTCGGCTCACCTTGGAGCACATGCACAACCTATCCTCCGCTTACCCCACCTGTTTCTGGGCGATTGATTAACCACCTAGAGGGGCGGGTTACCAGTAATATGAATCTAACATTGAAGGTAAAACAGTGAACACACAGCAGGATCAGAAAATGAACGAAATCAACAAGGCACTAGACCAGCTGCAAGAAGACAAAGCAGACACAGAAGCACTCAAACAGGCGAAAGTTAACGACGACGGGTACCGTGTGTCACTAGAGGAATACTTAGCGAGCATCGACGAATAACCTCATAGAGTTTTAGTATAAAAAACAGGTTCCCCATGTTGCCTCCACCTCAAGCAACACGCGGGAACCTGCTTTAATTTCCTCTTATAAGCGACTGAGAACGTTACGCATAGTCGCTTTAAAATCCAGCGAACCATCATCTTTCACGATCACATCATTGCCCGTAACAATGTAATCACCAGAAAGCTCAACGAGTGCTAACCACAACCCATAATGAACCACAGAATAGTCACATCCTTCAAGTGAGAATATGAAATTGTGCGACATGTCCCAGTTATCTTCTTGGAGGTCCGTCTCGGTTATGATATAGAAAGCCCAGTCATGGGACACGCGGTACGAAACATAATCGGTTTCATAATCTGGTTCCCCGTCAGGGAGTACTCGGATTCGTCGATCCCCATAGCTTTGGAGAATATTGCGGAGTTTCTGGGTTTCGCTGCTGCTGGTGGGGGTTATCTCATACCACATGTTGGTTTCCTTCCTAGTGTCTCGTCCACATATTATATACGCTTAAATATTCTAGGCACATATTTTCTGTTTTTCCTGAGAATATATTTTTAATCCCCCTGTGTGGCGTGTCGCCTTGCCCCCAACAACATTCCCTATAGTACCGTGAGAAATAGGTGTTATGGAGGTGAAAAATATGGATTATGGGATCACGACAACTATTCTTGGTGTGTCGCTACTAGTTTTTTCTATCATCGTTTCTATCATATCCACCCGTAAACACAGGAAACTTGTTGACGCTTACCCTGTCCCAACAGTCGTGTACAAGACAGAGACGGAGCGTGACAAGGGGGTGGGCGTGATCTACAGGGTTGGGGTGCTTCGCCGCGTGCGGGACAGTAGGATGCTGCAGCTTGAGGCGAACCTTGTGTTTATTTCGCTGCTGAATGTTGTGTCGCTGGGGTCCTTTCTGAAGCCGAGTATTACGACCCCTGTGATAGTTGCCAATATTTGCTTATCGTTCGTGTCTACGGTGGTGACTTTCATGGTGCCTGACCTGCTGGATCGGGTGCAGAAACTTGTTGTGAAGGATAACGACGATTCGCTCATGTTCCTGAAAGGTGCACACGAAACCACACCCCAAGCGGGTACGCGGAGGTGGTTCTGGTGGCGGGACGTAAAAACACCCCCAACGCACGCTGGGGTGTCAACTACTGCACCCACACGGGAATACCGATTTCTTAACAGCTTCAGCAACCGCTAAAGCCAAACGTGGCGGGACAGCATTCCCGATCTGCCTAAACTGGGCAGATTGCGTGCCTGACCACCGCATGTCTCTCGGGAAAGTCTGAAGTGCAGCTGCCTCCTGGACAGTAATTCTTCTCAAGTGCGCCTCGTCTGGAAGGTCAGTGATCGGTGGTTTTCCACCCACGAAAAGACTCTGATGATACTTTTCCACCCAAGGGGTGACTGATGGATTCATCAGGTTAGCCTGGTCCACTATAGGAGTGCGGTTCCCTCCCATTGTCGCAGGAAGTGTCGGTGCTGGCATGTCCAAGTTCATGGGGCGACCCTGCCCGTTGAAAATCATTCCAGCGTATGCGGATTTACGAAGCACAGGTTTTTTAGCTGGCGTAATTTTCGCTATACATAAAGAATCATTACCTGGCTCACCCCAAGTTGGAAGCTGGTTGAATGTTTCTCGAACGGTAGGCAATGAAAATTCAGTTGGTCTAGCTGACAGATCAACGTCTGGGGCATCTTGTGGAAGTCCGATGAGGAACATTCTTTCTCGTTTTTGTGGGACTCCCCAATGTGAAGCATCCAGTATCACCAATTGAGTCTTATAGTTGGTTGAAGCATGTTCTTGGAGGTTCTTAATGACTTCAGACCAACGCCTATTTCGGGCAAGTGCTGCAACATTTTCCATAACAAAAGCTTTGGGTCTGATTTTCCCTACTATTCCCAGAAAATCGAAAACGTGCTTTGAGCGAGGATCATCGGGGTTCATATGCCCAGCTGCAGAAAATCCCTGACACGGTGGTCCACCAATCACTAAATCGCCCATACCTTCATGGAAAAGATGATTGAAATCCCGTATGTCTCCTACAGTGGATTTGCAGTTAGCAAGATTTTTTGCTGCCTCAGCCCAATCAGTGTCTTGGGAAAGGTGAGTTTTCTTGTGTGTGGTAATTGCGAATGGGTCAATGTCGTTGGCGAAAATAATGTTGAATCCTGCTTGTGCGAAACCGATATCCATACCGCCAGCTCCCGAATAGAGGGATACCACTCGTGGATTTACATGAGTTCTATGAGATTTCTGCATGGTTCAACATTACGATTTTGAGAGTTGAGAATCAAACTGTTGCCCTAGTTCCCGCGTTTCCCCCATGTGTCCAAGCCATAAACTGGATCTGGCATTATCTGAAAGGCTCATAAGTGGTGTCCCAGATAAGCTCGAAGGACGCGAAATAGCCTGCTCTTATCAGTTGGAAACCAGCTTCACTAAACGGAATGGGTTAGGCAAGCCTGATAACTTTTTGGCAACGGCTGTGAAACAATCGTTTGAAAAACCAGTGGCGAGTAGTATATCCTTGTCACTGTAAGGCTTTCGTCACCGCTAGGAGGGGATTCAGTATGTACCGGAGCGCCAAGGATAGGGCAGATAAAAAGACCCAAACACAAGCCGCCAAAGTCAGGCAGATCCTTAGGCACGAAATAAACCGTCTCCCTGCAGAAGAGAAAAACCGTGTGTACAATATGGTGACCCAAACCGAACTAGAAGCATACAACAAAACCCGAGAAAAAGGCAGCAACAAGGACTGGTACACCAAAACCCACCCGCGCGCAAAACACTCACGCCGAAACCAGCGCACGGAGCGTATGCAATACCCAAATAAAGGTGCCAACCTAGCTGCAGAAGCAGAGCATGTAGACCACACGACACTGCCGTACAGGTACCGTAACCCCCTCACTCGGAAAGAAGAAAAGCCCCGTGACCTGAGGGTTCGGGCAACAAAATTCGACTAACCTGCAACACGAAAAAGGAAGAGGAATAAACGGATGTACAGTTCATATCTCGAAGAAATTATGGGGGTACTCAGATGAAAAACGAAAAACCCTGAAAGAGAATTTGTTGCGTCATGGGGATCCTCAAGATCTGATCTTACTAGCGCACATAGAAGAAGCTGAGAAGTCCCGTGACTCAGAGGATCACGTTACTAAGTTTAACTAATTAAAGGTTAGAAAGAAGAGGTAAATAATGAGCTACCCCCCCCGTCACGATCCGTACCATGATCCTTATCAGTGCATGACCCTGCAGCAAGCGATGAATCTTTCCCCAGAAGAGAGGGAAGCAGCGAAGCATGATCTAATGCATCATGGAAGAAAACAAGCATGGGAACTCCGCCGTCAAATAGAAGAAGAGGAAGAAAACCAAAAGAAGTGTGACAAAAACGAAGAATACAAAACCCTAATAAAAACCTAGGGAATCCACCCCTAAGAATACCCGCAGACGCCTACCGTGCGGTTAAGGATGTCCTGAAAGAAGCGGTTAAATACGCCCCAGAAGGCGGGCTAGTGCAGCTGCGTGTATTCAACTACCATCAACCGTTCACGTCCCCCGCGCTCAGGCTTGAAGTTCTGGGTGTGACACCCAACGGTGCAGTGAATGTGCTGTGCAGGTACGAGTACGGTAAAGCACCCATAGAGTTCTCTAACGAGATTTTTGATGAGGGCGCAATATTCACATACGTTGAAGTTGACTTCCTCTCCGCTTTGAAAGATGGAGATTCCTGCCAGTAGCCACGTTCACTAGAACGTAGCTACTCTCGGTGGGTGAACAGCATCAACAATAACAGCGTTTGCCAGCAAACGTCTTACATTATCTCCACATTGTTCGTTTAGGCTCTCGGCAAGCCCTGCCGCGAGCATGATATTAACCGCCGCGTTTATATCCCTATCCAAGTGAGAGTCACACCCAAAGCAAATCCAGTCACGGATATTCAGCGGCTTTTTGCCGCCTAGTGTACCGCAGATAGAGCAGGTTTGAGTGGTAGGTGCGAAACGGTCAATCTTAATAACCT